>OLEH01000490.1_pt1 | contig 11359 bp, 8 predicted proteins | sample 1602531 | NCBI WGS metagenome assembly OLEH01 (sample SAMN02674964, study PRJEB24791) | human gut metagenome, SKBSTL008 | isolation source: stool | host: Homo sapiens | place: USA | reverse complement strand
AGTTATCTTCCCGTAAGCGATGTCAGTCAATCAAGCCAAGCCTTGAGAAAATCAAAGTATATGCAAGAGGATGGCTTAACTACTACGGAATTGCAAGCATGAAGAACAACATAGATGATATCAACGGATGGCTCTATCACAGAATACGCATGTGCATATGGAAACAGTGGAAGAAACCTAGAACGAAATATAAAAATCTAGTCAAACTTGGAATCCCAGAACACTATGCGTCAACAATAGCAAACAGTCGCAGAAAGTATTGGTATATCAGCAATAACAAAGCTGTGATTTGGGCGCTGAATAAAGAAAGACTGATAAACAGTGGCTTTTATGATTTAGCCACAGCCTATCAGTCTGTGCACGTTAACTATTGAAAGCGCCGTATACCGAACGGTACGTACGGTGCTGTGAGAGGACGGCGGTTAGTCACCGCCTCCTACTCGATTCATGGGCATAATTTCTACAGTATCTAAGCCACTTCGCTATTCGCTCCTGCAAGAGTACGTGTGCGCCACCGGTGCCCGGGGCTTATGTCCCTTACGCTGTGGCGGAATTGTGCTTACGTGTGCGCCGCTGCTATGCGCGGCTTACGTTCGCTATGTTGTGGCGGAAATGTTGTTCAAATCAGTTCAAAGTACTAGACAAATTCCCTAAAATATTAGATAATGTATATAAATAATTTTACTTTTGCACCGCATAGGAATTCTTCAAAATTGATGGTTTATATCTAGATTTATCATAGTATACACATCGGTTTATGATTATGAGATATAATACACATTGAGCGGATGCAGCATAGGAGGTCGGCATGAAGAAGAAAAAAATAGTTATTGCACTCGGACACGATGCTCTTGGAACAACTCTTCCGGAGCAGCACGAGGCTACAAAGCATACAGCAAAGGCAGTTGCAGATTTTATCAGGGACGATTATGAGGTTGTTATCACACACAGCAACGGACCGCAGGTGGGCATGATTCACACCGCTATGTCTGAGTTTTGCAGGATTTATCCTGAGTATACAGCTACACCTACAGCAGTCTGCTCTGCAATGAGCCAGGGATATATAGGATATGATTTACAGAATGCTATCCGTACAGAGCTTCTTGGCAGAGGAATTTACAAGACCGTTTCAACAATACTTACACAGGTGGTTGTTGACCCATATGATGAGGCTTTTTATCATCCGACAAAGATCATTGGCCGTGTTATGACAGAGGCTGAGGCTGAGGAAGAGGAGAAGAAGGGCAACCATGTGACACAGGTTGAGGGAGGCTACAGAAGAGTTGTGGCAGCTCCAAAGCCTGTTGATATAGTGGAAAAGGATGCTATTAAGGCTCTTGTTGATGCGGATCAGGTTGTTATCGCATGCGGTGGCGGCGGAATTCCTGTTTTAGCACAGGATAATAAGCTTCAGGGCGCAAGCGCTGTTATTGAGAAGGATCTTGCAGCCGGAAAGCTTGCAGATACTCTTGATGCTGACAGACTTGTTATACTTACAAGCGTTGACAAGGTCTGCCTGAACTATGGCAAGGAGGATGAGAAGCCGCTTGATACCATGACTGTCGATGAGGCAAAGAAGTACCTTGCAGCAGGCGAGTTTGATGAGGGTACCATGGCTCCAAAGATTGAGGCGGCTATCGACTTTATCGGTGACTCTGCCATCCGTTCAGTGCTTATCACAAAGCTCAACAAAGAGGGCAAGACAGTTTCAGGTGGTATGGGCACTTTAATTACAAAGTAGAGCTTAATTGTTATAATTCACACATATCCCACACGTCTATATGCATTTTGCAGAGCAGATGTGTGGGATTCTAAATAAAAAGAGTAAGATAGAAGGTAACACAAAATGAGTGAGAAAAGGCTTCAAAAGAGAGATGAAATCTCAGACGAGTACAAATGGAAGCTTGAGGATATGTATGAGACAGATGAGCTGTGGGAGGCTGAGTGTGAAAAAGCGTCACAGCTTGCAGAAAAGCTATCCGGATTTAAGGAACATCTGGCCGACAGTGCAGCAACGCTGCTTGATTTTTTTAAGAAGCAGGATGAGTTGTCTTATTATTTGGAGCGTATAGTGGTTTATGCGAATGAGCGCTCGCATCAGGACACTGCCGTGTCGAAATATCAGGCATATGTGTCAAAGGCAGAGACACTGACTGTTCAGGCATCAGGTGCGCTGGCATTTGCGAGTCCGGAGATTTTGCAGATAGATGATAAAAGGCTTGAGAGCTTTTACAGTGAGAGCAATGAGCTTGTGCACTATAAGCGTGCGATTGATGAGATAATGCGTCAGAAAGCGCATACCTTATCGGCTGCAGAGGAGAATATCCTGGCGCAGTGCGGTGAGATGGCTGCAGCGCCGGAGAATATATTCAGCATGTTCAACAATGCGGATATCAAATTCCCGTATATCACTGATGTCGAGGGAAATAAAATCCGTATCACGCATGGCAATTTCATAGATTTTTTAAGCAGCAAGGACAGAAGCCTGCGCAAGCAGGTGTTCCGTGGAGTCTATGATTCGTACAAGAAGTGGAGCAATACTGTTTCTATGATGTACATCAGCAAGTTGAAAAATGACACTTTTTATGCAAGGGTCAGAAAATATGACAGCGCAAGGGCCATGTATTTATCCGGTGGCGATATTCCTGAGAGCGTATATGACAATCTGATTGAGACGGTTCACGCACATCTGCCGGCTCTGCACAGGTACATGGCGCTTAGGAAGAAGCTTTTAGGGGTGGAGCATCTGCATATGTATGATTTGTTTGCACCGATTGTGGACAATGTACAGACTACCTACACCTATGATGAGGCGAAAAAGCTTGTGGCAAAGGCGCTTGAGCCTATGGGAGATGAGTATGTCAGCACACTTAAGTCTGGCATGGAGAGTGGCTGGATAGATGTATATGAGAATGAGAACAAGAGAAGCGGTGCGTATTCATGGGGCGCTTACGGCACTCATCCGTATGTGCTTTTGAACTATGCCGACAATCTGGACAGTGTGTTTACGCTGGCTCATGAGATGGGACATGCGATGCATACATACTATTCAAATGAGCATCAGAGCATCACCTACGCGGGATACCTGATTTTTGTGGCAGAGGTTGCATCCACCTGCAATGAGTCGCTTCTAATGCACTATATGCTTGAGCATTGTGAGGATGAGAATGAGAGAAAATATCTCATGACACATTTTCTGGACGGCTTCAGGACGACACTTTTCAGGCAGGCGCAGTTTGCAGAGTTTGAGCATATAGCTCACCGGAAAATGCAAAAGGGTGAGCCGGTTACCAAGGATGTGCTAAATGAACTGTGGCATGAGCTGAATGTGCAGTACTACGGACCGGATATGCGCGTGGATGATGAGATATCATATGAGTGGATGCGCATACCGCATTTTTACACACCGTACTATGTATATCAGTACTCGACAGGCTATTCGGCAGCAGTTGCTTTTTCAAAAAAGATACTTGAGGAGGGAAAGCCTGCTGTGGATAAGTATATAGGAAATTTCCTGTGCGGTGGATGCTCGAAGAATCCAATCGAGCTGCTAAAGAGTGCCGGTGTCGATATGAGCACACCAAAGCCTGTGGATGATGCACTCAATGTATTTGAGGATTATCTGAAGCAGTTTGAGGCAGCAACTAAGTAAGGAGAAACATTTTTATGGAAAGAATTAAAAGCTTTACAATCAATCATAATATTCTTAAACCTGGATTTTATATTTCAAGAAAAGATGGAGAAATCGTTACATACGACCTTCGTACAAGAAAACCTAATGCAGGCGATTATATGACCAATTCAGCTATGCACTCAGTGGAGCATATGTTTGCAACATGTGTGAGAAACTCTGAGATTGCAGATGATGTGGTATATTTTGGACCGATGGGCTGTCAGACAGGCTTCTATCTCGTTGTGAGGGATGTCGAGCCGGGAAAGGTTTTTGAAATCACCAAAGAGGTCTTAAAACAGATACTAGAGTATGATGGACCGGTGTTTGGTGCATCAGCCATAGAGTGCGGACATTACGAGAATCTGTCACTTGATGAGGCAAAGAAGGAGTGCCGTGCATATCTTAAGGTGCTTGAGAGCCAGACAAATATGGAGTTTACTTATCCACAGTAAACGAAGACTAAAAATATAATAGTAAGATAGCAGGAATGGAGAAATAAAATGACAATAGGTGTAATTGGTGCAATGCAGATGGAGGTCGATGACTTAAAGGCTCAGATGACAGACACACAGACAGAGGTTTACAGCGGAGTGGAGTTTGTTGAGGGTAAAATCGGTGATCAGTATGTTGTTGCGGCAAAATGCGGAATAGGAAAGGTATTTGCGGCAATATGTGCAGAGGCCATGATTTTGAAATATGATGTAGATATGATTGTCAATATCGGAGTGGCAGGAACTTTGACAAAGGACTTAAATGTGCTTGACGTGGCAGTAGCCACAAACGTGCTGCAGCACGATATGGATACATCGCCAATCGGAGATCCGAAGGGACTTCTCTCAGGCATCAATATGATTCTGCTTCCGGCAGATACAAAAATGGTGGAGCTCATGTGCTCATGCTTAGCTGACAGGAATATCCACTACAAAAAGGGTAATATCGCAACAGGAGATCAGTTTATTGCCACAAAGGAGCAGAAGGATTATATTTCGAATACCTTTGATGCAATCGCAGCAGAGATGGAGGGCGGCAGCATCGGTCATGTGTGCTATGTGAACAAGGTGCCATTTGCCATTCTTCGCTCAATATCAGACGGCGATGGCGGCGAGACAGACTACCAGACCTTTGCGGAGAAGGCTGCGCATCAGTCGATTGAGGTAGTGCTTGAGTTTATCGGAAGGGCAGAAGAACTGAAATAGAGTTATTTCATTATTCATAATTTGTGATAATAAAGAATAGTATATAGCATGAGTGAATACAGAGCATACATGCAAAATACAAAACTACATAATGGGACAAAACGAAAGAAACGCCGACACAGATTCCTTTTTGGAGTGCTGCTGTCGGCGCTTCTTATTACAGGCGCTTTATATGGCAGAGAGTATGACATATCGCAGCTGAAAAATATAGAGGTGATGGAGACACTTAGCAGTGCTGTGAGTCAGTTCGGGGACAGAAAGCTGCCTGTATATTCGGTTCAGACAACAGAAAAAAAGATAGCCCTTTCATTTGACTGTGCCTGGGGAGCAGAGGATTTTGACAGTATGATGGAGACACTTGACAAGCACAACGTAAAGGCTACATTTTTTATGACAGGAGGTTTTGTGAGTGATAACCCTGAATGTGTAAAGACGCTGGTTGAAAAAGGGCATGAGCCCGGAAATCACAGTGAGCACCACTATGATATGGCAACAATCACTGCAGGCGAGATGAAGACAGAGATAATGGATGTGCACAAAAAGGTCAAGGAGCTGACCGGAAAGGATATGAAGGTATTCAGACCGCCATACGGCTCGTACAACAATGAACTGATTGACACAGTGTATGGCTGTGACTATTATCCAATCCAGTGGGATGTGGATTCACTCGACTGGAAAAACTATGGTATGCAAAACATTATAGATACAGTGTGCAATCACAAAAGCCTGGATTGTGGCTCGATAATACTCTGCCATCTAGGCGCAAAATACACCTCGCAGGCACTCGATGAGATGCTCACGAAGCTGCAGGACATGGGTTATGAGATAGTTCCGGTATCAAAGCTGATCATGACAGAAGGCTATCATATGGATGCAAACGGTATGCAGATCAAGGACTGAGCAATTTCATAAATCAATATTTAAGTCAATATTTAGTCAATATTTTAGCCCTGTACGATATTGTTATTTACAGACAAGTGTGTTAAACTAAAACTATATTTTAAAGAAGCTGTGAGACAGCTATGGGGGTAAATTATATGACAGATACAGGTTTTTTAGTAGCATTCTTTATAGTTATTTTTTTAGTTATCATCTTTGCGCTGGTCGCTGTAATCGGAGCCGTTACAAGTGCTGTTGCAGGTATCAATGATGATGAGGATGAGACAGAGGAAGAGGGCATCTGAAGCTAAAATCAATAAAAGATATTAAAAGATATTTAAAGACATCGAATTATATTGATCGTATAATTGGGTGTCTTTTTATTGTCAAAATCTCTTAAAAAAGTATAAACCAATTGAGTTGCAATCCGCAACATTGTATAATAAAAGTATAACAGCGAATTAAATTTATTGTGAAAATCGCAGTAATCACATTGTCTATTAAACTAATGCAGGACATTATCAAAGAAAAGAAAAAGGAGGGGTCAGATGATATCAAGATATAGTGTAAAAAAGCCTTTTACTGTACTTGTAGGAGTACTGCTGGTAATAGTACTCGGTGTTGTATCGCTCGGCAGGATGACGACAGATCTGCTGCCGGATATGAGCTTTCAGTATGCACTTATCGTGACAACAGATATGGGAGCAAGTCCACAGGAGGTGGAGAGCGATGTCACCGCGCCGCTTGAAGCAGCTATGGCAACTACGTCCAATATCAAAAACGTAAGCTCAATGTCATATAACAGCTATTCTCTGGTGACATGCGAGTATGAGCAGAATGCCAACATGGATTCTGTAGTGATAGAGATGCAGCAGAAAATAGATCAGGTCAAGGCTGGCTGGAAGGATGGAGTGGGTAATCCGACCATTATGAAGATAAATCCGGACATGCTTCCAATCATGATGACTGCTGTGGATATGGATGGGAAAAGCAAGTCGGAAATCACAGACTTTGTGGAAAACACACTTAAGCCTGCAATTGAGAGTACAGAAGGAGTCGCATCAGTGACTGCAACAGGTGAGCTCACTGAGCAGATACAGGTCACGATGAATCAGGCCAAGATAGATGCGCTCAATGAGAAAATAAATAATGCCGTTTCAAAGAAATTTGACGATGCAAAAAGTCAGATGGATGATGCAAGCGCAAAGATAGAGAGCGGACAAAACGCAATCACATCGGCATCGGATCAGATGAGCGCGGGAGTGGATACGCTAAAGGAGCAAAAGGCAAAGCTTGCAGAGCAGAAGACTCAGCTAGAGAGTACACTTTCAAGCTTAAATGAGCAGAAGAGCCAGCTTGAAACAATTCAGTCAGCTCTTTCAGACTTCATGAATAGTGATACATATACAAAGACAATTCCGTCACTCAAAGAGGGCGCAAATGCACCGGGTGAAGCGGGCACAGCACTCAAAGCGCAACTTGAGCAGGTTAATAAGCAGATTGCAACACAGTTTTCAGGTCTCTCGACGCTTGGAATCAAGGTAAACACAGCAGATGATCTGCCTGCGGCAGCGTCAGCGATAGCACAGACTCTCATTCAGGTGAATACAGGTATAGAGCAGTGCCAAAGCGGGCTTGACCGGATAGCACAAGGAGAGACAGCACTTTTAGATGCCTATGATAATCTAAACAGTCAGGCAGCCATCAGCTCGATAAGCATAGGACAGCAGTCGGCACAGCTTGCAACAGCAGCGGCATCTCTTGACAGCTCAAAAAAGGAGCTTGAAAAGAGTAAGGATGATGCACTTGACAAGTCAAACTTAAATGCAGTTTTAACAATTGACTCACTCTCGCAGCTGCTCGTCGCACAGAACTTTGATATGCCTGCAGGCTATGTAAATGATTCAAATGGCACGCAGTACATAGTACAGGTGGGAGATGAGATAAAATCAATTGATGATTTAACAAATCTAGTGCTTATGGATATGAAGCTTGATGGAATAGCTCCTATTCATGTCGGTGATGTGGCAGATGTTGAGATGACTGACAATTCGGATGAGACATATGCGATAGTCAACGGTAATCCCGGAATAATGCTCTCCATGGAGAAGCAGACCGGCTACTCTACAGGAGACGTCACAGACCGTCTTTTGGACAAGCTTGATTCGCTGGAAAAGGAAAATGACGGATTACACACCACAGTGCTCATGAATCAGGGCGTATACATCGACATGGTTGTAAAAAGTGTGATGCAGAATATGATAGTGGGAGCAATACTTGCCATTTTCGTATTGCTCTTGTTCTTAAAGGATATAAAGCCGACACTTGTTATCGCAGCATCTATACCGCTATCGGTTATTGTGGCAGTGGTGCTTATGTATTTTACGGATATCACCTTAAATATCATTTCTATGTCGGGACTTGTGCTTGGAATAGGAATGCTGGTGGATAATTCAATCGTAGTAATCGAGAATATCTACAGATTAAGGGGAGAGGGATATTCGGTAAAGAAGGCGGCTGTTGAGGGTGCAAATCAGGTGGCAGGAGCCATTTTTGCCTCTACACTTACCACGGTAAGTGTGTACGCGCCAATCATTTTTACTGATGGAATCACGAGACAGCTCTTTGTAGATTTGGCTCTTACTGTAGCATTTACACTTATGGCATCTCTTGTAGTGGCACTCACATTTGTACCGGCAATTGCTTCAGGCATGCTCAAAAAGACGAAGGATATAAAGCATCCATGGTTTGACCGTTTTAAGAACTGGTATGGAAATGTGCTCGGCACATGTCTTAGATTTAAGCCGGTGGTATTTATTGCGGCAGTAGTGCTTTTAGTCGGCAGTGGCGCACTTTGCATGTCAAGGGGAATGACATTTATGGATATGGACATGGAGTCAAATCAGATTTCACTTACCATAGAGGCAAAGGATGACGAAAAGCTTGACTTCAAGCAGCTTACAGAGCTGTCTGATAAGGTAATGGACAAAATATCTGATATAAAGGGCATAGACACAATAGGAGCTACAGCAGGCGGCAGCTCGACCATGAACCTGATGAGCTCAGGAAGCGACAGCGTGAGCATGTATATATTGCTTGATGAGAAGTCGAATGTTTCATCGGATAAGGTAATAGATGAAATTGAAAAACGCACAAAGAATCTGGACTGCAAGGTAACAGCATCTTCGCAGGCTATGGACTCATCAGAGTTTTTCGGAAGTGGTCTCTCTGTCAGGATTAAGGGTAATGATATAGACAAGCTGCAGAAGCTTGCAGGTGATGTGGCGGATATTCTTAAGGACACAAATGGAGTGACAGATATAGATGACGGTCTTGGAGATACAATCAATGAGCTTAAGATAACTGTGGATAAGGAAAAAGCAGCAAAGTATGGCTATACGGTGGCTCAGGTATACCAGCTCGTATCCAGTGAGATATCATCTCAAAAGAGCGCAACAACCATTACGACCGACATAAAGGACTATGAGGTATACTTACAATCTGCAGAGCAGTCTGATGTGACTGTGGACGACATCAAAAACCTTACATTTACCTATAAGGATAATGATGGCAGTGAAAAGGAGATTCCGCTCAGTGATATCTGCACTATTTCACAGGAACAGACATTAAGTACCATTCATCGAGATGCTCAGACAAGATATATTACAGTATCAGGTGCGGTTGATGAAAACCATAATGTAACATTACTAAGCGATAAAATTAAATCAAAAATTAATAAACTTAGTATTCCTGATGGCTATTCAATAGATATGGAGGGCGAGGATGAGACAATAAATGAGTCAATGAGTCAGCTTGGACTTATGCTTGTGCTTGCAGTGATATTTATCTATCTTATCATGGTGGCGCAGTTCCAGTCATTGCTTTCACCGTTTATTATCATGTTCTGTATACCTCTTGCGTTTACAGGAGGCTTTATAGCTCTTTTCATCACGGGAAATGAGCTTGGAATCATATCAATGCTTGGCTTTATCATGCTGGCAGGTCTCATTGTAAATAATGGAATCGTGCTCATTGATTACATCAATCAGGCCAGGAGAGAGGGCATGAGCAAGCATGAGGCAATCATAGACGCAGGCCGTACAAGGCTTCGTCCAATACTGATGACAGCGATGACCACCATACTCGCAATGTTTACATCGGCGATAGGTATCGGAGATGGCTCAGATATGATAAAGCCGATGGCAATCGCAATAATAGGAGGTCTCGTATACGGAACCATCCTTACGCTTATAGTAATTCCATGTATCTATGATGCGTTCAACAGAGAGAAGAGCATGGTAGAGGAAGAGCTGTAGCAAGTAGATAATAATAGCTGACATATAAGGATAGAGCTGTACAATCACAGGATTAACTAAAAAACCGCTCGGAACGCAAAAAAAGTTCCGGGTGGTTTTTTATAATAAAAAGTAGTTTTATCTGCTTATTTTTTATGGCTATTGCATATTGCACAAAAAATGATTAATAAATTTAAACAAATAGCTGAAAATGCTTTTGCAACGTTATATACTATTGAAAAGTCAATGCTATAGTAATATAATACAAACAGAAGCCAAGAGAAAAACATAACGGCTTATATTTTTTACAACAATTAATTAACAAATTTAACTAACTATCAAGGAGGAAGCAATCATGAAGTATTTTCTGGACAGTGCAAAAATCGAAGAAATCAAGGAGGCCTACCATACATTTGGTATTGATGGAGTGACAACAAATCCACGCCACATAATGGTAAGCGGAAAGCCTTTCCTTACTGTAATCAGTGAGATGGCAGACTGGGTTAAGGCGGAAGGAATCGAGGGATACGAGAAATTCCCTATTTCCGTTGAAATCAACCCACACCTTGATGATGCAGATGAGATGGTAGCAGAGGCAAGAAAGATTTCAGCTATCTGCAGCAACTTTGTTATCAAGATTCCGTGCACAGAGGCCGGTATTCAGGCAGCAAGAAGACTCGAGGCAGAGGGAATCAGAACAAATGTGACACTCGTATTCTCACCAGCACAGGCTATTCTGCCGGCAAAGAATAATTCGCTTTTTGTTTCACCTTTCATCGGCTGGAAAGAGGCAAATGGAGAGGATTGTAAAGCGTACATTCAGGCTATTTCAGATATCTATGACAATTATGGATATAAGGGAAAGACACAGATTATCTGTGCGGCTATCCGTACACCTAAGCAGATTGTAGACTGTGCGGTTGCAGGAGCAGATATCGTTACAACAGGCCTTGCAGTATACAAGGACAGTATCAAACATGCATATACCAGACAGGGACTTGAGACATTCCAGAATGCATGGGATAATACAGTTACAGAATAGATGAAACAGGGAGGTGTTTGTAGGCAATGAAAATTGGATTTGTAGGACTCGGAATCATGGGGGAGTCCATGAGTGAGAATATAGTGAAGAAGCATGATGATGAGGTATATGTATTTGATTTCGTAAAGGAGAAGGTAGAGCTATTGGAGAGCAAGGGTGCAATCGGCTGCAGCAGTTCGCTTAAGCTGGCAGAAAAATCAGACGTAATTATATCAATGGTTCCAAAGTCAGAGCATTCGATGGCTGTTTATAAGGAGGTTTTACCGGCACTTGA
>OLEH01000472.1_pt1 | contig 11695 bp, 8 predicted proteins | sample 1602531 | NCBI WGS metagenome assembly OLEH01 (sample SAMN02674964, study PRJEB24791) | human gut metagenome, SKBSTL008 | isolation source: stool | host: Homo sapiens | place: USA | reverse complement strand
CCCTATCGACAAACCCTAAAATAGATTGGCAAACCCTAAAGAACTTTGATTATCCGTAGATACACATAAAACAAAAGCCACGGAGCAATCCGTGGCTTTCATAATACGCTTATTACAAGGATGGGCTTGAGAAGACTCGAACTTCCGACCTCACGCTTATCAGGCGTGCGCTCTAACCGGCTGAGCTACAAGCCCTTGTGTTTTGCACAAAATGTATACTACAATATTTTTGGTGAGAAGTCAAGAGTTTTTTACTGGTTTTCTTTATTTCTTCACATCTTCCAAAAGCCGGCTAAATCTCCACTTTATATTCTAGAAATATCCCTCGACTCCCTGCACCAGTCCGTCTGCCAGATTTTCAAGTGTGGCATCGCTGTGGTCAGAACATGCGTTGCCAAGCTCTACATCCACTGACGGTACCGTGCTGTATGAGGTCTGTGTCAGGTCTATCGCCATTGAGCCATTACCGTTTATCTTTGCTCCATGAGCGCGCAGTCCTTCTATCAGGCTTGCCCCAAGTGCATCATGCTGCTGCCAGTGCGATGCAACAGGCTCCATACCCTTTATACCTCCCGGCACTGATATGTAAAAGCAGCCCTTATCGTAGCTTAGTCCGTCACCATCCCAGTGCAGAGCGATATGACAGTCTGCCGCATTATTGCAGATGACAGTACGTGCTACATTGTCAAGCTGTACATCGCTTCCGTCTCTTACCATAAGCACATCATAGCCTGCCGCAAGCAGCTTGTCCTTTAATATCTGCGCCATACGGAGTGTGACAGAGCTCTCCGGTGTACCGTCATTAAAGGACATACCACCTGAAACTGCTACTGCTTTTGTTGCGCCTGCGCCTGTTGTACCACCTGTGGTCTTTGCCGAGCCGTCCGGATGACAAAGTGTCTTCACCGAAGTTCCTCCGCTTGTACCGTGTCCAGCATTGACACCTACTACTATGTTTTTGCGGTTTGCTGTAGCCTTGTACATGACCGCGCAGCCTGAATTTATCGCTGAATGGTCTGCATACTGCCATGAAGGATTTAGTGACACTGATTCTCCATTCTCATAGGATGCTCTTTCTACATACTGATAAGAGGAATTATTTTCACCTGAATTGTTCTTCTCCTCGTCCTGCTGTTCGGCAGTCTGTTCTTCCTGCTGTGCTTCTGTCTGCTGCGTGTCTTTTGCAGCCTCTGTTACCACCTCTGTCACGGCTTCCGTTTCCGTAGGCATCTCAACCTTCTCTGCAGCCTGTGTCTCTGTTGCAGCCTGTGTCTCTGTTGCAGGCTCTGTCGGTGTATCCTGTGCTTTTTTGCCGCATGATGCAAGGGTAAATATCATCACGCCTGTAAATAATATTGCTGTAAATCGTTTCATTTATTAAAACTCCATTTTCTTTTTACTACATTATAGACAACCCCATGATATTGTTCAAGTATTAGGCAACATTACTTTCATTTTCTCCTTTTCTTAACTTTTTATCTATTTTTATTCTCTATAAACTATCAAGTGGTAAAATGTTGAAAGCAAAACTTTCTAAAAATACTCTATAATAAACTCAATTACTTTCTTAAACTTTCCTTGAATAATCATTCCAATAATTCCCACTATAACAATAATTATTCCTATATAAAACATAACATATGAATCAATAAACCATGTTGTTATTTCCATTATTGCACATCCTATGACAAAAATCATCACTGACAAATTAGAAACTATTTTTTTCATTTATCCTCCTTATTTTGTCCGATAATTTTCATTAGAAAATAATCTCTATTTTTCTTTCTTAATCATAATTATCTTCATATCTCTTATAGTTATTTGTGGCAAATCTGGCCAACCATGTATCAGGCGGAAGTGTCCATAAAATCACCAAAATCCACACTATGATACCGATAGCCCTGTAAACACCACAAAGCTCCGTGCATGGTGCAATATCCAGACACGCAAATACAGAAAAAATACCACAAATAATAAATGCAATACCAAAATACACCAACCAAAAATTATTCTCCCAGCGATTCTCAAAGAAAAACCCTTTTATTTTTCTCCGCTGTAATATAAGCAATACCACACCGGCTATAGTCATCGCTATATTAGCCGCTTGATAAACATATATTCCCAATATAAATGCAAGTAGTATCGCAGAAATAAAGACTCCGCATATTCTTGCTCCGGCTATGCCATCACTTGACACTTCATCTTTGATATTACTCATAGCACCTTTAATCTGTATTATAAAAAATACCAAATAAAACATAAGACCTGCTATCACAAGTCCAAGCCATTTGGGCAAGCCGAAAACTGCTTCTCCGATAAAGCAGCCTATTGCCAAAACACATAATTGTATGAATAAAATTTTTAAATTCTTCTTCATATTCCCCCTTATTTTGTCACTCCTGTTTGCAACCGTTCCTGACTCCTCAACTGTTGTTAATTTCTTTATATCCTATAATCCATATATCTTCAACCATAAATACATGAATGACACGAATGGTACTCAACAAATTTAGCAGGCTTATTTCCAAGATAAAAATAACATGACAAAAGCCATATTTCAATAATAACCCCGTGAACGATGCACTTAACTACTCAATACCTATTTTTATCATATTGTATTATACCTCTTGAAATTATCTATAGCTCAATTATAGACAGACTCACAGTATTTTTCAAACAAAATAATTATAACCATAAATGCCCTAAATTTTAATAAGATATTGCAAGAGCCAATACCAACCCGTAAGATAAAAAGGCTCTATAACGCTAAACGTTTAATATGTCTTAAATCCGCGATATCACAAGCTTTCCATCCTGCACATCAACCCTGACCTTATTAGACTCTATCCCCGCTGCCTCAAGCATCTCATCAGTGAGTTTTATCCTGTGTGCCTTATCCAATACCGTATATTCCATTGCAGGGTGTTTCTTCAATTTCTCCGTGCTTACCTTTCCGTCAGATATAAGCACTGTGCGGTCTACACGGCCTGCAAGTGCCATATCGTGTGTGACTATGATGATGGTTATACCAAGCTCTTTGTTCAGCTTATGAAACAGCTCATAGATTGTATCAGCAGTCCTTGTATCCACGGCTCCGGTCGGTTCATCCGCAAGCAGTATATCCGGCTTATTTGCCAGTGCCACCGCTATCGCTGCACGCTGCTGCTCTCCTCCCGATAGCTGAGCCGGAAGCTTATCCTTGTGCTCCTGTAATCCCACTGCATTTAACAGTTTAAGGGCATAGCTTTTATTATTATCCCTGCATCTATTTACATGTTCTCCTCTGCTCTCATCATGAGCGCCGTGTTTTAAATTACCGGTATTACCTGAATTTTCAAACATCATCACGGCCTCGACATTCTGCAGCACAGTCAGGTATGGGAACAGATTTTTGGCACTTTTCTGCCACACAAAGCCCACCTTGTCCCTGCGGTATCTCACCATTTCAGCTTCTGAATATGTGGAAATGTCTTTTCCGTCAATAGTGAGTACTCCCGCTGTGGGTGTTTCCAGTCCTCCTATCATATTTAAAAGGGTGGATTTTCCACTGCCGGATTTTCCTATTACCGCAAGCATCTCTCCTGTTTCCACCGTCAGGTCAAGTCCCTCCAGTGCCATCACCTTTTTATCGTCGGTCTCATATATTTTTACCAGTCCATCGCAGTTTATCATCTACTTTTCCCCCTTTTAATTTAAATTACTATGCCGTCACTAAGCTCAAACACTTCATCTCCCAGCTCCATCAGGTTCGGATCATGCGTGGTCATAACTATTGTAATGTCCTCATCGTCTATCAACTCACGGAACAATCGCATGACTTCAAATCCAGAAGCGGTATCGAGTGCTCCTGTCGGTTCATCCGCAAAGACCACCTTCGGGCGATGAACCACAGCGCGCGCTATCGCAACTCTCTGCTGCTCACCTCCCGATAGTTGTTCCGGCATATGATCCATGCGCTTTGAGAGTCCGACACGCTCCAGCAGCTCTGATACTTTGTCATGCGTATTCTCATTTATCACATCGGTTTTTGCATCTCCAATGTCATTATCCATATCAGTCAAATTCTTTTGTATCTGACGTTTATTTTTTGCAAGTCTAAGGGCAAATTCCACATTCTCATATGCCGTCATCGTGGGAATTAGTGCTATAGACTGGAATACAAATCCCATCTCATACCGCCTTAGCATTTCCCGGTCTTTCTCGGTCATCTGCTCGAGATTTTTATCCAGAAACTGCACACTTCCCTCTGTCGGCATATCAAGCGCACTAAGGATATTAAGAAGTGTGGTCTTTCCGGAGCCGGAACGCCCTTTTAAGATGGCAAGTGTTCCTTTTTTTATCTCCATGGATACTCCGTCAAGTGCGTGGACTGTTGTACCATCTCCCGCCTTGAAATATCTTTTTATATTTTGAGCAATTATCGCATTTTCCATATGTCACGACCTCATTTACTATGCTATAAAAACTTTCTACCGACTACCACAAAATCATTTTTATCTGCTAACTATCTTCTCCAAGCCTCAGTGCCTGTGCTATCTTCATACTCTTAAGCAGTCTGCTGATAACCACATAGCATACGGCTACAGCCACGAAAAGTACTCCTGTAAGCTCCAGCATATCAGATGGATAAATATATACATTTACTCCGATATTGTGTTTCTGCGGCAGATATATGATCGATATGAGCCTTACAAACATCGCTGTTGCAGTTATACCTATGCCTGCTCCCGCAAGAAGCGGCAGAAATGATAAAAATATCTGCTCGTTTAAAAGCATTGCTTTTACCTCTCTCATTCTCATTCCCATTGCGCGGTATATACCAAACTGCAGCTCCCTCTGTTTTAGTGTCATAACCCAATACAGCAAAAATCCTACTGAGCACACTATCAGTGAAAGTATAAAACTTAATGTAAACATACCGTTTGTGATCTGCACTGTGGCTGAGTTTTTATTCTCGTCTATAAGCTGCTGCGCGGATGTTATATTCCTGTATATTTCACTCTGTACTTTTTCACTTTGAGTGTCTGTTAAATTGTCTGCTGTACTATCTGAATTTTCACTGTTCTCACCGCCCAGATATCCCACAATATCATCCACCGTTTTTCCTTTTGACAGGTTCATCCACACACTGTACGGTGTCATGCCGAACTTTTCCACAACCGTAGCATAATTTGCAACGATCAGGTATTTCTCCTGCTCGGTCACATTTTTGTCTGCATCTGTCTCATAGGTGTAACGCTCGTAGCCCGGAAAACCTTTTACTATGGCACATACCTTTACATTCTCGGATGCGTAGATCTGATCTTCATCGACAGCCTCCGGTACATACCTTGAGTAATTTAAGCTGTCACCAACTTTAAGTCCCAGATCTTTTGCCAGATTTGACGAAATGATGACTCCGTCCGGCTCTTTTGCCAGCTCATTCAGGTAATTGAACCAGTGAGCGTCATTAATATCATCATTTTGTCCACTCTGCAATTTCGCAGTCTCACCGAATTCTTTTGTGTTTATCGCCATAAGATATGCATCCGAAACCGAACCACTGCCTGCGGAAATGTCTACCCTCTCGTCCTCAAGCACACGCGTGACACCGTCACAGATGCCCTCATTTTTGAGCGACTCGTATTTACCGAAATCAGGCTCGTCATACATCCAGTTTACAGAGCCATTTTTATTGTACTGTATCCTGAGTCTGAAATCTTCGTTGTATATCGCATCACAGCCCACATTGTAGACGATACGCTGCTCCATATTGCTGTTCATGGTGCGCGCCATATTCGCGTCAAAAATACCGCCAGCCACTGTCATGATAAGAAATACTGCCAGAAATCCCTGATTGTATCTGGTTCGTTTTAGCTGTAAAAATGATGCATACATTGCCGGAGAAAAATGCTTTTTAAAGAGCCTGTCCACAAGCAGAATAATAAGTCCGGTAAGTCTTACGCACAAAAGTGCCGCTGCAAATATAAAAAGCGAATTGTCCAGTATCATGACAGGATCTATGCTCCTGTTCTCAAGAACAGATATCGCAAGCGTACTCTTCTGCTTGTTGTAATTGTAAAGCAGATATGCTGACAGAGCCAAAAGTATAACGTCTATAAAGCATTTCTCCCAAAGAGGCTTTTTCTTTGATATTCGTCCCCTACTGCTGCGCTCTGATATGGCATCCTTTGATTTTTTCCACACCGGAACTGTGATAAACAGCACCATGATAACTGCCGCTGCCACCGCATAGACAAGCATCTGCCATACAAATTTGTAAGTGCTTATATCCTTTGCCGTAAATCTTAAAAATCCGTCTGTAGATGCGGCAGCCCGGCACATTATATATCCGAGTACTATTCCGAGTACACAGCCCGCAAACGCTATTATTCCCGACTGCTGTAAGTACAAAATAAATACCTGTAATTTTGTCGCACCGCGGCTTCTTAAAACAAGTATGTCATTTTGCTCGAGCGAAAGTATCTGTACAGATATCATTCTTATAAATAAAATCAAAAGCACAAGACACGGCAGCTCCAACGCCCAAAGCATCAGCTTTATCGTCTTCTGCTGTGTAAAAAAACGCTCCAGCGTATCACGGATGTTGTCATTGTAGAGCTTGTCAGCATCCTTAAACTGCTCCATATACCCGTCATAAAGTGAGGCATTTTCCGTGTTGATCTGCGTATAATCCAGCATGAGAAAATCACTGTAGCTAATATTGTCCTCGCTGTAATACTGCATCATTTCGTCAAAAACATCCTGCGAAACAAATATCACATCGCCCATATCCGAAAGCGTCTTGGCCCAATATGGATCGTTTATATCTTTTTCACGGCAGATCTGTGATACGACGAAAGAAATTTCCTTTTTTCCACTGCCATCAGGTACCTGTAAATAGATTTTTTCACCTGCTACAAGTCCGTAGTGATCCATTGTCTTTTCGCTTATACTGCATTCGAATGTGGCTGTGTCAGTCTGAGATTTTACAACATCCGCGTACTCCGAAAGTCCCGGCAGATATCCTATTGTAAAATAATTGTTAGGTCCTCCAAACTCTGTATCCGCGCGTCCTCCTGGGAGTGTGATAAGCTGCTGTGAGGAAACCTTGTTTATATCCACATATTCAGTCCACTTCTTTTCGTATCCTGACAGCTTATCAAGTACTGACTGCGAATCAGGATAATCTGCCACCGCATATGTTCCCTCGCGGCTCATCTGTGCAGGAAACTCATTCTGCTGTGTGGCATGATCCGTAAAAAGTCTGTCGAGTATCTGATTTCCCGCACCCTTTTCAAACATAGAGTGGCACACAAAAAGTGCTATAAACAAAGTCACTCCCATAAGCAGACACAAATTTAACCATTTTCTGTTTTTTAATTTATTAATTACGAAGCCAAACATATTTCATCGCCCTCATCAATACCGTAAAGCACAAGTGTATTGCTGCCTGATGTATAATCGCCCAATATTACCGGCTGCTTTACCACGCTGTCCCCATCAATTTTCCACACATAGTATGATATATCATCTTTGTCCATAGGATTGACCTGCTTGTGTATGATCGAAGTCGGCACCACTACCACCTTTTTAAAAGAAACATAAGAAAACTTTACAGCAGATGCCCTGGTCAGATCATCCGGTATTCCATTGTCAAGTTTTATATAAAATGCTGCATTTCCATATCCCGAATCTGTGTTTCCGGTAATATGCACACCTTTATCATCCTGATTTATATATCCCTTTTGAGCTTCCCTGCCGTAACCGGCAAAACCGATACAGTTTCCATAGATTGTTGTACCGTCCAGCTCAAGTGATACGCGCTCTCCCACATCTGCTATATTGTCCGTATATACGTTATAGTTATTGCTATCCTTTACCAGAACCTGCAGTACGTCCGTGGAATTTCCGGTTATCTGCAGGATATCTGAGCCTTCCTCCACATTATCTCCTGCCTTGACACTCACCTTTGAAACTTTTCCGTCATTTTTGGCATATACTGAAATATTTCCTTTGCCGTCATTTCCAGCGCTTATGCTGTCATATGCTGACTGTAGCCGGGAAAGCTGATAGGTGTGGTCTGCACCAGCAAGTTTTTTCTGCAGATCAAGCAGCTGTAAGTTCAATTTCAACTGCTGCTCTTCATATGCTGTATCCGGCTTTTCATCCTCCTGGTTATTTTCTTCTGCGCTGCTACCACCTTCAGATAAATCTTTTACCTGTTTATCGTAATCTGCGATCTTGTGCGCATAGGATTCATTCTCTGAGTCGATCTCATTTTTTGCCTCTGTTATGGCAGCTTTGCCCTCTCCGGTATCCACCACGTAAAGCAGCATCCCATTTTCTACCGTATCGTCCTGCTTCACATTGACAGAAACGATCTGCCCTTCATAATCACAGGTTTCGGTTATCGTCCCTGCGTCAGATCTGCTGTAGCTCACACCGTAGTTTGCTATATCAAAGTCAGACCTTGTTACCGTATATTTGCTGTACTTTGTCGGAACCTGATCTGTAGAATTATAGTAGACCAGCTCCCCCTCTTTTAAGCCCTCTGTGACCTGTGTATAGTTTTCATCAAACTCACCTGTTGTTATGATGCGTTTCTCGCGGCCGCCCTCATCATTTTTCACATAGACATATCTGGTATCGCCATCCTTATAGATGGAATCTTTTCCCACGACAAGTGCCTGATTTGCTTTTGTCTTTTCAAAATATACCGGATACATCTGTCCTGCCGTAAGAAACAGCTTTTCCCTGCTTTCCACGCACACATCCGGATAGCGGTTGTTTATCTTCGAAAGTACCAAAACCTCTGATGTATATTGAGACTCGGTGACATCATATTTTTCGCCATCGACTATCACATATTTCTTGTCATAATCGCTGTATTTGTACTCATTTATGGCTGTATCTTTTATATCCAGCACAAGGTCATCCGTATCGGAGACAATGACTATATTCTCGTATGCCGCAGCAGACCTTCCACCTGTCAGCTTCTTAGTGTAAGTGACAAGACCACTGTGGGCTGCCTTAAGCGTTCCATCATCAACGATCTGCTGATATAAAGCCATCTGCTCATTGATCTTTTGCACGCGGTATTCGTGAAGCTGCTTATCGTACCGTTCATTTTCCTGTTCTGTGGCTATCAGTATGTTGTTCTCCTGCCCTGCTGCCTGACTCTCCCATAATTTAATCTGTGTATCCGAGATCTGAGCGGATATCTCATATGTCTCATTCTCATGCGCCAGCGCATCCTTACATTCCTGCAACTGTTTTTTTGCCTCATCCACATCACAGACTGCAAGCACATCCCCCGCATTTACTGTATCTCCCGGCTCCACATATATCTGTGAAATATTGACATTGGCACTGTAGTAATTGCAGTAATCCCTCGGAACTGCAGTAGCCATCAGCACCTGCATAGAGCCGATAGTACCGTATTCCACAGGTCTATAGGCTTCATTTAACGCTACAGGTTCTTCAAGCTTTGGTATTCTGCTTTCTGTCATTTTTCCACAGCCGCCTGCCACAAACGATACACATATCCCCAGTACTGCCAGTTTTTTTATTGATAAAAGGTTTCTGTTCTTCACTGCAAAACCACCTCATCCCCGCTTTTAAGTCCTTCTGTGATGATCCGGTAGTCTCCCACCTGATCTGCGACACTTATCCATACCGCCTGTCTGTATCCATTCTCATCCAGTGTGTATACAAAATACCTGCCATCCTTCTCATGTACTGCGTCCTTTTGCACATACACAGCATTTTCTATAGCAGGGCGCGTCACTTCCATGGAAAATATCTGTGCATCCGATACTGCCGACATGTCCGATACCGGTTCAAAAACAACCTTTTTATCGTCCACCTCTTTTACCTTAAGTTCAAACTCTATATCAGATGCAGTTGCCGTGTATACATCACCCACATTAAAGTCATAGCCTTCCGGTCTGTCAGCCTCGTAATTGCCGTTTCCGCTGATTTCTGTTATAAGATTGCTACCCGGTTCAAAAACCCCCGCCAAAAGCGAATTGTTCATTGCTGTGATCGTGCCATCCTCGGATGCCGTGATCTGATATCTCGACAGTTTTTCCTCTGCCTCATCAAGATAAAGCTGCGCAACCTCTGTATCCTTATCAAGCCGGGCAATATCGCTTGAATAATCCTGAGTATCATCGATTTTCATAATAGCCCTGTAGTGCTCTGCCAAAAGCTTATTCTGACTGATCTGCCCGCTGTAGTCCTCAATCTTTTTCTGTATCTCCCCGGATTTAAAAGCCACCAGTATATCACCCTTTTTCACATGATCACCCACTGCCACATTTACCTTTTCGAGCGTAAGCTCCGTGTTTGTCGCACCATAGGAAAACCTGGTATAGCCCTGCGCGCTCAGACTGATGGTAGTCTGAGGTGTGAGTGAACCGCTCTGTACCGTAACTGTCTGGTATGATATTTTCTCGTAGGAAGCTCTGTCCGTCTGTGCAAGCTCCTTTTGTGCCGCCCCACATCCTGAAAATAAAATAGAGGTAATTGCAGCGGCAAGTGTCAAACGACTTATATATTTTTTCTTTCTGTTAATCATATATTTTTCACATCTTTTCCATCAAAATATGAACCCGATCCATTAGCTAAATTTTATATGAGATCATCAATCCTTATGATCGTGCCATCTATCGCATTCACATACACCGGATATCTGTCGTAGCCCTTATCCTGTTTTGACAGACACCATGCCGGAACATAAGTATATTTATCCTTGTCAGATGCATCCTTCAAACGGATATATCCGAGCTTTAGATTGTTGTAAGTGTGATTTTGTGTAAAATCATACTGATCTGAGTTTTTTGTCATGTCATCCTTGATGATCTCTTTAATAGTGTCCATTGACAAGAGTTCTACGTTTTTTGACTCATTTACAATATCAACCGGGTAAGAAACAGTAAATTCCGTCACTCCCTGATCCGTCACAATAAAGGAACTGCTGCCATATGGCATAAAATCATCATAGTTATCGAGTGTCTCCCATATATCCATATTCCGGGTGAAATCGAGTGACTTGCAAAACGCTATGCCATCCACACCCTCGCCATAATCTATGATATATCCCCAGGCTGTATCCTTTATGACGCTCTCTTTATCATCAGTTTTTACAGTATCATCACCATCCTCTATCACTCCTGCGCTCCACTCGTAGTCTGAGGTTCCTATATATACCTGTGAAGCCATGCCTAATTTATTTTGAAATTCTTCTGCCTTTTTTATAGCTTCGTCTTTTGATAATGCACACTCATTATCATATGAAGATGTAGTATCTCCACCTGTAGAGCCTCCGTTAAATCCCTCTACACCTTTCTCCTCTGCAAAGGATGGTGGTCCGTAATAGCCATACTCACTATCATCGTATAATGTCCCCTCACTTCCTGCCTTAAGAGGCTGTGCTGAAATATATTCAAGAGAGCCGTCCTCAGCAATTCCAAATCTAAGCTCACAGAAAACATTACCAATATATCCCAGATACTCATTACAATCCGTATAATCTGTAGCTTTTTCACGCGTATCCAGTGCAGACGGTTCTGCCTTTTCATACTGTTCCAGCAGATCATTTTCACTTTTCATCACCCTGCTGACGCCCTCTTCTGTGATAAGTCCCGCATCAATTTCCTGCTGATACCCGGCAATCTCATTTTTTACAACCTCCATGCTGTGATATATCTCT
>OLEH01000470.1_pt1 | contig 11746 bp, 10 predicted proteins | sample 1602531 | NCBI WGS metagenome assembly OLEH01 (sample SAMN02674964, study PRJEB24791) | human gut metagenome, SKBSTL008 | isolation source: stool | host: Homo sapiens | place: USA | reverse complement strand
TCCCTACACGACGCTCTTCCGATCTTCAACATTCCGGTAGGGGAGGTATTCACATCACCGGTACTGGACGGGACAAACGGAGTCCTGAATGTCAGCAAAGTTTATTTAGATGGTTTACAGTACCGCAATCTGAAACTTACGTTCAAGGATGGAAAAATCACAGATTATACGTGTGACAACTTCTCAGACGATGCCGAGAACCGGAAATATATTTATGATAATGTACTGAAAAATCATGAGACTCTTCCTCTGGGAGAGTTCGCCATCGGAACGAATACGACTGCCTATGTGGTGGCAAGAAAATATGGCATTGAAGATAAGATGCCGATCCTGATCGCAGAGAAGACAGGACCTCATTTTGCGGTGGGAGATACGTGCTATTCCTGGAGTGAGGAAATCCGTGTATACAATCCAAATGGAAAGGAAATCGTTGCGAAAGACAATTCCTGCTCGCTTCTGCGAAAGGAAGATGTATCCAAAGCATACTTCAACTGTCATACAGATATAACCATACCTTATGAAGAGTTAGAAGAAATAAGTGTAGTGACAAAAGACGGCACAGACATTATACTATTAAGAGACGGAAGATTTGTATTACCTGGCACGGAAGTGCTGAATGAACCATTAGAAAAGGATACAGACCACTGAAGGAGGAAATGAAATGCCAAAAGTAGGAATTGTCATGGGCAGCGACTCAGATCTGAAAGTAATGAGCAAGGCAGCGGCAACGTTGGAAAAGTTCGGAATTGATTATGAGATGACGATTATTTCAGCACACCGTATGCCGGATGTATTTTTTGACTGGGCAAAGGCAGCCGAAGGAAAAGGAATCAAAGTGATCATCGCAGGTGCAGGAATGGCAGCTCATCTGCCGGGAATGTGCGCAGCAATCTTCCCGATGCCGGTTATCGGAATTCCTATGCACACCACTTCTCTGGGAGGAAGAGATTCCCTTTATTCTATCGTACAGATGCCGTCAGGAATCCCGGTTGCAACAGTCGCTATCAACGGAGGCGCAAACGCAGGACTTCTGGCAGCTAAGATACTTGCAACATCAGATGAGGAACTTCTTGCAAAATTAAAGGCTTACAGCCAGGAATTAAAAGAACAGGTGGAAGCAAAAGACGCAAGATTACAGGAAGTCGGATATAAAAATTACTAAGATAACTCAGGTCCATAAACAGGATCAGGGGTAAAAACGGAGGATTATCATGGATTACAAGACCGCTGGAGTAGATATTGAAGCAGGATATAAATCAGTAGAGCTGATGAAAGAGCATGTAAAGAGAACCATGCGTGAAGAAGTGCTGGGAGGACTGGGAGGATTTTCCGGGGCCTTTTCTCTTGCTAAGATCAAAGAAATGGAAGAACCGGTATTATTATCAGGTACAGACGGATGTGGAACTAAAGTAAAACTTGCTATGGTTATGGACAAGCATGACACCATTGGCATTGATGCAGTTGCCATGTGTGTCAATGATATTGCATGTGCAGGCGGAGAACCATTATTCTTCCTTGATTATATTGCATGTGGTAAGAATTATCCGGAAAAGATTGCAGCTATCGTAGGCGGCGTTGCAGAAGGCTGTGTGCAGTCAGATGCAGCTCTGATCGGTGGTGAGACAGCAGAGCATCCGGGACTGATGCCGGAAGACGAATATGACCTGGCTGGTTTCGCAGTAGGTGTCTGCGATAAAAAAGAGATGATCACAGGTGAAGAACTGAAAGCAGGAGATGTTTTGATCGGTATGGCATCCACAGGTGTTCACAGTAACGGATTTTCTCTTGTCCGTAAAGTTTTTGATATGACAAAGGAATCTCTTGATACTTATTATGAAGAACTTGGAACAACACTTGGTGAAGCACTTCTGGCACCAACCAGAATCTATGTAAAAGCATTAAAGAGCATTAAAAATGCCGGAGTTCGTGTGCACGCATGCAGTCATATCACAGGCGGCGGTTTTTATGAAAATATTCCGCGTATGCTTAAAGAGGGAACACGTGCAGTTGTGGAAAAGAACAGCTATCCGGTACTTCCAATCTTCAAACTTCTTGCTGAAAAAGGCAATATTGATGAACAGATGATGTACAATACTTATAACATGGGACTTGGAATGATCCTTGCTGTAGATGCAGCAGATGTGGACAAAACAATGGAAGCGATCAAAGCAGCAGGTGACACTCCGTACGTAGTAGGATGTATCGAAGATGGTGAAAAGGGAGTGACTTTATGTTAAAAGTCGGTGTACTGGTTTCAGGAGGCGGCACGAATCTGCAGGCTATCCTGGATGCCATTGACTGTGGAAAGATTACAAATGCAGAAGTTTCTCTGGTTATCAGCAATAATCCGAAGGCTTATGCGCTGGAGAGAGCAAAGAATCACAACATAGAAGCTGTATGTATTTCTCCAAAACAGTATGAAAGCAGAGAAGAATTTCACAAAACACTTCTGGAAAAGCTGAAAGAGAGTGGCGTAGAGCTTATCGTTCTGGCAGGATTCCTCGTAGCAATCCCGCCGATGATCGTGGAAGCATATCCAAATAAGATCATTAATATCCATCCGTCACTGATTCCGTCTTTCTGCGGAGTTGGTTATTACGGACTTCATGTGCATGAGAAAGCGTTAGCAAGAGGGGTTCGTGTTACAGGCGCTACGGTACATTTCGTTGATACTGGCACAGATACCGGTCCGATTATTCTTCAGAAAGCAGTGAAAATTAAATCTGATGACACTCCGGAAGTTCTCCAGAGACGTGTCATGGAGAAAGCAGAGTGGAAAATTCTTCCTAAGGCAATCAATCTCATTGCCAATGGCAAGGTGAAGGTTGTGGATGGAAGAGTGGAAATAGAAGAATACGATACGGAAGAGTAGATACAAAAAGGAGCGGCAAGATAAAATGAAAGTCTTAATTGTAGGCAGCGGCGGCAGAGAACATGCGATTGCATGGAGTGTTTCAAAAAGCCCGAAAGTAGATAAAATTTATTGTGCACCTGGAAATGCAGGAATCGCAGAGCTTGCAGAATGTGTAGATATCGGTGCAATGGAATTTGAGAAACTTGCTGATTTTGCACAGGAAAAAGAAATCGATCTTACGATCATTGGCATGGATGATCCGCTGGTCGGTGGTGTCGTAGATGTATTTGAGGCCCGCGGTCTGAAAGTATTCGGACCAAGAAAGAACGCTGCGATCCTTGAGGGATCTAAAGCTTTCTCGAAAGATTTAATGAAGAAATATAATATCCCGACAGCAGCATATGAGAATTTTGATGATCCTGAGAAAGCACTGGAATATCTCCGCACAGAAGCCAGATTTCCAATTGTTCTGAAAGCAGATGGTCTTGCACTCGGCAAGGGAGTGCTGATCTGCAAGGATTTGAAAGAGGCAGAAGACGGCGTAAAAGAGATCATGGAAGATAAGAAATTCGGAAATGCCGGAAATACCATGGTCATCGAAGAATTTATGACAGGACGTGAAGTCTCTGTGTTATCATTTGTAGATGGAAAAACTATCCGTACAATGACATCCGCACAGGATCATAAACGCGCTCAGGACGGTGATCAGGGATTGAATACGGGCGGAATGGGAACTTTCTCCCCGAGTCCATTCTACACAGAAGAGGTAGATGAATTCTGCAGGAAATATGTATATCAGCCGACAGTGGACGCAATGGCTGCAGAAGGACGCCCATTTAAGGGAATCATTTTCTTTGGTCTTATGCTTACACCGGATGGTCCGAAGGTTCTGGAATATAATGCCCGTTTTGGCGATCCGGAAGCGCAGGTTGTTCTTCCTCGTATGAAGAACGATATCATCGAAGTGATGGAAGCCTGTGTAAACGGAACTCTGGATCAGATAGATCTTCAGTTTGAGGATAATGCGGCAGTATGTGTAGTCCTTGCAAGTGACGGATATCCTGTGAAATATGAAAAAGGTATTCCGATGTACGGATTTGAGAACTTCAAAGGTAAGGATGGTTATTATTGTTTCCATGCAGGAACCAAATTAAAAGATGGTCAGATCGTAACCAACGGAGGTCGTGTCCTGGGAATCACAGCTACAGGAAAAGACCTGAAGGAAGCAAGAAAAAATGCCTATGAAGCCACAGAGTGGATCACATTTGCAAATAAATATATGCGCCATGATATTGGTAAGGCAATTGATGAAGCATAAATAATTTTGAGGTGCTGCAGTTTCAGAAAAAATGTATTTTGGATGATTACTGTAAAACAGATCAGAAAACAGAAAGGTTTAAAACCAGACCGGACTGTTTTCTGATTTTTTTGTAAATGTTTTTGCATAAATAATATAGGCTATTTTCTTTACTTTTCATGCAATCTGTTATAAAATAAAACAGTGCTGTAAAACAGAAACGTAATCGAACTCCGGACAGCAGGGGAAAATTTATGAACAGAAATTATGTAGATAAGAAAATACAGAAGATCATAAAAGAAATGAGACAGAGAGGATAAGAGCATGGGAATCAGCAAAGAAGAAGCAATCAAAGAATTACAGACCAGAGAGGAGATTTTTGTGGCATATTCACAGGCTACAAAGCTTCCGTATGTGAAATGTGATGAAGAGACATTTAATGATCAGGCATGGATTTTTTCAACAGAAGAAGGAATCAAAGAATTCGGCAAAAAAATGCTGGAAGAAAAGGTTCTTCTTATGGGTATGAAATTTACCAAGAAGGATTATCCCAGATTATATGGAACTTTCTATGCAATTGGCGTAAATACAGTTGTATGGGTAGATGGTGAAGATAAGATTGAGATTGATCTTCCTGATATTGCAAAACAGGCAGATATGAGCAAGATTGAGCCGGCTAAGAGACCGCTTCTGAATCCTACACTGGAGCTTTCCGGCATTTACTTTATGCAGGAACTCCGCCGTCCGGTAGAGAAGGATCAGCATGGAAATCTTCGTGAGCTTGAGGAAGAACTGATCGTAAACCTGAAGAAATCCGAATATCTGGTTGCTATGAATGTAGATCCTGAAGATCCTAAGAAGATCAATATTCCGTATCTCAAAAATAAAAAAGAAGAAATTCTCCAGCCTGTATTTACAGACGTTATGGAACTTGAGAAGTTTACAAAAGGTCAGAAGCTGCGTATTGCGAAAGTACCGTTTGCAAAACTTCCGGAGCTGTTAATCGATAAGGCAATGGCTTATGCAGTTAATCCATTAGGCTTTAACCTTGTTCTGAACAGAGAACAGCTCAATAAGATCATTGGCTTAAAATAATCAAGTCATGTAGATGAAATTCAGTTGACAGAAAGAAGATAAAGGGTGTGCATGCTGTGTGAGAACATGGCAGTACACCCCTTTTTGTTTTGAAAAATAATACAGCAATACGTCTTTCTGTTGCAAAAAATGTTGGTTTGTGCTAGGATATGTGTAACACAAAAAGGAGAAGAAAACGTATGATGATAGAAATAGATTTCAGCAGTGATGAAGCCATTTACATCCAGCTGACCAATCAGATCATCATGGGGATTGCTACGTCAAGACTGCAGGAGGGAGATACACTGCCATCAGTGAGACAGCTTGCAGATACAGTTGGGATAAATATGCATACAGTAAATAAAGCATATTCACTGTTGCGACAGGAGGGATTTGTCACTATCGACCGCAGACGTGGTGCAGTGATTTCTATTGATGTAAATAAACGGAAAGCATTGGAAGAACTGAAACAGAATCTCATGGTGGCGCTTGCGAAAGGATGTTGCAAGAGCGTAAGCAGAGAGGAAGTACATCAGCTTATTGATGAGATTTTTGACGAATATGATGAAAACAGATAGGAGAGGACATGGAGAGACAATTTACCAGACAGGCAGAGAATGCCCTCAAATTGGCAAAGACAACTGCGAAAACCTGTGGACATGGATATATCGGAACAGAACATCTTCTTGCAGGTCTTTTGAAAGAACCTGAAGGCACTGCGGGAAAAGTGCTGCAGGAATTTAACGTAGAAGAAGAAAAACTCAGGGAACTTATCAGCAGCCTGGTTACACCGGTTCAGGGCAATACTGCGGTAGCAGAAACAAAAGATCCCCAGTACAGCCCGAGAGCAAGAAGGATCATTGAACAGGCGGAGGAAGATGCTGAGAGTATGGAATGTCTTTGCGGAACAGAGCACCTGTTGCTTTCGCTTCTGAAAGAGACAGACTGCGTAGCGACCAGACTGCTTTTTACAATGGGAGTAAATATCCAGAAGTTGTTTGCGGCTATCCTGACAGCTATGGGATTTGACAATGATACCATTGCAGAGGAATTTCAGTACGCAAGGAATGCGGGAAACAAAAAAGTGACCAGTACCCCTACGCTGGATCAGTACAGTCGTGACCTGACACAGCTTGCAGCAGAGGGAAAACTGGATCCTGTGATAGGGCGTGATAAAGAAATTACCAGACTGATTCAGATTCTGAGCAGACGTACGAAGAATAATCCGTGTCTGACAGGGGAACCCGGAGTAGGTAAGACTGCCATTGTAGAGGGACTTGCACAGCGCATCGTTATGGGAATGGTTCCGGATACAGTGAAGGATAAGCGTCTTGTTGTGTTAGATCTTTCCGGCATGGTTGCGGGAAGCAAATACAGAGGTGAATTTGAGGAACGCATTAAGAATGTGATCCAGGAAGTAAAAGAACATCAGGGAATTCTGCTGTTCATTGATGAAATCCATACCATCATCGGAGCAGGTGGAGCGGAGGGAGCACTGGATGCTTCTAATATCCTGAAACCTTCTCTTTCCAGAGGTGAGATTCAGCTTATCGGCGCGACTACTCTGGAGGAATACCGTAAATATATTGAAAAAGACGCAGCACTGGAACGAAGATTCCAGCCTGTGACAGTGGAAGAACCATCTTCAGAGGAGACTGTTGAGATCCTTAAAGGTCTGCGTCCATATTATGAGAAACATCATGGGGTAAAGATTGAAGATGAGGCACTTGAGGCCGCAGTAAAAATGTCACAAAGATATATCAATGACCGTTTCCTTCCGGATAAGGCAATTGATATTATTGATGAAGCAGCATCAAAGGTTCAGCTTGCGGGTTATCAGTCAGCACCTGAAATGGAACAATATGAACTGGAACTGAATGAACTTCGTGAGGAGAAAGAACAGGCAGTTAAGACTGCAGATATTGAACGCGCAAAAAAAGCACAGGTACGCCAAAATGAAGTGGAAGCCGAAATGGAGAAAATCCGCATTAAGACTGAACGTAGAAATAAGAGGAAGAAACTTGTTGTAGATGAAGCTGCTGTTGCAGAGACGATTTCTGACTGGACAAAGATTCCTCTTCAGAAACTGACAGAGGGAGAAACCAAACGTCTTGCTCGTCTGGAGAAAGAACTTCATAAACGTGTGATCGGACAGAATGAGGCAGTAAAAGCTGTTGCGCAGGCAGTGAAACGGGGAAGAGTAGGACTTAAAGATCCGAACCGTCCCATTGGTTCTTTCCTTTTCCTTGGACCTACAGGTGTTGGTAAGACAGAACTTTCCAAGGCTCTGGCAGAAGCTGTCTTTGGAAGTGAACAGGCGATGATTCGTGTAGATATGTCCGAATATATGGAGAAACACAGTGTTTCCAAGCTGATCGGTTCTCCTCCGGGATATGTAGGATATGAAGAAGGCGGCCAGCTCAGTGAGAAGGTCCGCAGAAATCCGTACAGTGTATTGCTTTTTGATGAGATTGAGAAGGCACATCCGGATGTGTTTAATATACTTTTACAGGTGCTGGATGACGGTCATATTACAGATGCACAAGGAAGAAAAGTCGACTTCAAACAGACGATTATTATTATGACTTCCAACGCAGGGGCACAGGCGATTATGGAACCGAAACGTCTGGGATTCATGTCTGATAATGATGAGAAGAAAGACTATGAACGAATGAAAGGCGGTGTGATGGAAGAAGTGCGCCGGATTTTCAAACCGGAGTTCCTGAACCGAATTGACGATATCATGGTGTTCCATGTGCTGAATAAAGAAGATATCCGGAAAATTGTGACATTGCTTCTTAAAACACTGGAGAAACGATGCGCAGAACAGATGGAAATTCATCTTACAGTGACAAATGCTGTGAAAGATTTTATTGCAGAAAAAGGTTCTGATAATAAATATGGTGCCAGACCGCTGCGTCGTGCAATTCAGAGTAAGATAGAAGATGCGCTTGCAAACGAGATTCTGGAAGGCAGAGTAAAACGTGGAGATAGTGTACAGGTGAAACTTCATAAAAACGAGATTGCATTTGAAGTGAAAAAACAGTAGAAATCTCTGAGCAGACAGATATTTACAATTAAAGCAGAGGACTCACATGATTCACAGAAATTGTGAAATTAGTATAAAAAAATCAGTGAGATACTGGTCAAAAAAGTGAATGTATTATATAATAAGCACATAAAATGTCGGAAAAGTACAGAGATAGTGAAAAACTGTACGGCATCGGCAGATGAACCGGTGGAGCGGCAAACAAAAGAGTCTTAGGAGGACATAGGAAATGGCAGTAGTAAAAGAATTAATCCGTACAGAAGAGAATGGAGCAATCAGCTTTGGTGACTATGAGCTTGCACAGAAGTCTAAATTATCAGACTATCAGCATCAGGGCGATATGTATAAAGTAAAAACTTTTAAGGAGATTACCAAGCTCGAGAGAAACGGAATGTTCGTTTACGAATCAGTTCCGGGAACAGCAGTATTTAATCTTACACAGAGTGAAGCTCAGATGGATTTCCATGTAGAGGGACCGGAAGATGCACAGATCACAGTGGAGATGGAGCCGGATACAGAATATGAAGTATTTATTGAGCAGGCAAGCACAGGTAAGATGAAAACAAACCTGGGCGGTAAACTTTCCTTTAGCGTGGAACTTGGCAATGCTGCAAGAGTAGAAGTAAAGATTGTAAAATGCTGAAAAATAAAAAGACGGTATATTTTTGCCAGGAGTGCGGATATGAATCCGCAAAATGGATGGGGCAGTGCCCGGGATGCAAGTCCTGGAACACCTTTGTGGAAGAGACAGTTTCCACAAAGAAGCCATCCTCTTCTGGAGTAATGAAATCATCAGAAAAAAGGCAGGAACCGGTGATCCTTAAAGACATTAGCCTGTCAGAAGATGAACGGCAGACAACTCAGATTGGTGAACTTGACAGGGTGCTGGGCGGCGGTATCGTCCCCGGCTCCCTTGTTTTAGTGGGAGGAGATCCGGGAATCGGAAAATCAACGCTGCTTTTACAGGTGTGCAGGAATCTGGCAGAGAAGCAGGTTTCGGTTCTTTATATTTCAGGCGAGGAATCTCTGAGACAAATTAAGCTGAGAGCTAATCGTATCGGGCAGTTTACGGATAAGATGCAGCTTTTATGTGAGACGAACCTGGAAGTGATACGTGAGGTGATCGAGCGCAGAAAACCGGATGTGGTTGTGATCGACTCCATTCAGACTATGTTTCACGAAGATGTAAGTTCGGCACCGGGAAGTGTCTCTCAGGTGAGAGAATCTACCAATATCCTTATGCAGATCGCAAAGGGAATGGGGGTGTCCATTTTTATTGTAGGTCATGTGACGAAAGAAGGAAATGTGGCAGGTCCGAGGGTTCTGGAACATATGGTGGATACGGTGCTTTATTTTGAAGGCGACCGGCATGCTTCTTATCGTATCCTGCGTGCGGTGAAGAATCGTTTTGGATCTACGAATGAGATTGGTGTTTTTGAAATGTGTAATACAGGTCTTGAGGAGGTGAAGAATCCGTCGGAATATATGCTGAATGGCAGACCGGAGGATGCGTCGGGTTCTGTTGTGGCGTGTTCTATGGAAGGAACCCGGCCGATTCTGGTTGAAATCCAGGCACTTGTGTGCCAGAGTAATTTCGGTATTCCGAGGCGGACAGCGGTAGGAACTGATTTTAACAGAGTGAATCTCCTTATGGCTGTGCTTGAGAAGAAAGTAGGACTCCGTCTGGCTGCATCGGATGCTTATGTCAATATTGCAGGGGGAATGAAGATGACAGAGCCGGCAATTGACCTTGGGATCTGTCTGGCGATTGTTTCCAGTGCGAAGGATATTGTGATTCCTGATAATGTGATGGTGTTTGGCGAGGTTGGCTTGAGTGGTGAAATCCGCGCAGTGAATATGGCAGGCCAGCGTGTGCAGGAGGCGAAAAAACTGGGATTTGGAACAGTTGTGCTGCCAGAAGTGTGTAGGTCTTCTGTTGGAAAAGTGGAAGGGATCAACTTGGTTTATGTGTCGCAGATTCGTGATGCGATTGGTTATATTATGAAAAAATAGATTGTCAGACTACTGGCTTATATATGGTTTGAATAGGTCGATCAGACTGTCGTCAAAGATATTTTTGCCTGAGAAAGTCTGCTGACAGAGAGAAAGAGGAAAGGATCAAAAGTTATGGCGAGTGGGATTGATACAGTGATATTTGATATGGATGGAGTGATTTTTGATTCAGAGATTCTTGTGCTTCAAGCGTGGAAAGAAGTGGCAGAACGTCATGGAATCGCAGGAGTTGAGGCGGCATGTCATGAGTGTCTGGGAACAAACAGTGTTGTAAGTAAAGGGGTTTTTCTGAAGCATTATGGTGAAGATTTTCCGTATGAGGAATATAAAGCGGAGATGGCAGAGGTGTTTTTCAGTCATGCTTCCGGAGGCAAACTGGCAAAGAAGCCGGGGGTTGAGGAGCTTTTGAAATATCTGAAGATGAGGGGATTTAAGATTGGGCTTGCCAGTTCTACCCGGGAGGTACTGGTGCGTTCGGAGATTTCAGATGGCGGGCTGCTGGGATATTTTGATCAGATTATCGGGGGAGATATGGTGGAACGGAGTAAGCCGGAACCGGATATTTTTCTGGAAGCTTGCAGACGACTGGGGACCAGACCGGAGAATTGTTATGTGATTGAGGATTCTCATAATGGAATCAGGGCGGCTTATGCAGCAGGGATGCATCCGATCATGGTGCCGGATCTGATGCCGCCGACGGAAGTCCAGAAGCGACAGGCCATAAAGATTATCGCCTCTTTATCAGAGGCTGTTCCAATCATAGAAGAATTAAGTAAGGATGGTACGAAACATGAAAGATGCATTTGATGTGCTGATGATTACACATGCAGGATTGTGCAAGGGATATGCAGATGTATTGAAGCTGATCCTGGATATCGACGAGGATGATTTCGGGACGCTGTCGTTCGAAAACGGAGAGTCACTGGATGACTTTTCAGAAGCAATCCGTGCGACGATCGAGGAGAGATATAAGGATCGGAATCTGGTCGTCCTTCTGGACCTTCCGGGAGGATCGCCGGCGAATACCGCCTTACCATTCATGAGCTCGTCGAGAAAACTGATCGCGGGTGTAAATCTCCCGCTGGTACTGGAAATCATGGCAATGAAGAAGAGCGGTACGACATGGGAGGAGCTGGACCTCGATGATACCTGTAAGAGTGCAGCCCAGAGCATCGTACTGTACAACAACTTTTTAAATGGAGGAAATGTATGATTAAGTTAGTTCGTGTAGATCATCGTCTTTTACATGGTCAGGTGATTTTTTCCTGGACCAAGCAGGTAGGCACCAACTATATCATCGTCGCCGATGATAAGGTTCCGAATGATCCGATCAGCATGATGGCGCTCAGCATCGCGAAGCCGGTGGACTGTGAGCTTAGTATCATTCCGTTTTCACAGCTTCGGAAGCTGGTGGATGAGAATGCCAGCAAGAATATCATGATCATCGTAAAGGGACCGG
>OLEH01000461.1_pt1 | contig 11924 bp, 7 predicted proteins | sample 1602531 | NCBI WGS metagenome assembly OLEH01 (sample SAMN02674964, study PRJEB24791) | human gut metagenome, SKBSTL008 | isolation source: stool | host: Homo sapiens | place: USA | reverse complement strand
TTCTCTTAACTCTGTCTTTTTTACTGCCATATGAAATGGATTCGGACAAGATTGTCTAGGAGTAATGCTTACTATACGGATATCATACTGACTCATTAGTTTTTTAATATATTTTGTATCTTCATAATTATTACTGTCAACGAAATAATGGGAACCGCAGGTCCAAAGATCCATAGAATGATAACCAATCTCTGCGATTGATTTCATATAATCATTCAGTTCATAAAACCGATATATATGATTCATTGGGGCAAATTGTTCAATTCCCAATGTTTTTACCATCTGTTCTCAGACCCGAATAATTTCATATAATGTTCTAACTCTGCTTGAAATCCTGCCACACCTGCTGCAATTGTCTGCTGCAAATTCATCTTTTTCGGTGTAAATTCATCTTTTCCGGAACCATGAACTTCTGTGGAAGCAAGGGCTTCTCTTAATGCCTGCTTTCCTGCCTCACTGACATCTGTATTTAAATTTACTTTCTGAATTCCTGTTCTTACTGCTTTTGCAAGATTTTCATCCCCTGTTCCAGAACCTCCGTGCAATACTAATGGGACTGGTACTTCCTTAGATAAATGATCTAAAAGTTCAAATTCCAAATGTGGTTCTCCTTTGTATACTCCATGAGAAGTTCCAACTGCAACTGCCAGACAATCAACTCCGGTTTCTTCCACATACTTTAATGCTTCTTCTAATTTGGTAAGTCCTGCATCTCTTGTTTCTTCATATTCAGCACCCTGTCCTACATGTCCAAGTTCTGCCTCTACCGAAGTTCCTACTGCATGAGCGATTTTTACAATTTCTTTTACTTCTTCTACATTCTTTTCATAAGCACATGTAGAACGATCAATCATAACAGAACTAAATCCTGCATGAATTGCTTTTACAATATCTTCATAAGCTCCACCGTGATCTAAGTTTAGAGCAAATGGTACTTCTGGATACTGTTTTTCATAATATCTTGCAATATCAGCACATTCATAAATTCCATGAACTGCTGCAACATCTAAAATAATCGGTGCTCTTAATTTTTTCGCTGCTAAAAAACATGCCTCAATAGTTTCTCTATTAAATACATTCGGTGCTGCAACTCCATACCCTTCTTTTTTTGCTTTTGCTAACAATTCTCCCATTGGTATCATCATAATCGTTATTCTCCTTTCGGCTTTTCAAATTTCATCACTGTTTATCCGGATGTCTTTATATAAAACAAAAAGCATGCCAACTTAGTGTCATGCTTTTGTCAAAATATTTAATTTTCCTCGAAAAACCTCATATTCCCGCTAAAATATCATAAATATAACCAATTTCAGAAATTGGAATTTTCACACTATAAGTCTTTTCAATCACACTAAACGCTGCCTGTATCTGACGAATTTCCTTTTTGTGAATTTTTTGAAACTTATCTTTCTCTGGATAATCTTCAATTGCCGAATTACGAATCAAACGTTCTGTCAAGCAGCCCACATGAATAAAAAGATTAATTTTTGTACTATTTTTTAGCTTCCTTCCTGTCAAAAACTCATACTGTTTCATTGCCTCTTCAATATGCATTAAAATTTTTTCCGTGTCTAAAATTGTCAAAAATCCTAATAAACGGTTCATAGAAAAATTTCGTATTAAATTATCATTCAATTTTTCCATAGAAACTGCGTCCGCAACATTTTTCAACATATTAATCATCTGTTCCGTTGCTGCTCCGGAAACTAATTGTTCCAATGGAATAAACTTTTCCTGTCCTATTTGGGGATTTTTTGTACCTACAATTCCTAAGACTTCACACTTCTGGTAGATTCCTTTCACAATTTCCACATTTTGTAGTTGATCATAATCATAAGAAATCACTTGAATATCCATTTCTTTTGGAATACTGTTTTCAATCAACAGACGAATCTGCTCCGCCGTTCCTGTGCCGGTAATGCAACAAGTTAAAATAGTTTTTTGTTTTTGTATTTGAGGATATATGATTTTATACTCCGTTTCATTCTCCTCTTCAAGAATCCGAACAATATCTTCTAATTTCTCTTCCTTTTGAATCAATTCTCCTGCCATAATTGCCATTTGTGTTGAAATATTATTCATTACAACGAGCGGTGATTTTAAATTTTCTTCAAAAGATCGATAAATTTCCCTTAAAGAACCCATATCAACCATTAAAATAATTCCATGGCTGACATCATTTTTTTCTACATACTCTTTCATCCATTGCACGACGTCGGATACATTTTTCTCAATTGGCATATCCACAGATTCAAAAATATTTTCATCCAATATTCGGTTAGCAACATCTGCAACACTGCTTGCTGTCGCATATCCATGGGCTAAAATTACTGCTCTTGGTCTTTTCCTGGAAAGGGAAACATTTAAAAGACTTCGAATATAAATTGTCAATGGAATTAAATCTTCTTGTGTTGACACAATATCCATTTTAGAAGACAGCATATTAAGAATCCGCTTTGCAATATGAATTTCCTTCGGATACTCTTCTAATATATACTGCATCAATTCATTGGGAATGAAAATATTTTGTTTCCGAAAGTGTTGATTCATACAGAAAAAATACGCCGTAATCGCATGGAGACTATTTCCTCCAAACTGAACATTACAACTGTACTCTACATATCGAAACGCTTCCTGCACGCTGTTTACAATATATTTACGCATAGTATTTTCATTTTCAGAATTCTGATTATAAATCAAACAATCCAATACATCATTAACTGTGTGCATGCATCGTTTTTCAAACTGTTCCTTTGCATAATTCTGACTGCGAAATTCTCCAAAAATAGCAATCAATTTTTCAAACAGTTCTTGATGATAATCTTTTCCGTTCTTATCTCCAGATAATATTTCCTGTATTGGGGCGTTCGGATAAATTTCTACCGTATCATAATTTCCAATTTTATTTTCCGCTTTCTCTGCAATCCCCTTTAACACATCTTCCGGAAGATGCTCCAAATGTATATCAATTTCATTTTTTCGTTTCTTTTTTGCATATGCAGTTGCACAAATAAATTTTATTTTATTCTCTAAATCTCCAATATTTCCTTGATAAAGATGATTTAACAACGCTTCAATTACATTACCAGACACTTTCATCTTCTTATCCAACACCTTACTTTCTTCTATAAAGAAATGGTAAATAAACTGCAAACGTTCTTGCTCTCCTCTCTCTCTCAAAGAAGGTATCTGTACAACAATAGGTATTCTTCTTAAAAATGTATCTAGAAAATTTGATTCCAAATTTTCTGTGGTAGCCATGACCATCCGCACTTTTGCTTTATGCCATCCTTCACTTTCTCCCATTCTTCGAAAAATTCCTTGATCCAGAAAGACAAACAGCTTTTCTTGGCTTTCACTGTTTAATCGATGCACCTCATCTAGAAATAACATTCCACCGTCTGCTGCCTCCAACAATCCTTTGGTTGTTGCATAAGCTCCAGTAAAAGCTCCCTTGACGTACCCGAACAAATTACTGGACAATAATTCAATATTATTTACGTACTGAGCACAGTTCATAATTATAAAAGGAGCATCCGGCTTAAGAATTCCTTCTTGCACTGCAAATTCATAAATTTTTCTTGCCATAAAACTTTTCCCTGATCCGGTCGGCCCGTGAAGAAACACTGGAAGACTGGTATTGGGATAAAAAATAGAAGTTTTCATCTGTTCAATTGGTTTTTTTAAACTTCCATTAGAACCAATCAGATTTTGAAAAACATCCTGTTCTTCTACAAAATTTATTTCCTGTTTTTCTTCCTTTTGGATGCCATTTTTCCGCTTATTTTCATCTAAGAGATCATTCACACTAGCATAAACATCCTTTGACACTGTAAAAAAATTTTTTTCAAATACTTTTTTATCTAGAAAGCGAACCGGTCTTGTATTAATTTTAAAAAATGTTTTTCCAATTTCTTGATTCAGATAATAGCTGACTGTATTTCTTTTTACTTGAAAATATCCGGCAATTGCTTCCGCTGTCAGCACAGTATCTAATTCTTCCAAGCTAATTTTTGCTGTATTTTCTTTTACATATTGAATAATGGAATCTTTCAGCAACTTTCTCTCTCCTTTTCTCATTTTTGTATTATTATTATATATACAATACTTTTCATCTGCAACCCTCTAAATTTTCACACTAACACTTGGCATCATTCTTGCTTTATAAAAAAATATCATTTAAATTGAACTATTTTTAATAACGAGGTGTATAAAAAATGAAGAAAAAACTTTTAATTGCAACACACAGTGTATTTGCTGATGGAATCAAAAATGCTATGGAACTTGTAACTGGAGAACAAAATTCTGTTTCTACTTTATGTGCATATACCAATGACATGACAGAGGTAGAAACTCCTATCAAAGAAATTATTGATGCGTTATGTGATGACGAAGAATTAATTGTAACAACAGATATTTTCGGCGGAAGCGTCAATAATGAATTTATGAAATATCTTTCAAAATCAAATATTCACCTGATTGCTGGAGTAAATCTTCCCTTACTTTTTGAACTAATTATGAATCTTGAATCGGAAAACACAGTTCAAATGATTGAAAATGCAATACAAAATGCCAAAGAACAATTGCAATACTGTAATCCTTTAATACAATGTTCTATTACAGAAGAAAACTTTTAGTAAGATTTGGAGTGTGATGAAATGAATTTCAGCCCTAAAACTACTTTAGTGCAAACCCAAACATTATCTCAAACACAACTACAGTCTTTAAAAATACTGTCTTTGGATAATTTTGAGTTAAATAACTTCCTTCAAAATGAATATATTGAAAATCCTTTGCTAGATTATAATGAAAATTCAAATCTTCCTTCATGGAATCAATATGTTTCCTATTCCTCCGCTAAAGAAGACGAGGATATTTACAAAGAAATCCCTGACTTTTCGGAGAATGGAATCAAAGAATTCCTTCTGGATCAGTTAAACCAAAGAAATTTTTCAGATTTACAGTGGACAGCAATGCAGACCATGATTGACTGTCTAGATGACTGTGGTTATTTTAAATTGTCGTTAAAGGATTTCAGTCAATGGTTTGGTATTGATATATCTACTGTAAAATACTGCTTGGACATACTATCCTCTTTGGAACCATTAGGGATTTTTTCAAAAGATCTTCCACACTGTCTTTTACGTCAGTTAGAAGCAAGGCAGGAACTGACACCGGAACTCAATCAAATCATCCGTTATCATCTGGATGACATTGCTGCTGGAAAAATTAATACTATCACACAAAAACTTTCTATGTCTACACAGGATGTCCGAAAATGTATTGCAAAAATCAGAGAATTAAATCCACGCCCAATCTCTGGATTTCTTACTAATTCCACAGATTATATTGTGCCAGATATTCTTATAGATTATCAAGACAGCAGTTGGATTATTAGATTAAACGATCAGTGGATTGGAAATTATTCCCTCTGTGACTATTATTTAAATATGATGCATACTTCGCAGAGTCCGGAGTTAAAAGAATATTTCCGTAAAAAATACAATCGTGTGCAATTGATTATGCATAGTATTGAACAACGCCGAGAAACAATCTTAAAAATTACATCTGCTGTTTTAGAGCGCCAAAAAGACTATTTTACTGGAAATAGCACATTAAAACCTATGACACTTGCCGATATCGCTTCTGATATTTCGATGCACACATCCACCATCAGCCGTGGAATCAAAAATAAATATCTCCAATACCCTTTTGGAGTGGTTTATTTGAAAGATTTATTCACATCTTCTGCTGGAAAAAAGGATAACAACAGCCCAATTACCGTAAAAAAACAATTGAAGGCTATAATCGCTTCTGAAAACCCTAACAAACCCTACAGTGATTCGACATTATCAAATTTATTAAAACAAAAAGGAATCAAAATTTCCAGACGTACTGTCGCAAAATATAGAGAAGAGATAGGAATTAAAAGTACATATAACCGAAAAATATATAACGAATAGAAAGGCCGCATCTGGAATCCGCAATGCAGAAATGGTACGAGAAATGATAAACGCTGGAGTAGACCAATTCGGAATCAGTCATTCCAGCGTCATGAAAATCATTTTGGAATTAGCTGCAATTGAAAAATCATCGTAATCTTTCTAATATTACTGCTATGTTACGAAACTGTATTCACAGCATTTCCGATACCGTAGCAACATGATGCCTTCATCCTTGCTACGGTAACATCACAATTATCATTGCTTTTGATAATTTCAGTCAATTTTTCTAAATAGCCTACTGCATCCAATTGGGAACTTCCAACATATTCTGACTACCTGAGTACAGAATACAATCCTATGTCAACAAAAAACAGTTAACACTAGACGATCTTTGTCTCATATAAAAAATTTTCAAAGAACCTCTTAATCACGTACTTTTATGTGTACTTCTCTTAATTGCTGTTCTGTAATCTCGCTTGGGGCTCCGTACATTAAATCCTGTGCAGTTCCGCTCATTGGGAAATCATTGATATAGCAGAAGCGGTATGCATTTTTCTCCAGTAAATCCAAACGGCTTCCCAGTTCATCTCTGATCTGCCCCGCATAGATGTAGGCTGCCTTTTCCGGCGCTGCCGATCTTGCGTCTGTCGTATATTTCTGAGCAACATTGTATTTTAATACATCTGCTCCAAAGGTTGATCCTGCCCCCTGTTTTGTACCGCTTCCAACTTCCTCATTGTCAAAGACACTGCACATCGTCACATAATCCTTAGAGCTTCACGATTTATTAATCGTTAAAGCGACAACCCCTTATTTTTATGCATAAAAAATCCCCTCTGTGATTGCTCACAAAGGGGATTTTGATTTATTAGATTAAGATCATCTAAACAATAGGTAATGCCTATTTATCAGACATTTCTTTTAATCTGTTGTATTTAGCTTCTGCGTTTGCTTTAGCTTCTGCGAACAGTGCTTTAGCTCTTTCAGGGTTCTGACGAGATAATGCATTGTAACGAACTTCTCCCATGATGAAGTCTTCGTATTCTGTTGTAGGAGCTTTAGAATCTAAGTGGAATGGATTCTTTCCTTCAGCAGCTAATGTTGGGTTGAATCTGAACAGATTCCAGTATCCAGAAGTAACAGCTTTCTTTTCTTCTGTCTGAGCAATCTTCATTCCACCCTTGATACCATGGTTGATACATGGAGCGTATCCGATTACTAATGATGGTCCTGGATAAGCTTCAGCTTCAGCGATTGCTTTAACTGTCTGGTTGTAATCAGCACCCATAGCGATCTGTGCTACATATACATATCCGTAGCTCATTGCGATTGCTGCAAGGTCTTTCTTCTTAGTTCCTTTACCAGCTGCCTGGAACTGAGCGATTGCACCTAAGTTAGTAGATTTAGATGCCTGTCCACCTGTGTTAGAGTAAACTTCTGTATCGAATACCATGATGTTGATGTCTTTACCACTTGCTAATACGTGGTCAACACCACCAAATCCGATATCGTAAGCCCATCCGTCACCACCGAAAATCCACTGTGATTTCTTAGCTAAGAAGTCTTTGTTCTTCAGAATATCTGCTCTAAGCTCGCATCCACAGTCACAAGCTTCGAGTGCTGCAACAAGGTTATCTGTAGCCGTTCCGTTTGTGGCGCCGCAGTTAAATGTATCTAACCATTCTTTTGCTGCTGCAACAACTGCTTCATTTGTTCCTTCTGCTGCAAGCTTCTCAACTTTTGTCTTAAGACCGTCTCTTAAAGCTTTCTGAGCTAATAACATACCGTAACCGAACTCAGCATTGTCTTCGAATAATGAGTTAGACCATGCAGGACCTTGTCCTTTTTCGTTTACTGTGTATGGTGTAGATGGTGAGGAGTTACCCCAGATAGAAGAACATCCTGTTGCGTTTGCGATGTACATTCTGTCACCGAACAGCTGAGTGATCAGTTTAGCGTATGGTGTTTCACCACATCCTGCACAAGCTCCAGAGAACTCAAGCAGAGGCTGTTTGAACTGGCTGCCTTTAACAGTTGCTTCTTTAAATTTAGCGATAACATCTTCTTTAACCGGCAGTTTAACTGTGTAGTCAAAGTATTTCTGCTCGTCTGCGCTTGCTTCAAGGTTTTCCATAGCAAGTGCTTTCGCACCCTTCTTACCTGGGCAAACGTTTACACAAGAACCACATCCTGTACAGTCAAGTGCGGATACGGACATTGTGAATTTATATTCTTTCATACCTGTAAGGTCTAATGTCTTCATGCCTTCAGGAGCATTAGCTGCTTCTTCAGCTGTCAGAGCTACAGGACGGATAACTGCGTGCGGGCAGACATAAGCACATCTGTTACACTGGATACAGTTTTCCGGATTCCATACAGGAACGTTAACTGCGATACCACGTTTTTCATATGCAGCAGAACCGGATGGTGTTGTACCATCTACATAATCCTTGAATGCAGATACAGGTAAGGAGTTACCTTCCTGAGCATTAACTTTAGCCTGGATATTGTTAACGAAATCGATAACATCCTGACGTCCTTCTGTTGCATGAGTCATATGAAGACCTTCGTCCTCAGCGTTCTTCCAGCTTTCCGGAACCTGGATCTCTACAACCTGTTTAGCACCAGCGTCGATAGCTGCCCAGTTCTTCTGTACGACATCATCACCTTTACGTCCGTATGTTGCCTTGGCAGCAGCTTTCATAAGGTCGATTGCCTGATCTTCTGGAATGATTCCTGTCAGTTTGAAGAATGCAGACTGAAGGATTGTGTTGATACGTGTTGGTCCCATGCCAGTTTCAATACCGATCTTAACACCGTCGATTGTGTAGAATTTGATATTGTGGTTAGCGATGAAAGCTTTTACCTGTCCTGGTAAATGTTTCTCAAGACCTTCCATATCCCATGCACAGTTAAGGAGGAATGTACCACCGTCAACAAGTTCCTGAACCATGTTGTATTTGTTTACGTAGGATGGATTATGACATGCTACGAAGTTTGCTTTGTGGATCAGGTATGTGGATTTGATCGGTTTCTTACCGAAACGTAAGTGGGACATTGTAACACCACCGGACTTCTTGGAGTCATAATCAAAGTAAGCCTGTGCGTACATGTCTGTGTTGTCACCGATGATCTTGATGGAGTTCTTGTTGGCACCTACAGTACCATCAGCTCCCAGACCCCAGAATTTACAGTTTGTTGTTCCTTCAGGAGTTGTTACGATCGGAGCACCTGTCTCAAGGGAAAGGTTAGTAACATCATCAACGATACCGATTGTGAATTTTTCTTTAGCAGTGTTCTCATAAACAGCTACGATCTGTGCAGGTGTAGTATCTTTGGAACCTAAACCATAACGTCCGGAGAATACTTTTACGCCGCCGAATTTGCTGTCTTTTAATGCTGCTACAACGTCAAGGTACAGTGGCTCGCCAAGTGCTCCTGGCTCTTTTGTTCTGTCAAGAACAGAAATCTTCTTAACTGTATCCGGGATAGCATCGATCAGAGCTTCTGCGCTGAATGGTCTGTAAAGACGAACTTTAACAACTCCGACTTTCTCTCCTGCAGCTGTCAGGTAATCGATTGTCTCCTCGATTGTGTCACAAACAGATCCCATAGCTACGATCACGTGCTCTGCATCTGCTGCTCCATAGTAGTTGAACAGTTTGTAGTCTGTTCCGATCTTCTCATTAACCTTATCCATGTACTTCTGAACGATTCCCGGAAGTGCATCATAGAATGGGTTACAAGCCTCTCTTGCCTGGAAGAAGATATCCGGGTTCTGAGCTGAACCTCTCTGGCATGGGTGGTTCGGGTTAAGTGCATGTGCGCGGAACTCGTCGATTGCTTCCATGCTTACCATGTCTTTCAGATCTTCATAATCCCATGTCTCGATTTTCTGAATCTCGTGTGATGTTCTGAATCCATCAAAGAAGTTGATGAATGGAATCTTTCCTTCAAGTGCTGCACAATGAGCAACCGGAGTAAGGTCCATTACTTCCTGTACGCTGGATTCACAGAGCATAGCTGCTCCTGTCTGACGACATGCATAAACATCAGAATGATCTCCAAAAATTGACAGTGCGTGGCTTGCAAGTGCACGGGCAGATACGTTGATAACTCCCGGAAGCTGCTCACCAGCGATCTTGTAAAGGTTCGGGATCATAAGCAGAAGACCCTGGGAAGCTGTGTAGGTTGTAGTCAGGGCACCTGCTGCCAGAGAACCGTGAACGGCACCTGCTGCACCTGCCTCAGACTGCATCTCTGTAACCTGTACTTCCTGTCCAAAGATGTTCTTTCTTCCCTGTGTTGCCCACTCATCTGTTGCTTCCGCCATAACAGATGAAGGAGTGATCGGGTAAATAGCGGCTACATCTGAGTATGCATATGAAGCATGAGCAGCTGCATGGTTACCATCCATGGTTTTCATCTTTCTTGCCATAGTTTGTTTTTCCTCCTTAAAGGTTGATGAAAATTAATTATTTATTTCAAGGCATAAGTAAAATATACCTCAAATTTCATTGTAGATTATAACATAATCTTCTGCCTGTGTCCAATTTGTTTTGACATATTTTGTATCTTCTGAGGTACAAAGCAGAGATTTTCTGTTATTTCAGTAGTAAATATGTGCATTTTTCGAGTTGCATATAACTAACATTATGCAGATATGCCAAATTTCGGACAAATCAGGCAGATAAAATCATCCGCTTCGCTTCGCTGCGCAGCTCTGCACCGGACAACTGCTCTGCAGTTTATTCAGTATATCAGTAAAAAAAGGAGGCTCTACGCCTCCTCCATGATCTGCTGTATTGTTTTTCTCTTAAGGAGACTTATCAGTTCATCCTGTACAGATAACAATTCTCTATGTACCAGACATGGCAATCCATCCTGTCCGTCTCTGACACAGTTATATTTCGGATCCAGACATTCGATGATAAACATATCCGGATCAATCGCCGAATAAACCTCATATAAAGTCAGCTCATCCAGTCCCCTGTTCAGAGAATAACCACCATGTACGCCTCTGTATCCCTTCACGATCTCTGCCTTCTGAAGTTTCTTCAGGATCTTATAGGCAAAAGGAGCGGTGATCGCTTCTTTCTCACAGATATCGGATACGCTCAGTCTGCTCTCTCCCCAAAGCGCACGTACCACTCGAACTGCATAATCGCACTCTCTTGTAATAAACATAGTCTTTGCAACCTCTCTAAAATTAATTATCCTTTACTGTCCACATCGCTGTTTTGCATAAAACAATGGAAACAGTAATCGTTATTTCTGTCATATCAATGCCTCATATTTCTGTCTGTCAAGAGGCTATATTTATTTTATATTATAACAGTGCTTCTTTTTTTTGTAAATAAAAGAACCCAAAAAAGCAAAAAACAGTTGCAAATTTCCCAATTTACGGTACAATGATAAACGGTTGTAACTTATATAATAGGAAATAATGTAACTGTTTCCTGCGAAAGATACGTTTTCCATAAACAATCTGCCGGACAGTTACTGCAAAACAATAATTTCACGAAAAAGAGGTATGATATGATTTCAGCAAACAATATTACATTGCGCGTAGGTAAAAAGGCCCTCTTCGAAGATGTAAATATCAAATTTACTGAGGGCAACTGCTACGGTCTCATCGGTGCAAACGGTGCCGGTAAGTCCACATTCCTTAAAATCCTTTCCGGACAGTTAGAGCCTACCAACGGTGACGTTGTTATCACTCCCGGCCAGCGTCTCTCTTTCCTGCAGCAGGATCACTTCAAATATGATGCTTATCCGGTTCTGGATACTGTCATCATGGGTAATGAAAGACTCTATCAGATCATGAAAGAGAAAGAAGCCATTTACGCAAAGGAAGATTTCACAGACGAAGATGGCATCCGTGCCAGCGAGCTTGAGGGTGAGTTTGCAGAAATGAACGGATGGGAAGCAGAATCCGATGCTGCTACTCTTCTCAACGGTCTCGGAGTCGACACCGAG
>OLEH01000444.1_pt1 | contig 12311 bp, 6 predicted proteins | sample 1602531 | NCBI WGS metagenome assembly OLEH01 (sample SAMN02674964, study PRJEB24791) | human gut metagenome, SKBSTL008 | isolation source: stool | host: Homo sapiens | place: USA | reverse complement strand
AAGATTATTTATTCACAATAGAAGAAGTACCACCAAATTTGACGAAGAACCAAAAGTATTTGTGTGCCATTGTAATGATGGTTATTTCGATGACTGCATTTGCGCAGGAAGATGTTTTTAGCGGTGACTGGCTAGGAGCAAATAAAGAAGGCGATTTAAAGGTTGCGTTCACATTGAATTGTGATGGTAATTGGCAATTGAATCCTTATAATGAGAATGCCAGATGCAATGGATTTATGGAAGTGAATATGCTGGAACCCGGTGGAAGGGAATCTTTGATGGCAACTTATGAGTTTTACGTCGAGAGTATGAACGGGAATGAACTGACTCTTTCTTTTGTAGGCGGACGTCCGGAGGTTGATGCCGGGATTTCCGGTCAATGCAAAGTCGTTTATAAAGATGATAAGTTGTCGTTTTCCGGACTTGATAAAGGCGGAAAAGATGCTGCCTTTAATGGATTGACACTTGTAAAAAGCGGTAGTGGAGCTGATGCAATAGCTGATGCTGCGGCGGATGACGGAGTTCCTTTGGGAGTAAAGATATTGGCTGTTCTCCAACTGATTTTGTATATTGCCGTTGTTTTATTTATTGTGGGGCATATGTTTTTTGTATGGTATAAGGGCGCACGTTATAAAGAGGTTTTTACGGTAGAAGGAATGTTGAATAAACGCCTTGCAGCCGGAATGCCGGAGAAAATGACGGATGAAGAGATAACGGAGGCGTGGAAACTGATGGATGAGGCATTCGCTACTTGGACGGTGATTGAAAAAACAGATGATGATGAATTCAGAAAGCCGACAAAGATGAAGCAAATTAAGAAATCTGTTCTTTTGATTGATCAGGTTATCGGTATGTGTCCTACTGACGCTGATGTCATAGAACGCTTAAACTCATTGACTGATGTGATTAATAGTGGTGAAGAACGTCATTTTGATGGTTCCAGGAAATTAATCTGGTTAGGTGTCATTGTGGGTATCTTGATGTATTGGATGATGGGAGTCGGTCATCTTTTTGATATCTTGATTCCAGTGCTTACCTTCCTCTTCACTCCAATGATAAATACCCGTCCATGCACCGGAAATCTGTTGTATAGAACGAGTATCCAAATTGATAACCTCTACATGCTGAGCCTTCCGATACACTCGTTTTCCGTCAGAAACCTTCAGAATAACTTTATGCTTACCGACTTTATCTTGCATAGGAAGTACAATTTTAACCATGTCCGACTGTCCTGCAGCTATCTGCAAAGTAGTATCACACAGTAAAGCGGATGTTTTTTCCTTACCCCAATACAAAGATACACGATAGGTCCGTAAAGAATTACCATGGTTTACAATTCCTCCCCGGATATCCAAATTAATTTTATTTGATATTTTCCCGGGAGGAATCAACGTCAATCCCACTCGCTCATCTGCATGTGTGTAGAAGACCGACAGTAATGAGAAAAGAATTAAAAATATATATTTCATAATTTATTATTTTATGCTTTTGTTCTCTAAATAATCATTCTATATTCGCAGGCTTGCAATACTTAAATCAATAAAAACTACTTGGGTAAGTTACAGCAGACTCAATCTCATTATTGGCAAGCCGGATATACGTATCAAACTTACGCTCACCCTCATGTAGTACTATAATGCGAGCTCCATTAAAAGCCAAGTCATTATAGACTGTATTGCCACCCGTGTAACGACCATAAGCTAATAAGACATCTTTATATGTAACTGCATAATCATTATTATGATCATGCCCGACGAAAATACCTATTACATCACCGCATTCTTTTACAGAAGTGAAAAAGCCGGAATTGGTAGTTGGACAGCATACCATTTCTGCCTTGCAACCAAACATGCGGTTTTTATCTTCCATCAATGCATCTTTAAATTCAGGAATAGCAATATGGAAGAAAGCCAATGCAGGCAAGGGGGTACTGTCATTGTTTTCTGTAAACTTCTTACTTTGCTCACGATACCAAGCTATCTGATTAAATTTAATCCAGTCATAACCCGGAACAGAATTTATCTTTGTATAAGAGTGTGAGTCAATACAATAGAATAAGGCTGCATCTTTGTTCTTCTCTTTAGAAGATTTAATTTGCAAAACATAATCCGAGTTATCTACGCCAAGACCTTCCGGCATCAGACAACCTTTCTTTTTGGATATATAATCATACAACTCCTGACGGGTACGATCATATTCATCATCATGATTACCAAAAACTACAGCGTATGGAATATTACGACGGATACACAAATCCAATACAATGTCCCAGCCTTTTAAAGCTTCGTTAGAAACAACAACATCGCCCGTAAAAACCACACAATCCGGATGTTCTGCATCCAAGACTTCATTTATACAATCGACAGCTCTTTGGGAATTTGCCTGATCATCGTATTTATAATGTACATCGGTGAACTGTACCACCTTAAATTTTCCGTCACGATTGAATTTTAAGTTATTCTGTTGTGACCAAACCGTATAAACATTGAATAACACACACAAACAAAAAAGTATTTTCTTACACATCATTTTTTCATCGGTTATAAATAGGTGCAATAAAGCAAAATCATTATCTATTTTAAAAGAATCAATAGGCAGAGCCCACTTGAAAAGACGAGCTCCCGCCTATTGACTACTTACTAAATAAAGGTCATTGACGATACCAAGTCATCTTGTAGACACGTACATGAGCTTCAGCAGCCGAAGAACCAACTAAACCTGTAGCTATGTAAATATCATAACCTGTAGCAGTTGGTTCAATCTTGGTAGCTACATCCCCCCAGTCACTATAATTGGTCGTATATCCAGGGGTATCTTCACCTTTGAAGAGACAGAACCTATCATAACCTGCATCATTGGGTCCTAATTCCATATGTTCCGGATTCGTAATATCAAATACTCGCAATGTAGACGGACCACCCGACCATGGATCAGCATATTCATCGACCAAGGCCAAATATGTATCGTTTTCTACATTGAATACATCAAATCCTAAAATACGATAGAAGTGGTTATCTTGATTCAAACTAGTAACTTCAAATGAAGAGGTAAACATACTGAACTTACTCATCAGTTCTGGATGCTCTTCCGGATTACCGCTACGACGATTAACAGCAATATAGTGATCAGAATCATCGTCCAAAGTAGCACGTTCAATCATCGGAGCAGAGGTCCAATTGCCACCAGCAGGACCATAACGGAGTATATTGGGTTTAGAAGCAGGAGTCTCCAACTGTCCGTCAACCAATTTCCAATAATATACTTCCATTTTGTTTGGACAGGTACCATAAATGTAAGCAATACCTTTGGTAACATCTCCCTTGACACTGAAGTTATGTCCCAAGTCATCCGGACAACCATCATCCGCTGTATAGTTTAAGATATTAATATGTTCTTGTGTTTCTTCAGAATAAAGATAAACCATGAAACCTGCACTATACACATTTTCTCTATTAGTCAAGAGATGTCCTGCATCATCAGTACGAGCACGCATCATAAAAGAACTTGCAGACTCAATATCCTTCACAAAAGCTCCCGTTTCACGATTATATAATTTAATATTACCATCATATACTTGTACAGCTAAATAGTCTTTCCACAAAGCTAGCCCGGTAGGATTATGAGTAGCCTGCATTGTTTCTCCACTCTGTCCCCACAACTTAGCATACTTAGTCTTCGGAGGAGTAGGCACTACCCTAATCGTATTGTGATGCTCGTTACCCAATGCATCTACAACTGTAATGGGATAAGGTTCTGTGAAATCCATTTCTCCGCCGACAGCAGGAGTCACATAACAATTATGTTCAACAATTACTGTACATACCAGACGAGTCACATCTAAAGGATTCTCGTCCGTAGTAGGTACCTTGACTATGATTTCTTCATTTTCGGCATAAGGACCGACCTTAGTAGCATTATACTTAGCCGGATTACCTGGCACCTGTATGGTAACACTTGTCAGACCACTAACTTGAGCGATATGACCTGTTTCGTAATCAGGAGACTCACATGATGATATAGCCACCCAACACAAACAAACAATTGCCGATAGCTTACTTAATATTTTCATTGTAATCTATTTTTTCTGTTAATACACTCTACTATTATTACTTCCATTCATCAAACTGCTGAATAGACGTATTTTGCTGAATCTCCTCAATAGGAATTGGAAATCTGTTATATCGGTCATACCAAACTCTTTTCTTGCCTCCATCAATATCAACTACTTCATACTTAAATTGATTTTCAGCAACTTTAATAGGTCTCACACCATGCATATTAACATCATTCAACAAAGTGGTTCCAAGTTTCCAACGACGAATATCCCAAAAACGATGACCCTCGAAAGCTAATTCAACCATTCTTTCGCGACGAAGAAGCTTCATGAATTCAATCTTCGTTGAAGCCGTCAAATCCTTAGTAAATCCGGCTCTTCGTCTCACTTGATTCAAAGCATCCAAAGCTGGTTCTAATTGATTTTGCATGGCCATTGCTTCTGCGTAAATCAACAAGACTTCAGCATAACGCATATAATAGTAGGTCAAATCAGACTGATCAGAAAAACTGCAACCTTTAGGTTGAATTCCTTCTTTCAACAGCTTACGCATGTAGTAGCCGGTACAAGTAGTACCACCGCCTAAGCCAAAACCGTCCACACTGCCTTCATAAGTGTAAAGCGTTTCACCTTTCCATTGACAACCATTATAAAGAATACTGGCATAAAAACGAGGTTCCCGACCTTCATACGGATTAGCTGCCATTTCAGGATTATTCCAGTCAAAATCACGACCATCGGCCATTTGATAAGAAGATACCAAATCTTCTGTCGGGGAAATCTGTGCATACCCAGCATCACTAGGTGGACAATAATAATAGTCAAAAGAATAAGTGAATCTATTCTTTAAATAGCCAAATTCGATCACACTCTCTTTATTTTTCACGGGTTCCAGACGAGAATTGTTGAATAACTTACCATAATCTTCATACAATTCATAGTCTTGACTCATCACTTGAGCAGCAGCATCGGAAGCATCTTTCCACCGCTCTGCATACAACATAGCACGTGCCAACATACCATATGCAGCTCCGCTAGTCAAACGCCCCAACTCCACTTTTTCTTTGGTTGGCAAATTATCGGCAGCAAATTTCAAATCATCATAGATGAACTGCCAACCTTCTTCTGGAGAACAAAGAGGATGATTCTTTTCACCTAATTCTGGTAATTGCTTATAGACAACGTATTGTCCACCATAACGTTTTGCTAAATTAAAGCAAGTTACTGCTCGAAAAAAACGCACTTGAGCCTCGGCCTGAATAAGTACATCATTGGAAAAATTAGAACTATTCTTAGCTAAATTTTCCAAAAAACGAGTACAAGACAATTGCCACGTATGACCATTTTCCCAAGTATCAAAAAGATTACTTGTAGTTCCTATAGGCATCGATCCAAAAACAAATGAATTATAATCGTCTGTAGGATTATTTACTTTTAATATATCAGTACTAGCCTCTTCACCTAGGCCATAATATCCACCCACCAATGAATAATAACCATTTATATAGGTATTCAAGTTTGTTTCATTGGCAAAAATAATATCAGAAGGATATTGCTTAGTCAGTATAGGATCAATATCACAACTAGATAAAATCAAACAAGTAGATGCGAATACCGTAAATATTTTCTTTATAGATTTCATCTTATCAAGTTTTTAGAAAGTAATATTTAAACCAAATTCATACGTACGCTGTTGTGGATAATACCCTTGGTTTACCCCAGGCATCTCAGGATCCATATAATCCAATCCACAGAATGTAAGCAAGTTACCACCACTCACATAAGCACGAATACTTTTAAATCCAGCTTTCTCTGTTAGTTTTTTAGGAAGTGTATATCCTAATTGCAAAGATTTCAAACGCAAATATGTACCATCTTTCACCCACCAAGAGGAGAATCTACCACCATTTTCACGCGATGCAATCCCTAAACGAGGAAATTTTGCATTGGGATTATCAGGCCGCCAAGAATTTTCTACCAAATAATATGGGGTATTACCATCATCATAAAACGGCTTTGTATAGAAAGTATTATCACGGACACCACTACCGTAAATACCGCACAAATTCACATCGAACATAGCAGCACCTTGCCAGAACATATTAAAATCAAATCCTTTCCATTCAGCACCTAAGCTCAAGCCAAACATCATTTCCGGCGTACTGCTACGACCAATAGGCACCATATCTTGATCCCAAGTAATCTGACCATCGCCATTGATATCCTTCAATTTGATATCACCGGGTTTGGTATCAGTAGAACCTTCAAAAACAGCACTGTGAGCAATTTCTTCCTCTGATTGGAACAAACCTTCAGCTACAAAGCCCAAATACCGTCCCAAACGCTGACCTGTCTGACGCTTATAAGTTGGGATATTAGCATCCTCAGTAACTTTCAGAATTTTATTCCGTGCCCAAGACAAATTACCTCTTACATGATAGTTAAAATCACGGATTTTATTGTGATGAGTCAATACCAATTCAAAACCACGGTTATCATGCGAACCATAATTGATATAAGCAGGATAGAAAGATCCCAAAGAAGGTGGAAAGAGGCCTGACTGCGTTTCCAAAGAACGAGTAGTTTTCATGTAGAAAACATCAAACTCAACCCCTAACAGTCCATTCCACATGCTAGATTCAATACCGAAGTTATAGGTATCAGTCAACTGCCATTTTAAGTCCGGACAAATCGGACCACTCATACCCATATCCTTCAAAGCATTGGTTCCAAATACAACTACAGGGTCTGCAGACAATGAAGCTGTAGAGAAATAAGTCATTGTACTTTCGATAGAACTGTCACTTCCTAGACGACCTATAGAAGCACGAATCTTCAAATTATCCATAAATGGCACGGCTTCTTTAAAGAAATCTTCTTGAGAAACACGCCATCCAATAGAAGCCGCTGGGAAGACCCCCCAACGATTACGTTTTGGAAGAGCTGTAGATGCATCGACACGACCTGTAAATTCGAACAAATACTTCTCATCATAACCATAATTAAACCGCATTACATAGCCTGCGCGTTTATCAATACTATGACTACCTTTTACCAATGTTTCAATAACCTTAGAACCATAACTCATATCCATGATATCCGTTATGGGAAAGTCTTCTCTACCTGCAGAAATTCCTTCATAATCTTCCCGTGCAAATTCATACAAGAACAAACCTGATACTTCATGCTTGCCAAATTTATTATTATACTCAAGAGTAGGTCTGATAGTGTAGCGCTGTTGTGAACCATACCAATGTGAGACAGATGCCATTGAACAAATCCGACCTTTTTCCACTTTACCTTGATGCGTAGTTTGATTCCATGAGAAAACATCGTACGGTGTCATAGTGGCTTTAGTCATTGAATGACTCTTCAAAAACGCAGCATCCAATTTAGCTGTAAGACCTTTTAAAGGTAATTTATATTTCAAAGAAATATCGCCTTGGAATTTTGTACTCTTACTTGAACGTTCACCAGACAAGTCTCTTGCAGCAATCGGATTGTTATTTCCTTGTCCATCTGTATTGTAACTAGCAATAGGCATACCATCCTTGGTATATGGCTTCAAATATGGATAAGACAACATAGCTTGCACAAAAACACCTGCATATGCATTTGGCTCTACAGAAGCACCTGGAGAACGTTGATCATCAACAAAACCAGATAAGTTCAATGAAAAATCCAAATTTTCTGTTACTTTGGCATCAATATTAGAACGAAAGTTATACTTATCATAAGAAGTATTCTTCACAACGCCTTCTTGATTGAACGCACCCAAAGAAGCAAAAAACCTAACACGTTCATTACCGCCTGAAACAGATACAGTATTTGTATAAGTAGGAGCCACATTTTTGAAAAGCATATCAAACCAATCGGTATTACCATAAATTTCTTCATCCGGGCCAGGATTCGTGATACGTTCTATATCTTCCGGAGAAAAGCGCAGGTTTTCTTCAGCTACTCCATCCATCAACTGAGCCTTGTTGTACCAATAGGCATAATCTGGACCATTCAAGAACTTCGGGAAGCTAGTGTTTTGACTCAATGTAACCGATGAATTCAAAGTTACAGTAGGTTTCTGGATAGAACCACGCTTAGTAGTAACCAAAATAACACCAGCAGCTGCACGCACACCATACACAGCAGCCGCAGTAGCATCCTTCAAAATAGTAACTGATTCTACCTCATCGGCATTGAAATTTGGGAAATAATCCTGAATCACTCCATCCACTACTACCAACGCACTACCATCACCAGCACCTTCACCACGAATATACAGACTAGAACCATCTTGACCCGGCTGACCACTGCTCTGTTTAGTAATCAAACCCGGCAGACGACCAGCCAACATATTAGAAAGAGTTCCACTCGGAGCTTTTTTCAATTCTTTATTACCAACCTGAGCAATAGAACCTGTTACACTGATTTTTTTCTGTGTACCATAGCCTACCACCACCACTTCATCCAACAATTCGGAATCCTCTTTCAAAACCACTTTCAAAAGCTTTCTATCTTTCAGAGCAATCTTTTGAGTAGTATATCCCACATAAGAAAAGATTAACGACACTTTAGTATTGGGCACAGTAATCGTGAAATGACCATCCACATCTGTCACTGCACCAGTCTTGCGATTCTCTGTAAAAACAGATACACCTATCAACGGATTATCCATCTCGTCGAATACACTACCCTCTACCTTCACTTGGGCACTTGCACCTAAACTTACCAAAGTGAATAATAAGAATAGCCAACAAAAATACTTGTTTTTCATTTTAACTAGAATTTAAAATCGAACAATTGAGTTAGTTTTCATTATTGCTTATCCCAAACGATCTCTTCCAAGGTCTTCCAGCATTGATAAAGTCCTCTGGGAACATGAAAGCATCCTTTCCATTTACCACCCTTCAAAGATAGCAGAACTTCACCTCTACGATTCAGATAGCCAAACCATTCCGGATGTTCTTGATCCTTAAAATGCGTCCATACATAACCATGTACTTTTTCAAACCATTCCAAACATTTTTCGTCTCCGGTCAACCGATAACCTTTAAGCAATGAAATCAGCGTCTCTATATGCACCCACCAAAGTTTCTGATCCCACTCTAATTGCTGGGGGGGGCATCCCTTGCAATCCATGAAATAATAGATACCGCCAAATTCATTATCCCAACCATATTCCAACATCTTCAAAGCCGTGTTCTTAGCCTTCATTATCAATTCCGGGCGTTTCAACCGCTTACCTAAATCCATGATAAACCACATGGCTTCAATTGCATGCCCGGGAGTAACCTGCCTTCCCTCGAACGAATCGGAAAGCTGTCCGTCCATTTGTATATTTTCAACAATAAGCCCCCCCAATTCCGGACGATAAAATTCTTCCATAACCTCATGGATACAGACTTCCATGGTCTTTTCCAGATAATCCGCATCCAGCAAATGTTCTATCTCCAAAGCCAAATTGCATAAAATCATCGGCAATGCAAAGTTCTTCAAGTCACGCGTACCTGTATGCAACTTATTCCAGTGCCCTTTAGGATTATCAACCTTCGACAAGATTATATCAAACGTTTTCTTGGCAATCTCCGCATACTCTTCATTGCCTGTAGCCAAGCTTAACTGTCCAAATGCCATCGTAGCAAACGTATATGAAAAAATATTATAAGGATCGACCAATGGATTTCCTTGTCTGTCCAATGAGAAATACCAGTTATAGTTACCATCGTGACCATACTTTTTCAAGAATTCTCCTCCTTGAATGGCGCAATCTAACCACTCTTGACGCTTCTCGACCTTATTATAAAGCATCGAAAACATCCACACCTCGCGTCCCTGCAACCAAATAAATTTATCCGTATCAAATACATTACCTTGACGATCCAAGCATGTAAAATATCCACCATATTCATGATCTTGAGAACATTCAAGCCAAAAAGGAAGAATATGATTCATCAGTTCATCCTTATACTGTGTTGCTAATTTTTTAAAGTCCATAATTTTTTATATTTTAGTTCATAAGGTCAATTTATTTCATACGTGTCCAATACCGTTCTATCTCTTCCAAAGATTTGCCAGTCGTTTCCGGTACAAGTTTCCATACAATGAGCATATAAGGCACACACATTGCAGCAAACAAGAAAAATGTTCCAGCGGGGGTAAGATTCTGGAGCATCCAAGGAGTCAACTGTCCAATCAAGTATGTTCCAATCCAAAGAGAAAATCCAGCTATGGACATAGCCAAACCACGTACTTTGGTAGGATACATTTCTGAAAGAAGCACAAATATCACTGCACAAATAGACACGGCACAACAAAACACATAAGACAAAAAGAAAACAAGCAGGAACAGGCTCGAAATGCCCCATGATTTTCCAGCAATAAAATAGAAGCCTATCAATACCAATGAAAGGATCATACCTGAAACGCCATAATACACCAGCTTCTTACGGCCTACTCTATCAATAATGACAAGAGCCAGCACAGTAGTCAAGGTATTGACCAGCCCCACCAACACTTGATATAACAAGGAATCACCACCCGAAAGGCCAGCCCCTTCAAATATAGAAGGACCGTAATACAAGACCGCATTCACACCCATGAACTGTCCCAGCATGGCAATGGCAACACCGATTATTACAGCCTTCAGAATACCGGGCTGCAACAACAACACCCATTCAGACCTGACCTCTGATACAATCACCGATTTGGTCTCGTTCATCTGGATCATAGCCTCCTCGCCCGAGTTGTAGATTCGTTGCAATATACGGAGGCCGCGTTCTTCCCTGCCCTTCAAGATCAACCAACGGGGACTTTCGGGAATGAAGAAAATAACGGCAAAGAACAAAAGTGCCGGCAATGTCTCCATACCCAACATGCCCCTCCACACCTCAGAAATAAAGAGCTTCTCAAACAGCCCCGTGCCAGAAGCCACATGACTTTCCGAGTACCCAAGCAATTGGAAATTCACCAGATAGGCGCCCAAAAAACCTACCGTGACAGCCAATTGATACAAAGAGACCAAACGGCCTCTGTATTGAGCCACGGAGACTTCCGATATATATAAGGGAGAGATGATAGAGACAACACCAATACCCACACCACCAATAATACGGTACAGAACCAACTCATCAAAATCCGTACAAACAGCACAACCTATAGCTGAAGTGGAAAACAGCACAGCGGAAAGAATCATCGTCAGTTTACGGCCAAACCGATCACTCAACACACCGGCCAAAAGCACACCAGCAATAGATCCTATCAATGCGCAACCGACATACCAGCCTTGCTGCAACGCATCCAAGTGAAAAAGTGCGGTCACCTGGGCAATGGTTCCTGAAATCACAGCAGTATCATAACCGAAAAGGAAACCTCCCAAGGCTGCAACAAAGGAAAGGAACACCAGATATCCGATATTTACATTTGTCTTCATCATTGTCTATAGCTTAACTTTATATACATTACCAAAACGATCTGTCACACACACTTCTATTAAAGCCTCACGATTCTTAGGAAGAGCACGGAACATGTGTTCTGTCCTTATCGGAGAAATCCAATCATACTCTACACGTTTCTTGTCCGAGCAAATGGCCTTCGCTTCCGGGTCAAAACCTGTGAAATGCTCCATTTCACCCATATATTTCCCGTCCTCATACCATTCCACCTTCCACTCTTCATCCCAATTCCAGACATTCGCAAGAATATACTCAGGATAATCCCTTGAAGCCCCCACCGGATAAGCCCTGAACTGATGTTCGATAGGATACCCCGCACTCTTATAACGCCAAGTCAGCTTGTTTCCGTCAACTTCATATACACCATAACCGCTGGGAGTGCCATCGGTACAGATATCAGCTTTCCAAAAAGTACCACATACAGCCGCAGTATTATGCTCCATCAGACTGTCATTGAATACAACATTACCGTTGTTATGGGTATGGCCAGTAAGCAAATGCGCCTCGTATCCTTTCAAAAGATCATACAAACTTGAAGCATTGCTGGTTTCATCAGGAAGCAGAGCATTAAATTCCAACTCCTTGGTAGAACTGGAGGGGATATGCATGGAAACAAACACCAAATGGTCTTTCGGAACAAAAGCCAAATCCTTCTCAATCCATTGCAAAGTACGCTCATCAATATAACCTATATAGCGATAATTCCTATTGATATAGTAACAGTTATCAAGCACGATATAATGGGCTTTTCCACGATTAAAGGAATAATAGATAGGACCGAAACACTCTTCATAGGTCTTATACGAATG
>OLEH01000439.1_pt1 | contig 12378 bp, 14 predicted proteins | sample 1602531 | NCBI WGS metagenome assembly OLEH01 (sample SAMN02674964, study PRJEB24791) | human gut metagenome, SKBSTL008 | isolation source: stool | host: Homo sapiens | place: USA | reverse complement strand
ATAAGGACTAAATTAGTGCAACCCCTTGTATTTACTGGAGTTTTCTAACTTGTCCTTATTATAACTCGACCATGCGGTGTGATAACATTCATCTGTACTTTGTAAGTATTATTATATTTCTGAATGATGTGTTGAAAGTAATGCTCCCAGTGCAGAGAATAACAAATACTTCCGTTTTTATCAAAGTATAAGAATCCACTTTTTCCATCTACTATAGGTTCTGCTTTGGGCGGGTTTCGTTTTTCTATTATTTTCCGAAAGCATTCCTCTACATCTGCAGTCATAGGTATCTTTCTTGTTCCGCTGGTTGTCTTTGTTTCTTGAATATAATATCCGATTTTTGATTTTTTCTGCAATTGATGATCGATGTTGATCGTATGCTCCTTAAAATCAATGTCAGAAATGGTCAAACCACAAAATTCCGAGATGCGAAGGCCGGTTTTAAATAATATGTAAATCCCCTCATAATACCTGCAAAAATGAGGATCCTCCTTCACAAACCGCAGAAACTTTCGTTCCTGTGCTCTGCTGATTGCCTCTCTTGTCACACTATCATTCACGACCACTTCCATCAGCTGAAACTGAAATGGATTTTTCCTGATCAGGTCATCATCCACTGCCAACTGAAATGCCGGACGAAGAACTCCTCGGATTGAATGGATGGAACTATAACTTTTCTTTTCTACCTGCTGAAGATGTATCAGCCAACATTTTGCATCCGAAATCCGAACCGTATCAATCCTTCTTTTTCCAAATGGATCTTTCTTCAATAAATTGATAACTGTTCCGTATCCTGCAACTGTAGTAGGTCTGACACCGGTTTTGGTTGATGTATATTTTTCAACAAGTTCCAGTACCGTCATATTTCCGCCATTTGTTGCAATCTGCTCGAAATGGTCCGCCTGGATTTTTTTCTCCATCTCCCGAAGCGACAAAGTACGGCGCTTTCCTTTCGGAGTTGCATCGTTATGGTCTAAGCGCCAGCTATATACGCAGCGCTCCTTTCCCATCTCATCGACATACTTAAATCGATATCTGCCATCAGATAACTGTATTTCTCCATTGTGTAATATACGTCCTCTATGATCTCTCCTTTTTTCACTCATAATATTTCGTCTCCTTCATTAAATGTTCATTTAACTTGGAAGACCGTCTCGGTTTATTCATTATACCACAAGACCTTTCCTTCGCTAAGATAAAATGAATATTATTTTCATTACTATTTCTTCTATTCTGTCACTTAAACTGTGCTGGCTGTATCCAGATAATCTTCAAACAATTTCCTTTTGAATCGAATATGAGAACCTACTTCCAAAATGAAATCCGCTCCCTCATTTTCACCTGCGATTTGTCTCAATCTCTTTTCTCCAATTCCGTAATATTCTGCTGCTTCGAAAACATTTAAAGAATATTTCTTCCAAACAGGTATTGTTTTTTCTGTATGATTCATTCGCAGTCCTCCTCCCCTTTGTTTGTATTCAACAACTTTTTCGCTTTCTCCATTTTCATACTTGCAATCACTTCTCGTTTGCTTATGCCTCCAACATACATAGGCGTACACATTTCTAAAATACGGTCATAGATACGTCTTTTATCTAACATGGTCTCGTTTTTTATTTCTTTCAGCGGAAGATTGGTCGTAATGATCAAAGGTCGTCCTGAACGGATTCTTCGATCTATGACGCTAAAAATAATTCCTAACGCATATTCTGAATTTCGTTCCACTCCAAGATCATCAATAATCAAAAGCTGATAAGACGCCAATGCATTGATATATTCCGTTTTGTCTGCCAGTGGAAATATATCATCAATAATGGTATTGAAATTTGTCATCTTTACCATTACTTCTTGCTTAAGAAGTTCATTGGCAATACACCCGGCAATATAACTTTTCCCGGTACCAACTGGTCCCCAGAACAAACAGCCTATATGATTTCTTTTCATTTCCTCCCAGTTATCAACATATTTTTTTGCCTTATGCATTACCGCATCTGACATATCTGCATTCTCAAATGTCCACTCTTCCATTCTGCTCTCGTCAAAACAGATGCTCGTATTTCTGCTGACTAATTCCCGGTGCTCTTTGTCTTTAAAATATTTTTGTTCTTCTTCATACGCTTTTCTGTCACAGGCACATTGCCTGGAATGTTTCTTCATCCCCATAAATCCACCCTTGGGGAAAAATACTTCTTTCGCTTCCCCACAGACTTTGCAATATTGCAAACCATCATTGCCTACACATACAGTATCTTCTTCTCTTATCACAAACTCTCTCCTTCCCCATAGCAATAATTTACTTCATGATATTTATTTCTTTTATATTTCTCAGTTACTTTACTAGGTGCCATATTTCCGACTTCTGCACAGCCATTTTTACGACCAGATGATGGTTGCTTTTCCGGCTCTGTTGCAGCTATCTTTTCATCCGCCTTATCATCAACCGGCTGTAAAACCATCTCATCAGATGGAATTCTCACATACAAATGATTGGGTTTTGAAAATCCGCCGGACCTGCGAACCAATAATCCCATATCATCTAATTCCTTCAATGCTGTTTTTACAGAAGATTTGCATTTGCCGATTTGAACAGACAATTCCTCTATTGGAAATATCAGATAAACATTTCCATACTTGTCTATCCAGCTATTCTTTCTCGATATCCGTGCCCGGTCATACAAAATCATATAAAGGAATTTTGCAGTTTGAGAAATTCGCAGCTTTAATAAAAACTTCGGAAACTGGAAGTACTGAAGCATCTGCTCTGACTCCTTCATGTATTCATATTTGATTCTTTTCTCGCCTCATTTCTGTTTCTAATTATTGTAAAAATCATTTTTATGCCGGCTCAAAAATGTCCTTACATATATTCAAAAGATGAAGGGCATAAATACAGGCTCTTGAGGAAAGTTTTTTATTTTTCCCGCCCAAATACCCTTTCATTAATACGAAACGCTGAGAGGCATTTTTACAGCCCCCTGATGAAATTTTTTTAATTTTTTCGGTTAATTGAATATTTGAAAACAAAAAACACTCACCTATTCCAGGTGAATGCCTTATCAAAATTTCCTTATTTTGTTGTCTGTAACACTTACTCAGAAACGCTTGCGTGTCTGCTAAAATGTAATTGCCAGCAATTATATTTTCACGTGGGTATGGGGACGTAATCCCCATCAAGTCTGCTACTCGTAAGTAATACAAAATTGTCAAAATGACAATACTGTAATACACGGGTGGATCTTGCTCTGGTTGTACACATGAATTCATACAATAATAGGCCCAAATGGGCACTTTCACCATTTGAGCCTATATATTATATGTCTTTTGGATAATAGCTAAAAAAGTAGCTGTCTAGACGGTATGTTTTTAACGTAGAATTGATTTTATGGCTGACACGGTATTTATCCATAGTATCATTGCATGCAAGTGTAAGAAATACCCAGTAAAATGCGTGGAAGATGCTGTATATTCCTCTGATCATACCTACAACTGAATATATAATCCCCAAGCAAAGTAATACCGGTAATTTGAGAATTAATTTAAATGTATCCCATAAAAAGCTCAATACGATCATGTTGAGCACCTCCTCTCTCTGAAATTTGTTTCGACTTGATGTATTTATTATAATTCATCATTCAATTCTACATTAAGTTCTCTCCGCTCTGCTGATACAATGTATATATTGGATAATTGATGAACTCTTGCATTTGCTCTTCACCATAAGAGTCAAAAATCTTTTTTGCTTCATCAAATTCTCCCAATAAGATAAATGCCCCCGCCCGATAATTGTTATTCTCTGATTTCTCAATAATCGAAAATAGTTCCGCTTTATCAGAATAACCTAGATATGTTTTTCGGATCTTAATTTGGTATTTATTGATAATACAAACTTCTCTTCCAATCAATTTAGGATGCTCCTGAAGCCAATCATTTATTTTTTTTGCTGTAACTAGTAGTTCATCATTTTTTGATTTATCATATGCCTTTATCATTTCGAGCATCAAAAGATTTGCCTCGTTGATTATTTCCTCTGAACATGGTAATAATTTAAAATCATCAGCAATCATTGGAAGACGTATATTATCATATTTTAAGAAATCGGCCATAGTCATTACGGTAAACTGTGAAATTCGTGTTGCTTTATCACCATCTTTCCAATAAGACTCCAGATGCTCTCCAAAATAATCATGCATATAATAGTATCCATCAGTGTGTTTGATATATATAACACCTAATGAAATATTTGATATTTTTAATAATTGAAGGCACTCTAATTGTCTCTCTTCCTCTCGAACGGGTTTATGTTTGCCATGTGCAGCAATCAAGAAATTAAGATTTTTCTCATCCTCCTCACTGAAATTCTCAATTTCTAAATCTTTTTTAACATGCATAGATTTCAACAAATCCAAAATATACTTTAACCAACTCAATCTATTAGAATACCCTTGTATTTTTTCTTCAAAGTGTTTTTCTTTTAGAAGGATTGAAATATGAGTATTTTCAATCTCATATCCATTATTGGCGTAAACCGCTTGGATAAACTCGAATCCTTTAATTTGTTCTCGTAAAGTACCTTTGACATCGATATGAATTGTGGTTTTGATAGATGATTCATTTGCATCTGCAACTACCGGTGTTGTCATCGTTAGACAATTACCAATAATCAATTTCGTATCAAATGCACTATGTAAAACAAGATAATGATTATAGTATTCTATTCCGTTAACAAAAATTTTCTTATCAAATTTCTGACATGTTGTAACCTGTGTAATATTCTGATGTTGTTCAACTGGAATCCCTATAGGATTGCCTTTAATATTTGCATATAATGTAATTGATTTGCCTTCCATTACCTGTGGAATTGTATTTGGAGATATCTCTTTTCCTACATGAGTAACGTGAAAACTGAGGCTTTCCATTATTCCCTTTCGGTTCAATTCGTCTATCGTTGGCAACCTTTTCCCTGCAAAACTTTTTTGTCTTTGAGCATCATTATATGCGTTAAGAACTACTTCTATTTTTTCTTTATTATCTGATGGAAAACTGAAAAAATCTATGGAATAAGAGTCCTGCGTTTGCTCCAGTATTTTCATAATTCTAATAGGCAAAAGATCTGCGTAGTATATTTGAAGTGCTTCACCTGTCTCTTTTTCAATATACACAACAAAGAACAATGTTCCACCATCCATCATGTATGCTTTTAAATCATCATATTTGACCCGATATTTAATTTTATCTTTCACCGATTTTGTCTTGACATCTTTCCCCTTAACCTGAGTAGGTATTCTTTTAATATTCTTCTTCGAATGTCTGGAATTTTCATGTATATAAATATTGCCATCCCAACACGGTTCTTTATCTCCATCATTTATAAATCCACTCAACGTATCTGTTTTAGATATTGAAGATACGATTGCACTGGTTGCTATTTTTTCTAAATCCATCCATTAATCCTCAATTCTGTTGTTCTAAAAGAGAAACTATATACTTCATTACTTTGTCCTTGTCTTTGTCATTTAATCGATCATAAAGAAGTGAATAGTTGATCATTCTAATTTCAGAATTGCCAAGAAACGCTTCGAACTCTATCTCCGGAAATTCATCCGCAAATCCATATAACAATTCATTCGCACTTACCTTATACATCTCTGCAAACTTTGTAATCTCCTCAGCCCAGACCAGTCTTTTGTCTGATTCTATTGCACTTAAAGTCGTTCGAGACATCTCCATCTTTTCAGCTGCAGCACCCTGTCGAATCTTGGCATCTTTTCTTGCTTTTTTTAATCTTTCTCCAATTGTACGTTTCATCTTCGCCTCCAAAATGTCAGATATACTTACTTCTTTCAATATATCATATCCCATCCAATTTGTCAGCATTCCCGACTATTATACATAAAAAATAACGGGTAGCACGAATGCTATCCGTTGTTTTCTAAAGGATTATTTTGCAAGTCGAGGTCTTCTGGAATCTATGTAAATCATGTAGATGTATTAGAAAAGCACTGGATTTATAAGGCTTTGTCCAAAAAGTACGCGTCCTGCCTTGGCAAACGAAAAGCTTTAGAATAGGTTTCGTGATTTATCGCTTTATTCCAAGATTTGCCCCATTTTACGGGATTTCTTGGCATTTCTCTTTTTTCATTATTTTTGCCAAAGTTTACTACACTTTGGAAAGATTTAGCAAGTACATCTACAAATGTAGTAGTCGAAATAGTAGTAAAACCGGGATGGTTGACTACAAAGATTTTTCCCTTTTGCTCAACATTACATACACACCCGTGCTATCCTTCTCAATCGGATATCCCCAGTTTATCAAAGTAACCACCACATCTTCTAATCCATCTGACAATACATTTCCACGTATCATATACATTGAAATTGCAGACATAATAGAATGGACATCCCCCGCTGAAAGATTATCCTTATCTTCCATCAATAAGCGCATTCTTTTCTCTGCTTCATCGCAATTCTTATCTGTGTTTAGATAGTAGTCGGCAGCTTGTCCGTGTGCATGAATTATTCCTGCATTCGATGCTCTTAATATAAACTCTTGATATAACTCAATATTGTGGTCAATGACAAAAGATCTATCCATATAGATTTTAATCACGTCACACCAAGTTTTAAGTCTATCGTCACTAGATAAAATCCTCTGAATGTCTTTATCCATATCTTTTGTTCTTTGTACCTGGTCGATACGTTCTTCATCTATGGATTTTTGCATTTCAATAATTTCTGCTGAATATCTTTGCCTATATTCTAGTCTAATCTCGTCCGGGATATCAGTTTCCCATTCATCAACGGTATCAATAAAACGCTGTAAATTCGTAAGCGAAAGAAACGCATATCTATATAACTCCTCACACTCTTCATTTTCGTCAGAATGACCATTAACATTTCTATCCTCCGTAAGTTGCTCTATTGCCTTTCTTGTTTCAACTTTGGACGGGAATATATATGAACATTTATGAATAACCTCCGATATAAATGTTACATCCATATCGTCAATTTCATAGTTTTCGATACCTCTTGTTCTCATTATTTTATATGCAGGCTTATACTTTGCTGGAGAATATTTTACAGCTATCTGAGTCTTCTCATATAACTGATTTTTCCAATCTTCAACAGCAACCATCTTCAAATAGTCCTGACACGCATTACATCTTATTTTTTTTATATCTGAAATTCGATTTCGTATATGCATACTTAATCCCCCCAAACATAATAATAAAAAAGGGCATATAACCTCTTGGCTATACACCCTTATCTACGAAATTAACAATTGCACTGTTCAGCAATTGCAAACTCCTTGCAAGCATTAACCATTTGGGTTGACACTCTTTCGGCTGCGTAGTCATCCATTTTCACTGCGAAAATGATTCCAACTGCAGACGCACCAAGGGCAACAACAAACTTCCAGTCGATTGTGACGGATAAGTTACTCATAGCACTACCTCCTTTCTGAAGCCCACGCTTCAATTACCTCGGTATGCCATGTTGCCCATTCCAATATAAATTGGAATACTATAGAATATCACAATCATCCTGTTTGTCAATACTTTTTTATAATAACATACACCTCTAAAATAAACCACACAAAAATAACGCCCGGCCTAAGCCAAAGCGCCACTTTCTGCTATATTAAATTATCTTGAACTGTTTCTGGAAAACGCCTTTGCATTGCTCTTCTTCGGGAGTTTGACACATTGAAATCAAAAAAAGTACCTCAAAGCCTTGGCTTAACAGTGATAAGGAACTAATTTACTTATCAACTGTTAGCTGACGGTTTCCGGGGTGCATACGGATAAATCCCGTCTGATTTCTAACAGGAAGTCAGACGGGATTTTCGCTTTATATTACGAATTATGGAGGACATACCATGAAAACCTTAATATCTTGTGCCTACAATATGGATAACTGCTGTGTAGAACTGAAATTCGCCGATGGCAGCATGATTGCGATTGATACCATTGCAGTGGAGAACGAGGTTGCCGACAATATGTATCAACGGTCAGAGCTTGACTATCTGATTTATAATGACCCGATTGGATATGCAGACCTTATCTTGAACGGCGATCCCGAAACCTATTTGAAAACTGTAACAGAATACAAGCCTTTGGATAGCTGACAACATGCTGCCCGCAGGAGAAAATCCTGCGGGCGTTTTTCTGTTTATATTATTTTCCACCGTTGGATCTCAGTTTTGGAAAGAAAATGACTATCTTAAAGCCCTTTCCCCACTGGGAAGTAGCTTCCAGACGAAGGTTTAGATCGTCAGCCATCTTCTTAACCAGGTAAAGCCCTATACCGGTAGCTTTCTTTCTGCTGTCAGTAGAATCCCCGGTAAAGCCCTTTTGAAAAATATACGGCAGATCATATTTTTTTACACCGATGCCATTATCCTCAACTGAAAGGACATCTGCGATCTCCGAATGTATCATAGAGATTGTTAGCATGGGACTATCGCTGCTATATTTTATGGCATTACTCACGATCTGTCCCAACATAAACTGAAGCCCTCTACGGTCTGTATAGACTGTTTCAGATTGCAGTTTATTGATAATTACAAACTGCTTTTCTTCCAGAAGTGGGGCATAGTCCTCCAGAACTTCCCCCAAGCAGTCATTCAAATTGATATCCTTAAACTGATAATCCTTTGTACTGCTCTTTAACCGGGCATAGTATAACATCTGAGTGACATCCTCCTGAAGCTGACTGCGGACATAATCCAGTTTTGCTTGCAGGGGAGGAGACATTTCGTTGCTCCGATTATCCAGGAGCATGGTCAACAACGATAGGGGCGTTTTCGCTTCATGTGCCCAGCCCTCCACATATTCTTCATAGTCCTGTAGGGCATCTGCCATACTGTTACTCTCAGTTTTGTGTTCCTGTAAAACTGATGCCAGAAGCCGGATAGATTCTCCTTCTTCCCGGCTGATGACACTGAGCAGCCTTTCCTCGTTGCAGATGGTAGGATCACTGAGGAAATCCCGGAACAGCTCTCGGCGGGTGGTCTCCCGCTTGTTTAGTACAAACAGAATTGCTGAAAACAAAAGGAGGCTTGTCAGAACTACTAACCCACTCAAGGTTTGAAATGCCTGAATGTCAGAAATCCAAAGAATGATAAAACAAAAGCAATCCACCCCCAGCAGCAACAGCAGCCAAGGGTAGTACCGTTCTATTATGCGCCAAAACTGCTTCATGGAGATACCTCCGCTTCCAAACGATAGCCCATCCCACGAACCGCAACGATTCGTTGCTTCATCTCCAGACCGGACATCGTCTTTTTCAACCGGGTCAGGTTAACCTGCAAGGCATTTTCGTCTATGTATTCTGTGGTTCCCCATAGTGCTAAGCAAAGCTGCTCCGTCGTGACCAGAGCATCACCACTGGCCAAAAGAGCAACCAACAGTTTTCCCTGATTTTTGGGAAGCACCACAGAGGTGTTATGAATATAAAGTGTGTAAGTCTGCTGATCCAACAAGAAATCCAATCCCTCTATGAGGTTGGTACGGCCTTCATACCTTTTGAGAATATTGGATACCCTGGCAAGAAGTCGATCTTTTCTGCACGGCTTCGTCAAATATTCATCTGCACCCAACTGGAACGCTTGCAGTTCATCCTTTACCTGGTCTCTGGAAGTCAGCACCAGGACGGGGATAGCGGTTTTATTCTTTAGCTCCTGGCAGATTTGAAAGCCACTGATCTCCGGCAAATTCAGGTCTAAGATCACAAGGTCAGGGCGGAGGGCTGCCAAGAGCCGAGCGGCATCTTCAAACTCGGTGATTGCCTCCACAAGATACCCGTCCTTTTGGAGCATATTGCAGAGTTCTTCCCGCATATAGACTTCATCTTCCACAACAGCAATTCTTTTCACGGCAGCACCTCCTTCCAAATTATTCTTCTCTCTGTGGCTGCATCAGTGTCAGCAAATACCGATCACTGGAGCGCTTGACCACTCTCATATAAATATATTCTATCACGCAAAGCAGCAAAATCATAGCAGCAGATACAAGCAGCATTTCAGACACTGTCCCACGGGTTCGGGACGAGAGTATCCCTGTAAATAACGCCCTGACTCCAAACAGACTGCTGACAGCCGCAACCAATACAGGAAGTCCCATAAACCACGCAATCTGCTTTCCGGCAGACTGGCAAAGGCTTTCGTAAGTGGCTCCCAGGCGGATCAGGGTCTGGTATCTACGCCCGGTTTTCTGCTGGCTCATCAGGAACTGAACACCCACAATGGTGTTGGCAACCACCAGGAACACAATCGCCAGATAGAGGGTAATATAGCTGGATGCTACGGTATAGAAAAGCTGGCGTCCCATGTTCTGAAGATAGCTTTCATATTCGATACCTATTTCGTCCAGCTCCTCGTTCAGACCAGAATAGGCAGTCATAAGGCTATTTCCTTCCATAGCCTGCTCACTGAGTACCGCATTCACATACGTATCATACATTCCTTGGGTATGATAGAGGAAGGCTTCATCTGGAAGAATCAATGCAAAGGACAAAGTAATAGAACGATCCGTAATCAAATTTACAGACTGAACCTCTCCAGTAAGATAAATCGGACTGCCAACCAGTTCCGTTTCAGGCTGTTCAGTAAGTATGCCGTTCAGCATTGCGGTACGATTTACAGTAGTAAAGTCGAAACCTATATAAACAGCGGCTTCATCTTCACTTAATTTAATGACAGGCCTGCCGGACAATTCCAGTAAACGATTATAGTCCGACAGACAAATCAAATACGGGGATGTGGCATAACCAAGATTGTCCAGAAGGACATCCCGATCTTCCGACTGGGGCAGGCTCCGAAGAGAGTCCATAACAGCGTCCATGCTGTAGGCATTCTCATAATCTTCTGTGGTGCGAATATGCCCAACCTTCATTTCAAAAAGCTCAGAAAACTGATTTTCCAAACCGTTTTCTTTCAGGACTGCCTGTATATTTGGAAGAACCTGCGCCGAATCTTCAACGGTATGATCTTCAAAGGTATAGTCGATTACATGGCCAGTGGATAGATTGTTCGTTCCTGCGATTCCCACGCCTGCACCAAAGCAACACAGTGCTGCCAGAATCAGCAGAGAGCTGATTGCCATGGAGCTTGACTGATGAATGACATTCTCCTGAATTTGACGGAAGGTAAATACATGAAGCTGCTTATTTCCCTTGCCTTTTTTAACAATCAGTGCAATCAGTGCCCGCATTCCATAGAACAGCAGCATCGTACCAGCCGAACCCAACAGTAAAGTCAGCCCCATCATACTTACCTTTGTCCATGCAATTCCCTGAATCGCCATGCAGTAAGCCACTGCCAACATCACACTTCCGCATACAGCAGCCAGCCCATAGATAACAGAGGGCATTTGCTTTTGGGAGCGGTTCGTCGGCTGGGATAATAAAGTTCCAATCTCCTGTCGGCTGATCTTTCCGCTCAAAATCAGAAGTGCCAGCAGTTTAATACCCAAGAATCCTGCCAGTGTCCATTTTATTGCAGACCAAGACAAAGAAAAATGATGGCCGATGATCCCCATACCCACAAGCTTAGCGGTGACAAGACTAACGATTTCCGAAAGCACTACAGCCGTAGGTAAGCCAATGAGCAGCGCCAGAATACTGCTTAACAAATCCTCCGCCAAAAGCATACAGAACAGTTTGCTTCTGCGCATTCCCAACATCAGATAGACACCAAACTCGTGGCGTCTGCGCTCAAATTGATACTTGCAGGCGAAGTAAATCAAGAAGAAAAGAATACCCAAGGTCACTCCGTAAAACACAGGAATTAGAAGCAGGAGACTGTTCACTGCATCGCTCTCCATTTTCTGCAAAAAAATCATTACATCCTGGGTGGAGATGGAAAGAATCATATAAAAGGCAATAATAGAAATCACCAGGGAGCTGAAAAACAGGCCGTTTTCCTTTCGGTTGCGGCGACAGTTTCGAAAAATCAGATTAGAGAACATTGGAACTCCCCCCTCCCAGTTGCGCCATCACCTTCAAGATGCGTCCGTAGAACTCCTGTCGGCTTTCATCTCCACGGCGAAGCTCATGGAAGATCACACCGTCCTGGATGAACAGAATACGCCTGCAAAAGCTGGCAGCATTAGAATCATGGGTCACCATCAAGATCGTTGCCTGTTCGTCGCAGTTCAATCCGGACAGTTTTTCCATAATGTTTCTTGCATTCTTGGAATCCAAAGCACCGGTAGGCTCGTCGGCAAGAATCATTCTGGGGTTCAGGATTAGTGCCCTTGCTGCCGCTACACGCTGGCGCTGCCCCCCAGACATCTTGGAGGGAAATTTGTCCAGAACATCGTTGATTTCCAGATACTTCGCCAACTGGCTTAGACGCTGGTTGCTCTCCTTTTCGGGTAT
>OLEH01000436.1_pt1 | contig 12394 bp, 10 predicted proteins | sample 1602531 | NCBI WGS metagenome assembly OLEH01 (sample SAMN02674964, study PRJEB24791) | human gut metagenome, SKBSTL008 | isolation source: stool | host: Homo sapiens | place: USA | reverse complement strand
CAGGCAAACTGGAATGAATTTTGGCTACGTTACTGTGAACGGAGTGAACAGTAACGTCTGAGAAATATAAGGCCTGTCACTGTTGTGTAAACGGTTGACAGATGGAATTTCCAATGATAATATAAATTCATTCGACATAAAAAATATTCAGTTGTATTTTTTATATATAGATGTGTGATAAAACAGTATAAAATACGACAACAGGAGGGAAAAAGATGGAGAACGAAACAGTTTCCAAAAATTTTATTGAGAATATCATTGATAAAGATTTAGCAGAGGGTGTTTATGACACCGTGCATACGCGTTTCCCGCCGGAACCGAATGGATATCTTCATATCGGTCATGCGAAATCTATTCTTTTAAACTATGGTCTTGCACAGGAATATAACGGCAAGTTCAACATGCGTTTTGATGATACAAACCCGACCAAAGAAAAGAGTGAGTTTGTAGAATCCATCAAGGCAGATATCAAATGGCTTGGTGCAGACTGGGAAGACAGACTGTTTTTTGCATCTGACTATTTCGGACAGATGTATGAAGCTGCTGTAAAGCTGATTCAGAAAGGCAAAGCCTATGTATGTGACCTGACAGCAGATCAGATCCGTGAATATCGTGGAACTCTTACAGAGCCGGGTAAAGAAAGTCCATACAGAAACAGAAGCGTAGAAGAGAACCTGCAGCTTTTTGAAGAGATGAAAGAAGGCAAATATGCAGACGGAGAGAAAGTGCTTCGTGCCAAGATCGATATGGCATCTCCGAACATGAATATGCGCGACCCGGTTATCTATCGTGTTGCTCATATGACTCACCACAGAACAGGTGATACATGGTGCATCTATCCAATGTATGATTTCGCCCATCCCATCGAGGATGCGATTGAGGGAATCACACATTCCATCTGTACTCTGGAGTTTGAGGATCACAGACCACTGTATGACTGGGTTGTAAAAGAATTGGAATACCCACAGCCGCCGAAGCAGATTGAGTTTGCAAAACTGTATCTGACAAATGTAGTTACAGGTAAACGTTATATCAAGAAATTGGTAGAGGAAGGCATCGTAGACGGATGGGATGATCCGCGTCTGGTTTCCATCGCAGCACTGCGCCGCCGTGGATTTACACCGGAATCCATCAAAATGTTTGTAGAACTCTGCGGTGTATCCAAAGCAAACAGCTCTGTTGACTATGCAATGCTTGAATACTGCATCCGTGAGGATCTGAAACTGAAACGTCCACGTCTGATGGCTGTTCTTGATCCGATCAAGCTTGTGATCGATAATTATCCGGAAGGCGAAGTAGAATATCTGGAAGCTCCGAACAATATGGAGAATGAAAAACTGGGAACCCGTAAAATACCGTTTGGCAGAGAACTCTATATTGAGAGAGAAGACTTCATGGTAGATCCGCCTAAGAAATATAAGAGAATGTTCCCGGGCACAGAGGTTCGTCTTATGAACGCATATTTTGTAACCTGTACAGGATATGAAGCTGATGAAGATGGAACTGTACGTGTTGTACACTGTACTTATGATCCTGCAACAAAGGGTGGCAATGCGCCGGATGGCAGAAAAGTAAAAGGAACCATTCACTGGGTAGAAGCAAGTCAGGCAGGAAAAGCAGAAGTACGTCTCTATGAGAATATCGTAGACGAGGAGAAGGGTGTATACAACAAAGAAGATGGTTCTCTGAATGTAAATCCGAACTCTTTGACAAAAGTTACTGCATATGTAGAACCAGCACTTATGGAAGCAAAAGGCTATGACAGCTTCCAGTTCGTAAGAACAGGATTTTTCTGTGCAGATATCCATGATTCTAAAGAGGGTGCACCGGTATTCAACCGTATCGTGTCTCTGAAGAGCTCATTTAAACTTCCGAAAGCATAATGAGACTGAAATAGTAATATAATCAGAATAAAAAGGGAATGTTGCTTCTACGATTGTATAATCGTGAAGTAACATTCCTTTTTGGTTACGTTACTGTGAACGGTAACGTTTATTCTTCAGATTCAGATGCAGCGTCCATAGTCTCTTCAAAATTCTCGGGTTCATCGGCATCTTCTTCCTCTTCTGCATCTTTAATCTCAACTTCAGCAGCTTTATCGGAAGACTTCTCAGAATCGTCTGTATCAGCAGCTTCTTCGTTTTCGGTGTCATCTGTTGCAGACTGTTCGCCTGTATGTTCCCAGGACTGGAAATCTTCGGCAGGTTCCTGATCTTCCTTAGCAGTTTCCTTTTCATCAGTCAGATCGAAATCATCAAAGTCATCTTCAAAATCAAAATCCTCTTTACAGGATCCTTTTTTGGCAATAAGGGCAGCTACAGCACCGGCAGCAGCTGCTGTAAGGGCACCTATTGCAACATATCCCCAGTATTTATTAATTTTAGCCATGATAATCATAAACTCCTTTCTGATATTTTCCTATTTTTGACAGCGAGTCAGGATAAAAATATCTTTTACTCCTGACACCATTTTATTCAGCTATAGGTTATTGTTATTTTAATACTTTTCAGATAAAAAGAAAAGCGAAATTTTATGGAAAGAGTTAATGAAAGCAGTTGCATACCAAAAAGATACAAGGTATACTATGACAGGAAAGAAGAGGTTATTATGAGAAAAATTATTTTGGCATCTGCTTCACCCAGACGAAAAGAACTGTTGGAACGGGCTGGCGTAGATTTTGAAGTGTTGCCTGCATCAGGTGATGAGAATCGTATCTCAGACAATCCGGGAGAGGCAGTAAAACAGCTGGCTTCGGATAAAGCAGCTTCTGTTATCCGCACTATGAAAGATAGTGCCGACGGAACAATTGTGATCGGATCTGACACAGTGGTAGTGTTTGAGAATGTGATCCTTGGCAAACCTCATGATACAGAGGATGCAGTGAATACATTAAAGAAACTTCAGGCAAGTACTCATCAGGTATATACCGGCGTTTCTGTATGGGAAAAGAAAGAAAAAGTCTGGACAGAACATACTTTTTATGAAAGTACAGATGTGACTTTTTATCCGGTTTCAGATGAGGAGATCAGAGAGTATGTTGCTACAGGAGAGCCTATGGATAAGGCTGGAAGCTATGGCATCCAGGGACTTTTCGGAATTTATGTAAAGGGGATCAACGGAGATTACAATAATGTGGTAGGACTCCCGGTTGCCAGATTATTTTATGAAATGAAGAAATCAGGAATTAACTTAAGAGGATGACAAAAGATGATTAAAGCATGTATATTTGATTTGGATGGAACACTGGCTGATACGCTGGATTCCATGGCTTATGTGACTAATATTATTATGGAAAAATTCGGGTTGAAAACACTTCCGGTGGATAATTTCAGATATTACAGCGGAGAAGGGGCAAATATGCTGATCCGCCGCGCACTTAAGGATGCGGGGGATCCGGAACTTGCGCATTATGATGAGGGACAGAAGCTTTACCGGGAAATGTTTGAAGCAGATCCGATGTATAAAGTAGTTCCCTATAAGGGAATGCCGGAAACCTTAAAGAAATTGAAGGAACATGGAATGAAGCTGGCAGTTTGTTCAAATAAACCTCATCCTGCAGCTGTGAAAGTAATTGCGCAGCTTTTTGATGGGGAATTTGATATGGTAGTTGGTCAGAGTGAAGCAATCCGCAGGAAACCGGCACCTGATGGTCCGCTTATGGTTGCGGAGAAATTTGGTGTAAAACCGGAAGAATGTATGTATGTGGGAGATACAAGTACAGATATGAAGACCGGTAAAGCAGCAGGAATGTATACAGTAGGTGCGCTATGGGGCTTTCGTGACCGAAAAGAACTGAATGAGAATGGAGCAGATCTTGTCGCTGAGAAACCGACAGATCTGGTAAAGATTTGCGAGGAACATGGAAATGATTAAGTTGGTTGCAAGTGATCTGGATGGGACGTTACTTTTACATAAGGCACAGTCTCTGCCTGAAGAAATTTTTTCGCTGATCAGGCAGTTAGAGGAACTGGGGATTATGTTTGTAGCAGCCAGTGGAAGGCAATATCCGAATATGACAAAGCTGTTTGCACCTGTTGCTTCAGAGATTTCCTATATTTCGGAGAATGGTGCGCTGGCAGTGGATCATGGAGAGGTACTGTATCAGGATTCTTTTGACAGAAAGCTGGCAGGGGAGATTATTTCTGCAATCCTGGAAAAGAAGGATGCCGAGTTTACCTGTTCTGCAAAGGATTACCACTACCTGATGCCGAAGACAAAGAGATTTCATGACCATATGTTATATGAAGTAAAAAATGAATGCAGATTTGTAAACAGCATGGAAGAGATGACGGCTCCTATCATGAAGCTGGCTGTGTTTGAACCGGCCGGCCTTACAGAAGAATCTGTGAAATACTGGATGGACAGATTTGGAAAAGAATGTGTTGTTGTCACTTCGGGAAATGAGTGGATTGATTTTATTCCTTTTGGAACAAACAAGGCAAAAGGAATCAGAGAATATCAGAAAAGATATCATATTTCGCCGGAAGAATGTATTGCGTTCGGAGACGAATATAATGATATAGAGATGCTTAAAGCGGTAAAATATGGCTTTGCCATGGAGCATTCCAAGGAGGGGGTACGGGCAGCTACGTCCTATATGACAAAACAGGTTGAACCGGTCCTTGAGAAGCTAATCCGGGCAAAGGGAAAGATTGAGGAGGTTATTTAAATTGTTTACAGAAGAATGTATTAATACGTTTCTTGAAAATCAGGAGCAGCTTTTTCCACAGCCGGTAGCAGAATCATATGAAGCTGCGGAAGCATTCCTTGAGGATTGCATGGCGCAGGTTGTGGATTCTATTGAAGAAGTGAGAGAATATCTGGAAGAAGCAGGCGCTGATGTGGAAGGAATGTCAGATGAAGAACTGGAAGATGCAAGTGAAGTATTTGCTCTGCCGGATGGAAAATATCTGATAGTAGAAGGATAAAAACTGTTCGGTCAAATTATGGATATCACGTGATATATCGGAGAAATAACTGTAAAACACAGTTCGGTCCCTGAATATTGGAGAAAATTGAACTCTGATACTCAGGGGCTGAAGTTGTTTTAAGGGAGAAAATACAGATTACATTTCCGGAAAATGCGATGCTATAATGCTTTTATAAAGAGAAAAACGGTGCTGTGGTCTGTGATGGGAATGAAAAGGGCAGACAGACACAGAAGCATCACAGAACTGTAATTATTCAGTACCTTCAGAGTGGCTGCTGAATAATTACAAATTTTATTATAAATGAAAAGGAGGACTACAGATGGAGAGAAAGAGATTTCTTGCAGTTGTAATGACTGTGATGATGGTTATTTCAATGATTCCATCCATGGTTTTTGCGGCAGCTCCGTCAGGAGAATTGGGCGGTAAGCTTAAGATTAAGGGACTGGCAGCTGTAGGCGTAGTAGTGAGTGCAGATTATGCAAAGGTTACACCGGAAGAGGTTACAGATGAAGATTTCACTTTTTCCTGGTCAAGACAGACCGGGGAGAAGGAGTTAACACAGGTAGGTACTGAGAAGACCTATACGATCACTCAGGATGATTTGGGATGCAGACTGGTGCTTGATCTGACCCCTGTAGATGGAAGCGGACTGACAGGTACTCTTACTGCAAAGACGTTAGAGGTAGCTGCAACTGAAGAAGAGGCGAAAGCAGTGGAACAGGAAGCAGAGGATGCACAGCAGACAGAAACGGCAGATGGAACAGAGAATGCACAGCTGGAAGAAACGGCAGATGGAACAGAGGATGCACAGCTGGAAGAAACAGCAGATAATGCAGAAGGCAGTCAGGATTCTGAAAATCAGGATGTAGATAGAACAGAAGATGTACAGCAGAATGCAGGGAATGAACAGGAAGATGAATCTCAGAACACAAAAGGTCAGCCGGAGGAAACAACAGAAGGTACTGATGATTCCCAGATGAAAATTTATACAGAAGATCAGCTGCAGGTGGATGAGAACGGAAATGTGCAGACAGATGGATCAGAGAAAGATCAAAAGACTTACGAAGCGACTGCCACTGTAGAGGACAGCGAAGATCAGATCTGTGATTTTGGAACAGTAAAGAGTGATCTTGAGGATGTGGAAGCACAGTATGTGCAGATTACGAACACCGGAAATGAGAACTTGAATTTTCAGGAGATCAGTCCGGAACATTTTATGGTTCAGGATATTACAGAACCGCTGAGTGCAGGTGAATCTGTAAGCGTATGGATACAGCCGAGGGAAGGGCTGGAACCGGGTGAATATGATGATATGATCACATACCGGACGGAAGAAGGTATTGAGGTTTCTTTTGAAGCGAAGATTGCAGTTGAAGGTGAGGATGATTCATCAGATGACGAAGATCTGAAGCCTTCGGATGAGCCTTCTGCAGAACCGACAGAGACGCCGGATGACAGCGAGGCTCCATCGGCAGGTGACAATGCAGATGCATCTCTTGAGGCACAGTCTCTTGAGGTAAATACAGGAAGTCTTAATTTCAGCGATATCGAAGAAAATTATACACAGGCCAATGAGACACTGTCCGTAACCGTAACAAATACAGGGGATGGAACTGTCACTTTAAAGATACCGAAATCAGATTATTTTGAGGTGATGAACGAAGATGGAAGTGAAGCTGTATCAGGAATACAGATTGCAAAAGGTGATTCTCTTATGTTCATGGTACAGCCAAAAACCGGTCTGACGAAGGGGGATTACAGTGATACCCTGATATTTGAAAGTGAAGAGGATTCGGAAGTAGCAGCGCAGGTAACTGCGGAAGTGTCTGTAAAAGAGGCAGAACAGGAACAGATCACAGCAGTTCAGGCAGATCCGGAATCTTTCAGTTATGATGATCTGAAGGAAGGTTATGATACTCCTGAAGCGACGACCATTACACTTACCAATACAGGAAATACAACTGTTTCGCTGATGCAGCCATATGCAGAGTATTTTGATATTGGGGAACTTTCGGCATCAGTGCTGGAGCCGGGAGATTCTGCTGCATTTACAGCAGTACCGGTGACCGGTCTGAAAGTCGGCAATTATCTGGACAGTATTCAGATAGCCCAGACCAGTTCGGAAGGACAGGAGGATGTATTGACAACAATCAAAGCTTCTGCGACTGTTTCGGAAGTGAAAAAGATTTATAAATTATCCGTAACACCGGAAGAACTGAATTTTGGAAAAGCAAAAGAAGGATATAGTGAGGCACCGGAAGCGCAGAAAGTTACAGTGACGAATGAGGGGAATACAAATGTAACTTTAAATGCACCGTCAGGTAAAAACTTTAAAATCGGGAAACTTTCAGCCACAGAGCTTGCACCGGGGGAGAGCTGTACATTTAAAATCCGCCCGAAGGCGGGTTTAAAGGCCGGCTCCTATACAGAGTCAGTTGTGATTGATAATGAACAGCAGATCAGTGCAGAAGTGAAAGTTCAGTTTACGGTTAAAGCTGCCCGCAAGGCGAAAATTGCAGATCCGGCAGATAATAAGATTACAGGAATCAGTTCAGATGGATACACAACACAGTCAAAGATTACATTTACAGCAGTCGGAGCGGGTATGGACAATGAAAGTCCGGGAAAGGGAGATGTCCGCTATGTACCGTATAACTGGAAAGTGATCAATACAAATAGCTGGAGCAGTGCACCTTATACTGCTGCATTTGGAATTACGAAGGCCGGAACCTACACATTGACAGTTACATTTGACCGTCAGAAGTATAATGGAAGTGAATGGAAGAATACAGGGGAGCAGGATACTAAACAGGTGAATTTCAGTATTACACAGGCGCAGACTGTAACTGCAACTCCGACTCCACAGCCGAATGGAGCAACTGCGAAATCAGCGGTAAAGACAGGAGATACGACTAATATTACACCGTTTGTGATTATTCTGGCGATTGCAGCGGGATGTATTGTGGGAGTTGTGGTATACAAAAGACGAAAGAAATAAGAGTTATCTGAAGAAAAAATACAGGGGAATATGTAAAATATAAAATTATTAGCACTCATTTTTGGTGAGTGCTAATTTTTTCTTGACTTTTGGAATAAATGGTATTACTATATCTTTCAGAGAAGCAACTTACAGGAGTCAAAAGCTATTTCAAAGGATAAACAGGAGAGGATAGTTTTGGCTCCGGAGGCAGAGCAGATAAGAATGCAGTATATTGACAGATAAAGTTGCGGCAAATGATTAAAAACAAAAAGGAGTGTGGACAGCATGGCTGTAAAACATGGAAATTTATCAATTAACAGTGAAAATATTTTCCCAATCATCAAGAAATGGTTATATTCCGATCATGATATTTTTGTAAGAGAGCTGGTCTCCAACGGATGCGATGCGATCACTAAACTGAAAAAACTGGAAGTAATGGGAGAATATACTTTTCCGGAAGGATATAAACCGGAGATTCAGGTAATTGTTAATCCTGATGAGAAAACTTTGAAATTCATCGATAATGGTATTGGCATGACTGCTGATGAAGTAGAGAAATACATTACCCAGATTGCTTTTTCAGGTGCAACTCAGTTTCTTGAGAAATATAAAGACAAAACTACAGATGATCAGATGATCGGTCATTTTGGACTTGGATTTTATTCTGCATTTATGGTGGCGGATGAAGTGCATATTGATACACTTTCCTATACAGAAGGTGCACAGCCTGTACACTGGTCCTGCGATGGCGGAACAGAATATGATATCCAGGAAGGCAACAAGAATACGATTGGTACAGAAATCACCCTGTTCCTGAATGAAGACTGCCTGGAATTTGCAAACGAGTACCGTATGCGTGAGATTCTTGAGAAATACTGTTCCTTCATGCCGGTTCATATTTACCTTTCCAAAGCAAATGCACCTCAGGAATATGAGACAATTGATGAATCTGAGTTAAGAGACGATGATGTAGTTGTTGAACATATTCATGAGGAAGCAAAGACAGAAGAAAAAGAAAATGATAAAGGTGAAAAGGAAGTTGTTGAAATTTCTCCTGCAAAGGATAAAGTAAAGATCAATAAACGTCCGGTTTCCATCAGTGATATTAATCCTCTCTGGATGAAGCATCCGAATGAATGTACAGATGATGAATACAAGGAATTCTACCGCAAGGTATTTATGGATTATAAGGAACCGTTATTCTGGATACATCTGAATATGGATTATCCGTTTAATTTAAAAGGTATCCTGTACTTCCCGAAGATCAATACAGAGTATGATTCCATTGAAGGAACGATCAAACTTTATAACAATCAGGTATTTATCGCAGATAATATCAAGGAAGTAATTCCTGAATTCCTGCTTCTTCTGAAAGGTGTGATCGATTGTCCGGATCTTCCATTGAACGTGTCACGAAGTGCATTGCAGAATGACGGATTTGTACAGAAGATTTCTGAATACATTTCCAAAAAAGTGGCAGATAAGCTTACCGGAATGTGCAAGACTGACAGAGAATCTTATGAGAAATACTGGGATGATATCAGCCCGTTTATTAAATATGGCTGTATTAAAGATGCTAAGTTTGCAGAGAAAATGGGAGATTATGTACTCTTTAAGAATCTTGATGGCAAATATCTCACATTAAAGGACTGCATTGAAGAGAATAAAAAAGAAACAGAAGAAACTGAGGCTCAGACAGAAGAAAAGAAAGAAGATGCAGCAGAGTCTGAAAACAAAGACAATGCGGAAGCGAAAGAACCTGAGAAGACAGTAATTTTCTATGTAACTGATGAAGTTCAGCAGAGTCAGTATATCAATATGTTTAAGGAAGCAGGAAAAGATGCCGTTATCCTGAAGCATAATATTGACAGTGCATTTATTTCCAGTCTTGAGCAGAAACATCAGGAAGTACAGTTTAAGCGTATTGATGCGGATCTGACCGAAGAAATGAAGGGTGAGGGTACTGCCGATGAAGAAACTGTCAAAGCACTGACAGAACTTTTCCGCAAGAGCCTTAATAAAGATAAACTGGAAGTACATGTTGAGAATCTGAAAAATGAAAATGTATCAGCAATGATGACTCTTTCCGAAGAGAGCCGCCGTATGCAGGATATGATGAAGATGTATAATATGTATGGAATGGATCCGAATATGTTTGGCGGACAGGAAACACTGGTTCTGAATGCGAATCATCCATTGGTTAAATATCTGGCAGAGAATCAGGAATCTGACAAGGCTCCGCTTATCTGTGAACAGTTGTATGACCTTGCGATGATGAGCCATAAACAGCTTTCACCGGACGAAATGACCAGATTTGTTCAGAGAAGCAATGAAATTTTGCTGATGATTGCAAAATAAGATAGAAAGCAGGCAATTTGCCGGCAGATCAATGAGAGGACAGATACGCCTGTCAGAATAGCAGAATATCAAATAAGGAGCAGAGAATAATTTTTGCTCCTTATTTTTGTGGAAAACAATTACATTGGTATTGACAAATGTCTTATGAATTCCTATTATTAAGTTGCCGATATTTTAATGAATATGCCGAATCCGCATAAAATATAACGGGTTACAGAGAATAGTGACTGCAATGGTGCTTCCGGGCAGCCAATATCGTGACTTTCATTTACTTATAGAGAAATGTGTGTAAATAAATGAGATATCCAAATCTGTAAAAACACAGATTATGGAAGTTACAGGAGGAACGATGTATGAGTGCAGTTTATGGAGTTATTAGAAAATTGGGTGCAACATCAAAGTATAAAGGATATTATTATGTTGTGGATGCAGTAGAAATGGCACAGAAAATTTATGAGCGACCGGTAAAAGTCACCAAAGATATTTATCCGGTCATTGCAAGAAAATATAAATCAACGCCGTCTAATGTAGAACACAACATAAGAACACTGGTAAACTTATGTTGGATGAATCATAAGGATACACTGGAAGAAATGGCAGGGTGTACAATGGCAGATAAACCGACGAACAGTGAGTTTATAGATATTCTGGTCTATTATCTGCGTTATTCGGATAAAGACTGATAACAGAATCTACTCATAATTTCTCACAGGGAATGTGATGACTGGAGAGAAAAACAGTCATGGAATCATCCCAGAGATGTTCCAGACGTTTATCCGGACTGAATGAAGTATAAGAAACACCTGTTGTACATAAAAGGGACTGGTTCTTGTACCGGATATTCAGATAAAAGCTTTGCACAGGAATATCTGCAATATGCTGTTCATTTTTTAACAACGACTGTGTCTGATCATGAGAAAGTTCAAATACAATCCTGAAATTCAAAGGTGTGCGTCTGCCGCGTATGATAGAAAAACAATAAGGTTTTACATCATGCCACAGGGAATATTCTGTGGAATTCTCCTCAAAAGCAGCCTTTGTGTCAGTATCAAAGAAATCGTAATGAAGTTTTCCGTTTATGGTAAAAGTGTTGAAGGTTGTCACAGATGCCTCGACAAGAGAAAAACGGTCAAATACCTCACCGATCAGGAGTTTATTCATAAAATCTTTTACATCAGTAATTTTTAAAGCAAGCATACAACACCTCTCTGATAACATGATTTACAGCTGTTCAGAATTAAAAAAAGACTTCTGGATTGCTGCATATTTCTGAACATATTTTGTGGATCAGGCAGCGCTTCCTGCACTTTGCGGGAAGCGTCTTTTTATTATAAAGCACTTTTGAAAAAAAGAACAGTGTTTTTATTAAAAAGTCTTTTCAAACGTAAAGCGGTGTGATAAGATATATCTGGTATTGAATACTACATATAATGGAAAAGAGGACGATATAATTGAGCTATAAGATTGCGATAGATAGCTGTGGGGAGCTTTTAGATGAATGGAAAAATGACGGCAGGATTGAATCCATACCACTGACGCTGACGGTGGGCGGTGAGAATATTATAGATGATGAGAATTTCAATCAGAAAGATTTTTTAAAGAAGGTTGCGGCCTGCCCGGAATGCCCCAAGTCTGCATGCCCTTCTCCGGAACGCTATATGAAGGCATATGAGTGTGATGCGGAACACATTTATGCGGTGACGCTATCGGCAGAATTGAGTGGTTCCTATAACAGTGCGATTCTTGGAAAAAACCTGTTCCTGGAAGAGCAGCCGGAGAAAAAGGTTCATGTATTTAATTCCAAATCTGCATCCGGTGGTCAGAGTCTGATTGCCATGAAGATCGTGGAGTGTGAAGAAAAGGGACTTTCTTTTGAAGAAGTAGTAAGTGAAGTAGAGAAATATATTGAAGAGATGAACACATTTTTTGTGTTGGAGAATCTGGAAACTCTGCGCAAGAACGGACGTTTGGGCAGAGTGAAAGCTCTGGTGGCCAGTGCACTGAAGATCAAGCCGGTTATGGGAGCTACTCCGGAAGGAACGATCTGTCAGCTGGATCAGGCCAGAGGCATGAATAAAGCAATCGTAAAAATGGTGGATCACATTGGAGAGAAGGGGATCAACAT
>OLEH01000431.1_pt1 | contig 12469 bp, 7 predicted proteins | sample 1602531 | NCBI WGS metagenome assembly OLEH01 (sample SAMN02674964, study PRJEB24791) | human gut metagenome, SKBSTL008 | isolation source: stool | host: Homo sapiens | place: USA | reverse complement strand
GGGATTTGAGACAATCATCGTAAATTGTAATCCGGAGACAGTTTCTACAGATTATGATACTTCTGATAAGTTGTATTTTGAACCACTTACATTGGAAGATGTATTGAGCATTTATAAGAAAGAAAAACCGGTAGGTGTGATTGCACAGTTTGGAGGACAGACGCCGTTAAATCTGGCAGCAGACCTTGAAAAAAATGGTGTGAAGATACTTGGAACATCACCATCTGTTATTGATTTTGCAGAAGACAGAGATTTATTCCGGGAAATGATGGATAAGCTTGAAATTCCGATGCCAGAGTCAGGTATGGCAGTTAATGTGGAAGAAGCACTTGGAATTGCTGAAAAAATCGGATATCCGGTTATGGTTCGTCCATCTTATGTACTTGGCGGACGTGGAATGGAAGTTGTATATAATGCGGAGAGTATGACAGAATATATGAAGGCAGCAGTTGGCGTTACACCAGACCGCCCAATTTTGATTGATCGTTTCTTAAATCATGCATTGGAATGTGAGGCAGATGCGATCAGTGATGGAACGCATGCATTTGTACCGGCGGTTATGGAACATATTGAGCTTGCGGGAGTACATTCCGGAGATTCCGCATGTATGATTCCGTCCAGACATATTTCTGAGGAAAATATTAAAACCATTAAGGAATATACAAGAAAAATTGCAGAAGAAATGCATGTAAAAGGCTTGATGAATATGCAGTATGCAATTGAAGAAGGCAAAGTGTATGTGCTGGAAGCAAATCCAAGAGCATCCAGAACAGTGCCTCTTGTTTCAAAAGTATGTGATATTCGAATGGTGCCACTTGCAATCGATATTGTAACAGCAGAACTTACGGGAAGACCTTCACCTGTTCCGGCATTGAAAGAAAAAAATATTCCATATTATGGAGTGAAAGAAGCGGTATTTCCATTCAACATGTTCCAAGAAGTTGACCCGGTATTAGGACCGGAGATGCGTTCAACAGGTGAAGTGTTGGGACTATCTAAGTTCTTTGGAGAGGCATTTTTCAAAGCACAGGAAGCAACACAGACAAAATTGCCTCTGGATGGAACTGTGCTGATTTCTGTACGGGATAAAGACAAAGAGGAAGTTATTAAAGTTGCAAAAGATTTTGTAGAAGCAGGATTTAAGCTGATGGCTTCTAAGGGAACATGTGCCTGCTTACAAGAGGCAGGACTTGAAGTAACCCGTGTGAAGAAACTTCAGGAGGGCAGACCGGATATGTTGGATCTTATTACAAATGGTGATGTAGATCTTGTCATCAATACTCCGATCGGTAAGGAAGCGCAAGAGGATGATAGTTATCTTAGAAAAGCTGCAATTAAAGCAAAAGTACCATATATGACAACCATTGCTGCAGCAAAAGCTACGATTAGCGGTATCAAGTCTATGAAAAAACCAGGATGCGGCAGTGTGAAATCCCTTCAGGAATTGCATGCAGAAATTACAGAAGCATAGAGATAGAAAAAAGCGCAGGATTTAGGTCTTGCGCTTTTCGTAGTTTAGGGCTGGAAATGACAGAGTAATATTTGTTCCATAGCCTAGTTCACTTGTAATCTGAAAAGTATTTTTATCTGGGTACAATAGATTTAATCGTTCTTTCACATTGGACAAGCCAATTCGTGTTGCTGATTGTTGATCTGATTTTGGAGTTTTCAATGTTTTAGTAATTTGTATACTATTCATTCCATCTCCGTTATCGATAATCTCACAAGATATTTCAGAACCGATTTTAGAAATAAAAATACGGATGAGTCCGGTTTTAGTTTCTTGAAATGCATGAAAAAATGCATTTTCCACAAGTGGTTGCAACAAAAGATTCGGAATTTCGCAAGACAGGCATTCTGACTCAACAAATATTTCGGCTTTTACAAGACCACCATACCGAGGTTCTATGATTGAGATATAGTTTTTTACATTTTTTACTTCATCAGCAACAGTTACCATAGTATTTGTTTTGCCCAGTGTACTACGTAGAAGAGAAATGAGTGAATCTATAATTTGGCAGGCATTTCCATTGTTTTGCATCTCAATTAGATGTTTCACACTATTCAGTGTATTATAGAGAAAATGAGGATTTATCTGCGCCTGCAGCATTTTATACTCCGTCCGCTCTACCAGCATTTTATGCTGCAGTTCTTCCTGTGCCATGACCTGCATACGGTCAAGCATTTCATTAAATTCCGTACCCAGCGTAGTCAGCTCCTGGGACCATCCTACGGGCTGCACCCGAAGCTGGGTTTCTCCATCCTTGATCCGCGTGATAGTACTGCTCATCTCTTCTACAGGCTTTGTCATCCACTGAGACACAAACAATACGATCACCATAATTGCAAGGATCATGGCTCCCATTATAATAAGAAGTGTTCGTATCAGTGTCTTCTGCGTTGCAGTGAGAAGAGACTGGGAGACAAGCACAAATGCCTCCAGATTATAGTTCTCCTGTGACACCTGGATCAGATAATTTCCATCATACTCCTGTTCCAGTTCACCGGATTTATAATGACTTTGTACAACCTTTGCCAACTGCTTCTGGATTCTGCGCTGACTCTCAGAAGCCTCTCCGGTCATTGCAATCACCCGGTCATTTAATGGCTGCAGCCACAGACATACCTGCTCTACATCCACATATTTAGCCATAATTGAAGTAAATGCCGCACTGTTAATATCACAGACCAGATACCCCAGGGCATTCCTGTCTGCATCATAATTATGCAGTTTCAACACAAACCGCACAATATCTTTCTTTGCAACAGAATTGTGATATCCGGAAATCATCAGGTCTGTACGATCTCCATGCACATAATCATAAACCCGGTCTGAATTATCATCATACTCTACCTTGTAAATATCTTTGGGATATGTAACTGAATTGTAGCGGTAGCTGCTGATCAGATGATCTTTTGTATCATAAAGATACATGGCAAGAAGCTGATCCTCCTTTGTAAAACGTTTCCTTGCAAAATACCAGCTTCTCCAGTAATAATCCTTCATGCTTGAATCCTTTTCAGCAGTATCACGCATAGCTGCGATAAGATCCTGCTCACTGTAGATCGTAAGCATTTCCCCTCGTATTGTGTGGATAAAATTAGACAGATCTGTCTGCATTTTATTCAGAGAAATCTCATGATCTGAAATGCTCTCTGCCCGAATCTGTCTGCGCAGAGACTGATGAAACAGAAATGTCTGCAGAAGAAGTGCGAACACTACACTTGCAATGCACAGAACAAGCAGTGCCCTCCGCATTGTCCACCTTTTTTTCATTATTCCTTCCCCCTCATGTCAAGCGGATAAAATCATCCGCTTCGTTACGCGGCTCTACATCGAATAACTGCTCCGCAGTTTATTCGGTTAGATACCTTATAATTCTGTAGCAATTCCTGTAAATTTCACATTCTGATAAACAGATACAAAATGCATTATCTACAAAAAATCACCATATATCCTTATCATAATTATACATTATCACAATTATAATACAGGAATTTTGCATTGAAAAGCAAAACAGGAAACTTCCATCAAAAAAACAGCAGTAAAGTGTATGGCAATCCAATCCACCTTACTGCTGCCTGTTTTTCCTGATAACATCTAACTCAATATTTGTCAAACAGATATTCACAATCCGCTTCGCTGGCTGCTCATAATTTTATGTTCAGTAACACCCTTTGCGGCATATTTACTTTTCAATATGTACTGCACCTACTGCGCGGATATTCATTGGATATACGTTCTCTTTTCCGGCAAATTCAGAAATATAGGAAACATAGTTCTCTGTCTCCTCTTCCGGCACTACGCACATGATAACACCGGCAAATCCGCCTCCATGGATACGGCAGATACCTTTGCCCAGTTTCTCAAGGAAGAGATCTGTAAGAGCAAGCGCAACCGAAATCTTCTGCTCTGTATATGCTTTGATCGGATAGCAGTTCTGAAGTAATTCCCAGGAAGATTTTCCTGATTCACTGAGTAGCTTCAGTACAGTCTCACCATCTTTCTCTTCAACTGCTTTTGCAGCTCTCTCTACACGTTCGTTCTCTTTGAAGAAATGAATCGCTCTTAAGATTGCTCTGTCATTATCGATCTTATCCATATTTGCAAGCACTTTGTCAAGAGTTGTCTCACAGAGAAGCTCTGCTCCTGCTGCCTTGGCTGCTTCTTTCATTTCCATAGGGATCTCAGAGTATTCTTCACTTAAATCAGCATGACCTTTTCCTGTATTAACGATTACAAGATGATGATCATAATCATGGAAAGAGAAGTTTACTTTCTCATATTTTGGATTCTCTCTGTCTGAGAAGTCCAGAAGGATCGGTCCGCCAACTGCACATGCAAGCTGATCCATTAATCCGGAAGCCTTCAGCCAGTAAACATTCTCAGCATACTGTCCTGCTTTTGCATAGTTGATGTATGTCATTGCACCATCATTAAAGAAATAATTAATGATGGAACATACCAGCATTTCGAAAGATGCAGAAGAGCTTACACCTGCTGCGCGGATTACATTTGTGGTCACATAAGCATCAAAACCGGCTACTTTAAAACCGAATTTCTGAATAGCTTCCACCATACCTGCTACCAGAGATACGGTTCCCTGAGCCTTCGGTACGCTGGCAAGATCATTGATGTCTACGACAACTTCCTTATCATATCCTTCACTTGTGATACGGATAACACTGCTGTTGTTCGGGTAAGCTGCACCGATGGTATCCATGTCAATACTGCCTGCGATTACGCGACCGCCATTATGATCTGTATGGTTTCCGATGATCTCTGTTCTTCCCGGTGCTGTAAAAAATTCTGCTATATCATGATGGTAAATTTCTGCGAAATGATCAGCTACAGCCTGAAAACGTGCTGCTGATTTCTCTGCTTCGCCGTAAATACGTGTCAATTCATTTTTATTTGGAATATTCATTGTAAAAATCCTCCGTTCATTTTTCCGGTCTGACCGCTGATACATAGTTTTATGAGTACTATGTACTGACAATTTTCACGGTTTACAGTGGCAGTGCAGGTGTGAAAACCAGCGGCAGACGGGAATATGTGTATGAAAGTTTAGGAGCAGCCTTATCAGCTACACTCTTGGATTAAAGTATACCCTGCTGTGTCATAAAATTCCTTGATAATCTAAGGGGAAAATAGTAAAATCTTGCGTTTATATCTATATAAGTGTACAATATATTATATAAGTCATCAACAGCAATTTCGCATAACGGTCTTTCTATGATGCAGCAGGTTGTCTGCAATATTTTCCGGAATTGCTATAAGATAGGATAATTAAAGATCATCATATATTCTCAATGGAGGACGCATATATAATGGCAGAGATCATAACCGACGGCTCACAGAAAGAACTGAAGAAACATGGCAGTGATGAATTTCCGCTGCTGGTAAGCTACGAGAAACTTTCCGGCTACAAATCCGGCTCCTTTCTCTGGCACTGGCATCCTGAGATAGAAATCACCCTTGTCCTGGATGGACAGATTCTCTATAAAGTAAACCAGTGTACCTACCACATGAAAGCAGGAGATATCCTTCTGGGAAATGCCAATGTACTCCACGCAGGCTTCATGGAAGATATGAAAGACGGCAAATATGTTTCCATCACTTTTCTGCCAAAGATTATCTATGGTTCCTACGGAAGTATCCTGCGCAGGAAATATGTGGAGCCATTTTTACACAATTTCTCCCTTCCTGCAGTCTACATTGACTATTCGCAGCCCTGGCATGAAGTTTTTTCCGAATATGTAAGAGAAATCATAACTCTGTATGAAGAGAAAAGAGAATTTTACGAACTGGATATCACCGGAACTCTGCAAAAGCTGTGGCGCTGTATGCTGCAGAATCTTCCGGAGAACCTCCCCTATACGGAACACAGCAAACTGGAACGCAACCGTATGCGTGAGATCATGGATTATCTGGAACACAATTACATGAATAAAATCCAGATGAAAGATATCGCAGAGGAAATCCACCTCTGCGAGAGCGAATGCAGCCGGTTATTCAAGAGATACATGAACGTATCCCTGTTTACATTTCTGCAGGAATACCGGGTGGAACGGAGCCTTGAATTTCTCCTCAGTTCCGATGACAGCATCATGGAAGTCGCCCAGAAATCCGGCTTCACAGACTCCAACTACTATGCCAAGATATTCTCCAGAGTGAAGGGCTGCAGCCCGCAGAAGTACAGGAAACAAAACACCAAAAAAGAATAATACAACATACGAAAGGAATTAAATAAATTTCTTCCGGCCGTTCAGCATCAGGCACGTTATGTGAAATTACTTGAGGAATAATCTATCAAAAAAACTGCCTGATAAAAATTACCAAGATTATCCTTCCTGTCATACACACAGACAAATAAAAACTGCTATATCAAACATTTCCTGATATATGTTTCTTTGAATAACAAGCCAAATATATCATTCTTGTTTCTATAGCAGTTTTTAGTCAGTCCCCGTCTTTATATTCTTTCGGTAACTCTCGAAATACTTTTTATTCTATTACTTTATACACAGCAGTTCCAAATGCAGGAAGTGTACATCTTCCTGTTGCTTCTGTTTTATCATAAAGTGCGATCATTGGTTTCTGAAGTGTATATTCAATCTTTTCAGCCTGATAGTTTAATACAAAAATGTATTTCTCTCCATCCTTCTCACGCATAATCACTTCCGCTGTTTCCGGAGCTTCAATATATTCTTTAAATGGATCTTTAATCTTCAGATAATCAAACAATGCTTCAGTATTTTCCTTATTGAAAGTTGCCCCCAGATGTAATACCTGTCCTTTGCCAACTGCATGGCAGGTAAGCGCAGGATTTCCTTCATAATAGCTGTTTCCATAGACGGCCAGTGTTTTTGTGCCTTCCAGCGGTGTAATAATATCATTAAATACTGGCATTGGAATTTTCTTATCGCTAAACTCTGCAAATACCTCGTCTTCTGCAGGACTTGTAAATGTAAAATCACGTACATCTGTACCGGTAAGTTCTGCCAGCAACCCCGGCTGTGGAAGCATCACACATTTACCATTCATATCTTTATAACCCGAACGGCATCCGATAACCAATGTTCCGCCCCGCTCAACATATTCTTTCAGAAGTTTCACGCGTTCTTCACTGATCAGAACCGGATGTGCATAAAACAGTACCGGATATTTCGTCAGATCTGTAAGTTCACTGTCCTCCTGCAGATATACAATGTCATATGGTGTATGTGTCAACTGAGCAGCTTTAAAGATTCCCTGTTCGCTTGCTCCTGCTACTCTGTTATGCCATACATCTACAGAAGTATCCCATTCATTATCGTAATCTTTAACAATTGCAAATGCTGCTTTATATTCTGAATTGCATACACCGTCAATTGCTTTTAACTTCTTATAGAAATCCTGAACCTCTCTGTATTTACGATTCTCGCGATTATCATAATCCAGAATTCCATGCCAGTAGATTTCTGTACCAAATGTACAGGTTCTCCAGCGGAAGAAAGAAATATAATCAGCACCATGAGCTACACTCTGCATTGCCCAGAGAGTTAACTGTCCCGGACGCGGAGACGGTGCTTCCATTCTGGTTGTCCAGCCATTTCCACCGGACTGCTGTTCCATAATTCCAAAATGAGGGCAAATAGAACGTATCTCTGCGAGATTATGAGACCATTTACGATCATTCAGATCATCACTGTGTAGCGGATCGCGATCCAGACCAAATGCAAAATCCGGATAAGAATCATAGCAATAAACATCAAGAGACTCTTTCTCCATTTTATGATTGTCGAGATTCCAGAATTTACCATTTGTTGTGATATAGTCTCCCGGTTTTACATATTTTTTGATAATCTCTGCCTGCATTTTACAGAAATGACGGGCACTCTCTGAAATAAATCTGATATAATCCAGATGCTGATGAGGATTAATTCCCCGAGTTAAAACCGGGCGCAGAACATAAATCTGATCCCATTCTGTATAAGTCTGATTCCAGAAGGTAGTTCCCCATGCTTCATTTAATTTCTCCAGAGTTCCATACTGTTTTCTGAGAAATTCACGAAATGCAACAGAATCTGCCTCTGAATAAAACTCATTCTCTTCACAGTTGATTTCATTATCAATCTGCCATCCCACGATTGCCGGATGTTTCGCATAATGAGCAGCTTCTCTCTCCACAACCCTTGCACAAAGTCTCTGATAAACCGGTGAGTTATAATTATAATGTCTTCTTCCTCCATGTCTGAGAAGCACACCATCTTTCCGTGCATTTAAGACTTCCGGATATTTCTCTGTCAGCCATGCAGGAGGAGTTGCTGTAGGTGTTCCGAAGATAACTTTCATCTGCTTTTCACTGCACAGATCCAGAAATTCATCAAAGAAATCATAGGTAAAAACACCTTCCTCCGGCTCTACTTTGCTCCATGCAAACTCTGCAATACGGATTACAGAAATTCCGGCCTTCTTCATTCTGTCAAGATCATCTGCCCAGAGTTTCTTATCCCAGTGTTCCGGATAATAACAGGTTCCCATTGTCAGTTCGTTCCATTTGTAGTTCTGTTTTGCATTCATTGTCATGTCCTCCACCAAACATTTATATTTCATTCTGAGTATGATTGCCAGGTACCTGCATTACAGGAATCCTGAAAGTCACCTCTGTTCCTTCTCCCGCTACACTTGTCACATGAAATTCACATGCTTCTCCATATAACAAATTCAGCCTTCGATATACATTACTCAATCCAATACCGCTTTTTTTATTTTTATCACTATAATTCTGAATGACCTGTTTTAACTGCTCTTCATCCATGCCTTTTCCATTATCCGTCAGATTAAACTGAAGATATTTGTTATTACATAGCTGAATGTTGATCCACAGGATTCCTTTTTCAATCTGTTCTTCCAGACCATGTACAATACTGTTTTCTATAACCGGCTGAATGATAAAGCTTGGTATATAGAAATTCAGCACTTCATCAGGAATATTATGTCTGATCTCTATTTTGTCTCCAAACCTGTATTTCTGGATAAATAAATAGTTATCTACAACCTCCATTTCCTGTTTTACCGTATAATAGTCTTCCCTTTTGATACTTGCCCGGAGAAATTTTCCCAAAGCAACTGCCAGATCCGTTATTTCACTGTTTCCATTTGAAAAACCAAGCCAGCTTATCGTATCCAGGCAGTTATACAGAAAATGAGGGTTGATCTGCATTTTCAGAAATTCAATCTCAGCCTCTCTGTTTGCAATTTCCAGCGTATAATTCTTCTCTATCAGATTCTGTACCTTATCCGCCATCTGGTTATAAACCATACCAATCTGGCTGATCTCATCCTGACTTTCCACCTTGAATCGGGAATCAAAGTTTCCTTCCTGATATGCAGTCATACTATCTACCAGTTTCTTTGTCGGTTTTACCATAACTCTGGCAGCATATCTCATTATTATCAGAGAAACCAAAAGCACGATTCCAAACGTAATAAGTACACTCACCAGTGCAATTCCTATATTCTTCCACAACTGCCCCACATTGATAGTGGAAACCAGAAGCCATCCATTATTCACATACTGATATGTAAAATAGCTATTCTCTCCTGTACTGGGATCCTTGACAATTTTTACATTCTTAAAGTCTCTCGTTTCCAGTGGAAAAGAATTTCCATACATATTTTTCTCACTGGATACGATAATGTCCATATCATTATTCAAAAGGTAAAAACGATTTTTATACGTGCTGGGAACAGATTGAAGTTTTTCGCTGAAATATGAATTTTTACACTCAATAATCATATATCCGATAGGTTTAAAATCATCAACACTTAGAATGGCACGATATAACCCAATCATTCCATTTTCTTCATCGTCTGCCCACAGTGTCCCTCCATTTTGGTCATAGATTTTTTCTTTTGTAATATCATCTGCTTTGATTCTTTTACCAGAGGTTCCTATTACAATTTCCACATTATCCAGAGAAAAAATCCTGGCCGAAACAATTCCCGGGACATTAAAAACACTTCCTCGGATTTCGCTGGAAATCGCTGCTTTTTCAGTTTGAAAGGATGTATTTTCCGGATTCACCAGTGTCTGATAATTGATTTCTTTTAAGTTCTTTTGCACACTGTTATTGATCAGAATTGACACAGAAAGTTGATCTATCTGGCTGATTCTTTCTTCTATTCCTGTTTCCGTAGCTACAGTAACATCATTCATATGAGATTTTGCCTGTGAATTATAAACGCTCGAAAAACGAATTCCAAAAACAATCAGAAGAACCATACAGGAAATGAACATTAACAGCATATAAACTTTAAAAATTTTGTTCATCAGACCGCCATTTGTTTTTAAGCCACCTGTTTTCTTTAATTTATTTTGTCTTGCCATATCACTTTCCATTTCCAGCTTTACTGTTCAGAATTTCATAAAGCCCCGAGAAAGTTTCTCCGCTTTCACTTCTGTAATTCGACGGTGTACATCCAAATGTTTTCTTAAACAGCTGTGAAAAATAATGCTGGTCATTAAACCCTGTTTTTTCACACACATCACTTATCTTTTCACCTGTTTTGATAAGACTGGCTGCACACATCAGGCGGATTCCGTTTAAAATATCTACAAAAGTGTAACCTGTTTCTTTTTTTATCTTACGTGAAATGTAACTCTCTGAAAAATGATATTTCTCAGCAAGGTCTGATAAAGAAATATTCTGTTCATAGTTCTGTGCAATATCTGTCAAAATAGATTTAATCGTATTGGACGACTGTACAAAAAGACTGTTTACCTGCGATACCGCATCATGCTTTTCCCCAAATTCATCCTTCTGGCTTAATAACTTCTGTTCAAATCTTTTCTGTTCCAGACGGTGCATAACGTTATGCATTGTTTCCATCAGTTCATTTGGAGAAACCGGTTTAAGCAGATATTCATATACACCATATCGCATTGCCGATCTTGCATATTCAAATTCTGAAAATCCAGATAAAAGTACAACGGCCACATCCATAGACCGTTCTTTCACCATCTGCGCCAGTTCCAGTCCACTGAAACCGGGCATTCTGATATCAAAAATAACCAGATCGATCGATGTGCTCAATAAAAGTTCTTTCGCTTCTACTCCATTTGCAACCGAATACACATCTGTAATTCCTATTGATTTCCAGTCAAGACTCAGCAGTCCCCTGCGAATTACAGCCTCATCATCTGCAATCAACAAATTCATAACATTACCACCTTTTCCTGATTCAAAGAATCACTGCCCCATATAAGAAGCAGTGATTTCTTTTTTCTGAATCATATCATCCTTTTACGGCGCCTGCAACCATACCTTCCATAATCTGTTTATGTAATAAGATATAAACTACAATGCTAGGAATAATTGTAATAATAACCGCCGCGATCATACCTACATAGTCTGTAGAATACATCGCCTGGAAGTTGGTAAGTCCTACCGGCAGCGTCATTTTTGAACTGTCCGTGAGAAAAATTCTCGGCAACAGAAGATCATTCCACACATTGATAAACTGAACGACTGCAACTGTTACAACTGAAGATTTTGCTATTGGCAGGATAATCTTAAAGAAGCACTGAAATACCGTACATCCGTCAATAATTGCTGCCTCTTCAAGTTCTGTAGGAATACTTCTCATAAATCCGCAGATAATGAAAATGGCCATCGGAAATCCTACAGCAATCTGCGGAATAATAACAGCAAGATGTGTATCCAGAAGCCCCATCCCCTTAAAAATAGAGAACAGAGGAATTACCAGAGCATAAATAGGAATCATCATTCCTAAAAGGAAAATACTATGTGTAAGGTTTGCAAGCTTCCAATGCATTCTGGCAATTGCATAAGATGCCATTGTTGCAAGGATTACAGTAACCAGAACCACAGAAACAGCAATAATAACTGAGTTTCCAAAGTATCTGAATACACCACCTTTTACAACTGCATTTACATAGTTTGTCATTGACCACTGTTCCGGTAATCCCCATGTATTCGTATACAATTCAGCATTCGTTTTAAATGATGCCAAAAACAGCCATACAAGAGGGTAGACACAAAGAATCGTAAACCCGATCAGCAATACATATTTAATAACGAGCCATATATTTTCTGAGGTACTTCTCTTCATTTCCCAACACCTCCTACACTGTTTCGTCTGTCTTGAATACTCTGTTGGAAATTCCTACAGATAACATACACAGTAACATTAAAACAACACCGATTGCACTGGCATATCCATAATTCAGAATATTAAATGACTGATAATACATATATGTAGACATAACCTCTGTTGCATGGTTTGGTCCACCTGAAGTCATAACAGCAACCAGATCGTAATATTTCAGAGAACCTGTAATAATCAGAACCGCGTCAATTTTCAGGATTGGTTTGATAAGCGGAAATGTGATGTACTTAAACTGCTGCCAGCCTGTAGCACCATCAATCTCAGCAGCCTCATAGAAAGAAGAATCAATAT
>OLEH01000317.1_pt1 | contig 15336 bp, 13 predicted proteins | sample 1602531 | NCBI WGS metagenome assembly OLEH01 (sample SAMN02674964, study PRJEB24791) | human gut metagenome, SKBSTL008 | isolation source: stool | host: Homo sapiens | place: USA | reverse complement strand
CCCAGAACATCGATGCGGTCTACCGTGATCCGGATTATGACCCCACCAACGCCTATACCGTGCCCTATATGCTCTGTACCACCGGTATCATCTACAACACCACCATGGTGGAGAATGCCCCCACCAAATGGGCTGACCTGTGGGATGAGCAGTACGCGGGCAACATCCTGATGTTCAACAACAGCCGTGATGCCTACGCCATTGCAGCGTTCAAGAATGGCACCAGCATCAACCCCGAGACCCCGGAAGAGGTGGACGAGGTGGTGGAGACCCTGAAAGCGCAAAAACCGCTGGTGCAGGCCTACGTTATGGATGAGATCTTTGATAAGATGATCGGCGGCGAGGCGGCCATCGGCGTGTACTACTCCGGCGATGCCATTACCATGATCGATGATAACCCGGATCTGGCCTGGGTGTTCCCGGAGGAGGGCAGTGTGCTGTCGGTGGACTGCATGGCGGTGCCTGCCACCAGTGAGCACAAGGAAGCTGCGGAGATGTTCATCAACTTCATGTGCGAGCCGGACATCGGAAAGGCCAATGCGGAGTATATCGGCTATACCACCCCCATGCAGAAGGTGTGGGATATCCTGGACGAGGACCTGAAGTACAGCGAGATCGCATACCCCTCTGAGGAAGTGGAAGCCAAGGAAAAGGTGTTCACCGCCCTGAGCGATGAGGTCAACAACGAGCTCGATGTAAAGTGGAGCGAGATGAAGAGCTACGATGAGGGCGGCAGCGGTGTTGTGTTCCTGATGCTGCTGCTTGCCATGGTGGCGCTGGCCTGCTTCAATATCTGGCGCAAGCTGCGCAAAAAGACTCGGAATCAGTATTGAGAAGAAAGGGCCCTCTCCGTCAAAGCCTCTGGCAATGCGAAGCAATGACGGAGAGGGTCCTCTTTTGGAAAGGAAACGTATGAATCAATATACCTATCATACAACTGTCCTGAACGCTGACGGCGATTTTCGCCGGATGATCAAGCCCAGCGCCCTGTTCCGCTATGTAGAGCAGGCGGCGGCAGACCACGCCCGCGCCTACGGCATGGATGATGCTTTTTTCAAAGCACACCACACGGCGTTTCTGGTGGGCAAGCAGGCGGCGCAGATCACCCGGATGCCCCTGCGCGCCGAAAAGCTGACATTTGTTACCGCCTGTGAGCCGTGCAAGAAGGGTTCGATGAAGCGGCTGACCCGCATTCTGGACGAAGCAGGGAAGGAGTGTGCCCTGATCGACAGCCGGTGGATCGTGGTGGATACCGATCGTGAGTGCATCCTGCGCCAGCCCTCCTGGCATACGCCCGGTTACTGGAACGAGGATCTGGAAGGGGAGCTGCCCCAGCTGGTGCACAAAGCAAAGGAACTGACCTGTGCGGGCAGCCGGACAGCCAGCTACTCCCTGTGCGACCTGAACGGCCATGTGAATAACGCCTGCTATCTGGACATCGCCTGTGATGCCCTGCCGCTGGAGGTGGTCAAAGGCGGGCCGTTGAAATTTGTCTCCGTCAAGTACCACCGGGAGATCCCGCTGGGCAGTCAGGTCGAGGTGTTTTATGCGCCCTCGGCCGATGGCTGGTATGTGGTGGGCCGCCGCGAAGAGCACGCCGCGTTTGAATGCTACCTGGAATTTACAAAATAAATCCGGAAAAATTACAATTATGTTACAAAATCTGCGAAAAAGGTCTTGCAAAACGGAAACAAAAGAGTTACAATATGGTTACAGAAAGCGATGAGCGCTTTTTGAGACTGAAATCTTTTTCTTCTTGTTGAATAAGAGATATCGGGTGCAGGGCCTTCTCCTCCTCCGGCTGTTCTCCTTCACAGCTGTCGGCACTGTACCGCACAGGCGGTATCTCGCTTCGTGTGCAAAAAAGTCCGTCCGGTTTTCCGGTGCGGACTTTTTTGCATTCCACTTTGTGTCAGAAAACCGGCCTGTCAGGCGAAAAAGTATGACCTTGCACGTTTTTGGTGGTCAATTTTACTGTTTTTCCGCAAAGGACAGTTCTAAAGTTTGTTGCCACTGGGGTTTGTATTCTGACGGGGTTTGTGGTAAAGTATAGTCAATCAATTTATAAGCAGCAAACATGAATTATTTTGATGCTGGCCCGTTGTTGATGCGTTAAGAAAAAAGGAGTTTAGAGTATGGCTTATTTCTATGAAGAACCTTCCCGCACCTTTGGCGAGTACCTGCTGGTTCCGGGTTATTCCTCTGCAGAGAATGTCCCCACGGCAGTCAGCCTGAAGACCCCGCTGGTCAAGTACCGCAAGGGGGAAGAGGCCTGCCCGCTGGAAATGAACATCCCCATGATCAGTGCCATCATGCAGTCGGTCTCCGGCGATAAGCTGGCCATTGCACTGGCACGTGAGGGCGGTGTGTCCTTCATCTACGGCTCCCAGAGCATTGAGAACGAGGCTGCCATGGTGCGCCGCGTCAAGAGCTATAAGGCCGGTTATGTGGTCTCCGATTCCAACCTGGCTCCTACCGCCACCCTGCACGATGTGCTGGAGCTCAAGGCCCGCACCGGCCACTCCACCATCGCTGTTACTGCCGATGGCACTCCTCACGGCAAGCTGATGGGCATTGTGGCCTCCCGTGATTACCGTGTCAACCACACCCCCGATGATGCTTCCGTTACCACCTTTATGACTCCCATCGAGAAGCTGGTCACCGCACCGGAGAATACCTCCCTGCACGACTGCAACAACATCATCTGGGACAACAAGATCAACACGCTGCCGCTGGTGGATGCTGAGGGCAACCTGAAATACTTCGTGTTCCGCAAGGACTACGATTCCCACAAGAAGAATGTCAACGAGCTGCTGGATGCCAACAAGAGCTATGTGGTCGGTGCCGGCATCAACACCCGCGACTATGCCCAGCGCGTTCCCGCACTGGTCGAGGCTGGCGTGGATGTGCTCTGCATCGACTCCTCCGAGGGCTACTCCGAGTGGCAGAGCCGTACCATCGCCTGGATCCGTGAGCACTACGGCGACACCGTGAAGGTGGGCGCAGGCAACGTTGTGGATGCCGAGGGCTTCCGTTTCTTGGCAAAGGCCGGTGCAGACTTCGTCAAGATCGGCATTGGCGGCGGTTCCATCTGCATCACCCGTGAGACCAAGGGCATCGGCCGTGGTCAGGCCACCGCAGTCATCGAGGTCGCAAAGGCCCGTGACGAGTACTACAAGGAGACCGGCATCTATGTGCCCATCTGCTCCGATGGCGGCATCGTCCACGATTATCACATCACTCTGGCTCTGGCCATGGGCGCTGACTTTGTCATGCTGGGCCGCTACTTCGCACGCTTTGACGAGAGCCCCACGAACAAGGTGCGCATCAATGGCCAGTATATGAAGGAGTACTGGGGCGAGGGCTCCAACCGTGCCCGCAACTGGCAGCGTTATGACCTGGGCGGTTCCACCAAGCTGAGCTTTGAGGAAGGCGTGGACAGCTATGTGCCTTACGCAGGTCCTCTGGCCGATGGTGTCCAGACCACCCTGTACAAGGTCAAGAGCACCATGTGCAACTGCGGCGCACTCTCCATCCCCGAGCTGCAGCAGAAGGCCAAGCTGACTGTGGTTTCCTCCACCTCCATCGTAGAGGGCGGCAGCCATGACGTTGTGCTGAAAAATGCGACCCCCAATATTATAAACGGCTGAGCCTGAACAGGCTTGCAGGGCCGCTCCCGGAGCTTTCGGGGGCGGCCCTTTTGGCAGTACCGAAAAAAGATTTTTCTTTCTGCATGCAGGAAATTTACAAAAGCCCTTGCACCCGGGCGGCAAAGATGCTATCATGGTACAAACGTCCTGTCAAGACAGGGTGCAGGCCCACGCACTGCCGGAACAAAGGCAGGGGAGAAGGGGCTGTTTTTTCAGCAGCGGCAAGGCTTTTTCGCTGCTGCGAAGTACAAGGAGAGGAAACTTTTCATGGACGAGATCAAAGTGGTTCCGTACATTCCGGACGAAGATTATGATAACCCTGCCATGGTGGTGGATTTCTACGAATTCACGATGGCAAACTGCCTGTTCCTGCACGGCTTTAAGAACACCACCCTTGTGTTCGATATGTTCTTCCGTAAGAACCCGGACAACATGGGCTACTCCATCAGCGCAGGCCAACGCAAGCTGACCCGGTTCCTGCTGAATTATCACTTCAACGAGCAGGATATCCGCTGGCTGCGCACCAAGGGTATGAGCGAGGAATTCTGCGAGTATCTGCGCACCTACAAGTGGAAAGGCGATATGTACGCTCTGCCCGAGGGCACGGTTTGCTACCCCCATGTGCAGATGGTCCGCATTGAGTGCGACCTGGTGGGTGCGATCCTGATCGAGACCTACCTGCTGCAGACGATGAACTTCCACAGCCTGATCACCACCAAGGCGACCCGTGTGACCGGCCTGAACACCCATACGCCCCGCAGCGTCATGGAGTTTGGCACCCGCCGCGCACAGGGCGAGAGCGCAGGCAATGATGGCGCGTATGCCGCTGTTCTGGGCGGCTGCATCGGCACTGCCAACTGCCTGGCTGAGATGAAGTATGGCTCTGAGGTCAAGGCGGTTGGCACCGTGGCACACAGCTTCATCGAGTTCTTCCCGACGGAGTTTGATGCCTTCAAGGCCTTTGCGGATACCTACCCGGATTCCGTCAGCCTGCTGCTGGATACCTACAACATCATGGAGAGCGGCCTGCCCAACCTTATCAAGCTGGACGACTACCTGATCGAGAAGTACCCCAATGACCCCAACCGCCGCGTCAAGAGTGCCCGTATCGATTCCGGCGATCTGGCCCGTGGCTCCAAGCGCCTGCGCAAGGCACTGGATGCCGCAGGCAAGCCCTATATCAAGCTGGTGGCCTCCAATGGCCTGGACGAGCGGAAGATCGCCAACATGGAGCTCTATGAGCACGCTCATTTTGATTCCTACGGTGTGGGCGAGAATCTCATTACCTCTGCTTCTGACCCTGTGTTCGGCGGCGTGTATAAACTGGTGGCAGTCAAGCTGCCGGATGGCACCTATCAGCCCAAGATGAAGTGCTCGGATTCTGCCAGCAAGGCCATCATCCCGGGCAAGAAAATGCCCTGGCGGCTCTACGATGAGAATGGTCAGGCCCAGTGCGATCTGATCGCCATGGATGGCGAGGTCATCGAAGCGGGCAAACCGGTAAAGATGGTCAATCTTGACCCGGATGCCATCGAGCGCACCATTACCATCACCCCCACCAGGGTCAAGCGGCTGCTGGTGCCCCATATCCTGAACGGTGAACTGGCCATCGAACTGCCCGGGATTGCCGAGAAAAAGGCCTATATCGCAAAGCAGCTGACCGAAGAGACTTGGGAGACCGAGCTGCGCATCGAGATGCCGCATAAGCACTATGTCAATATGACCCCCGCTGTGGCCGAGTGCCGCGCCAAGATGTATTCGGAACTGCATGGCGGAAAGGTGTAACTTGACAAAGCAGGGTTTCTATTGTATTATAATAGCCGTTGTGTGAATCTTACATGTTTTGATACATGTTTGCAACTCCGTAACGACGGACTTGTGATAAATGTTTAACTCATCACCTGTTATTCCCGGCTCTCTGTGAATGTCCAGAGCAGCAGGGCTTTGTAAGCCGGGTTTCTATGCGCCACTGTGGTGAAATTGGCAGACACGAGGGACTTAAAATCCCTTTCTGGAGACAGAGTGCGGGTTCAAGCCCCGCCGGTGGCATAAAAAATCCCCTTCAGCGTAAGCTGAGGGGGATTTTTTACTGTTGTATCGCGTACAAAGCGTGATTCTGCGCAGGCAGGAATGCGGATGCAGCTCAGCGGTTTTCCATAGCATTGAATCGTTCCAGGAAGCTGTGGTCCACACCCTCGGATCGATAGCCCGGCATGGTATCAATGGCAACATTGTGGATGCTGCGGAAGATGCTGTTTTCAATATTGGGATTGTCGCGCTTCAGGCGGCGGAGCAGGATCTTGATCTCCTGCCGCTTGGAACCACCGCCGCCGTTGTCGCACATGGTGCAGTTCTCAGTAAAGCGGCAGGCACACTGGATGAATTCCAGATCATTGTAGCGCTTCCAGGCCAGGATATCTTCTTCCCGGATGCAGTACATGGGGCGGATCAGGGTCATGCCGGGGAAGCTGGTGCTGTGGAGCTTGGGCGGCATGGCCTGCATCTGGGAGCCGTAGAACATGCTCATCACGGTCGTCTCAATGACATCGTTGAAGTGGTGGCCCAGCGCGATCTTATTGCATCCCAGCTCCTTGGCCTTGCTGTACAGGTGGCCGCGCCGCATCCGGGCACAGAGGTAGCAGGGGTTCTTTTCGGTGTTGTTGGCAACGGAAAAGATGTTGCTCTCGAAGATGGTCACCGGAATGTGCAGCAGCTCGGCATTGGACTCGATCTTCTGGCGGTTGATCTCATTGTAGCCGGGGTCCATCACCAGAAAGACCAGCTCAAAGGGAACATCGCTGTGCTTCTGCAGTTCCTGCATCAGCTTTGCCATCAGCATGGAGTCTTTGCCGCCCGAGATGCAGACGGCGATCTTATCGCCTTCCTGTACCAGCTCGTAGCGCTTTACCGCCACGATAAAGGGGGTCCACAGCTCCTTGCGGTATTTCTTGATGATGCTGCGTTCGATCATCTGATAAGGTTCAAGCTCACGTTTCATGTTGGTTCCTCTTTTTATTTAATGTACGGTGGTCAGCTCACGGTAGCAGACATCGAACGCCTGCAAAAAGGCTTTGATCTCGTCCTCGGTGGTCAGATGGCTCAGGCTGATGCGCCAGGAGGACAGTGCGTTGCGGCGGTCGCGGCTGACCGCAAACACCGCACGCGAAGGCAGACCATCCGAAGAGCAGGCTGACTTGACCGAGACGCAGACCCCTTTGGCATCCAGCTCCCGCTGGAACACGGTGCCCTTGACATTACGGACGCTCAGATTCAGCACATGAGGGATGGCGTGTTCCGGGCTGTTGATGCGCACCAGCGGATATGTGCTGAGGGCGGCGCGGAGCTCTGCATTCAGTTTTGCCACATGGCCAACGCGTCCGGGCAGGTCAGTGACGGCGAGATCAAGCGCACAGGCCAGCGAGGAGGCCAGCGCCACAGTTGGGGTGCCGCTGCGGTAGATGGTGGTACTCTCGCCGCCATGGATGAGAGGCTCCAGCGCCAGATTCCGCCGCTTGATCAGCAGGCCGATGCCGTTCAGCCCGTAGAATTTGTGGGCCGTCAGGCTCATGGTATCCACGCCCTCAAAAGAAACGGGGATCTTGCCTACAGCCTGGGTCGCATCCACATGCAGATGACAGTGAGGGTATGCTTTCAGGATGGCGGCGATCTCCTGTACAGGCTGCACCACACCCAGCTCACTGTCCACCAGCGTTACGGCAACGCAGATGGTATCCGGGCGAAGCAGATCCTTCAGGTGCTCAAGATCCACGGTGCCGTCCTGCTTCACGCCCAGCAGGTCGATCTCATACCCCTGCTCCTGTAATGCCGTCAGGGTGCCGCTGACCGAAGAATGTTCCAGCGGAGTGGAGATGATGTGCCTGCCCGCATGGCGGGAGAGACGGGCCAGCCCCTTTAAGGCAAAGTTGTTGGCTTCGCTGGCACCGGAGGTATAGATGATCTCGGCTGGCTGAACGCCCAGCAGGGAGGCGATTTTGATGGTGGCAGCATCGATCTCTGCCTTGGCGGCAGAGCCTGCCTGGTGGTGAGAGTTGGCGTTGCCGATGCAGCGGCGCTCCACGGCACAGAACTGCTCCAACACCCGCGCATCTACCGGGGTGTTTGCAGAATAATCCAGATAGATCATAACGTTCCTCTTGAAATACAAATCAATTCAATAGGTTATATTATAGTGCGGACAGGGGCATATTTCAAGATGTCCGGCCAAAAAGCTGAGGGAAACTGCGGCAAACGGATTGCATCCGGGCAGGGTTTCTGGTATACTTTATAAAGTTAGACAGGGAAGGGGAGAGCAAAATGTTTCGTTCGACTTTGCGGAGCGCGTGTTTTGCCTTCCGGTCCCGTTTTTTGAATCTGCTCCAGAAGATTGAGGCACTGCCGTTGCTGCGGCAATGCCTCTTTTTTTGGGCAGCGATGAAAGGAGAACTTCTCTATGAGTGAAAAGATCGATTACTCCAAGGGCATTTACGATGCCCGGCAGCTCGGCACCGGACGGATGCTGATCCTGGGCTTGCAGCACATGTTTGCCATGTTCGGCGCAACTGTACTGGTGCCCCTGCTCACCGGCCTGAGCGTTTCCACCACTCTGCTCTGTGCCGGTCTGGGCACCCTGCTGTTCCACCTTGTCACCAAGGGCAAGGTCCCGGCCTTCCTTGGCTCCTCGTTTGCTTACCTGGGCGGTTTTTCCATTGTAGCCCCCATGCTGGCTGACGCAGACGGCAACCTGACCGTTGTCAATACTAAAATGCTGCCCTATGCCTGCGCGGGCGTGGCACTGTCCGGCATTCTGTACCTGCTGGTCAGCCTACTCATCTCCACCTTTGGCATCCGCCGCATTATGAAATTCTTCCCGCCGGTGGTCACAGGCCCCATCATCATCTCTATTGGTTTGATCCTGGCCCCCTCCGCCATCACCAACTGCGAGTCCAACTGGCTGCTGGCTTTTGTGGCCCTGGGCACCGTTATTGTCTGCAACATCTGGGGCAAGGGCATGGTCAAGATCCTGCCTATCCTGATCGGTGTGCTGGTCTCCTATGCTGTGGCTCTGGTCACTGGTGCAGTCAACTTTGAGGCCATTGCTGCTGCCGACTGGTTCGGTATCCCCCTGCACAAGAGTGCCATGGGCCTGTTTGCCATCGACGGCAGCCCTGAGTTCATCAGCGCAATGTTCACCATCATCCCCATTGCGCTGGCAACCATGATGGAGCATGTGGGCGATATCGCTGCCATCAGCGCTACGGTCGGCCACAACTATATCAATGATCCTGGCCTGAACCGCACCCTGATGGGCGACGGCCTTGCCACTGCCATGGCCGGTCTGCTGGGCGGCCCCGCCAATACTACCTACGGTGAGAACACCGGTGTTCTGGCCCTGAGCCGCATCTACGATCCGCTCGTCATCCGCATTGCCGCTGTGATGGCTGTGATCCTGAGCTTCAGCCCCAAGTTTGAGGCCGTCATCAACACCATCCCCACCGGCATCATTGGCGGCATCAGCTTTGTGCTGTACGGAATGATCTCCGCGATCGGTGTCCGCAATGTGGTCGAGAACCGTGTGGACTTTACCAACAGCCGCAACCTGATCGTTGCCGCTGTCATCCTGGTCTGCGCACTGGGCTTCAACTCTGTGGGCGGTCTGACCTTCGCTGTGGGTGGTGTCTCCATCAACCTGTCCGGCCTGGCCATTGCCGCCATCGTGGGCATCCTGCTCAACGCCATCCTCCCCGGCAATGATTACGAGTTTGATGCTGCCAACGGTTCCGATGCTCCGAGCAGCGCCAACCTGCAGGTCTAAAAATAAATAGGAATAATTCTTAAAATTAGTCTTGACTAATCTAGGAATCGTTGCTATAATAGGCTCAGAAGCAAGGCCCCCTGTACCAGAGGGGAGGCCAAGATCATAATGAAAAACAATGGAGGATATTCTTATGAAAAAGTATGTTTGCACCGTCTGTGGTTATATCGCTGAAGGCTCTATCCCTGAGCAGTGCCCTGTCTGCAAGGCTCCTGCATCCGCATTTGTCGAAAAGACCGGCAACACCTATGTGACCGAGCATGTGGTCGGCATCGGCAAGGCTGAGGGCGTGCCTCAGGAGATCGTTGACGGTCTGCGTGCAAACTTTGAGGGTGAGTGCAGCGAGGTCGGCATGTACCTGGCCATGGCCCGTGTGGCTGAGCGCGAGGGCTACCCCGAGATCGCTGAGGCTTACAAGCGCTATGCCTACGAAGAGGCTGACCACGCATCCCGTTTCGCCGAGCTGCTGGGCGAGGTCGTGACCGACAGCACCAAGAAGAACCTGATGATGCGTGCTGAGGCTGAGTGCGGCGCATGCTCCGGCAAGATGGACCTGGCCAAGAAGGCAAAGGCCCTGAACCTGGATGCGATCCACGATACCGTCCATGAGATGGCAAAGGACGAGGCTCGCCATGGCCGCGGCTTCGAGGGCCTGCTGAAGCGCTACTTCAACGTGGAGCTGTAATTCCTGCATTCTTCTGAACCTGTTATTATAAAGCTGCCGTGCGGTTCCAAAGCTGCACGGCAGCTTTTTTTGCTTGACGGGAACCATGACAGGGTGTACAATGGAAAAAATATTCCGAAAAGGGGAAGTCTTATGAAATCAACTTCCACACGCTGTGCGCTGCTGGACGAGCTGCGCGGACTGGACTTGATCAGCATGATGCTTTACCATGGCATGTGGGATCTGGTTTATCTGTTTGGTGTGCGTGCACCGTGGTATGGCAGCTGGCAGGGAGAACTGTGGCAGCAATCCATCTGCTGGGTGTTCATCTTGCTGTCCGGCTTCTGTCTGCCGCTGGGCCGCCACCCGGTCAAACGAGGCGCGGTGGTGTTTGGGTGCGGCGCACTTGTCACGGCGGTCACGCTGATCTTTATGCCTGCGGATGCCGTCTGGTTCGGCGTGTTGACCCTGCTGGGCTCGGCTATGATCATCACAGGACTGCTGGAAAAGTGGATGGAAAAGGTGCCCCCGGTGGTCGGCCTTGCAGGGAGCATGTTTCTGTTTTACTTCACCCGCTATGCAGCCGATGGCTATTTGCAGCTGGGCCATTGGCTCATCACACTGCCGGGTTTTCTCTACGCCAACTACTTCACGGCCTATCTGGGGTTTTATCCCTTTGGCTTCTTCTCTACGGATTACTTCCCACTGACCCCGTGGCTCTTCCTGTTCTGGGCTGGTTTTTACCTGCATCATCTGGCAGAGCGAACAGCACAGAGTCTCCGTCCGCTGCGTCGTTCGGTTTGCCCGCCGCTGGGGTGGCTGGGGCGAAACTCGCTGGCTCCACCAGCCGGTGATCTACGGCGTGCTGACGATGGTGTTCCTGTTGCTGCGCCGGGGTGGAGGAGCGCTCTGAAAAATTCTGCAAAAGGTTCTTGACAAGGAGCCCGCCCTGTGGTATTCTTTTGATGGTTAGAAAAGCCTAACCAAATTGCTCTGTCTTATGTCAGGCAGAGCAATTTCTTGAAGATAAAAGTTAGAATATACTAACCAAAATTGAAAGAGAGGTTCTTCTTTATGAGCAAAGTAGCAGTTGTATTCTGGAGTGCAACCGGCAACACGGAGACCATGGCAAACTGCGTGGCAGAGGGCGCAAACGGCACCATCGTTCCCTGTGGCGAAATGAACGCCGCAAAGCTGGCAGAGTTTGATGCAGTTGCATTTGGCTGCCCCGCAATGGGTGCAGAGCAGCTGGAAGAGAGCGAGTTTGAGCCGATGTTCTCCGATCTGGAGGGTTCCCTGAACGGCAAGAAGATCGCTCTGTTCGGCTCTTATGGCTGGGGCGACGGCCAGTGGATGCGCGACTGGGTCGAGCGTGCACAGGGCGATGGCGCACAGGTGCTCAACGGTGAGGGTCTGATCTGCAACGAGGCACCGGATGAGGATGTTCAGGCTGCCTGCCGCAAGCTGGGTGCAGATCTGGCAGCGTGGTGACCGGATTAGAAGCACATTGCAAAATTTGACAAATGGGGTTTGCTGTGTTAAACTCTAAAAGTTGCGCAGCAGCCCATTTGCCGGACAAACGAACCTGAGAGCAGCAGGGGAACAACAGGGGCTGAACCCGGTCTCCTGCTGCTTTGCTTTTTAGGAAAGGTGGTGTGTATGGAAATGGCTGTTGCTGTTGGAATTACGGCCTGTTTCGCAGTTTTGCGTCACGCGGTGCGTTGCGCGGCTCTGCGGATGGCCCGCAAGGAAAAAATGCAGGAGGAACAGTCCCAATGTCCAAAACCACCCCGGAAGACCTGGCAAAGAAGCGTTCCGACGAAAAAATGCTTGTCAGTGAGATGATCGCGCTCTACTGCCGCAAGCAGCATCACACCCTCAGAGGCAGTCTCTGCCCGGAATGCCAGCAGCTGCATGATTATGCGCTGGCCCGCATTGAGCACTGCCCTTTTATGGAGACCAAGACCTTTTGCTCGGCCTGCAAGGTGCATTGCTATCAGCCGGAGATGCGGGAAAAGATCCGCATTGTCATGCGCTGGGCCGGGCCCAGAATGCTGCCGGTGCATCCCGTTCTCTCCATCAAGCATGTGATCGTGACAATGAAGGCAAGGCGTGAAGCAAACGCAGGAAAATAAGCAGCCATGTATAATCGCCTGAAGCCGGGGCAACCTAGAGCCAAGGAGGCGATAGAAATGGAAAACACAGGTGTGACCTGCGATGTCTGCGAGTGCCGCCACAATGTGCAGAACTGCAAGTGTGATCTGCCCCAGATCAAAGTGACAGAGCACTGCTCCTGCACCACCCAGCAGGTGGAGACCCCGCACTTCTGCCAGAATTACGAAAAGAAATAATCTGTAATGGCAGAAAACTCCCCGCGCAGCGCCCCAGACAGGGCATTGAGCGGGGAGTTTTTGTGTGCTGTTCAGTGGATGACCACACTGCAGGTAGCAAGGCTGCGCACCAGTGTGCCGACGCTGTCCTTCATCTGGATGCCGGCAAAGCCCAGACGGAAAGCGGCCTGTACATTCTCCAGCCGGTCATCAATGAAAACACTTTCCCCGGCCTTGAGCTGGTATTTGTCCAGCAGGGCCTTATAGATGCGCGGGTCAGGTTTGTTGATGTGCACCTCGCAGGAGGCCACGCCGCCGTCGAACAGGCCCTTGAGGTCGCGCTCGGTCAGAAAATCCAGCACATCCTCGGGGATATTGCTCAGGTAATAGACGCAGTAGCCACGGCTCTTGAGCTTCCGCACCAGCTCCTGCATCCGGCGGCGGGGGCGGAGGATATGCATCCAATCGTCCAGCACGCCTTGCACCTCAAACGCGCGGCCATATTCTTTTGCGCGGGCCAGCATCCGCAGGTTGGCCTCGGAGCGGGTGATAAGCCCTGCATCCAGCAGCTTCCACTCCTCGCTTTCAAAAGTCAGCTGGGAGACCTGTTCCTCTACCTCGGCATTGCAGAAGCGGTCTACCAGATAGGTCTTGGGGTCGAAATCTACCATGACACCGCCCAGATCAAAGATGATATTTTTATACATCGCTGTTTCCTCAATTCTGTATGGATGTTTCTGCCAGAAAGATTCTGCCCACAGTATAGCACAACTGCCCGCCCTGCATCAAGCACTGTGCCGCCGCATAGGATGAAACAGGCAAACTGCGGGGAGGGGATCACGATGAAATTCCGGGAGCTGTGCGCAAAGGAGATCGTTCAGCTGAGCAACGGGGCCTGCCTTGGCCGCGCCGATGATCTGGAGCTCGATCCGGCAACGGCGCAGGTCAAAAGCCTGCTGCTGCTCGGGCAGCCTCATCTGTTTGGGCTGCTGGGCCGGGACGAGACTCTGGTCATCCCCTGGACGGACATCGAAACACTGGGAGTGGACGCGATCCTGGTCCGCACGGAGCTGCCGGAGCCGGAAGCCAAAAAGCAGGGTTTCTGGCAAAAAATGCGGCACTGGCTGGACGGCTGAAATTTTTCGTGAATTTTTCCTGCATCAGGGTTTGATTTTATAAAAAATCGGATTATAATAGAGAACCGTGAGCGGCAGAGCCTTGCCGCTCCGGCTTGAAATCTGATTTCCGGAAGTGAAAGGAACTTCTCTCTATGAACGCAAAAAAACATACGCCGCTTTCCCTGCATGGGCTGCGGCTGCTCTTCCCTCCACTGGCAACGCTGGGCATCCTGTTCCTGACGGAGTGGATCGCCCGCGGCAGTCTGACAGGGGAGACCTTTACCCAATACATTTTCCCCCATGCCGAAGCCTATCTGCTGGCGTGGGCCATGCTGTTTCTCAGCTGGCTGGCAGTGGACTGGCTGACCCGGTTTGCACCGTTGGCGACCCTGCTGGCGGCGGTGCTGGGCTGTGCCCCGGCGGCAGTCAATTTCTACACACTGCAGCTGCGCGGCGAGCCCTTCCTGCCCTGGGATCTGATGCAGGTGTCAGAGGCTGCAGGCGTGGCAGCTGCGGCCGGTATCCACATCCAGACCAGCATGGTGGTATCCATTGTTATTATCGTGCTGCTGGTCGTGGTGTCTTTCTTCCTTTATAGAGGGCGGCAGAAGCTGAACTGGAAGCCCCGGGTGGCAGGCTTTCTTGCCAGTGCGGCAGCTACCTGTGGCCTGCTCTTTGGCGTGTTCCTGCAGCCTGCCGTGACACAGGCCATTGGCATTGTGCCGGATGCCTGGATGCAGGATCGCTATTACCGCTATTATGGTGTCATCACCAGCTTTCTGACCAATCTGACCAATCTGGAGATCTCCAAGCCGGAGGGGTATTCAGAGGAGGCTGTCAACGAGATCCTGGATGATACCGAAGCTGCACAGAAATATTCCACCGCTCCGCTCTACCCGGGATCTTACGGTGCCACCACCTCTGCGGACGAGACTGTGAAAAAGCCCACCATCATCTACGTGATGGACGAGTCCTACTGGGACGTGTCGGAGCTGGAACAGTACGGTTTCCAGTTTGATACCGATGTCTCCGCCAACCTCCATGCCCTGCAGCAGACCAGTGCTTCTGGCCGGGCGTACAGCCCCAGTTTCGGCGGCGGAACCTGCGATGTGGAGTTTGAAGCGCTGACAGGCTATTCGGCTTCCTTTCTGCCCAACGGCAGCAAGCCCTACCAGCAGCATGTGACCAAGCCCATGTTCTCGCTGCCCAATTACCTCAAGCTGACGCAGGGATATCAGACGGCGGCAGTTCATTGCTTCTGGGCCAGGTATTGGAGCCGGGACACGGCATACCCCAACCTGGGCTTAGACACCTTCCTGAGCCTGGAACAGATGACCCATGTCAACAAGGTGCGCAGGCACTACTGGACCAGCGGTCTGGTCACGGATGACTCCATGGCAGACCAGATCATCCAGCAGTATGAGAAGATGAAAGCATCCTCGGATGCACCGGTTTTTCTGCACGCGGTCACGATGCAGAACCATACCAATTATAATAAAGACAACTACCCGGATGATGTGCGGGTGAAGGTGACAGAGCACCCGGCGGGCCTCAAGGCCAGCACCGTGGGTGCGCTGGAGGACTTTGCAACGGGCATCCGAGATGCGGACGCCATGCTGGGCAAGCTGACGGAATACTTCTCTCAGGTGGACGAGCCGGTCATCCTGGTCTTCTGGGGCGACCACTACAACCCTATTGACTCCAACTACGATGTCTTTACCAGGAGCGGCTACGCCAGCGATTCCAGCGAGATCGGAAGAGC
>OLEH01000306.1_pt1 | contig 15705 bp, 10 predicted proteins | sample 1602531 | NCBI WGS metagenome assembly OLEH01 (sample SAMN02674964, study PRJEB24791) | human gut metagenome, SKBSTL008 | isolation source: stool | host: Homo sapiens | place: USA | reverse complement strand
CATTGTCAACCGGCCTGACATTCTTCTGGCGGACGAGCCGACCGGAAACCTGGACCCGGGAAACTCCATGGAGATTATGAAGCTCCTGGAGGAAATCAACAACAGAGGAACGACCGTTCTTGTGGTAACCCACAACCGTGAGATCGTCAACTCCATGAAAAAACGCGTTATTACCATGCGAAAAGGCGTGGTAGTCAGCGATGAGAAGGAGGGCGAGTACCATGAGGTTTAGTACACTGGGCTACAGCATCAAACAGGGTGTCAAAAACATCTGGAGAAACAAGATGTTCTCGCTGGCATCCATCGCAACCATGGGAGCCTGTATCTTTCTGTTCGGTATCTTCTTTGCGGTTGTCATCAACTTTAACTACATCGTAAAAAATGCCGAGACAGACGTATCCATGACCGTCTTCTTCAACGAAGATGTGGATCAGGCGACGATCGATGAGATCGGAACGGAGATCAAGGCCAAGACCGATGTGGTCAAGGAATGTAAGTATGTTTCCGCGGATGAGACGTGGGAAAACTTTGCAAAACAGTATTTCGAAGGAAAAGAGGAATACAAGGACGGCTTTAAGCCAAACGACAACCCGCTCGCAACTTCCGCGCACTACGAGGTTTACGTATACCAGGTAGAGACGCAGGATGCGCTGGCTGAGTATATCCGCTCGCTGGACGGTGTCCGTGAGGTTAAACAGGCCGAGGGCGCAACAACAACGTTGACGACGATGAACCGTGTCATTGGCTACGTTTCCATCGCGATCATCCTGATTCTTCTTGCCGTATCTGTTTTCCTGATCAGCAATACCGTCACGATCGGTATTTCGGTCCGGAAAGAGGAGATCGGTATCATGAAGCTGATCGGTGCGACGAACCTGTTTGTAAGGGCTCCGTTCCTGATCGAGGGTATCCTGATCGGTCTTGTCGGAGCAGCGATTCCGCTGGGGCTGCTGTACGTTGTATACAACAGAGTCATCAGCTACGTTATGACGGAGTTCAGCGTACTGTCGAACTTTATGGCATTCATGCCGGTATCGGCCGTATTCCGGATTCTGCTTCCGGTTGGACTCATTCTCGGTATGGGAATCGGACTTGTCGGCAGTATCTTTACGATTCGAAAACACTTGAAAGTCTGATAGGATTAGACAATATAATAAAGTAAAAATAAGTCCCGGAATCCGTCAAAAGATTCCGGGATCTTTCGATTGGGAGGCATATTTTGGAAGAACTGATGAAGGAAGAAAAAGAGGGCGTAAAAGCGGCAGAGCAGGAAAAACCGAAAAAGCGCAGAAACAGAAAGAAAAACCGAAAAAATGAGATGCGGAAGAGCTACTTTGCGGGCATGATTTCCATGCTGGCGATTGTAATGATCGTGCTTGTCGGAACAACGTTTCTTTGGCCGGGAAGCAGTGCGGACCACCCAGGCGGCTTCTGGTCGTGGCGGAAGACGGCGGCGATCAAAGCGATGATCAGCCAGCTTTACGCGGGCGATGTGGATGACACAGAGCTGTCGAATGCGATGTATAAAGGGCTGATCAGCGGCCTCGGCGACAAGTATTCTACGTATTACACGAAAGAGGAATACGAAGCAATCAAGACAGCGCAGGAGGGTTACTATCAGGGCATCGGTATTACGGTGACGCTGGACGGCGATAAGCTGCAGGTCACCGGCGTACAGGACGATACCCCGGCGGCGAAGGCCGGTATTCAGGCGGATGACCGCATTGTGAAGATTGACGGGCAGACACTCGAAGGCTTAAGCCTCAACGATGCGGTCGGTCTTCTGAAAAACAGCGAGAACGACACCGTGACGCTTTCCATCGAGCGGGAAGGCGAGGCGGATCTGATTGAAACGGAAGTCACAAAAGAGAAGCTTGCGGCGATTGTGGCAGACGGTAAAATGCTGGACGACAAGATCGGCTATCTGGCCATCAGCGAGTTTACAGGGCTTACCTCCGAGCAGTTCCAGAAAGCATACCAGTCACTGCAGGATCAGGGCATGGAGCGCCTGATCATCGATCTGCGCAGTAATCCGGGCGGCCTCGTGACGGCAGTCTGTGATACCCTGCGCCAGATCCTGCCGGAGGGACTCATCGTGTATACCGAGGATAAAAATGGAAAACGGGAAGAGTATACCTGCGACGGCGATACCCCGATCTCGATTCCACTCGTCGTGCTGGTCAATGAAAATACGGCAAGTGCGGCAGAAATCTTCACGGGAGCAGTCAAAGATTACGGCATCGGAACGATTGTCGGAACGACGACATTCGGAAAAGGCATTGTCCAGAATACATTCCAGCTCTCGGACGGCAGCGTGGTGAAACTGACGATTGCCCATTATTACACGCCGCTCGGAAACGACATCCACAAGGTCGGCATTACGCCGGATATCGAGGTGGAGCTGCCGGATGACGCGACGAGCGATGTGCAGCTCGAAAAAGCGTTGGAAGTTGTCAAAGGACTGGAAAGTGCGGAATAAAATAAGAATTTTCACAGAAAAGCAGGAAAAAGGTAGGAAAAAAAGCACGAACGTGTTATCTTAGTAGAGGAGCCGAAAACAGATCTTGGCAGGCTCTAAAAGAAAGTGAGGAAAGACAGATGAACTTTACAGAAAGAAGAAAACAGGTTTTTGATAAAATGGACCAGGATTCCGCACTGCTTTTGTTTTCCGGAATCGAGCTGCATGTCAGCGCAGACGAATATCTGCCGTTTGAAGCAAACCGCAACTTTTTCTATCTGACCGGCCTTCGCAGAGATCACATGATCCTGATGATGAAAAAGACCGCAAAAGAGGAGAAATCCATTCTGTTTATCGAGGAAGCGGATCTGAACCAGGAGAGATGGTTTGGAAGAAAAGTAACCGTATCCGAGGCACAGGAGATCACCGGAATCGATGACGTTCGTTTCCTGGATTCCTTTGAGGGCATGGTAAACCGTCTGATGGCACGCGAGGACATCGGAACCCTGTATTTCGACTGCTACCGCTATCAGGTCGAGGATCTGCCGGATTACAACATGGTAAAGGCAGAGGAGTTCGCAAAGAAATTTCCAGGCAGACCGATTAAAAACATTGCTCCTGTCATCGCAGCACTGCGGATGCAGAAAGATGAGGATGAGATCGCTCTCGTCCGCCAGGCAATCAAGATCACCGACGACGCGCTGAAATTCGTGATGAAGAATCTGAAACCGGGCTGCACCGAGTATCAGGCACAGGCTGATTTCGAGTACAAGATTTTCCACGAGGGAGCAGACGGAACCGCATTCCCGACGATCGCAGGAAGCGGTGCAAACGGAACGATGCTGCACTACGACACCAACCGTGACGTGTGCGAGGATGAGACCCTGCTTCTGATGGACCTCGGAGCAAAATTCCAGGGCTACTGCGCAGATATCACCAGAACGTATCCAGTCAACGGAAAATATACGGACCGTCAGAGACAGGTTTACGACGTTGTTCTGGCAGCAAACCGCGCCGTTGCAAAAGCAGCAAAACCGGGTATGACATTAAAAGAGCTCGACGATATCGCAAAGGATGTTCTCGGCGAGGGCTGTGTGAAACTTGGCCTGATCGAGAAGAAAGAGGATGTCGGAACCTATTACATGCACGGCGTTTCCCATCACCTCGGCATCGATGTACACGATGTGACCGCGGCATGGAACGACAAGCTGCGTCCAGGCGCCATCATCACCGATGAGCCGGGTCTTTATATTGACGAGTGGGAGATCGGAATCCGGATCGAGGATGATATCCTGATTACAGAGGACGGATGCGAGGTTCTTTCCGAGAATCTGATGCGTGATCCAGACCAGATTGAAGCCTTTATGCAGGAAAAAGAGGCGTAAGAAAAAACTACGGAGGATTTAGTTAGATGAAAATTGCAGTTACATACGATAACGGGAATATTTTTCAGCATTTTGGAAAAACAGAGAATTTTAAGGTTTACGAAGTAGAAGACAATCAGGTGGTTTCCAGCGAAGTGATCGGATCCAACGGAACCGGCCACGGCGCACTGGCAGGCCTTCTTTCCGAGCAGGGCGTGGATGTTCTGATCTGCGGCGGCATCGGCGGCGGTGCACAGGCAGCTCTTGCTGAGGCAGGCGTAGAGCTCTGCTCCGGAGCGGAAGGAGATGTGGATGCAGCGGTGGAAGCTTACTTAAACGGAACGCTCACATCTGCAGGTGCAACCTGCGATCACCACGATCATGAGGAAGGCCATTCCTGCGGCGGCCACTGCGGAAGCCATGAGGAAGAGGAGAGTTCCTGCGGAACCTGCGGCGGCGGATGCGGTGCACCGACTCCGGTTATGGAAGGTAAGAATGTCGGAAAAACCTGCCGTACCCACTACAGAGGAACCTTCAACGATGGAACCCAGTTTGATTCTTCCTACGACCGCGGCGAACCGCTCGAGTTCATCTGCGGTGTGGGCCAGATGATCCGCGGCTTCGATGCAGCCGTTGCAGAGATGGAAGTCGGCGAAAAAGTCAACATCCATCTGATGCCGGAGGAGGCTTACGGAATGCCGGATCCGAACGCAATTTTCACCGTTGCGATCGCACAGCTTCCGGGAGCAGAGGAAGTAGAGGTCGGACAGCAGGTTTATCTGCAGAACCAGTACGGCCAGCCGTTCCCGGTAAAAGTTACTGCAAAAGACGAGACCAATATCACGTTTGATGCCAACCATGAGATGGCTGGAAAAGAGTTGAATTTTGAGATTGAGCTGGTTGAAGTGAAATAAAAAAATGCATAAAAAAGAGTGTCAGGACGAAGGAGCCAGGCACTCTTTTTTGATGCGCAGAAAAATCAACGATTCCCATTTCCGATTTCCGTTATTTTTTGTAAAAGTAAACAAAAAATGACCAAAATTCATTTTTTGCCATTTCAAATATTGACTAATAGTCATTTAAGTTGTAAGATGTGGTACTAGAAAAACAAGTTAAAAATGAATCAGAGGAGATGAATGAAAATGGTTAAAGTTGGCAAATGGATTGCCAAGCACAGGATTCTGATGCTGATCATTGGATTTCTGCTGATTATTCCGTCAGTCATCGGAATGGCAGCAACGAAAGTAAACTATGATCTGCTCAGCTATCTGCCGGAGCATCTGGAAACTGTAAAAGGACAGGACATTCTGGTAGATGAATACGGCATGGGTGCGTTCTCCATGGTTGTTGTGGAAAACATGGAAATGAAGGACGTACAGAAACTCGAAGAAAAATTCGAGCAGGTAAACCACGTAAAAGAAGTTTTATGGTATGACGATGTGGCAGACATCAGCGTGCCGGTTGAGATGATCCCGGAAAAACTCCGGAAAGCATTCTACAATGGGGATGCAACCATGATGCTCGTTCTGTTCGATAATACGACTTCTTCCGATGACTCCATGGAGGCAATCGAGGATCTTCGTAAAATTGCGAACGAGCAGTGCTTCATCGGCGGTATGACCGGTGTTGTTACCGATATCAAAAACGTAGCATTAAAAGAGCTGCCGGTTTACGTTGTCATCGCCGCAGTTTTGAGCCTCGTTGTCATCGAGCTGACATCGACTTCCTTCGTTGTTCCGATCCTGTTCCTGTTAAGTATCGGACTTGCAATCCTTTACAACCTGGGAAGCAACGTGTTCCTTGGTGAGACTTCCTACATCACAAAAGCGCTGACCGCCGTGCTGCAGCTTGGTGTTACGATGGACTACTCCATCTTCCTGCTGAACAGTTTCGAGGAGAATAAAAAGCGTTTCCCGGATGACAAAGAGCGTGCGATGGGCCATGCAATCGCCAACACGTTCAAATCCGTAGCCGGAAGCTCCGTTACCACCGTAGCCGGTTTCCTGGCACTGTGTGTTATGACCTTTGCCCTTGGCCGCGACCTTGGTATCGTTATGGCAAAAGGTGTTTTGATCGGCGTTGTCTGCTGTGTCACCGTCCTGCCGGCCATGGTTCTGGTATTTGACAAGGCAATTGAGAAAACGAGACACAAACCGCTGGTAAAAAGCCTGGATAAACCGTCCGCCTTTATCACCAAACATTATAAAGTATGGGTTGTGATCTTCCTGGTTCTGCTGTTCCCGTCGATCTACGGAAACAATCATACCCAGATTTATTACAACATCGCACGTTCCCTTCCATCTACCCTGGACTGTAACGTGGCAAACGATGAAGTAAAAGCGCAGTTCAACGTCAGCAACATGCACATCGTCATGATGGACCGCGATATGGATTCCAAACAGAAAAAGAAAATGATGGAGGAGATCGGCAACGTAAAAGGTGTCAAATCGACCATCAGCATGAGTTCCCTGCTTGGACCGACGATTCCGGAATCCATGATCCCGGAAAATCTCCGAAGCATGCTGCAGAGCGATGAGTATGAGCTTGCATTTGTGAGCTCTGAATATGAGTCCGCAACAGATGAAGTAAACGAACAGGTCAAAGCGATTGACAAAATCGTAAAATCCTACGATAAAAATGGAATGGTCATCGGTGAAGCACCGTTGATGAAAGACCTGCAGGATGTTACCGATGCTGACCTTGTCAACGTAAACGTGCTTTCCATTGGTGCAATCTTTATCATCATTCTGCTGATCTTCAAATCGATTTCTCTGCCGATTATTCTGGTAGCAGTCATCGAGTTTGCAATTATGCTGAATATGGCAATCCCGTATTATCAGGGAACCAGCCTTCCATTCGTGGCCAGCATCGTAATCGGAGCGATTCAGCTCGGTGCAACCGTGGACTACGCGATCCTGATGACAACCCGTTATCAGAAAGAGCGCCAGAATGGAAAAGACAAGAAGGAAGCTATCAGTATTGCCCATAAGACCAGTATGCCGTCCATCATCAGCAGTGGTCTGAGCTTCTTTGCCGCAACCTTCGGTGTGGCCTGCTACTCTCAGGTTGAGATGATCGGTTCCATCTGTACTCTGCTTGCACGGGGCGCGATCATCAGTATGGTCGTTGTTATCCTGATTCTGCCGGCAATGTTTATGATTTTCGATAAACTGATCTGTAAGACATCGATTGGATTTTTAAAGAAGAAAACAAAATAAAGTATGACAAATCCCCTGTACCGGAAGTAGCTGGTGCGGGGGAATTTTTTTGCTTTGCGTTCAAATTTCTGATGTGACGGATGAGATTCTGCCACGGATTGAAGACTGGCAGAACCGGCCACTGGACGAGGTCTATCCTATTCTCTACATCGATGCAATCCATTATTCTGTAAGGGATAATGGCGTGATCCGAAAGCTTGCTGCTTATCCAATGCGTCGTAAAACCCCTTGCTGTGGGGAGTGTCAAATGGAAGAAGTATACCGGAAAAGAAGAAGGATAATACGGAAAATCTGAAAAGATAAAAACTACTCTTTATGAAGCGTATTCTCATAGTGACAGATCACTGGATGATATCCTGGCGTTTATTGAAGGAAGAGATGATGATATTGACAGAAATACTCCGGGGAAAAATAAAAATCCCCGGAGTATTTTTACGTGTTTCTATCTAAAAGCACCATCAAAAATCATATCAGCAAATCTTACATTCCGGTCACTCACCGCACCAGACAATTCAAACATTCCTTTAGTACTATCTGTGACAATCAAAGTCAAGGTATTTTCATGAAAATAGAATTTCCATGTTTGTGAATGCCCGGTTTCCTGCCAGCATATAGTCAAAATAAGGGTACTCTGGTCTACCCAACTGTGATGGGCAGCATATTTCCAAATACGGTTTCTCTGTTCGTCTCCAATAAGTGGGCTATTTGACGGAATTTCAATTGCATATGTGGTTTCTCCAAACAAATCAACAGTACAGGAACTGTGAATAGTCTGTATTTCATCGATTACAAACTCCATACGGCTGTTGCCAATTTCAAAGCGAAGAGTATGTTTTTCATCTGATGTACGACTGCGTAAATCAAATTCTTTTCCCTGAAGCATATGCATTAGATAAGAAGCACTCGGCGAATATACAACAGGAGTTTCCCACTGGTTCATTACGTTTTTCATGTATTGGTAACACCATGCATCACGAGGTTTCGGCTGCTCAGTTATGTTATTAAGGATATACTTTTCAATCAGAGGGAAAATTCTGCTTCCATCCGTTTCTTCAGCAGTAGTTGTAATAACCATATCCATTTTCGGAAATACCATGCAATACTGGCCAAATGCTCCATCAGCACGATAGCTCCCCGGACTGTTCTCCCAAATTTGATATCCATAGTGGCGGCCCCATCCGGCACATCCCTGCACGTTTGTGGAAACGTGGGGGTATGATGCCTCCGTAACCCATTCTTCCGTGAGAATGCGTATGCCATTGTAAACACCTTTATGTAAGTACAAAAGTCCCAGCTTTGTGAGATCACGTGGAGCAATCAAAAGCCCCCATGCTCCAGTGTTAACATCTCCATGTTTATCCCAACTGACATCTGTAATCTCCAGAGGATCAAATAGATGCTTCTGTAGCCAATCTTTCAGGCACATGCCAGTCACACGGCTAATAAGTTCTGACAGCATATAAGTTCCTCCGGAATTATAGACAAAATGAGTTCCTGGCTCATATACTATTTTTCTGGTAAAAAAGATTTCCGGCCAGGGTCTTATGCCATTGCACATATCTCCCACTGTATCCACGCCATGACCCGTACTCATAGTCAAAAGATGGCAAATTTTTATGGTACGGGCTGCATCATCCATGTCCAAATCTCGACATTCCGGAAAATAATCAAGAACGAAATCATCTACCCGCAACAAACCTTCTTTTACCGCAATCCCTATAGCCGTGGATGTAAATGTTTTGCTTACGGAATATACCAATCTTTTATCAAGTGCACAAAACGGATATTTGGAAACTTCTGCTATCGCTTTATCATGGCGAACAATATGAAGAGTCCGCAATTTATAATTTATTTCATCACATTCTTTCAGAAACTGGGCAATAGCTACAGAGGAAATGCCTACATCTTCAGGAATATAAAATTTATTGAATAATTGTGTCATTAGAATTCTCTCCTTTATTGAGTATTTCTCAATTTTATAACTTCTTCATCTGCATTCATAAAGTTACTAATCAAAACTAACAAAATGCTACAGACCAAAGGAACGACTGCATATCCGCATCTTTCAGCAAACAGGGTGACAGAAGATTGTGCAATGCCATTATTTGCAGCCTGAGCGTCATATTTACCCAGAGACAAAGTGTGTGTCCGGTCAATGATAAAACCGCTTAAAAATTCTGTCACTGCGTTGATAATACGTCCGGCAGACATCATAAAAGCAATAAACGACATGGACAACAGCAGATTGTCGGTCAGATACAGTGTTAAAAAGAACCAAGAATACCACCCAGACAATTAGCTCCACAGCCAAAAAGTGCGTATCCAAACATTTGAGATTTTGCAATCTCTCAATTATTCTTATCTCTCATTGTGATAATCCTCCAAGATTATTTTAAGTTTTTTACGCGCGCTTTTACTTATCTGAAAGATATCATAGATAGTATATTGTAAGATATAGGAAAATTAACCTTTGAATTTAGTAATATTGACTAGTCATTTTTATAAAATGATATGGGCGTCAAAACACTCGTTTTATAGTAACTCATTAACTAACGTACCTTGAAAATTTCATATAAGACAACAAATATTTCATATTAGTAGTGTTTTCCATTAACATACATTCAGATTCTTTGTTGCTTTTTTAGCTGTTTGCTGAAAGTAAGGCGCACTGATCCAGACTGTCCAGATATGCTGACAGTTTCTTAAAATTCAATGCCGCAAGTTTAATTCCGAACCGAAGCTTTGTGGCTAAAAGTCCTCTGACCGGCATTGCCCTGTCTGCTTGATATAGCTGCAGCTTTTCGGGGCATTTCCGGCAGGACAGCTGATAACCCTGGTCCCTTCTTCTGTGAATAAGAAATTATTCATTCTTAGCAAAAGATATGGGATCACCTCACAAATAATCTGAGATCATTATACCATTTCCTGACATAAATTTGTTGTTTTGTATGAAATTTTCAAGGTTCGCACGGGTGTACCTTTTGCCCCCCCTAATCATAAAATGGATTTTTTGTTATCATTTTTCTATAATTTCCAGGGGTTTTCGAATAATATTTTTTAAACTGAGCGATAAAACTTCCCTCATCCGAAAAGCCCACCTCCTGAGCGATTTCAGAGATCCGTGTGTTTGTGTCCTTAAGCAATTGTTCTGCATGAATAACCCTGCACTGTGTCACATACTGATTAAATGTCATACCTGTATTTTTTTTGAATAAACGGCAAAAATATTCTTTGGAGAAGAAAAAACGTTCTGCTACTTCACTGGTCTTGAGATTGCTGCTGTAGTTTTCATGAACATAATTAAGAACATGTTCAAAACGCTGAAAACTTTCCGAACTTGTCGCTTCGAACTTTTCCCGTTTCATACAACATTCTGTTGCAAGAATATACACAATTTCACAAATTTGTTTGATTGCATAAATATTCATATATGCTGCATCTTGTGTTTTACATTTCTTATTCATTTCTTCAAGAAGTAACTGTATCTTCCGTTCTGCCATATTGTTAAGAATAAAGTAACAGTTATCATAATCTGGAATCACTTTTTTTAGAAAATCGTAGCTGATTTGTATCGTAACCCCTGTAACGCAGATCCCGCCCTGTGGAAAAAAAGGGATAGACGAATGGACTTCTCTGCTGTTTATCACAACAACATGTGAAGGCGTTACATCTTCAATTCTTCCATTTATAAAGAAGCGGGAAGAGCCTTCAAAAACCGTATTTATTTCCAACTCTGGATGCCAGTGACTTTTTATGATTGCACTGTCCGCCCGGGTATGGCGAATCAATCGTCCAGGAACGATTCCGTTTAGTTTTACTTTTTCATAAATTCCATAATCTTTCATTCGTTATACCTCCCTGTCTGGATTTCAATCAAATAGGAGAGAGTGATTATTTTCCGGCATCAATAAACGTAGTACGCATTTCTGTATCCCATAGAGATATGTGTAGTATTCTCATTGCGAGAACTCATGTAAAGTATATCAGATTAATTTAAAAATGTCTAATAAGTATGATATGGGTGTCAAAACGCTCGTTTTATAGTAACTCATTAACTAACGTACCTTGAAAATTTCATATAAGACAACAAATATTTCATATTAGTAGTGTTTTCCATTAACATACATTCAGATTCTTTGTTGCTTTTTTAGCTGTTTGCTGAAAGTAAGGCGCACTGATCCAGACTGTCCAGATATGCTGACAGTTTCTTAAAATTCAATGCCGCAAGTTTAATTCCGAACCGAAGCTTTGTGGCTAAAAGTCCTCTGACCGGCATTGCCCTGTCTGCTTGATATAGCTGCAGCTTTTCGGGGCATTTCCGGCAGGACAGCTGATAACCCTGGTCCCTTCTTCTGTGAATAAGAAATTATTCATTCTTAGCAAAAGATATGGGATCACCTCACAAATAATCTGAGATCATTATACCATTTCCTGACATAAATTTATTGTTTTATATGAAATTTTCAAGGTTCGCACGGGTGTACCTTTTTTTACAAAAATGATTAGTCAATATTTCTAAATTTAAAGGTTAATTCTTCTATATCTTCCAATATACTATCCATGATATCTTTTAGATAAGTAAAAACGCGCGTGAAAATCTAAAATAATTTTGGAGAGTTATTGCAATGAGAGACAAATAATAGAGGTATTGTAAAATCTCAAATGTTTGGCCCTATAGTAGGACTTTCTAAGAATATAGGGAGGAATAACATGAAAAGGAAGAAAATTTTAGCTCTGCTTATGGTAGCAGCACTCTGCGTTGGAACAGTGGCAGGATGTGGCTCCAAGGATACGGAAAGCAGTAAGAGCGAAAGCAGCAAGAATGAAAACAGCGAGAGCAGTACTGGGGACAGTAAGGATGATTTGTCACCTATAACTTTCAAGTACTACAATGCAGACGGAAAAAATGGTAACTGGGAAAATCCTGTTGCTCAGGCGATTACTGAAGCCACAGGTGTGACTTTGGATATTTCCTATCCGGTATCCAGTACAGGCGATCCTGACGAGGATATATCTTTGATGATTGCTGAGGACAAATATCCAGATATGATTTATGCTAAGCAAAGTGTAAACAGTCTGTATGAGGCAGGTGCACTTATTGATATGACAGATCTGATCGAGGAATATGGTCCAAATATTAAAAAAATGTACGGCGATGAGTTTGAAAAGCTGAAATGGGGTTCTGGAGATGAAGGAATATATCAGCTTTCTTATGCTGGTGTAGGATACCAGATTTTGGCAACCGGAGGAAACTGCCAGATACAGTACGCAGCTCTTAAGGAAAATAATTATGAATATCCTAAGACTCTGGAGGAGTATGAAGCCCTGATCAAGCAGTACCTGGCAGCACATCCTAAAACCGATGATGGTCTGGATACCATTGGTATTTCCATGAGTGCTGCTGACTGGCACTGGCTCATTACACTCAGTAATCCCGCTGGATTTATTGCTGATGGTGCACCGGATAACGGTTCCTGGCTTGTTGATGATAACTATAACTGCATTTACAAGCATGTGAGTGATAAAGAAAAAGAATATTTCAGATGGCTGAGTCGTATGTATGATGAGGGAATTCTGGATCCAAACTTTGCAACACAGACAGATGACGATTACATTGCAAAGCTTGCCAGCGGACGTGTTGTAGCTATTACTGATGCACTTTGGCATTATGGACAGGCGGAAGCAACATTGAAAGCAGAAGGAAAACTGGATAAAACATATTGTCCGCTTCCTGTGACAATTGATGCTGAGACGAAGGCACCCACACTGATGTATCAGGGTCTTCAGGTTGGATACGGACTGGCAATCACAAAGGACTGTGAGGATCCGGTTCGTGCAATTAAATTCCTTGATTATCTCTGCTCCGATGAGGGTGCAGTACTTTACAAATGGGGTGTTGAAGGAGAAAACTATTTTGTAGATGAGAATGGAATGAGATATCGTACGGAAGAAGAGATTGCAAAAGCAAGTTCTGATCCGGATTACGGAAAAAATACTGGTATTGGCAATTATACGGGATTTCCGATTTATGGAGACGGTGCAGTGGATGAAAATGGTAATCCTTACACACCTGTTACGAGAGAATCTGTAATTGCAGAGTATAACGAGGAGCAGAAGGCAGCTTGTGAAGCATGGAATGTAGAGATGCTGACCGATATCTTCCCGCAGCCAGATGAATTCGAAACACCGCCGTATTCCCCACTTTGGGCATATGCGACACCGCAGGAGATTACGAACAATGTGGAAATTCTGAATGAGATTGCATGGCCGGGACTGATTAAGTGCGTAACAGAAAGTGTAGATAATTTTGATGCAAACTGGGATAAGCTGATTGCGGATTATGAGGCTAATGGATTGGAAGAAACAGAACAGATGATGACAGATTTCCTGGCAGAAAAAATTTCATAAACAAAAATATGGAAACTGATAAAGGGACCTGATTCGTAAGGAGTCAGGTTCTTTTCATAAATGGATAAGAGGGGAATAGAAATGAAAGGCAGGGAAAAAATATGAAAAGTAATACGATATATCCGCCGATGTCCGAACGTGAGATCAGCGGTGCTGCAATATCGAGAGAAGCGGCGACGCAGGGAATGGTACTTTTAAAAAACATAAATGGGGTTCTTCCGTTAAAGGGCAGGGGAAAGATTGCCTTGTTTGGAAACGGAGCTGCCAGAACAATCCGCGGCGGAACGGGATCGGGAGATCCTTTTAACGGCGGTCTTTCCGGCGGTGGTGATCAGGATGTGGATCAGTCTCTGCGTTATCATATTAATATTCTGAATGCTATGGAAACAGAAGGTTTTGAGATTGTGAACCGGGAACAGCAGATGGCGTGGGCCAGATGCTATGATCTGGCCAAAAGAGAGATGAAGGACCAGGTCATGAGTGTTTTTGCGTTTCCGGAGGAACCGCTGACAACAGAAAAACTGGAAGAATATGCAAAAGAAACAGAAACTGCTATTTGTGTCATTTCGAGAAATTCCGGTGAGGGAAATGATCGTTTCATGAAAAAAGAAGTATCCATTGGGGATAAAAAGTATGAAATTGGAGATTACAGGCTTTCTGCAGTGGAGATGGATAATCTTAAAAAGCTGCGGTCAGCTTTTTCCTCATTGATACTGGTGCTGAATGTTCCGGGCTCCATATCGGTGCAGGATCTGGAGGCAGCTTGTGCGGATGCTATTCTTCTCATGGGGCAGGCAGGACAGGAGGGAGGAGCCGCCGTTACCGATATTCTCACCGGTAAGGCAACACCGTCAGGAAAGCTGACCGCAACCTGGGCAAAAAAATATGAAGATTATCCTACGGCAGGCAATTTCCTTCAGGATTTTAATAAAGCAGTATATACGGAAGGAATTTATGTAGGTTATCGTTACTTTGATACATTTAATGTTGAGCCGGGTTATCCTTTTGGTTATGGACTCTCCTATACGACATTTGCACTGGGAAATCTGGAGGCATCGCTGGATGAGGATACACTGGTTCTTGGCGTAACAGTAGAAAATACAGGAGCGTTTGCCGGACGTGAAGTTGTGCAGGTATATGTTTCTGAACCGGTATCGGAGATGGATATGCCGGAACAGGAGCTGAAAGGTTTCCAAAAAACGATGTTACTGGCACCGGGCGAAAAGGAAGATATCAAAATCCGCATACCGCTGCGTAATCTTGCATCTTATAGTGAAAATGCAGGAGGTTACATTCTGTCAAAAGGAGATTATGGAGTGCGTATCGGTACTTCTTCCCGAGATACAAAACCGGTGTGCAAGATTCGGCTGGAACAAACTGCTTTGACAGAACAGGTATTGGTGGAGCTTCCGTTAACGGAAACTTTGGAGGAAAAGAAGGGGTTAACTGACCGAAAGGATGAAACTATATGGAAGGATGTACCGGTTCTTCTGGCTGTGCAGATACCGGAAACGCTGGATTCGCGTTCAGCCTATAGCGATGAAAAGGTGGTTACATACGCGACAGATACCAGCTATCAGCCGGTTATGCCTTACGAAACAGTACGGTATGTGGAAAAGAAAGAATGGAAGCTGAATGATGTGGCTTCGGGCAGAGTGTCAATGGAAGAATTTGCCGCACAGCTTGATGCTGCACAATTGGCGGATCTTTGCTGTGGTACAGGCTGGGGTGTGCAGGATGAGAACAATCCTGTGATTGGAGCCAGTTCGGAATCTGTACCTGGAGCGGCAGGGGAAACAACACACGCACTGGAAAGTTATGGTGTTTCTTCTATTGTATTGGCAGACGGTCCGGGCGGTGTGCGTATCACACAGCAGTTTGAGGCAACCGATCTGGAATCGGGGGAAAAGAGGCAGGTATACCATTACTGTACGGCATGGCCGGTGGGTACGCTTCTTGCTCAGTCTTTTGATCCGGAAATTTTGGAACAGGTAGGATGCGGAATGGCAGCAGACATGCAGGCAATGCGGATTGATTTGCTTCTGGGACCAGGAATGAATATTCAGCGTGATCCTATGTGCGGACGAAATTTTGAATATTTTTCTGAAGATCCTCTCATATCTGGAAAGATGGCGTCAGCAATGGTACGCGGCCTTCAGAGCCTGCCAGGAGGAGGTGGATGCATTAAGCATTATGCAGCTAATAATCAGGAGACGAATCGGAATGCTGTGGATTCTGTGATTGGTCAGCGGGCACT
>OLEH01000299.1_pt1 | contig 15846 bp, 7 predicted proteins | sample 1602531 | NCBI WGS metagenome assembly OLEH01 (sample SAMN02674964, study PRJEB24791) | human gut metagenome, SKBSTL008 | isolation source: stool | host: Homo sapiens | place: USA | reverse complement strand
TTATGGCAGAAACCAGTTGTTTTTGTGATATAAGGATTTTGATAAGCTTTTCCGGGAAAAGTCCCACCAGGAGTTCTTTTTCTTTTTTATAGGGACATGCCTTCTTTCGTGCATACATAAGTTTCTTTAATTCTTCTTCTGACAGCTCCGGCATGAAATTAATGCGGAGCTCTGCTTTATGTCCTTCTCTGACTGCACGTACTGCATAAGTGCTGAGCTGAAACACAGGGATTCCGGAAATTCCGTATTCTGTAAGCTGCAGCTCGCCACGTTCAGATTTACAGAATTTCCCATCTGTAAAAAGAGAAATCTCTCCTTCTGTACGTACGCCTGCCCATGCCTTAAAAGAAGAACCTTTACACTTCAGGGCAGTAAGTGCCGGATAAACCGGGACAATGCGGTGATGAAAGCTCTCTGCCAGCATATATCCACTGCCGTCTGAACCTGAAACAGAAGATGCCCGGGATCCATTGGCAAGTATCAGTGCATCTGCATCATAGTGCCATCCTTTTGTCAGGATTTGGAAATTCTTTTCATTTGTCCCGGTTTTTATTTCTGTAACCTGTTCGTTTGTCTTTATTTTCACACCCAGACTGGCAGCCTCCATACACAGTACATCTACAACACTCTGCGCCTGATTGCTTCTCGGATAAAGATAGCCGTTCCTGTTTAAAGGATAGATTCCTATCTCTCTGAAAAAATCAATAGTGTCTTCAACAGAAAACTGTACAAGTGCACCTTCTGCAAACTCAGGATGTTCACCTCTGTATGCATCATCCGGTTTTGCAAGATTGGAAAAATTGCATCTGCCGTTCCCTGTAGCGCAGATCTTCTTTCCAGGTTTCTCATTCTGTTCCAGAACAGTGACTGCTGCCCCTTTTCGGGCTGCCATGATCGCTGCCATCAAACCACTGGCTCCTGCTCCTGTGATCACTACCTGCCTTTTTTTCATAAAGATACAAGCCCCTTATCAACCATTTTCTGAAGAGACATCAAAACGCCAAGCTTTGCATGTTCCCAGGTAAGTCCGCCCTGGAAATACACTGCATATGGCGGTTTCATCGGACCATCTGCGGAAAGCTCGATGGAAGAGCCCTGTACAAAAGCACCTGCTGCCATGATAACCTGACTGTCATATCCGGGCATATCCCATGGCTCCGGATCCACATAACTGTCAACCGGAGCTGCTGCCTGAATACCCTTACAGAACGCGATCAGACCTTCCGGTGTGCCAAGGCTTACTGCCTGAATGATGTCCTGACGTGGCTCTGTGGAATCCGGGATTACCGGGAATCCAAGTTTCTCATAAATATTTGCCGCAAACACAGCTCCCTTTAACGCACCCTTGGTAACCATTGGTGCAAGGAAAAATCCCTGGAAGAAAGAACGGTTGACTCCCAGAGTTGCGCCTACCTCACTGCCAAGTCCGGGACAGGTCATTCTGTAAGAAGCATTCTCCACGCACTCCTTAGTACCTGCAATATAACCGCCGATAGGCGCAAGTCCGCCGCCCGGATTTTTGATCAGAGAACCAACGATCATATCAGCTCCCACATCACTTGGCTCAATGGTATCTACAAACTCACCGTAGCAGTTATCCACCATACAGATCACATCCGGTTTAATACTCTTTACAAAAGAAATCAGTTCTCCAATCTGCTTTACAGAGAAAGACGGACGTGTCTGGTATCCTTTGGAACGCTGGATCTCCACAAGACGTGTTTTTTCATTGATTGCTTTACGGATGTTGTCATAATCAAAGGTTCCGTCTTCTAACAGTTCCACCTGACGGTAACTTACTCCATATTCTGCGAGAGAACCTTTTGACGGGCGGATGCCGATTACCTCTTCCAGAGTATCGTAAGGCTTTCCGGCAGGTGCCAGAAGTTCATCACCCGGACGGAGATTACCGAATAAGGCAATGGCAAGCGCGTGAGTTCCGCATGTGATCTGCGGGCGTACCAGACAGGCTTCCGTATGGAAAGTATCTGCATAAACCTTTTCAAGTGTTTCCCGGCCAATATCGTCATATCCATAACCGGAAGAACTTCCGAAGCATTCGGCACTTACCTTATTTTTCTGCATGGCAAGAAGCACCTTCATCTGGTTATATTCTGCCGTTTTATCAAATTTTTCAAATCTTTCTTTTAAAGATTCCTCAATCTTATGACCAAAGTCATAAACCTCTGAAGAAATCCCAAGCTGTGCGTACATTTCTTTCATAATTTGTTTCGTCCTCATTTCTGTTTGCATTATTATCTTTATTTTATCTCTGAATTTCACTTATTCTGTATCAGTGATTTTTAAGAAAAATTCGGTTATAAAATTCCTCTGTCCCTGCATACCTTCAGCATTTCATCAAGGATTCTGTCTTCATTATAGTCAAATTCATCCTTATTCATCCAGATGGTATCCTTCTCCCTGCGAAACCAGGTCAGCTGGCGTTTTGCAAAATGTCTGGTATCTCTTTTCAGGATCCTGACCGCTTCCTCTAACGGATACTCGCCATCCAGATATGCAAGGATTTCTTTATATCCAAGTCCCTGCATGGAAACCATCCCCCTGTGGTATCCCATATCTTTTAACTTCTGCACTTCCTCAAGGAGTCCCTCTTTTAACATCTCATCAATACGGTCATCAATCCGTTTATAAAGAAGTTCCCTTGGTACATTCAGCACAAAATATGCCAGATTATAAGGGGTTTCGTGTTCCTTCTGCTCCTGATTATGTGCGGAGATCGGCGACTGGTTCTGATGATAAAACTCCAGTGCCCTGATCACACGTTTTACATTATTGGCGTGGATTTCCCCGGCACTGACAGGATCAACATCCAAAAGCATCTGGTGCAGATATTCATTTCCCTTCTCTGCAGCAAGCTGTTCCAGCTCCTGACGGTATCCGTCTTCCTGCTCTGCCTGAGTAAAATCAATATCCTTTGTAATAGCCTGTATATAAAATCCGGTTCCTCCTACCAGAACAGGAATTTTCCCCTTGGCATAAATTTCTTCCATGGCAGCTTTTGCCATCTGCTGGAATTTCACGATATGAAATTCTTCCTGAGGCAGCAGTTCATCTACCAGATAATGCTTTACTCCCTGCATCTCCTCCGGCCGGATCTTAGCTGATCCAATATCCATATATTTGTAGACCTGCATGGAATCAGCAGAAATGATCTCTCCGTTTACTGCTTTCGCAAGAGCAATGGATAGATGGGTTTTTCCTGCTGCCGTCGGTCCTGTAAGAACGATCAGTGGCTTTTTCATAATAGCTCCTTTATATAAACTATACAATACGTTTAAATTTCTTTTCCAGTTCTGTTTTAGTCATGGAAATAATCGTCGGTCTTCCATGAGGACAGTGATAGGGGTTCTCCAGTGTGAGCAGTTCATCGATCAAGGCATTTGCTTCCCGGTCGGACATCTGGTGATTTCCCTTTACCGCAGCCTTACATGCCATGGTGGCCAGTCTGGAAGCAAAGATTCCAAGTGGATCCTTATCCTTCTCAGAAGCAAGATTGTCAAGCATTTCCAGAAAAAGTTCTTCCTCCGTAAGACCGTACAGATTGGCCGGGACTGCATTGATACAGTATTCCTTACCGCCAAATGGTTCAATCTCAAATCCAAAATCCTCGAAATATTTACGGTTAGCCTTAAGAAGAGCTTCTTCCTGAAGATTCAGAGATACGATCAGCGGCGGGCTGAGGTACTGGGATTCTACTGTCTGCTCACGAAACCTTTTTACGAAACGTTCATAATAAACCTTTTCATGTGCCGCATGCTGGTCGATAATAAAAAATTTATCCTCAAACTGAACAAGCCAGTAAGTATCAAAAATCTGTCCGATCAGCTGATGACGGCTTCGGGATTCAGGAGCAAGAAGTTTCTCCTCAAATAATTCCAGCTGCTGTGGTCTGATTTCTTCTGATATTACATTTTTGTTTTGTTCTATCTGTTTTCTGTTTCCTTCTGAATCCACAGCAGTCTTCAGATATTCTGCAGTTCTCTGTTCTGCAATTTCCTGCTTTGTCTCTGAAAATACCGGTTGATCTTCATTCTTTTTATCGCTTAGTGTTCCCTCAAAAAGCTGTTCCTCTGCCTTGGTAAGAGGATCCCTGGTCTGATAGATCTGCTGTTCACGCACTGCCTGTTCTGCCATTGTAACAGTTCCTCGTGGTAGTGCGGTATGCTCAGAAACCCTGGAAGCTGTATTTACAGTCTGTGGACGATACTCCGGAATTTCAGCCCGACGTCTGGTTTCAAATGGCTCCGGTACATCTCCCGGTTTTACCACAGGCTGCTGTTTTTTTATCGGTTCTTCTTTTCCAAAAGGCACTGTCTGGATCATTTCTCTTGTGGTAAGAGCCTTGTGAACTGTCTCGTAAACTGCATCATAAACTTCTGTTCCTCTTGCAAACCGCACCTCCATCTTGCTTGGATGCACATTTACATCCAGATCATTTCCCTCCATCTGAATATGAAGAGAAACAAAGGGAAACTTATGCTGCATGAGAAAACCCTTATAGGCGTCCTCTATCCCCTTTGCAATGATCCGGTTCTTTACAAAACGTCCGTTAATATAATAATTCTCAAAGGTACGGTTACCTCTGGAAATCTCCGGTTTTCCCACAAAACCCTCAATCTTCATGAAATCATTCTCGTAGGATACCTCAAGAAGTGCTTTGGTGATATCTCTTCCATATATATTATAGATCACATCTTTCACATTGTAATTTCCGGAAGTATGAAGCTTCACCTGTTTATTCTGGATATATTTAAAAGAAATCTCAGGATGGGACAATGCCAGCTGCTCCATCAAAGTGCTGACATAATTTCCCTCCGTAGTATCTGATTTCAGGAACTTGCTTCTAGCAGGTGTATTGTAAAAAAGATTTCTCACCAGGAAAGTAGTTCCTTCCGGTGCTCCCATATCCTCTAAAGACTCCTGTACACCACCGTTGATCACATAACGGACGCCGCTTAATGCAGATGGGGTTTTTGTGATCAGTTCCACCTGTGCAACAGCAGCAATACTGGACAAAGCCTCACCGCGAAATCCAAGAGACGCAATGTGTTCCAGATCCTCAACCTTCTCAATCTTACTGGTGGCATGACGCAAAAATGCCAGGGGTACCTGATCTCTTTCCATACCCCCGCCATTATCTGTGATACGTATCATCTTTTTGCCGCCGTCTGTGATCTCCACTGTTACAGCAGTTGCTCCTGCATCAATTGCATTTTCCACAAGCTCCTTCACAATGGAGGACGGACGTTCCACTACCTCACCGGCAGCAATCTTATCTATGGTCTGCTGGTCTAATACTGCAATTTTTCTCAACTTTTATCACCATCTGTTCTTAATCTTGTTCTGCAGGTTATAAAGTGTATTCATTGCCTCGATAGGAGTCATATTCCCCATATCAAGACCTTTTATCTCATCAATGATATCGTTATCCTTAACTGTATCGAACAGAGACATCTGTGCCATATCGACTTCGTCATATTTTTTTGCCTTACTTTTTTTCTTTGCAGTATGTTCCTTGGCCGCGATCTCACTGACGCGGTTTGTGATATCCTCATCGCTGAGTTCCTCTACGATTTCCTTCGCACGGGAAATGACAAGATCCGGTACTCCGGCAAGCTTTGCAACCTGGATACCATAACTCTTGTCAGCCCCGCCTTTTACGATCTTTCTTAAGAATACGATGTCATCTCCCTTTTCTTTTACAGCAATACAATAGTTGTTGACATTATCAATCTTTCCTTCGAGTTCTGTCAGTTCATGATAATGTGTAGCAAATAAAGTTTTTGCTCCCAACAGTTTGCTGTCGCTGATGTATTCTACAACAGCCCAGGCAATTGACAGACCGTCAAATGTACTTGTTCCGCGTCCGATTTCATCAAGAATGAGAAGACTTTTTGAGGTTGCATTTCTTAAAATATTGGCAACTTCACTCATCTCAACCATAAATGTACTCTGTCCAGAAGCAAGATCATCTGATGCTCCAACCCTTGTAAAGATACGATCTACGATACCGATATTTGCTTTCGCCGCTGGTACAAAGGAACCAATCTGCGCCATTAATACGATCAGAGCAACCTGTCTCATATAAGTTGATTTACCTGCCATGTTTGGTCCCGTGATGATCGCTACACGATTCTTCTTGTTATCAAGATATGTATCATTAGAAATAAACATATCATTTGGGATCACCTGCTCCACAACCGGATGTCTTCCATCCTTGATATCAATCGTCCCTCTGACATTTAACTTCGGACGTACAAAATGATTGCGTTCTGCGACATATGCAAGGGAGGCAAGTGCATCGATCTGTGCGATCACATTCGCTGTTCTTGAGATTCGTTCCATCTCTCCTGCTAATGTTTCACGGATCATAACATAAGTTTCATATTCTAACGCATACAGACGGTCTTCGGACCCCAGGATCGTATCCGCCAGCTGGTTTAATTCTTCGGTTGTGTAACGTTCGGAATTGGCCAGTGTCTGCTTACGGATATAATGATCAGGTACAAGATCTTTGTAGGAATTTGTCACATCTAAATAGTACCCAAATACTTTATTAAACTTGATCTTTAAGTTCTTGATCCCTGTTTTTTCACGTTCCCGTTCCTCAAGTTCCATCAACCATTGCTTTCCTTCTGTTTTGGCACGTTTTAATTTGTCTATATCTTCCTTGAATCCTTCCTTGATGATCCCACCTTCTTTGATCGCAAGCGGTGGTTCTTCAATGATGGAATCTTCCAAAAGATTGTGGATATCTTCCAATGGATCTAAATCTTCTCTTAATCCAGACAATAATGGATCTTTGCATTCTTCAAGAACTGTTTTGATCGCAGGCAGCAATTCCAACGATGTTTTAAATGCGATCATATCTCTTGGATTCGCTGTCTTATAACTTACTTTTGTCATTAAACGTTCCAGATCATAGATCGGATTTAAGTATTCTCTTAATTCTTCTCTTACGATCGTCTGATCAGTAAGTGTTGTGACCGCATCGTATCTCTCTTCGATCTTTTTCTTGTCAACCAACGGCTGCTCCACCATGTTTCTTAGCATTCTGGCACCCATGGCTGTTTTTGTCTTATCTAAGACCCATAAGAGTGAACCTTTTTTTTGTTTATCACGTAATGTCTCACAAAGTTCCAAATTTCTACGGCTGGAACTATCGATGATCATAAATTCACTTGTCTCATAAGCTTCAATATGCATCAGATGATCCAGAGAACTCTTCTGTGTCTCATGAAGATATCCAAGCAATGCACCCGTTGCGATCACTCCCATTGGATGATCCAAAAGTCCAAGACCTTCTAAATTTCCTACTTTGAACTGACGCTTGATCCTTTCCTCTGCCTGTTCTTCATCAAAATGGTATGGCTCAATGCTTGAGATCACGATCGACATCTTGTCTTTTAAGTAATCAAAATCCATGCCACTGATCAAAAATGCATCATTACAAACGATCTCTGCCGGCTCGAACTTGAAGATCTCATCTCTGACTTTCGCTAAACTATCCATTGATGTTGTTCTAAAATCGCCCGTTGTAACATCAACAAATGAAATTCCGTAACTTCCATCATTTGCAAAAATACACATCAGATAGTTATTTTTCTCATCATCAAGACTCTGCTGGGAAATATTCGTTCCTGGCGTTACAATACGCACGATCTCTCGTTTTACGATTCCCTTTGCCTGGCTTGGATCTTCAACCTGCTCACAGATCCCGACTTTATATCCTTTTTCTACTAATTTATTTAAATAGGAATCCACAGCATGATAAGGAACGCCACACATTGGTGCGCGCTCCTCAAGTCCACAGTTCTTCCCTGTTAATGTGATCTCTAATTCTTTGGATGCTGTCAGTGCATCATCAAAGAACATCTCATAGAAATCTCCGAGACGATAAAATAAGATACAATCTTTATTCTCTTCTTTGATCTGCATATACTGCTGCATCATTGGTGTCAGTTTTCCTTTTTTAGCCATGGATCTGCTCTCCCATATAATAGAAACCTTTTTCCTCAACTAATTTAACATCTGCCATTGTACCAATCTGTTCTTTACATCCTTTAAAATGAACTAACAGGTTATTTTCCAATCTTCCTGTTAACATTCCTTCTTCGTGCGTATTCTCTTCTTCGATCAGAACTCTCTCGATATCTCCGACTTTCTTCTTGCAATTCTTTGCAGATGTCTCTTTTAATAAGGCAAGAAGTCTGTCAAAACGATCTTTGATCACATCTTTGTCCACCTGATCTTCCATGCTCGCTGCTGGTGTTCCAGAACGTTTCGAATATACATATGTGTATGCACTGTCAAATCCAACTTCTCTTACAACATCTAATGTCTCCTTGAAATCTTCTTCTGTCTCTCCAGGGAATCCTACGATAATATCTGTTGTAAAAGACACTCCAGGGATTCTCTCCTGAATCTTCTTAGCAAGTGCTACATACTGTTCTTTTGTATAATGACGATTCATCAATTTTAACAGGCGGCTGCTTCCTGACTGCATTGGAAGATGCATATGTTTACATACTTTCTTGCTTGTTGCCATCACTTCGATCAGATCATCCGATAAATCCTTTGGATGTGGTGTCATAAAACGGATTCTTTCTAGTCCTTCGACTTTCTCTACTTCTCTTAATAATTCAGCAAATGACATTGGTTCTTCTAATGTCTTTCCATAAGAATTTACATTCTGTCCAAGAAGCATCACTTCTTTGACACCTTCTGATACGACCTGCTTTACTTCTTTGATGATATCTTCCGGCTTACGGCTTCTTTCTCTTCCTCTTACATATGGCACGATACAGTAACTGCAGAAGTTATTGCATCCATACATAATATTAACTCCACATTTGAATGAGAATTTACGGTCACTTGGAAGATCTTCCACGATCTGGTCTGTATCTTTCCAGATATCAACGATCATTCCCTTGGAGTCTACTCTTGCTTTTAATAATTCTGCTAATTTAAAGATATTGTGTGTTCCAAAGATGATATCTACAAATTTATAGCTTGAACGAATCTTCTCGATCACATGCTCTTCCTGCATCATACATCCACATAACCCGATCATCATCTGTGGATTTCTCTCTTTCATCTTCTTAACCTGCCCCAAATGTCCATATAACTTTGTATTGGCATTCTCACGAACTGTACATGTATTAAAGATCAGAAAGTCTGCTTCTTCTGTTTCAACTTCTTCATATCCGATCGTTTCTAAGATCCCTAATAACTTTTCAGAGTCTTTTTCATTCATCTGGCAGCCAAATGTGGTTACATGGCATGTGAGCTTCCTTCCCAATTCTCCAGACTTTTTCTGAACCCATTTTTTCATTTCTTCCATATATTCATACTGTCTTGACGACTCGTTCTTTAACTGTTCCATTCTATTATTTCTCCTACTTTATATAATTCATCTCTATTTTTACAGTATCTTTGATTATAACATGAATGTTCTGCTTAGACAATTTTAATTTTGTGGCAACTACTCTTCAACCAAATTTTTCGATATTTTTCTTGTCACATTGCTTCGTTTAAAGTAAAATATAAGTAATATTTATGTTAAGTTATTGTTAAGAAGGAGAACTGTCGTATGAACTATACTATCATACTTGCTCTGATGGGAGGCCTTGGCCTCTTTCTTTATGGGATGAAACTGATGAGCGATGGACTTGAGAAAGCTGCCGGTGCGAAGCTTCGCCGGATTCTTGAAATATTTACTACAAACCGTTTAACGGGTATGTTAGTCGGAATCTTTTTTACCGCTGTTATTCAGTCCTCTAGTGCTGCTACTGTTATGGTAGTCAGCTTTGTAAATGCAGGGCTTATGAACCTGTCTCAGGCTGCTGGAGTTATCCTTGGTGCTAACATTGGTACTACTGTTACTTCCCAGCTTGTTTCTTTTAACCTTTCTGAGATTGCCCCTGTCTTTTTAATGGCGGGTGTTATTATGGTATTATTTATGAATAATCCTACCGTCCAGAAAGTGGGAGAAGTTATTCTTGGATTTGGTGTTTTATTTATGGGATTAACTTCCATGTCAAGTGCTATGTCTGTGTTAAGGGATTCACCTTTGATCACATCTTACCTTCAGACACTGGATAACCATTTCCTTGGTGTTTTATTTGGATTTATCATGACTGCGATCTTACAGAGTTCTTCTGTTACTGTAAGTATCGTTCTTTTGATGGCATCTCAGGGATTATTACATCTTCCAATCTGCTTCTTTATTATTCTTGGATGTAATATGGGATCTTGTGTGTCCGCATTGCTTGCCAGCTTAAGTGGTAACAAAGGTGCAAAACGTGCTGCGATGATCCATTTCTTATTTAATGTATTTGGAAGTATCATCATCTTTACAGGACTTAGCTTTGCACTTACTCCTATCACAAACTTTTTCTTAAGTATTTCCGGTGGAAATCTTGGACGAAGTGTTGCAAATGCTCATACAACATTTAAGATCATTGAAGTATTATTTATGTTCCCATGTACACCTTTAGTTGTTGCATTAACAGAGAAGATCATCCGTGGAAAAGATGAAAAAGTTCACCATAATGAACTGCAGTATATTACAGAGATTTCCTTAAAATCTCCTGCAACAATGATCCCTCAGGCGAAGAATGAGTTAAGACGTATGGCTAATATGGCACAGGAGAATTTAGACCATGCCATCCACGGATTTCTAAATCAATCCGATGAATTTGTTGATAAAATCTATCATCGCGAGGAAGATATCAATAATGTCAGTCATGCGATCACTGATTATCTGGTAAAGTCCAACCAGCTATCACTGCCTTTAGCCGATCAGAAGATCTTGGGTTCCATGTTTTATGTTGTTAATGATATCGAACGTATCGGTGATCACGCAGAAAATTTTGCTGATTTTACAAAAACAGAGATCAAACATAACACTGGACTTACTGGAGATGCAAAAGAAGAAATCAAAAAGATGTACACTGCTGTTTCCAAACTGTTAAAACTTTCCCTGGAGTGTTTCATGGAACAAGATGGTGTCAACAAACCTGAAGAAAAGCTTGCTGAGATTGCAATTCTGGAAGCTTCGATTGACAAAATGGAACGCAGATATCAAAAACACCATATCAAACGTCTTGCCAAAGGCGAATGTGAGCCAAGAGCTGGTTTATTGTTCTCCGATATGCTTTCTGAATTAGAGCGTATTGCTGATCATAGTGTGAATATTGCTTATTCCATGAGTGATGAAGATGAAGATGAAATACTTGCTGCTGAGAATGAAGCCCTCACTGCTAAAAATTAAATTTGAGTTGAACCTAGAATATAAGAAAAGGATCTGCAAACCCTTTTGATACTTTATGTATCTTTGATCTGCAGATCCTTTTTCTTTTTTTCTTTTATAACTCTATCACTTTATAATCTATAGGTGCTACATTTGTCTTGATCACAGCGTTGCTCAAGTTCTTTAACAGCGCCTGTAATGCATTCTCATTGACCCCTTCTTTGACCTTGTTGAGATCTAGATTGATCTCTTCTTTTTTCATCGTCGGATTGACGAGAAGTAATATTGCTTTGTTCTCACTTGCTTCTCCAAAGACATCTTTTTTCTCGCTGATAAATCTTTAGATCGCAAGGACATTTTCAGTCGGTGCCATATATAATGCATATCCTGTCTGTAAGACTTTTTCACGGTTTCTAAGGCTAGTCAGTCTCAAAACTTCCTGATAGGTTTCTTTGTCATTTTCAAAAAATGCTCCTCGGTTAAATGGGTCCATCAGTCCATGCATTCCATATTCGTCTCCATAATAAATGCATGGCATTCCTGGGACAAAGAACTGAACTGCCATTGCAAGTCTTGTGAGTGCTTTTCCTTTCTGATCCATCTTTGATGTTATAACATATTCTGCCTGCTGCTCTCTCGATGGCAGATTCTCATTCATTCCGGTTGCAAGTGTTGTCCGAATTCTTGGAATATCATGAGAAGATAACAGGTTCATCAGTGCATAATACAATGGTTTTGGATAATTACACTGTTGGGATATCAAGAATGTCTTCATATCTTTGGCACTTTGATTGCCGAGTAAATAATCTGTAACGTTGACTTTCAGCGGATAGTTCATTGCGCTGTCTAAGCCTTTACCCAAAGCATATTTACGTTTCGTTCCGTAACTTTCTTTGGTTGTGACATCTTCCCATACCTCACCGATCAGTGTATAATTCTTGAATTTCTTCTTTAATTCACTTCGCAATTTAAAGATAAATTCATCTGGAAGTTCGTCTGCAACATCCAGACGGAATCCTGATGCTCCAAGTTTTAACCAATGCTTGATCACCGAATCTTCTCCTGTGATAATGTAATCAACAAACTTTTCATTTAATTCATTGACTTCCGGCAGTGTTTCAAACCCCCACCAGCTCTTATAAGTTCCATCTTCGTTAAAGTCATACCAATCATAGTACTTTGACTCTTCCCCTTGATATGCCCCTGGTTCTTCGTAATTTCCCTTTTTGTTAAAATAGACACTATCATCCCCAGTGTGGGAATATACCCCATCCAAGATCACATGAATCCTGCGTTCTTTGGCAAGCTGGCATAGCCGCTTAAAATCTTCGTTATTTCCAAGGAATGGATCGACTTTCTTATAATCTGATGTATTATAGCGGTGGTTTGATGCTGCTTCTCCAATCGGATTCAGATAAATACAACTGATCCCCAATCGTTTCAGATCATCAAGTTTGGATATGATTCCCTCAATATCTCCACCAAAATAATCACATGGATCATAAAATTCTTTTCCCGGAAGTGGTCCAAATACTGGTTGTTCTTCCCAGTCATCATGCAGATAGACCGTTCTTCCCATACTTTCATGATATACTTTCCCGCGTTTCATATTTTCTTTGTTTCCCTGGCAGAAACGATCTGGGAAAATCTGATACATGATTCCTTTTGACATCCACCTTGGGGTGTCAAAATCTTCTTCATACACAGTGATCTGAAAACTATCCGGGTTGTCATCAACGATCATTCCTTCTCCTTGTGTCTTCCCATGTCTGGCTCCATAAAAATAACATTTCCCATGTTCCCAGATTCTGAAATAATACCAGACAACACCTGCTTCACTGGTCATCTTTATGTGTTCTTCCATGCAGTCTTTTTTTCGTTTCATCTCATACTCCCGGTGAAAACTTTCAGAATACATGATGATCTCTGCCTTATTGACTTCCTGCCCTACATCATACAGGCGGATCATCATCTCGCTTCCACATGTGACTGCACCTACGGGAGTTCTGTATTTTTCTACTGACGCGTTATGAATCATAATTTAATCTCATCTTTTTTGTAACTCTTATTTTACTGGTTTCAGATTCCAGATTTTTTCATTATATTGTTCAATCGTTCGGTCTGATGAAAAATATCCGGATTTTGCTGTATTAACAACTGCTTTTTTGATCCATTCATCCTTATGATCGACATACAAACGATATACTTTTTCATATGTTTCGATATAAGACGGAAAATCTGCAAGTATGTAGTATGGATCTGCCTCTCCATATTCCCCAAATAAAAGATTCTGGTAAATCTCTGAATATTTTCTGTTTCCGTATCGTAACAGATTTCCTTCGATCAGACAATTACATACATCACGGATTCCTGGATGATTCTCGAAAATAATCCCTGGATTGTATGTATGGTACATTTTTTTATTGTAATTACCCTCAGCGCTGTCCCCGAAGATAAAGATATTCTCCTGACCTACACGCTCTGCGATCTCTATATTGGCTCCATCCATAGTGCCGATCGTCAATGCACCATTCATCATAAATTTCATATTTCCTGTTCCAGATGCTTCCATTCCTGCGGTAGAAATCTGCTCACTGATATCTGCTGCCGGAATCAGTATCTCCGCAACCGATACACAATAATTTTCTACGAAAACCACCTGAATCTTTCCGTCCATATCTGGATCTTTATTCACCATTTCCTGAATGGAATGGATCAGCCTTATGATCTCTTTTGCCCTGGCATATCCCGGTGCTGCTTTCGCCGCAAAAATAAATGTGATCGGTGTTGTAATACATGCTGGATCTTTTTTGATCTTCTGATATATATAAATGATATGCAGACATTTTAACAGCTGTCGTTTATACTCATGCAAACGTTTGCAATGAACATCAAAAATAGATTCTGGGTTCACTTCGATCCCTTGCTTTTCTTTGATATACTTTGCAAAACGGATCTTATTATTTCGTTTGACCTTCTCATATTTTTTACAAAATTCTTTGTCATCTTTATATGGAAGGATCTGTTCAAACAGACGGTAATCCTTTAAAATATCCCCTTTCACATACTCTCTTACCAGATGATATAGCCCCTGATTGGCCAGTGCTAACCAGCGTCTGTGTGTGATCCCATTTGTGATCGCAAGATATTTTTGTGGAAAGATCTGATAAGATCCTTTAAAAATCCTCGTTTTTAAAATATCAGCGTGAAGATTTGAAACACCATTGATCCTGCGGCAAAGAGCTACGCATAGGTTTGCCATTCGGATCTCATTGTTTCCGATCACTGCCATCTGTGCGATCTTTTCTTCTTCCTTGCTGTAATATACGGAAAGTTTCTGACAGTATTTCTCATTGATCGCGCAAATGATCTGATAGATTCTTGGAAGCAGTAAACGAAACATATTCTCATCCCAACATTCCATTGCTTCTGTCATGATCGTATGATTCGTATAATGAAATATCTTCTTGACCATACCATATGCCTCATCCCATCCAAAATCTTCTTCATCCATCAAGATCCTCATAAGTTCTGGCATCGCCAATGCCGGATGTGTCTCATTGATCTGAATGACAACATGTTCTGGCAAGGAGTTCAGATCATCAAATACTGCTTTATGTCTCTTGATCATCGACTGCATCGTTGCAGATGCCAGAAAATAAAACTGTTTTAAACGCAGCATTTTACCCTGCATATGATCATCTGACGGATATAAGACTTTCGAGATTGCTTCTGCAAATGTCTGGTCTGCCATCGCTTTATCATAGATTCCTTCATTAAACGAATGAAAATCGAACCGCCGCTTGCTTCTGGCACTCCACAGACGAAGAGTTGCTGGCGTCTTAGTCTTGTATCCAATGATCGGTACATCATATGGGACTGCAATGACGGTATTATAATCTTTATGTTCAATCTTTAATCCATTCTCTGTCCAGTTTTCCTGAATCGTTCCATTAAAATGTACTTCCACACTTAATTCCGGGCGCTCGATCTCCCAAACATTTCCATCTCTTAACCAGTCATCTTCCATCTCAATCTGCGTTCCATCTACAATTTTCTGACGAAACATTCCATATTCATATCGGATCCCACATCCGAGTACTGGAAGTTCCATCGTAGAAAGTGAATCCAAAAAACATGCTGCCAGTCGTCCTAGTCCTCCATTTCCAAGTCCTGCATCATTTTCTTCATCCGTAATCTTATCAAAATCAAGTCCCATCTCCCAGAATGCTTCCCGATATGCCTCATATAATCCTTGACTGATCAGATTATTAGAAAATGCCCTTCCCATCAAAAATTCGGCTGACATATAGTAAAGTTTCTTAACTCCCTGCTCTTGTACCCTTTTTCTGCTGTCTGCCCAGGATATCATGATATCATCCCTGATACACTCCGCTGCTGCCTTATAGATCTCATCATTTGTTGCCTCACTGATCGTTCTTCCAAGTGCATGAATTAATTTATTCTCGATCCGTTGTCCGATCTTATTGCTGTCCATATAGTCCATTGTGATCTAAGCCTCCTTTCTAGTCTTTATCTTTGACCTGTAAAGATCGGAAGAGCACACGTCT
>OLEH01000277.1_pt1 | contig 16585 bp, 14 predicted proteins | sample 1602531 | NCBI WGS metagenome assembly OLEH01 (sample SAMN02674964, study PRJEB24791) | human gut metagenome, SKBSTL008 | isolation source: stool | host: Homo sapiens | place: USA | reverse complement strand
GACTACCAGAGATAACCCATTTGCAAGAAATGTTGTAAAGAAATCTATGTCCATGTCCATGATCTGTATTTCTGTGATCGTAAAGATCAGGCGGATCCCAGCCAGCGCGATCACAATCAAAATAATGATTGAAAGTACGATTTCCGTATAGCGCGCGACATTGTATATCCCCTCGTTGAAACATTTACGAACCTTGTGGTTTAACTCTTTCTGCATAAATCCTCCTGTTATTTAAAATACCTTCGTAGTCCATTTACTCATATCCCAGACTTCATTTACCACATCCTGGTAAAATTCCGGTTCATGGCAGATGAGAAGGATACTTCCGCGGTATTCCCGGAGAGCTTTTTTCAGCTCGTCTTTTGCATCTACATCCAGATGATTGGTAGGCTCGTCCAGAAGCAGAATGTTCGTTTCTTTATTCACCAGCTTACACAGACGCACCTTCGCCTGCTCCCCGCCACTCAGTACACGTACCTGACTTTCAATATGCTTGGTAGTCAGACCGCATTTGGCGAGAGCAGACCGCACTTCATACTGAGTATAAGACGGAAACTCCGCCCAGATCTCATCAATACAGGTAGTCTTGTTATCACCCTTTACTTCCTGCTCAAAATATCCAATCTGAAGATTCTCCCCGAGTTCGCAGGAACCCTTCAGAGACGGGATCAACCCCAGAATACTCTTCAGTAAAGTTGTCTTACCGATACCGTTTGCACCAACCAGCGCAATCTTATTTCCTCTTTCCATAGAGAGAGTAACAGGTCTGGAAAGAGGTTCATTATAACCAATAACCAGATCCTTCGTTTCGAAAATATATTTCCCCGGAGTGCGTCCGTATTTAAAATGAAACTCAGGCTTCGGCTTCTCGGCAGCAAGCTCGATCACATCCATCTTATCCAGCTTCTTCTGTCTGGACATTGCCATATTTCTTGTAGAAACCCTGGCCTTATTTCTTGCGACGAAATCCTTCAGTTCACTGATTTCCTGCTGCTGGCGTCTGTAAGCAGCCTCAAGCTGAGCCTTCTTCACCTCATACACTTCCTGGAAATGGTCATAATCCCCGACATAACGGTTCAGTTCCTGATTCTCCATATGATAAACCAGATTGATAACAGAATTCAGAAACGGAATATCGTGGGAGATAAGGATAAATGCATTCTCATAATCCTGCAGATAACGCTTCAGCCATTCGATATGTTCCTCATCCAGATAGTTGGTAGGCTCGTCCAGAAGCAGGATATCCGGCTTCTCCAGAAGCAGCTTGCCAAGCAGAACCTTGGTTCTCTGACCACCACTCAGGTCTGTAACATCACGTTCCAGTCCGATATCCAGAAGTCCCAGGGCTCTGGCAACTTCCTCCACCTTCGCATCGATCACATAGAAATCATGCATGGTAAGGGTATCCTGAATAGTTCCCAGCTCTTCCATCAGAGTATCCATCTCCTCAGGAGAAGCAGTGCCAAGAGAGTCACAGATCCCATTCATTCTTTCCTCCATCTCAAAGAGATAAGAGAACGCAGACTTCAGCACGTCACGGATGGACATACCCTGAGAAAGGACAGAATGCTGGTCCAGATAGCCGACACGTACATTCTTTGCCCATTCAATCTTACCCTCATCCGGCATCAGCTTTCCGGTTACAATATTAAAGAAAGTAGATTTACCTTCCCCGTTGGCACCAACCAGTCCAATATGCTCGCCCTTTAACAGGCGGAAAGACACATCATTAAAAATCGCCCTGTCTCCGAAACCATGTGTCAGATGTTCAACATTCAAAATACTCATAAAAAGAAATTCTCCTTAATTATTGTTATATAATGTCAGGGTCCAAAGGTATTTCACCCCTGACCTGACATCCACGAATTACTTACTCCGCTGCAAAGCAGCTCCCGCAATTCTTTTAATATTTGTAACTATACAACAGTATGATCAGACTTCCCTGACTCCTTTTAATGACGGCTCAGCCATCAGCGAATAATTTGTATAATAAACCACAAATCCGGGCTTCGCCCCTGCAGGCTTTTTCACCTGCTTCTTCTGGATATAATCAATCTCCACCTTAGGAGCAGTACGTCCTTTGGAATAATAAGCAGCAAGCTGTCCCGCAATCTCAAAGATATGATCCGGCAGTTCGCCGTCCTTAGACTTCACGACCACATGCGAACCGGCCATCTTCTTGGCATGAAACCACCAGTCATTCCCTGTGGCAAACTTAAAGGTAAGCTCATCATTCTGGAAATTATTTTTTCCCACATAAATATCATACCCATCCTCAGTCACATAATGGAACGGCTTAGACTTACTCTGTGCCTTCTGTCCCTTCCTGCGGTCATAATGCTTCTTAATATATCCATACTCCATCAGCTCTTCCTTGATCTGTGCCAGATCACTCTCAGCCAGAGCAATATCCAGAGCATTGGAAACAGACTCCAGATGCTCAATCTCACTTCTCGTATCTGCAATCTGCTCAGTCAGAGCCTCCTCCGTACGCTTCAGCTTTCCATACTTGTCAAAATACTTTTTGGAATTCTCCGCCGGAGTCATAGTAGGATCAAGAGGAATGGTAATCTCCTCATTGGTATAATAATTCAGAGCCTTAAACGACTTACATCCATCCTCCAGTCCATACCCATAAGTATTGATCAGCTCCCCGTAAACCTTATACTTCTCCTTCTTCGCAGTATCCTTCATCTGCTTCTCCTGCAGACTCAGCTTTTTACGGTTACGCTCCAGCGCAGTCTGCACGATCCTCCTCAGATCCGAAGACTTCTGATGGATACGCGTCAACGTATTCTTTGTCGCATAATAAGTCTCCAGCATCTGTGAAACACTCTCAAACTCCACAGAATGATACTCCGGTCCATACTGCTGGAACGCAAACACACCATACTCCACAGGTTCTTCCCCCCGGTAAACAATATTCGGAGAAAAATCCCCCTCCACAACCTGATCCATCAGCCTGCGGAACGTATGATACAAATGCACCCTCGCCGCCTCATCCAGAGACTGCGCTGCATCACTCCCGTCGATCGAAGCCCTGAAACAGATCTCCTCCGCAACAACCGGACTGATCCCCGTAAGAGAAGAATAAACAGCCCTGGAAACATTACATGGCTTCCTGCACACAACATCACAGAACTCCTCCTCACTCACAGTCAGCGGATCCAGCTTATCCTGCGTCTTCGGAATAAAATACTCCCTTCCCGGAAGCACCTCACGCACAGAACTCATATGAGAAGAAACATGCTTGATACTATCCAGGATCATCCCCTTATCATCACAGAAAATAATATTACTGTGCTTGCCCATCAGCTCCATGATAAGAACCTTCTTACAGGGATCCCCCAGCTCATTCAGATGCTCCAGCTCAAACATCACCACACGCTCCATCCCCGGCTGCCTGATATCCGAAACCCTCGCACTTCCAATATGCTTACGCAGCAGCATACAGAAATTAGGCGCAGTCATAGGGCTGGGCTTATTCTTGGAAGTAAAATAAATCAGCGGAAGAGAAGCACTGGCCGAAAGCAGCAGCCTGCACTGCCCATTCGCCCCCTTCCCCGTAATCAAAAGCTCATCCGCCTCCGGCTGAGCAATCTTATTAAACCGTCCTCCATCCAAATTCAAATGCAGCTCCTTCACCATAGCTGCAATCGTAATCCCATCAAAAGCCATATAAAAACACTCCTTTTTAAATAATACTCACAATAATCAAAATCTCAGTCCCCAATGTGACTGATAACAATTTTATAATTGACAGGTAATACATAAAATCTAAACATCACCTACGTCAGAAAGGCAAAGCCCTTTCTGACAAACAAACTATAATAAGCTTTCCTGAAAGCCGTTCAATTTAAAGGATATACCATATACCTCCAACAGCCAGCTACCAGCAGGAGAAAATAAATAGTTCCGGGCGCATTTGCAGGGGTTGTAGTAACTCTTAGGCTTCGGGAATCTGCGTTATGAAAAAAACAGCAACCTGTCTGAGCGAAGCGAGTTTTGCTGTTTTTTTCATGCCTTTAGCAGATTTCCGAAGCCTTAGAGTTGACTAAACCCCGAAACCGCGCCCGGAACTATTTATTTTCTCCTGCGTCCCACCTGCGTCCCACCTGCGGCGTCCCTTCTGCTAGTATACCACACATTTCCTATCGCCATCAACGAAAAAATGTTTGACTCCCATTCTATAATGAACTATAATAAATCTGTATGTAAACCAGAACAGGCACACATACCCCGACACTAATAGACAGACAAAGAGAGAAAAACTATGATAAAAAGCATGACAGGTTTCGGCCGGGCAGAAGTCGTGACCAAAGAAAGAAAAATAACAATCGAACTAAAATCTGTCAACCACAGATACCTGGACCTCAGCATCAAAATGCCCAGAAAACTCAACTTCCTGGAAGGCGCAGTCAGAAACCTGATGAAAACCTACATCCAGAGAGGCAAAGTTGATGTATACATCACATACGAAGACTACACCCTGGACAACGGAGCTCTCAAATACAACAGAGAACTCGCATCCGAATACATCACCTGTCTTAAACAGATGCAGCAGGACTTTGACCTTGACTACGATATCAAAGTCAGCACCCTGTCACGCTATCCGGAGGTACTTGTCATGGAAGAACAGTCTGTTGATGAGGAAGCACTCTGGGAATCTCTGGAAGCGCCCCTTCGCGAGGCGTGTGAGAAATTTGTCCAGACAAGGATACTGGAAGGCAGAAATCTTGAGAAAGACCTTATCGGAAAACTGGACAGCCTTGAAGAAAAAGTATTACGTGTAGAAGCCCGCTCTCCGGAAGTAGTCAATGCCTACAGGACCAAACTGGAAGCAAAAGTTTCCGAGCTGCTGGAAGACACACAGATCGACGACAACCGCATCGCAGCAGAAGTCATCCTGTTTTCAGACAAAATCTGCAATGATGAGGAAACCGTCCGCCTTCACAGCCACATCAGGAACATGAAAAAGATGCTCACAACAGAGAAAGAAGGCATCGGACGCAAACTGGACTTCATGGCACAGGAAATGAACAGAGAAGCAAACACGATTTTATCCAAATCAAGTGATCTGGAGATCTCCAACATTGCCATTGATCTGAAAACAGAGATCGAGAAAGTCAGAGAACAGATCCAGAACGTAGAATAGAGGAAGAAAACGTGGCAAGACTTATTAATATCGGTTTTGGAAATGTAGTCAATTCACAGAAAATCGTGGCAGTGGTAAGCCCGGATGCGGCACCTGTAAAACGAATGGTGCAGAGCATAAAGGGAACCCGGTCACTGATTGATGCAACTCAGGGGCGAAAGACAAAAGCAGTGATTGTCACAAGCGACGATTATCTGGTGCTCAGCGCACTTCAGCCTGAGACCATTGCCCGGAGATTTGCAGAAATATATGAAAACGAGGATAAGGGAGAGACCCATGAATAAAGGAATTTTAGTAGTGGTTTCCGGATTTTCCGGTGCAGGAAAAGGCACAGTAATGAAACGCCTCATGGAGAAATATGATGATTATGCATTATCTGTCTCCGCAACAACCAGAAAACCCCGTCCCGGTGAAGAGGACGGCAGAGAATATTTCTTCCGTACAAGGGATGAATTTGAGAAGCTGATCGAAGAGGATGCATTGCTTGAATATGCCCGGTATGTGGAAAATTATTACGGTACCCCACGCTCTTATGTCGAAGAGCAGCTTCGGGCAGGCAGAAATGTAATCCTTGAGATCGAAATCCAGGGTGCAATGAAGATCAAAGAGAAAATACCGGAAGCACTTCTGGTGTTTGTAACTCCGCCGACTGTGGAGGAACTGGAACGCCGTCTCACAGGCAGAGGAACAGAAACCGCACAGGTGATCGCAGACAGACTTGCAAGAGCCGGTGAAGAGGCAGAAGGTATGGGACAATATGACTATATTCTTGTCAACGATACTGTAGAGGAATGCGTAGACCATCTTCATCAGATCATTGTGAGTGAACATTCCAGAGTATCCAGAAATGCAGAATTTATCGCAGATATCCAGAAACAGACAAAAGCATTTCAGAAATGATAAACATGCGGCAAGACCGCTTAAAAGAAAGGAGAAAATACATGATACATCCGTCTTATACAGAATTAATCGAAGCAATCAATACAAACAGTGAGGACGATGATACAACAATGTCCCTTAACAGCCGTTATTCCCTTGTACTTGCTGCAAGTAAACGTGCACGCCAGATTATCGCTGGTTCCAAACCAATGGTAGAGGGTGCAGCAGGCAAGAAACCTCTCTCAGTTGCAATCGACGAGCTCTACAAAGGAAAAGTAAAGATCCTTGCTCCGGAAGAAGAGGATGAAGAAGGAACAGCGCAGACAGCTGAGGCACAGACAGAAGAAATTTCAGAAGAATCAGCACAGGCTTCTGAAATCGCAGAAACTGCTGAAACAGCAGAAGAAACAGTATCTGAGGAAGCAACTGAAGAGTAAGAACTGATGGTAACACAATAGATAAACAAAAGGATGTGTCTGAGAATTACAGAGGTATATTTTCAGGCACATTCTTATAGGAGAATTTATGAAATTATTATTCGTATCATTAGGCTGTGACAAGAACCTTGTAGATTCCGAAGAAATGCTTGGACTTCTTACAGGTAACGGGTTCGAGATCGTAGATGATGAAACTGAAGCAGAGGCCATTGTGGTGAACACCTGCTGCTTTATCAATGACGCAAAGGAAGAGAGCGTCAACACCATCCTTGAGATGGCAGAATACAAGAAAACCGGGAGCTGTAAAGTCCTGGTTGTCACAGGATGTATGGCACAGCGTTATAAGAATGAGATCATTGAGGAAGTACCGGAAGTAGATGCAGTACTTGGCACAACTTCCTACGGAGACATCCTTAAGGCAATCCGTGAAGCAATGGAAGGAAAACATTTCCAGGAATTTAAAGATATTGATTATCTTCCGGAAAAGCTTGGCAAACGTGTTCTCACAACAGGCGGACATTTCGGATACCTCAAGATAGCAGAAGGCTGTGATAAACACTGCACCTACTGTATCATCCCGAAACTTCGCGGTAAATTCCGAAGCGTTCCGATGGAACGTCTGGTAACACAGGCAAAGGAGATGGCAGAGGAAGGCGTAAAAGAGCTGATCCTTGTCGCACAGGAGACAACCGTATATGGAACTGATATATATGGAAAGAAATCTCTTCATATCCTCCTGAAAGAGTTATGCAAGATCAAAGGAATCCGCTGGATCCGCGTGCTTTACTGCTATCCGGAGGAAATTTACGATGAACTGATCCAGACCATGAAAGAGGAGAAGAAGATCTGCCATTATCTGGATCTTCCAATCCAGCATGCAAGTGACCGTATCTTAAAGAGAATGGGAAGAAGGACAACACAGGCAGAGCTGGTGGAGATTGTAAATAAGCTTCGCCGGGAGATTCCTGACATCGTGCTCCGTACCACTCTGATCTCCGGATTCCCCGGGGAAACACAGGAAGACCACGAAGAGCTGATGAGCTTTGTGGATGAGATGGAATTTGACCGTCTGGGAGTATTTACTTACTCACCGGAAGAAGATACACCTGCAGCAACGATGCCTGATCAGGTTGAGGAAGAAGTCAAAGAGGCCAGACGTGACGAGATCATGGAGCTTCAGCAGGAGATTTCCTATGATAAGGGAACTGACCGTATCGGACAGGAACTTCTCGTGATGATCGAGGGAAAAGTTGCAGATGAGAGCGCATACATTGGCAGAACTTACGGAGATGCACCAAAGGTCGACGGTTATATTTTTGTGCAGACAGGAGAACTCCTGATGACAGGAGATTTTGCAAAGGTACGTGTGACCGGTGCACTGGAATATGATTTGATAGGAGAGTTGGCAGATGAATACACCGAATAAACTTACAGTAGCCAGAATGATCCTGGTTCCGTTTCTTGTACTGTTTATGCTTACAGACCTGGGCGGTGAGGCAAACCGCTATATAGCACTTGCTATTTTTGTTGTTGCAAGTGTGACCGACTGGTTTGACGGAAAGCTTGCCAGAAAATACAATCTGGTGACAAACTTTGGAAAATTCATGGATCCTCTTGCAGACAAGCTGCTTGTGTGTTCTGCAATGATCTGCTTTATTGAACTGGAAAAACTTCCGGCATGGTTTGTTATCATTATTATAGGAAGAGAATTTATTATCAGCGGATTCCGTCTGATCGCAGCCGAGAACGGTGTTGTGATCGCGGCAAACTACTGGGGCAAATTCAAGACGGTTTCCCAGATGATCATGATCATTTTACTGCTGATCGATCTGGGCGGAGTGTTTGATATTCTGGAACAGATATTTATCTGGCTTTCTCTGGCACTTACCGTTATTTCCCTGATCACATATATCTGGCAGAACAGAAGTGTTCTGTCCATGCAGGATTAGAAAGAAGGCTTTAATATGGCTTCAGAAAAGGAAGAATCAGAAGAAACAGCATTAGAAGAAACAGTTGTAGGACTCCTGAAAAAAAAGAAAATGACACTGTCTCTTGCCGAGTCCTGTACAGGCGGTGCGGTAGCAGCGGACATCGTAAATGTACCGGGAGCTTCGGAGGTATTTATGTGTGGTTATGTCACATATACAAACCGCGCCAAAAGAAAATGTCTTGGAGTAAAGAAGAGTACACTGAAGAAAGAAGGTGCTGTCTCAGCCAAATGTGCCGGACAGATGGCAAAAGGCGGTGCGAAAGCAGCCAAAACCGATGTCTGTCTCTCTGTGACAGGACTTGCAGGTCCGGGCGGTGGAACAGAGGAAACACCGGTGGGAACCGTATTTATGGGATGTTACTGTGCAGGAAAGACAACTGTGAGGGAATTTCACTTTGAGGGCGACAGAAAAAGTATCAGAGACCAGGCAGTTGACCAGGCACTGACATTTATCTGCGACAGGCTGCGCAAATATGACAGATAATAATTGGTGACAAGTTACATTACTGAACATAAGAGTACATTTCGGAAAGTTGATGAAATGTACTCTTTTTGTTATCATAGCAATTCATACTAACCGAATCAGGTAAGTTTTCTGCGGAGTCTGCGAAAAGCAATAAGCAGTGAGTGGGGACTTGGTCACCGCATCATTTTCATAAGGTTCACCACTTTATCAAGTTTTTGTGCCTCTGCGGGAGATTTTCCCATCTTCAGCACTTCAATGATCGCAGAAATCTCATCAGCATTAAATTTCAGACCACCTTTTTTTCCCTGAGCAGCTGCGCTCATCAGGAAAGGCAGCATCTCATTTGCACCCTTTGAACTTCCCTGGGAAGCCAGATTCTGAAGCATATCAAGCTTGGAACGATCCATGCCTGCAAGCTTCGGGTTGTTGCGCCAGTCATCATTCATGGGAATCCTCCTTCTCACCATCTGCAGGCTGATTCATGAGCTGCAGCATCTGAACCATAGCCATCATATTTACCATCTGATTTAATTTATCCCTGCTGGGACCATAACAGAAGCTGCGGATATCATTGACGATATCCACCGGATTCTGGGCCGGCATGCTCATGGCACACAGATCGCTGCCGGAACTTCTTTTGCTGAAAACAGAAACCGTATTGATAAATTCAACCGCTTTTTCATAGACTGAGAAAATCTGCTGTCCTTTTGGCGGAAGATAAGGAATGGCGGCTTTTATCATCTGTCCGCGGTCAGAACTGACCATCTGATCCAGTAAAGTCTGTGAAATCTGCTCTTCATTCATAATATCTGCTTCCATTTTATGTTTTTTATTAACAGAATATGACGGGGAGAAGGATTCTGACATATAATAAAGTAGAATTTAAATAACTGTGAGACTGCTTTACTGCACGCTGCCTCAAATTTTATGGAATTGCTGCAGGTATCATGCGTTTGCAGTTGCAAAAAAAATGGAGAATCAGATATGGGATCAGAGTCAGAAGAAAAGAAAGAAATGCTTATTATAAATGGAAATGCTTTTTATGAGATAGATCTGGAGTGTGTGAAAAAGAAAAAACAATGTGCTCAGACAGTGCACCCGGAAAAGAAAACAGACAGGATCAATTTCCGGAATATGAAAGATAAGGATAATATCAGGCAGCATGAATAATAAGGACGAAATTATAATCCTGTAAAAATAAAGAGGCAGAGGGAAAGCTCCCCCTGCCAACAGAAAATGATTGTCAGCAGCCACATCCACAGCCATTGTTTCCACATAACAGAAGCAGCACGATAATAATCCAGCAGTTGTCACCGTTGCCACATCCGCCGCAGCCATTGCTGCATCCGCAGTTATTGTTTCCGCACAGGCACAGAAGGATGATGATCCAGAGGATATTACAGCAGGAATTATTTCCGCCTGAAAGTCCCCATCCACTGTTACATCCACATCCGTTATTACATCCGCAGCCATTGTCGCATCCGCATCCGCTGTTATTAGCGCAGCCACATCCGCATCCTCCTCTGTCCTCACATCCGCAATTTGTAGCAGCTAAGTCGCTCATATTAAATCCTCCGTTTTTTTTCTTTACAATCCTATCATATGTGGAACCGCAAAAAGTGTTACAGTTTCATCATTGTTCATTATGTTCACAGTAACCAATAACCTTAAGTTCGATGCGAATTGTTGCTTTTCACAAGTTGACAATAATATATGAATCCGATATAATATACCACGTAACAAATCTGTAATGATTGAGAAAGAAATGCAACAATAACCCAATTAAAACGTAAAACAATACGTATAAAAAGAGAGGAAACGGAGAATAAGAATGAAGAAACATGGGAAACTATTGTTAAAGTATCTGCTCCTTTTTGTGATGACCGTTTTTGTAATGGGCTGTTTTAGTGTATCCGCGGCAACAAAAACAGGATTTGTCACTCAGAAAGGGAAAACCTATTACATAAACAAAGACGGTTCCAAACAGAAAGGCTGGCTGGAACTTAAGGGTAAGAAATATTACTTTGATAAGAAAACAGGAGTTCAGGTAAAAGGCTGGGTAAAAGACTCCAGCGGACAGGCGATCCGATACTTTACCAGAGGAGCCGGATATATGGTGACAGGATTTATCACTGATTCCAATGGAAATACCCGTCATTTTGATGAGACAACAGGCCTGATGACAAGAGGCTGGCTCACAGATACAGATGAATATAAATATTATTTTTACAGCGGTTCCGGCGTTATGGCCAAAGGCTGGGTGGAGAACAAAAAAGAACAGAAACGCTATTTCAGTCAGGCCAATGGACGTATGTGTACAGGCTGGGTGAAGAGCAGTGCCGGAAATTACAGATACTTTAAGCCGTCAAATGGAATAATGTATACAGGTCTGGAGAAAATTGACTCAGACTATTACTATTTTTCAAAATCAACCGGTGTCCGTTATCAGAAAGGTTTCGGAACCGTAAGAAGTAAGAAATATTATTTTGACCCTTCAGATGGTAAGGCGAAGACAGGCTGGCTTGAGCTTGATGGAAAGAAATATTATTTTGATACATCAGGAGTGATGCTGGCAAATACCATCGCTTCCATTGACGGAACTACATACAGGTTTGATTCTGACGGTGCTGCAACAAAGACTTCCGGTAATGATTACACAGTAGAGGGCAAATATGTCAAGGTCTTTGATGCGAAGAATAATAAATACTACTATATGGAAGAAGAGTTCCTGGAACATCCGGGAATTGCAGACGGAAAGGTGTCAGATCTGGATCTTCTGGCAGCAGTGTGTGATGCAGAAGCAGGAGATCAGGGAGTTGTGGGAATGGAGGCAGTTGCGCTTTGCGTATTAAACTGTACCATTGACCAGTATAAAGAATTTCCGTCACAGATCCGTTATGTGGTATATCAGGGAAAACCTACCCAGTATGCGGTTGTCACAGACGGAGCACTTCTTAAAAGACTGAAAGGCCAGTTTGAGGACAGGACCAATGCCTATGCGGCAGCAAAGGCAGCCATGGAAGTGTTCAGTAACTATGTGAATCATGGCACAAAGAGAACACTCCCGGGATTTAAGACAAAGGATTTCAATTACAAATTCTTTATGACTCCGGCAGCATTTAAGGCACAGAACCTTAATTTCAGCAAGCTGGAATATGAACAGTACAAAGGACATGTATTCTTTGTGGACTGGATTTCAGGGTGAGTACATTAATGCTTTAAGTTGGTGAAATATGAAGAGGATTGTTATAAATTCCTTGACAAATAAATTTTGTATTTGTATACTTGCAGATATATGATATAAAAAAGCACAGATGGGAAAGAGTAACATAGGGAAAACAGACAGAGAGCTGCCGGCAGGTGAGAGGCGCGTGGGGAACTTATGTGAATACCTCCCGGAGCTCTGCACCGAACACCTCAGAGATATTGTAAGGTAAGTAGACTGCAGCGGAGTGGCATCCGTTAACATGCTTAAGTAACAGAGAGAACCGTTGTTTATCATAACAATGGCAAGGTTTGTTACTTATTGAGGCAGAGAATGCGAGTTTTCTGCGAATTTAGGTGGTATCGCGGGACCCGGTTCTCGTCCTAAAGGGACAGGAACCGGGTTGTTTTATTTTATTACGAGGAGGAAACAAACAATGACAGTTTGGGACGAGCTGAAAGCCCGTGGTCTGATTGCTCAGGTAACAGACGAAGAAGAGATCAAAGAAATGGTAAATAATGGAAAAGCCACATTTTACATTGGCTTTGACCCTACCGCAGACAGCCTTCACGTAGGACATTTCATGGCGCTCTGCCTGATGAAACGTCTGCAGATGGCAGGAAATAAACCCATCGCATTATTAGGCGGCGGAACCGGTATGATCGGTGATCCATCCGGAAGATCTGATATGCGTCAGATGATGACAGTGGAGACAATCCAGCACAACATCGACTGCTTCAAGAAACAGATGGAACGTTTTATCGACTTCTCAGACGGCAAGGCATTAATGGTAAACAATGCAGACTGGCTGATGAACTTAAATTATGTAGAGGTACTTCGTGATGTTGGACCACATTTCTCTGTAAACCGTATGCTCTCTCACGAGTGCTACAAACAGCGTATGGAACGTGGACTTACATTCCTTGAGTTCAACTATATGATCATGCAGAGCTACGACTTCTACATGCTGTATCAGAAATACGGCTGCACCATGCAGTTCGGCGGTGATGACCAGTGGGCAAATATGCTTGGCGGTACAGAGCTGATCCGCCGTAAACTTGGAAAAGACGCTTACGCCATGACGATCACACTTCTTCTGAACTCCGAAGGTAAGAAGATGGGTAAAACACAGTCCGGTGCTGTATGGCTTGACCCGGAGAAGACTTCTCCTTTCGATTTCTATCAGTACTGGAGAAACGTGGATGATGCAGATGTTATCAAATGTATGCGTCTCCTTACCTTCCTTCCGTTAGAAGAAATCGATGAGATGGCGAAATGGGAAGGAAGCCAGTTGAATAAAGCAAAAGAAATCCTTGCATACGAGCTGACAAATCTGGTTCATGGCGAAGAGGAAGCAAAGAAAGCGCAGGAAGGCGCAAGAGCACTTTTTGCAGGCGGCGCTGATACAGCACACATGCCGACAACTGAGCTTGCAGACGAAGACTTCTCAGAAGAAGGAACAATCGATCTGATCTCCATGCTTGTAAAAGCAGGAATGGTTCCAACACGTTCCGAGGGACGCCGTGCTATCGAGCAGGGCGGTGTTTCCATTGACGGTGAGAAGATCACAGATGTGAAATACACAGTTGCCAAAGATGCACTTACAGGTGAAGGTGTAGTGCTGAAAAAAGGCAAAAAGAAATTTAATAAAGTTCTGGCAAAATAAAAAATTCATTATAGAAATATCGGCGGATACTGCTGAACCGGTGCCGCCGATTTCAGGAGGAAAAGATTATGAAGAAATACGGAGTAAACGAACTTCGTCAGATGTTCCTCGACTTCATGGAGAGCAAAGGACATCTGGTAATGAAAAGCTTTTCCCTGGTACCACAGGGAGATAAGAGTCTTCTGCTGATCAACGCAGGTATGGCTCCGCTGAAACCATATTTTACAGGTGCTGAAATCCCGCCAAGAACAAGAGTAAGTACCTGCCAGAAATGTATCCGTACAGGTGATATCGAGAATGTAGGTAAAACTGCACGTCACGGTACATTCTTTGAGATGCTTGGTAATTTCTCCTTTGGTGACTATTTCAAGACAGAAGCCATCCACTGGTCCTGGGAATTCCTTACAGAGGTAGTAGGACTGGATGCAAACCGTCTTTATCCTTCCGTATATCTGGAAGATGATGAAGCATTTGACATCTGGAACAAAGAAATCGGAATCCCTGCTGACAGAATTTTCCGTTTTGGAAAAGAAGATAACTTCTGGGAGCATGGCGCAGGTCCCTGTGGTCCATGTTCTGAAATCTACTATGACCGTGGAGAAAAATACGGCTGCGGTAAACCTGGCTGTACAGTAGGCTGCGACTGCGACCGTTACATGGAAGTATGGAACAACGTATTTACCCAGTTTGAGAATGACGGTAACGGAAATTATACAACACTGAAACAGAAGAATATTGATACAGGTATGGGTCTGGAACGTCTGGCAGTTGTTGTGCAGGACGTAGATTCCATCTTCGATGTAGATACTATCTGCGCACTGCGTAACCTGGTATGTAAGATCTCCGGAAAAGAATACGAGAAGAATTATAATGATGACGTATCCATCCGTCTGATCACAGATCATATCCGTTCTGCAACATTTATGATCTCCGACGGTATCATGCCTACAAACGAAGGCCGCGGTTATGTACTCCGCCGTCTGATCCGTCGTGCAGCACGTCACGGACGTCTTCTTGGAATCGAAGGCACCTTCCTTGCAAAATTAAGTGAAGAAGTGATCAATGGTTCCAAAGCAGGATATCCGGAGCTGGAAGAGAAGAAAGAATTTATCTTTAAAGTTCTCACAAATGAAGAAAACCAGTTCAACAAGACCATTGACCAGGGTCTTCGTATCCTTGGAGAGATGGAAGATGAGATGAAAGCAGCAGGAGAGAAAACACTTTCCGGCGAAAATGCATTCAAATTATATGATACTTACGGATTCCCGATGGATCTTACAAAAGAGATCCTTGAGGAAAAAGGATATGATATTGACGAGGCAGGCTTCCAGAAATGTATGGAAGAGCAGAGAAACAAAGCACGTTCTGCACGTGAAGTGACAAACTATATGGGTGCTGACGCAACTGTATATGATGATATCGATGTAAATGTTACAACAGAATTCGTAGGATACGATCATCTTACCTTTGATTCCAAAGTAACAGTCCTTACAACAGAGACAGAGATCGTAAACTCCCTGATGGAAGGACAGAAAGGAACTGTCTTTACAGAGCAGACTCCATTCTACGCAACTATGGGTGGACAGGTCGGAGATACAGGTGTGATCGAAACTGCAAACGGTAAGTTCGTAGTAGAAGACACCATCAAGCTTCGCGGCGGTAAATTCGGACATGTAGGTCATATGGAATCCGGTATGATCTCCACAGGCGAAACTGTTTCCCTGAAAGTGGATGAAGCTGCAAGAAGAGACACTGAGAAGAACCACAGTGCAACACATCTTCTTCAGAAAGCATTAAAGACAGTTCTTGGAAGTCATGTAGAACAGAAGGGTTCTCTGGTAACACCGGACAGACTTCGTTTCGACTTTGCTCATTTCCAGGCTATGACAGCTGATGAGATCGCACAAGTAGAAGCGCTTGTTAATAAAGAAATCCAGGCTGGTCTTGAAGTCCGTACAGATGTTATGGATGTGGAAGAGGCTAAGAAATCCGGAGCAATGGCTCTGTTCGGAGAGAAATATGACCAGAAGGTACGTGTGGTATCCATGGGCGACTTCTCCAAGGAACTCTGCGGTGGTACTCATGTGGCAAACACAGGCAACATCATGCTGTTCAAGATCGTTTCCGAATCCGGTATTGCAGCAGGTGTGCGCCGTATCGAAGCTCTGACAGGAAATGGTGTTCTGGAATACTATAAGAAACAGGAAGAACTTCTTCATGAAGCTGCAAAAGCCCTGAAAGCAAATCCTGCAGAGATCGTAGAGAAGATCGGACATCTTCAGGGAGAAGTAAAGGCACTCTCCAGTGAGAACGAATCCTTAAAGAGCAAACTGGCTCAGGGAGCTCTGGGAGATGTTATGGATAAAGTAGTAGAAGTCAAAGGTGTGAAACTTCTTGCTGCAAAAGTAGACGGAGTGGATATGAACGGACTTCGTGACCTTGGCGACCAGCTGAAAGGCAAACTTGGTGAAGGTGTTGTCCTTCTGGCAGCAGTAAACGGTGAGAAAGTAAACCTTCTTGCAATGGCTACTGATGCAGCACAGAAAGCAGGCGCTCACGCAGGTAACCTGATCAAAGCAGTGGCAGCTATCGTAGGCGGTGGTGGCGGCGGACGTCCGAACATGGCTCAGGCCGGCGGAAAGAACCCTGCCAAAGCTCAGGAAGCCGTAGATGCAGCAGCAGGAATCCTTGAAGGTCAGATAAAGTAAAAATTGTTACTGCTCACTTTGTGACCAGCAACACGCTTCGCGATGCAGGAAATATGAACCTCCTTGTGCAATGCCCAAG
>OLEH01000262.1_pt1 | contig 17237 bp, 10 predicted proteins | sample 1602531 | NCBI WGS metagenome assembly OLEH01 (sample SAMN02674964, study PRJEB24791) | human gut metagenome, SKBSTL008 | isolation source: stool | host: Homo sapiens | place: USA | reverse complement strand
GATATTATCCAGAATTTTCATAGAAGAGTCCCCGCAATCGACTGACTAAAGCGAAAATTAACTTTCAATGACAAGATACAACAATTCATTTTAATGATACTCTAATCAGGTTGGAAAATCAATCGTTGCTCAGGCAGAAAAGCTCGGCAGGCACGAAACAGATAAAAAGTTTTGAATTTGGCCTTCAAATAAGGTATAATGAATTTACAAACGCTAAAGATTAAGAAGCGAGTAGGTGATACCATGCCTTTCCCCCTCGACCATTAAATTGAAGCCTCTCATGTTGATTACAAGGAACATCTTGAAGAGAAAAAGCCGCGCAGCTGGCTGAAATCCGTGTCGGCATTTGCCAATACCGAGGGCGGACACCTGATTTTTGGCGTAAAGAATGAGCCGCGCGAGGTCGTAGGATTGGAAAATCCGCAGGCTGTGGTGAGCAGATTGACGGAACTTATCAAAGTCCGCATTGACCCTACACCGCGCTATCGGGTGCGGGAGATCGAAATGGAGGGCAAGCCCTGCGTTGATCTGGAAGTACAGGACGGCCCGGCGTATCCATATTATTATGCCTTTGACGGTTCCCATACGGCCTATGTGCGGCATGGCGACCAGTCCGAAGAAGCCACTTCACGGGAACTGAACGAGCTGATCCTACAAGGTATGAACCAGACCTTTGATGCCCTGCCCAGTTCTTATCGAGTGGGTGATGTCAGTTTTACACTGTTGGCCGCAACGTTTAAGAATCTGAAAAAAGAGGATTTCGACCTTGAAAAAGACTTGCCATCCGCAGGATTGGTAACAGATGATGGCCAGATTACGAATGGCGGCCTGTTACTCTGCGATCAGGGCGTTCTGAAACAATCCCGTATTTTCTGCACCCGCTGGAAAGGCAACTACAAGGGTAGCATTGAAGAAGATGCTCTGGATGACAAGGAATTTCAGGGTGCAAGTCTGATCACGCTGCTGCAAAATGCGGAAGATTTTGTCCGCAACAACAGCAAGAATCCCTGGAGTATTCGGGGCATGACCCGTGAAGAACGCAGTGACTACCCATATAAAGCCGTTCGTGAGGTGCTGGTCAATGCGCTGATCCATCGGAATTATCAGATTCTTGGTTCGGAGATTCATGTAGAAGTGTTCGATGATCGGCTGGAGATCACTTCACCGGGCGGCATGATGAATGGCCGCAGGGTGCAGGACATGGATATCCGGCACATTCCGTCCATGCGGCGCAATCAGGTGATCTCGGATGTATTCTCGCGGCTTGGCTTTATGGAGCGCCGTGGCAGCGGCATTGACCGCATCCTGAACTCTTATGTGGAAGTAGCCCAGAAGCCGACCTTCTACTCGGATTCAGATTTCTTTATCGTTACGCTGCCGAATAGAAGTGTAGCGACTCCGGCACAGATCAGTATGGAAAGTGTGGCAAGTGGTGCGGAAAGTGCGGAAACCTCTGCGGAAAGTGCGGAAACTTCTACAGTGCTCCACGGAATGAGTACGGATGCAGAAGTGAGTGAACTTTGCGAAAGGCTGAATGGCACGAGACTAACTGCAAGTACAAAAGAGCGGACGCTTGAACTTTTCAAGAGATATCGGTATCAATATCAGTTCCGCAGCATAAACGTTGCACAGCTATATGGCGTTCAGAAATCTCGTGCATCCTCTATTATCAAGAATCTTATCAAGCATGGATTGGTGACGTCACCAGAATATGGCGTATACCAATTTGTGAAGAAGTAACACCGCTATCAACAGGTGGTTTTTGAAAACCAAGCGGTGAAGCTGTTACAGCCCATGGAATGTCTTAATATAATTTGAATTATTATAATCGAAATTATATTAACCGCCTGCGCAGAACTGCCCACTCCCCTGAGAACTCCTCAGACGGGTGGGCATTCTTCTTCCCGTGTATCAAATTTACCTTTGTGGTCACTCAAATCGCCACCAAGTCATGGATCAAAAATCATCGTTTTTTATTTGTCCCAGAGTAAGTGCACGGTTTCTGCACTGTTTTTGCACGGTTTCCAGGGTTGCAATGGATACTCTGACTTGCAAAATACGGCAAAGGGTGCAGAAATTGCCGGGCAGAAAATCACGATGCTTTGCGTAAAAAACAACGCAAACTCGAAACTTCTAAAATCAGAGTGTTCTGCCCGGTGGGCTCTTTTAATCAGAGGGCCAGGGAATCGAGTTCCCTCAGACAATCAGGCCCCGGGTGGTGGCTTTGAACGACAACACGGTTTGCGGAGCAAAGTGATTGACCATCTGACAGAGATTTTCAAGCATTGAAAATCATGGTGATAAAGTGGATTTTTGTTACAAATCAATAAAAATGTTGAGGAAAAAATCCTTCTGTGGTAAAATAATTAGAAAGATGCTGCGAAATTGCGGAGGGAGGAGCTGTGCAACATGCACCAGCTCCATAAACGCCTTACAGGTGCAGCCAACAGTTCCATAGAAATCATCATTGCTTGGAGTGAGCTTTTGCAGATGCGTAAGAGACTGTTTGTTAGAAACTGGATCCGAAGGCTTTTAAGGTATCTTTGTATTCCGGTTGGGTTCTTCCTGGTCGTGGTTCCTCTGTATAGCCTGATGATCCGCCAGACGATCCAGGCGCAGTCCTCCAGCGCGATGGAAATGCTGGCGATCGGCACCACCCAGTTTGAACGCTGCCTGAGCAATATCCGCAGCACGACAAACAAATTGTTCAGCGAAACGGAGTATACGCTGCTTGCCAGCAGTTATGACAACAGTATTCTGGGAGATTATCAGACACTGACGAGAGCCAGCAAATCGTTACAGGATAAGACCTACGATTCCTCTGTGATCACATACAGCTATATTACATTTGAGCGGAATGGCATCATATTGGATGACCGGAGTGCGTATGAAAGCCATAGCAATTTTTACCCGGGAGCACTTGAGTATGAGGATGTGTCTCAGGAGGAATGGGATGCACAGAATCAGATCGATGTAACGACGATAAAGCCCGCCCATGTTGTCAAACTGATGCATTCCAGCTATGGCAATTCATATATCACGGTATATCAGCCCTATGTGAACACGGCGGGCCGCCTTTGCGGCGCAATGACGGTGCTGATCAAGGAAAAAGATGTCGTTTCAATGTTCCTTTCGCAGCAGCAATGGCGCAAGGAAGGGCTTTTCTGCCTGATCTCCGATGACGGAACGATCCTGGCGGGAAACAACTATGACGGAACGACACTTTCCCTGGCGAGTGATGATACGGGTTGGGAGACCTATCAGGGAAAGCGCTATCTGATGGCAACGCGATATGTGGCATCTCTGAATGCAACGGCGGTCATTGGAATGCCGCCGTCGCTCTATGAATCGGGTCTGTTGGCAGTACAGCGTGCAATTTGTCTGTATCTGATCGTGGGCGTTCTGGGCTGTGTATTGATCAGCGTCTGCATGACACTGGAGGATATGAACAGCCTGCGTCCGATGCTGGATACGCTGGACGAATCGGATCTGGCATCACGGAAAGTGCTGAATGAGATCTTTCTCCGTAATGTAAACAGCCAGCATGAACTGGCGCGGGAACTGGAGCATTCACGCAGCGAGCTGGAACACGGCAAAATGGAAATTTTGCTGCGCACAGGGTCTGTGAGTCAGGAAACCCTTCAGCAGCTGACGGATGAGGTGCAGCTGAAAGCCTATAACTTCCTGCTGCTGATCCCATCTCTTCAGGAAAACGCCGAGTGCTCACTGAAAGAAGAGCTGCGTACTGTGGTGGTGTCAGAGCAGATACGTCAAATTTATGGGCAGAGATTTTATGTACAGGCAACGGCAGATGACCTGATCCTGGTGATCCTGACGCAGGAAACGGATGAAGCAGAGGAACTGCGGGAAATGTGTTTCCGTACAGAGCAGCTGTATGATGCGCTGCATTTGACAACCCCCCTGATATTGAGCGATCCTTTTGAGAAAATGGAGCAGCTGTCAGATATTTACTGGAAGGCCCGCAATGTGGCGGCCTATGCGGATCCAACACAGAAGATCTGCTATTTGGGGAACAGCAGTGCGCAGCGCGGTACCACGGTCAATGCAACCAATGCAGCGCGGCTTCGGGAATATCTGCTTTCCGGATGCACGGAAGAAGCGGTTTCGCTTCTGAGTGAACTGTTCTCGGTGGATAATCTGGACCCGGAAAACTTCAAGCAGGATTTTTACACGGCAGGCGGAATTCTGCTGAACACGGCGGAAAGGGTATGCTGTCCGGATATCGCCTATCTGTGCAGTTATGACTCTAAACTGACTGCCCGCCAGATGCTGAGCCGGTTGCAGGACTGCTGTGTGGAGATCTGCAATCATGTGCAATTCTTGAAGCATAGCCACAATGATGCGCTTCAAAAGAATATTCTGGACTGGCTGGCACAGAATTTCCAGAATCCGGAGATCAATGCGGCGATGACGGCAGAGCAGTTCAAGATCTCTAAAAAGTATCTTTCGCAATTCCTGAAGGAGCAAACCGGAAAGAGCTATACAGAGTATGTGGAAGAATTGCGTCTGGATCATGCGATGCAGCTGCTGAGAACGACAGATCTGAATATTACGGATATTGCGGAGCAGTGCGGCTTCTCCACGGCGAATACATTCTATAAAGCATTCCGGCGGAAGTATCAGCTCTCGCCTTCTGCAGTTCGCAAGGGAGACAACTGATCTCAGCGCAGAGAAAAAACGAACGATGTCATCCGATCTGGACGGACATCGTTCGTTTCTTTTTACAGGCGGATTCAGGAATGGATGCTTATGGTCACGGTGCAGGGAGCATCCAATGCAAAAGTCAGCTCAAGCAGCCCATCATGGCGTGTGACCACGGTGCAGGGCACAGAGGCTGTAACAGCTTTGGGACCCGGCTGCAGAACAGCCAGAACAGTGCTGCGGCCCGCTGCGGTAAAATCCAGTGTGGCATTTAAGGCGCTGTTGTCCGGTGCCCAATCCGTATGCCGGACAAAGGCATCAAAACCGGTCGTGAGGGTGCCGGGGCGGTAGTAAGCGGAAAACAACTGTACAATGGGAGAAGAAAGCCCGCTGAATTGGTGCCAGCCGGCACCACGGCGGCTCTCGATCATAAAGTGTTCAAAACAACAGTAGCTTTCGGTACACTCGTTCTGCCACAGGGTAAGAGCGGTGTCGGCAATGCGATAAGCAAAATCGGCAAGGCCCGCATCCAGTGCAGATTTGAAGAACATCCACTGATAAGGCATCCATACAGCGCCGTTCCAGTAGCCGTCACGCCGATAGTACGGCGCGCTCTGATCCACGGTGGAAAGGCCGCAGGCACACCACAGGTGTTCTGGGCTTTGCAGCTTCTGCCACAGAAGTTCCTTCTGCGGTTCTGTACAGGCACCTGCAAACAGCGGCGAAGCGCCATCCATGCCCATATCGTAGTTCAGACCCTGCTCGGTGCGCAGAATATCTGCAGCATCACCAGAAGGATCGTGCAGGAGGTACCCGAAGTAACCGCTTTCCTCGTCCCATGCAGTCTGCAGGGAGCGCCCCAAGCGAAGCGCATCGGCATCAAAAGCATCTGCGTCGGTTGTCTCGCCCAGCAGGCGGGCGGTGTACGCCAGGATCTTGGCACAGCGTATCGCATGGGCAGTTGTGACCACGGGCGCACAGCTGGCCTGCAAACGGCGGCGATGGACCTCCTGCTGTGGGGGATAATCGTCCCATCCACCAGAATTATAGAAATAATCCCAGGGACGCAGCAGGCCGCTGTGCAGGTTGGCGGTAGTGGAGCCGCCTTCCTGCCCGGTGAAGAAGCGGTAGTACAGCTTTAGGCGCGGATAGCAGTAGGCGGCAAGTTCTCTGCTGCTGGTGCGATTCAACAGCTCGGCATACAGATAAAACTGCGTTGGCACCATGGAGCCATGGTGCAAAAAAGCAGCATCCACAGAATCCGGGGGCATCAGGTAGGTGTTCAGGCAGTCAAAGGCATTGCGCAGGCTGGTCTGAGCCAGGCCCATTCCAATGAATCCGGAATCCCATGTGTAGACACAGTCCCACCAGCGTCCGGGAGTGTAGTGGCGGATATACTGTCCCCGCGTGTATACCGGATACACAACGTTGGTGCAGAGAACAGCATTCATCAACTGTTGGCCCAAGGCAAGCGATTCGGCAGCCGGTAGAGCGGGCGGTGCTGCAAGAGAGGCAGAAGCCTGCTGCCATACATGCTCCCAATCACTGCGCTGCGTCAGCAGCTCATGGCAGCGCAGCGCGGCGGCAGAAGCATCCGGAGCAGCACAGACCGCTCCATAGATCACTTTTGTCTGTCCTGCCTCCAAGGGGATCGGCCCCATAAAGAGGTTGACGTAATGCCCTTTTCCGTTGCCGCGCAGCGTGGCATTTACATGGTCGTGTACGGTGTCACGCAGAAAGATATCCAGCTCATCGTTTTCGATCGTGCGAATATGGGTGGTGATATCATCCCACAGAATCCCGTAGCACTCCTGAATGTGGGGATACTGCAGGGTCAGATAGTTCTCATCTGCGGCGGGCTCGGCCTGAGGCCGGGAGCCATCTCCACGCAGGGTGACGGTAAAGTTACCAGCGTCCGCTTGCTCGCACAGAGCGAGACAATCCAGCTTCGCCCCTCCAACACCGGCAGCAGTCAGGGTCAGAGTGAATTTTCCGGCGGGAATGGAAGCATTCAGCGGCAGGATGGCAATAGAAGGCTTCTGACAGGGCGGCAGCCGCAGCGTGACCTGACCATTGACATCGTACTCGGAACTCTCATCTGCCGGATTCCAATACCGTACACAGAGACAGGGGGTATGCAGGGGCGCGGTAAGGGAAAGCGTAAAGGTAACGGTGTCCCCTTTTCCGCTGGGCATGACCTGCCCAAAAGGTCCTTTGCCTTCGGAACAGCCGAACCCCATGCCAATGCCGTATCCCTGACCAAAGCCGGGAACGGCTTCTTCGCCCCGGCGCAGACCATCCCAGGTCAGACATTCATTGGGACGGTGGATGGAAAAATCCAGGGTGTCATAATCCTTTGCCCAGACAAAGGCGGCGTTTTCCGGCAGGGACACCTCACAGCCCGGCAGGGAGAAGCCGCGGTAGGAAGGAACGGGATCCCAGGCGGATGCCATATAATGAAGCACCAGATTCTGCGGAGCATCTGTATTGTTGTGGAGTTCAGCACGGATCAACCGGGCATCCTCCCCCAAGGGAGCAAAAGAGATGTCTGCATACAGCTGATCCTTCCACAGGAGCTCATGGCGGAACGTGTAGCAGCTCAGATCCGGAGCCGCAGCCCAGGGGTGAAAGCCGCTTTCAAACCGTACATTGGGCACATCGACCCGGCGGCGATACATTCCCGGAAAAACAGACAGGTCAAATCGAACGCCATCGTTGGCCGCAGGAACATGGGAAATGCCGCTGTATCGTTTGGTGTAGGGGCCCCACGCAGGCAAGGAAAGATCATGTGATTGCATGGTATGGTATCCTCCCATCAGCCCTTGACCGCGCCAATGGTAACACCGGCAACAAAGTACTTCTGCAGGAACGGATACAGGCACATGATCGGCAGGGTGGAAACCACCATGGTGGCATATTTCAGACCATCGCCGATGACCTCGACATCACCGGTGGAACCGGCCATGTTGCCGATGTCGCTTTGGATCAGGACCTCACGCAGGATCATCTGCAAAGGGTACAGAGAGCGATCCCGAATGTACAGCAATGCCGGGAACCAGCTGTTCCACTGCGCAACGCCGTAGAACAGCGCCATAACGGCGAACACTGCACCGGAGAGCGGAAGAACAATGCGGAAGAAGGTCGTGATATCGTTACAGCCGTCTAAGGCTGCGGCCTCGATCAGCTCATTCGGGATGGTGTTTTCAAAGAAGGTGCGCATGATGATCATGTTATAGGTACTGATGGCGGAAGGCAGTACCAACGCCCAGATCTTATTCAGCATGCCCAGCTTCTGAATGATCAGGTAAGTGGGGATCATGCCGCCGTTGAAAAACATGGTAAAGATGAAAAGGCTGATAAAGATATTGCGCCCGAACAGATCCTTGCGAGACAGGGGGTAGGCGGCGCAGGCGGTAAGGGTCACGCTGATCAGGGTGCCAAGCACGGTATACAGGATCGTGTTCAGATAACCCTTCCAGATGCTGGCATCCTTCAGAACCTTCTCATACATGGAGGTCGTAAAGCCTTTGGGCCAGAAGGAAACATTGCCTGTCAGCAGCTGCATGGGATCACTGAACGAGCCGCTGATGATATGCAGAAGCGGCAGAATGATGGTTGCGCTGATCAGAATCAGCAGCAGATACACAACAATGGTATAGATTCGTTCCCCGATGGTTTCCTTCACTTTCGTGGGGTGATTCATCGCATCAATATTCTTTTTCATCACCACAGGCTCACCTCACTGATCTTTTTGCTGAACTTGTTGAACAGCATGATAATGGTAAAATTGATCACAGAATTGAACAGGCCCACAGCCGCGGAGAAGCTGTAATCGCCGCTCTCAAAGGCACGGCGGTAAACGTAAGTGGAAATCACATCGGCAGTCTCATAGGTTGCAGGGTTGTACATCAGCATGATCTTTTCATAGCCGACCGAGAAAATAGAGCCCATGCGGAGGATCAGCATGATGATGATCGTGGGCAGCAGGCCGGGCAGCGTGATGTGGATCAGCTTGTCCCATTTGGAAGCACCGTCAACGGTGGCGGCCTCGTAGAGAGAGGGGTCGATGCCGGTCAGTGCCGCCATGTACACAATGGAACCGTAGCCGGCGCTTTGCCAGATGTCAGAAAGAACATAGATCGTCTTGAAGTACTTGGGCTCGGCCATAAAGTGGATCGGCGTACCGCCAAAGGCGGTGATCAGCTGGTTGATCAGGCCGCTGGAAGGAGAAAGCAGGGCGCTCAGAATACTGACAACGACCACAGCGGAGATGAAGTGGGGCAGATACACCACGGTCTGTACGCTGCGTTTGAAGAATTTACCGCGGACTTCGTTGATCAGCAGAGCCAGAATGATGGGAATGGGAAAGCCCACAATAATTGAATACAGGCTGATGCCAAGTGTGTTTTTGATCAGACGGCCAAAATACTCGGACTTAAAGAACTGGGTGAAATATTTGAAGCCGACCCACTTGCTGCCCGTGATGCCCAGTACGGGAGAGAAATCACGGAAGGCGATCTGCGCGCCGTACATGGGCGCGTACATGAACACGATATACCAGATCAGGGCGGGCAGCAGCATCAAAAGCAGATAGCGGCTGCGCCAGAACTTTTTGCAGGCATGATCAAGGCGGTTCGCTGTTGGCAGTGTGATCGGTTTTGCTGCGGTGGCAGTTTTCATGATGGTATTCTCCTGTTTTCGTTCTGAAGAACCCAGGAAAAAATAGGCCGGGAACAGGGTGTTCCTGCCCCGGCCGTTATTTTACTGGATCAAAAAATAGGTGCCTGCTGAGGCATCAGCCATTCAGAGTCTTCTGGTAGATATCGATGACCTCTGCAATGCCCATGCCATTGACCTTTTCAACGTAGGTGTCCCAGTTGGACAGCGGCTCACGGCCGGAAACAAACTTGATGATCATCTCGTCAACGTAAGTATCCACGTCTGCCATCACTGCACGACGGACGGCATCGTCCTCAGAGGAGAAGGAGGTGGAGCCGGGAATGACGTACTTCTTGGATTCTTCCAGGAAGGGAATGATGCAATCCTGCTTTGCACGGTTGACAGACTCATCATCCAGCTGCGTGACCTCATCCTGGCTCAGAATGAACGGGCCGGAGCTCTGTGCAAAGGTGAAGGTGCCGATCGCGTTTTTGGGAGACAGGCCGTCAGGATTCTTCATAACATAATCGGTGAAGATCGGCTTGCCGTCCTGCATGGTGTAGTGAGTGCCCTCAATACCCATGTTGATCAGCCGGGTGCCCTCGTCGCTGTACATGTAATCCAGCAGAGCAATCACGCGGTCAACATTCTTGCAGCTTGCGGTGATGGTGGCTGCTGCGATCGCACGAGGCTCCTGATCGATATAAGAATGGATCTGTGCGGTACCCTTGGGCGGCACGGTTGCTTCCACATGGAAGCCGGGGAAGGAAGCAGGCATGGTGGCATTCTGTGCAGCCAGCATGCCACCCAGAGGGCCATAGAAGGAGCCGATGGTATTCTGTGCGAGCTTGGGCACGAAGGAGGCGTAATCCATGGTGATGATCTCGGGATCAATATAGCCCTTCTCATACATATCATGCATCCAAGTCACAGCCTCTTTATACTTGGGATCAATGGGGCCGTAGTGGACCTTGCCGCCATCGTCCGGGTCAGTATAGAAATCGTCCAGGCAGCCGAATGCGGTGCAGAAATTCCGCAGACCGGTCATATCATAGGAGCTGAAGGGAACCTCGTCATTGGAGCCGTTTCCGTTCAGATCGGTGGTCTTGACCAGATGCCAGTAATTCTCCCAATCCTCCAGGGTCACGGGGCTTTCGATGCCCAGCTTTTCCAGCCAGTCGGTGCGGACGATGTAGGGCATATTGCCGGAGACCTTCTCATCCAGCATGGGCATATAATAAATATTGCCGTCGCTGTAAGTCAGTGCTTTTTCGACACCGTCCCGCTTGTCGATCTCCTTCTTCAGGTTCGGCATGCTGTTGTCGATGTAGTCGTTCAGGGAAAGGATCACGCCGGACTCGCCGTACTTCAGAACTTCGGTGGTGGGCATATCCATAATGATGTCCGGCAGCTGTGCATCCATCATCACGAGATTCAGGCGCTCGTTGTAATTGTCCTGCGGGGGGTTATCAAATTCAAAATCCATATTGAATTTTTCGCCCAGGACCTTCCAGACATCCATCTGCTCGGCCGCAACCTCGTTTGCGGCCTTGGATTTCAGGATGCGCACGGTGATGCGCTCGTTGGAAGCAGCTGCTCCGGAACCGGCAGCAGAAGAAGCAGTCGTAGAGGAAGAGCTGCCACAGCCCTCCAGGACACCCAATGCCAGGGAAGCGACCATAGCGCTGCATACGGCGCGTCTGCTGATTTTTCTTTCTTTCATAAAATCTTTTCCTCCTTGATTTATGGAATAGGACGGGGAAGATCCCCGTGCTTCCATAACCTCCGCTCAGCTCGTACGCTGCCGACCAGTGGTTTTTCCTTACTCAGAAGCATATCATGTTCTTTTTGAAATTGCAACATTTTTCGATACAAAACGCACAAAAGATTTTCTCATTTTTGAGTGTGATTGTTGCACAATATCCACAAAGATGCGATTATTCTTCCTTTCGTCATGGTGCGGGATGAAATGTCATGCTCCTTCACCTTGACGATTTCGGCACAAAAAGATATGCTGGAAACAAAATTGGAATCGGAGATCCATTCAAAAGAAAGGAAGAGAGAAACTATGAGTAAGCAAATCACAGCCATCATCGTGGGCGCGGGCCATCGGGCGATCCTGTACAGCCTGTATGCGCTGGAACACCCGGACGAGCTGAAGATCGTGGGCGTAGCAGATCCGGATCCGATCCGGCGGAAAAAGGTTGCGGAGATGCATGGCTTCGGGGAGGAGATGTGCTTCAAGAGTGCTGAGGAGCTGGCAGCAAGGCCCAAGCTGGCAGACGCGGTGATCAATGGAACCATGGACCGCCAGCATGTGCCCACTGCGGTTCCGCTCCTGCGTGCAGGATATGATATGCTGCTGGAAAAGCCCTTCGCGATCAGCGAGGAGGAAGTAAACTATTTATATAAGGTTGTAAAAGAGACCGGGCGGAAGGTGATGATCTGCCACGTTCTGCGGTATGCGCCCTTCTATGTCGCAATCAAGCAGAGACTGCTGAGCGGGGAGATCGGTGACATTATCAATATTCAGGCCACGGAGCATGTCAGCTACCATCATCTGGCCGTCTCCTTTGTGCGCGGCAAATGGGGCAACGAGGAAAAATGCGGGGCTCCGATGCTGCTGGCAAAGTGCTGCCATGACATGGATCTCATCATGTGGCTGAAGAGCGGCGTTTCGCCCAAACAGATCGCAAGCTTTGGAAGTGACTTCCAGTTTGATCCTGCCAAGAAGCCCGCAGGGGCGGGCAAGCGCTGCCTGGTGGATTGCCAGTGCGAGGAGACTTGTCTGTACTCTGCCAAAAAGCATTATCTGGATCACCCGGATCGGTGGGCGTTCTATGTATGGGACTGCCTGGAGAATATTGAGAATCCGACGCTGGAGGACAAGCGTAAGTCGCTGATGACAGACAATATCCATGGACGCTGTGTGTGGGATTGTGAACATACGGTGGTGGATCATCAATCGGTGCTGATGAATTTTGCGGATGGTGCAACTGCGACCCTGAACATGATCGGCGGCGCAGCGAAGCCGGAGCGCAATATCCACATCATTGGTACAAAGGGTGAGATCAAGGGCGTGTTTGACGATTCGGTTTTCACTGTGCGCACCATAGATACCGCCAGCGAGAAGGGCTGGAACGAGGAAGTGGTAGACCTGAAGATCGGTGGAGATAAGAGCGGCATGACAGGCTCTCATGGCGGCGGCGACCTGCGGCTGGTGGAGGACTTTGTTCATGTGCTTCAGGGGGAGGAGCCTTCCATCTCCTGCACAACGATCAAAGATTCGATCAATGGACATCTGGGGGTCTTCTGCGCAGAGCGTGCTCGCAAGGAGAGCGCCGTCATAACGATGCCAGACATCAGATAATGCGGTGCTGACATAGAAAACGTCCCCGTGCAGTTTTGATATCCTGCACGGGGACGTTTTGTGATCTTTTTATTTCCTCATTTCCGCATTCACCCATTCCCGCACGCGGTCAGGCCGGTTGGTGACGATGCAGTCAGGGCCAAGGGGCAGCAGGGAACGGACAGCGTCCTGAGTGTCCACGGTCCAGAACGCGGCCTGGATGCCCATGGCGTGGAGCTGGTTCACGAGATCGGGGTTGGAGTAGGCGGTGTGGTACTCGCAGCTGACGATGTCCACAGGGAAATCCAGCGTTTTGATGTAGGCAGCCACATCCGCCTGCTCCTCCAGATGGCCGATGACCTGCTCCACGGTCTCGCCGGGGAAGTTGGCACGGAGCATATCGACCTTGTCGGCCACAGTGCGGTAGATGAGATTGTTCCGCAGGTCGATGCAGTTTTCCTCGCTGAAGGGCTCATCCATGCTGTTCACAAGGCCCAGATCCTTCCACACCACCGGCGGAGGCAGCACCATGCTGAGGAAAGCGCCGTAGGTCAGCGCACCTACCTTCAGCTCAGGCATCAGCTGCTTTGCCTGCCGCAGCTGAGAGTGGTGGAAGGAGATGAGGGTGAGCCGATCGGTGAGCCCGGCGGCGCGGACTGCATCCAGCACCCGGGGCACAAAGTCGGGGTCGTCCTCCAGTGGGCTTTTCAGTTCCAGCTGCACCTGCGTGCCCTCCATGCCGGCGCAGAGCTCCAGCGCTTCCTGCAGCGTGGCGATCCTCTCGTTGGCGTAGATGGCATCTTTCCAGCTGCCGAAATCCAGAGCCTTCAGCTCGCCCATGGTCAGGTCGTAGATCTGGCCGGAGATGTCGGTGTGCATGTCCACCATGTAGTCGTGGTGGATGACCAGCTCGTTGTCGTAGGTCTTCTGTACATCCATTTCCACGCCGTCCGCGCCGATCTCCATCGCCTTGCGGAAGGCGACCAGCGTGTTCTCAGGGGCCAGATAGGATGCACCGCGGTGCGCAATGATTTGGGGTGTCGTCATCTTGTGCTATGATTCCTTTCCTCACAGTTGGCTCAGGCCAGATCTTCGCCGTCGGAGGCAATGACCTTTTTATACCAGTAGAAACTATCCTTCCGGCTGCGGGCCAGCGTGCCCTTGCCCTCGTTGTCCTTGTCCACATAGATGAAGCCGTACCGCTTCTTCATCTCGCCGGTGGAAGCACTGACCAGGTCGATGGGGCCCCAGGTGGTGTAGCCCAGCAGGGGCAGGCCGTCCTCGTTGATGGCCTTTTCCATCTGCTCAATGTGGGCCCGCAGGTAGTCGATGCGGTAGGTGTCGTGGATGGAACCATCTGCTTCCACCTTGTCCACCGCACCCAGACCGTTCTCCACGATGAAGAGCGGTTTCTGGTAGCGGTCATACAGGCTGTTCATGGTGATGCGCAGGCCCACCGGGTCGATGGCCCAGCCCCAATCGCTGGCCTTGAGGTAGGGGTTCTTGACGGCATCCATGATGGCATTGCCGCTGGCCTTGTTCATCAGTTCGGGGTCCACAGTGGCGCAGCGGCTGGAATAGTAGCTGAAGGAGATGAAGTCCACAGTGCCCTCTTTCAGCAGCTGCTCGTCGCCCGGCTCCATCTGCAGGGCAATGCCTGCACGTTCCATCCGCTTTTTGGCCCAGACAGGGTATTCGCCGCGGGACTGGACATCAATGAAGAAGTAGTTGTCGCGGTCAGCCTCGGCAGCGGCCTGCACATCGGCAGGGGCGCAGGTGCGGGGATAGAACTGACCGGCGGCCAGCATACAGCCCACCATGGCATCGGGCATGATGGCATGGGCCAGCTTGACGGCCTTCGCGCTGGCCACCAGCTCGTGGTGAGCGGCCTGATACTTGACCTGCTGCACGTTCTCGCCGGGCACAAAGAGCAGACCGGCTCCCATAAAGGGCATGTGGAGCAGCATGTTGATCTCGTTGAAGGTCAGCCAGTACTTGACCTTGCCCCGGAAGCGCTGGAACAGCACCTCGCAGTAGTGGGCGTAGGCATCCACCATCCGGCGGTCTTTCCAGCCGCCGTACTTTTTGATCAGGGCAATGGGGGTATCAAAGTGGCACAGGGTCACCAGCGGCTCAATGCCGTACTTGTGGCACTCATCAAAGAGCTCCTCATAGAAGCGCAGGCCCTCTTCGTTGGGCTGCGCGTCATCGCCGTTGGGCAGGATGCGGGTCCAGGCAATGGACAGGCGGTAGCAGCGGAAGCCCATCTCAGCAAAGAGCTTGATGTCCTCCTTGAAGTGGTGGTACATGTCAATGGCTTCGTGGGAGGGGTAGAAGTGCTCGGCATCGCAGTCCAGCATCTTCAGCTGGCCCAGCGCCACGGGGAAGCGGTCAGGGCCAAAGGGCACCACGTCCACGCTGGACAGGCCGCGCCCGCCCTCGTTGTAAGCGCCCTCGCACTGGTTGGCGGCAGTGGCACCGCCCCACAAAAAGTCTTTCGGGAATTTGCCCATAGGTCTTACCTCCTGATGCAGTTGAATTCTGATGATTCAATGATACCATGTTCTGAGCCGCTGTCAACCGGGAAAGTACGACTTTAGCCGTCAATTCGACGAAAAATGTTGCTGATTTTTGACACTTTTCACGAAGAAATCGGAAATTGCGGGCGATTTTCCTTGAAATCTGTTTCTTCCAAACGGACAGTAAGTGTGATAGACTGAATAGGTAAACGAAAAACGGCTCACCCTGTCCCTCATTGCTCTGCAATGCCGGAGCGGGCGAGGACGTTGATGAAAGAGCTATCAGGAAAAATGGAGTGTTTGCTATGACTGAATTCAAGCCCATCAAGGAAGGCAAAGTCCGCGAGATCTATGACAATGGCGACAGCCTCATTATGGTTGCCACCGATCGTATCTCTGCATTTGATGTGATCCTGAAAAATAAAGTGACCAACAAGGGCAAGGTGCTGACCCAGATGAGCAGATTCTGGTTCGACTACACCAAGGATGTTCTGCCCAACCACATGCTGAGCGTGGATACCGCCGATATGCCCGAGTTCTTCCGCACGCCTGCCTTTGAGGGCCGGAGCATGAAGTGCCGCAAACTGACCATGCTGCCCATCGAGTGCATCGTGCGCGGTTACATCACCGGCAGCGGCTGGGCCAGCTACCAGCAGAACGGCACCGTCTGCGGCATCCGCCTGCCCGAGGGCCTGCAGGAATCCCAGCAGCTGCCCGAGCCCATCTACACTCCTTCCACCAAGGCTGAGATCGGCGACCACGATGAGAACATCAGCTACGAAAAGAGCATTGAGGTGCTGGAAAAGCAGTTCCCCGGCCACGGCGAGGACTACGCCACCAAGCTGCGGGACTACACCATTGCCCTGTACAAGAAGTGCGCCGCGTATGCCCTGAGCCGCGGCATCATCATTGCCGACACCAAGTTTGAGTTTGGTCTGGATGAGAACGGCAACGTGGTGCTGGGCGATGAGATGCTCACCCCCGATTCCAGCCGCTTCTGGCCGCTGGAGGGCTATGAGGCCGGCCACGGTCAGCCCTCTTTCGATAAGCAGTTCGTCCGCAACTGGCTCAAGGCCAATCCCGACAGCAACTACGATCTGCCTCAGGATGTCATCGACAAGACCATTGCCAAGTACGAGGAAGCTTATGAGCTCCTGACTGGCAAGAAGCTGTAAACACTCTGATCTTCTTTCTCCCCTCTGCTGTATGACGGCAGGGGGGATTTTTATATCAGCAGACCTGCCTGGAGGGACGGCGGGGTGTTCCCCAAGCAAGTGTCCGGAGGGTGGGACCCGACTGCCGTAGGCAGTTGGGCGAGGGATGGAATGCCCCGTATCACTTGCGGGGGAATACCCCGCTGGCCCGACAGTACGCTGTACCAAAAAAATTCCCCCGCCCTGCGAACAGACAGGGCGAGGGGAAAGCTAAGGGTTGGCAGTGTTACAGGATGCGCACCCGGATAACGGCAGGGATGGCGGCCAGCTTCTCAGCCAGCCTGCCGTCTACGGCACCGGTCGCGTCCAGCATGGTGTAAGCCATGTTCTTTTTGCTCTTGTTCACCATGTTTTCAATGTTCAGGCCCGCTTCGGTGGTCAGGGCGGTGATCTGGCTGATCATGCCGGGCTCGTTCTTGTGGATGATGCAGATGCGCTTGCCGCCTGCACGGGGCTGATGCACCTCGGGCATGTTCACCGAGTGGGTGATGTTGCCGTTCTTGAGGTAATCGCTGATCTCCTGCGCGGCCATTGCGGCACAGTTGTCCTCGGCTTCCGGCGTGGAAGCACCCAGATGCGGGGTGCAGACGATGCCGGGCTTGCCCAGAATGGCCTCAGTGGGGAAGTCGGTCATGTAGCCGGAGACCTTGCCCGTCTCCATGGCCTCCAGCAGGGCTGCGGTGTTCACCAGCTCACCGCGGGCGTAGTTCAGGATCTTCACGCCGTCCTTGCACAGGGCCAGGGTCTGGGTGTTGATGGTATCCTTGGTGGTGGGCAGGTAGGGAACATGGATGGTGATGTAGTCGCACAGAGGGAGCATGTCGTTCAGGTTCA
>OLEH01000242.1_pt1 | contig 18133 bp, 9 predicted proteins | sample 1602531 | NCBI WGS metagenome assembly OLEH01 (sample SAMN02674964, study PRJEB24791) | human gut metagenome, SKBSTL008 | isolation source: stool | host: Homo sapiens | place: USA | reverse complement strand
TCTTCCGATCTTTGTTGCTCTTGTCGCATAGATCTTTCCTCTGAATCCTTTTGCATACAACAGCGGGATCAGCCCTGAATGATCGATATGTGCATGTGTCAGCAGGATAAAATCAAGATTCCCTGCATTCACTGGAAGATCAACATTCTCGTATACATTTAACCCTTGTTCCATTCCATAGTCAACAATAAATCTTTTGCCGCAAGCTTCCACATAATGGCAACTTCCGGTCACTTCATGATCCGCTCCGATAAACATTAACTTCATGGCTTATACCTCCTCCGAAATATAGATTGGGCCAGCCGGCACGATATCTTTTAGATACTCATGCTCTTTTAATATCTGTCCTGCATCGTAGTCAAAAAACACCTGTGTCAGCTCGTCGATTGAAATTTCATCTTCCCATCCCTGTGCATCCGTTGTGTGTATGTCTAATGTCTCATCTTGTGGTATGTCTGCACGTTGAATGGATATCTTATGATTCAGACATTGAAACTGGAATACTCCATTCTGATCCTTGATATATGGATCTTTCACCAATATCCTGAATGTAAAATCGTTCTTTCCTTGCAAGATATCTCCCCAAGCAGTAAGGTTCGTGATCCTTGCCATGATCTTTGGTACTTTTTTGCTTTGTATAAAATCCTTTCCTGTTGAATTTCCCTTGAATAAATTTCCTTCTGTGATATAAATCTTCTTACCTTTGTGTCGTTGTTTGATCTGGTTAATCATATGTTCTGGCTCTAAAGAATACGCCCATCGGATATATACTTCATCTTCTTCAAAACTTTCTGCAAATACGCCTTGTAACAGATCGTCTTCATAATAAGCTAAGAGGCTTCCATCTCCACTCTGGCTTTCTTTTTCCAGTCGTCTCAGGTATGGTTCATCCGGAACTGTATATATCTTGTATTGTTCCATAAACCGCTCTAAAAAATTCTGGATCGTCTGATAATCTTCTGCCATTATATGAACGATCTTATGATTTCTATCCGTTGTATCATCTGTATATAAAATGTTATGATCATCGATCATTGTTTCTTCCCAGTCCATCACAAATCGAAACTGGAATGGTTCATAATATGCTTTATTCGCAGGTATCAGATACGTAAATGGCTGTTGCTGCTCATGCATATCATTGAAACACTTCTTTAGCATCTCTGCCATGATGCCTCTTCTTCTATATTCCTTCCACACCGCAACTGCTACAATATAATTTAATGTATATGTCTTCTTTCCTGCTCTTATGTGATATGGATTTAAATGGAGCATTCCTAAGATCTTGTTGTCTTCTTCTGCCAGTATCACTTGATTCGTTGCATATATCTCTTCAAAATAATACTGTGCAAACGGCTCTGGATCTTCAAAAATCTCCTGATACATGTCATATACTGGCTGTTTGTCTTTGTTTTTCTGATAAACGATCTCCATGCTATTTCCTTTATTCTTATTTTGTTTCATTAAGCAGACACACTGCCTGTGCACTGATCCCGAGTCCCTCTCCTGTGAATCCTAAATGTTCTTCTGTCGTTGCTTTGACATTCACCTGATCTGGATCTACTTTGAGGGTCTTACTGATATTTTCTTTCATTGTTGGAATATAATTTAATAACTTTGGTCTCTGTGCAATGACTGTCGCATCCACATTCCCAATCTCGTATCCTTTTTCCTCGATCAATCTTACAACTTCTGCTAACAACTTCATGCTGTCTGCATTATGATATGCAGGGTCTGTGTCTGGAAAATGCTTTCCGATATCTCCTAATGCTGCTGCCCCAAGGATCGCATCTGTGATCGCATGCAGCAGAACATCAGCATCTGAGTGTCCTAATAATCCTTTCTCATATGGTATATTTACTCCGCCTAAGATCAAGTCTCTTCCTTCTACTAACTGATGGACATCATATCCCATTCCTACACGCATATTCTTGCTCTCCTTTTTTTGTTTTTATTATAACATGATTTCACTCTTTTATCATGATTTTTAGCAAGAAAGAATCCTACTTTGTAGGATTCTCCGCCGCAATGCGATCCTGCCCAGAGGGCTTTTTTATTTCATAGTGGGTTTCATCGAAATTTTCTATGAAATAAAAAAAGACATATTCATATCGAATATGTCTTCCGAAAGTAGCGATGAGCAGATTCGAACTGCTGACACTACGGGTATGAACCGTATGCTCTAGCCAACTGAGCTACATCGCCATATGTTATGAAATTCATCCATGTAGTTCATGGATAGTGGGACCAATAGGACTCGAACCTATGACCCTCTGCTTGTAAGGCAGATGCTCTCCCAGCTGAGCTATGATCCCTTGTGTCTCTCAAGCTCTCTTGCCTGACGACAAAATATAATATACTCTTATTTTCGATGAATGTCAACACTTTTTTTAATTTTTTTTTGATATTTTTATTTTATAGATAGAAACCACGTAAAAAATGGCTTATTTACGTGGTTTCTTCATAATTTATTTTTTTATATTTTTTCGGATTTCATCGAAATTTTCTATGCAATAAAAATAATCCTCCTAAAATCAGAATGATTCCTCCTATGAATGAAAGCTCATCTGTCCGTCCACCTGTCTTTGGAAGATCCAATATAGAATCATTCGTAACATTGTACGTCAGATGATAGAAGTAATAATCATTTCCCTGTTTGATCGCTTTACTTGTATCCACATTCTGTTTATCCACCTCTGCCTGTGACATCGTCATTGGCAGTGTAACGATGATTGGTTCTTTTAACAGATTCTTTCCAACCGCTGTCTTTGTCTCTGTGATCGTATAAGTATCAGGAAGCAGTCCATCAAAAGTGACTTCTCCAGCAGAATCTGTTTTGACCTTCGCTACTTCTGCTCCATCAGATGATGTGATCACAAATTCGATATCTCTTAATGATTTCCCCTTAGAATCTTTCTTGATAAGTTTTACAGATCCTTGGATCATCTGATTCATAAACTTCGCTCCACCTGTCAATTGTGCTTTAGCTGTCGTTCCAGTTGGTCCAATATCGAACGTCACAGTTTCTTTCTCCTGATCGATCGTTGCATTGCTGCTGTTGCTCGTAATATTGAGTAATTTGAAATACTTGATCATACCTCCTTCATTACACGTATAAGTGCCATATTCCAGATCATCAAACGTCACAGACAGTTCGATCAGATCTCCCGGATGATCTTTCATCTGTTTTTCAACCTCTGCCTTTGTGAATTTGACTTTCTTCTCATAACTGTGTTTCTTTCCATAGACATCGGTTCCAGTCAGTGTAAATATAAAAGTCGGATCCCCAACATCCATATTCAGATTACCTGGGTCCAATGCTTTTGTGATCGTAATGCTTCCTTTCGGCCCTGTACGGTCATGTGTGTTTGTGATTACTGTAAGATCCTGATCATTTTCATCCGTATCATAGGTTGGTCTGTATCCGATCTCAGATTCTCCCGTGATCAATCCTTCTTCGACTTCTTTCCATGTATAATTGACTTTTTTACCATTGACTTTCACAGGAAGTACCTTACTGGACGCTTTCCAGTTATTCTTCGCACTGAGCATCAATGTTTCTTCCACTTTACCATCAGCCAACAGATTAACTAAGACAGACTTTGGGCGTATGCCATCTTTATTCCCATGATCATTCCATACCTTTTTAACCTTTTTCTTCGTCGTATCTGGTGTATGCGTATTCGTGATCATGATATTCTTCGTTGTTGTACCATCATCATCTATTGTCTCATTTGTCTCGTAAGTATCGACATATCCTGTTTTTGCATTACCTGTCAGCTTATCATAGACTTCTTCTTTCACTTCATACTCAAATGGTTCGCCAGCTTTGTCATACTTATCGAGGCAATGATACGTTACATCATCTGACCAGTTATTTGTTTCGTCTAATGTAATAGCATTCTTGTATTTCTCACCATTTCTATATAATTGAGCTTTGATCGATATCGGCCTCAGATCATCTCCATTGTCACCATCTTCCCAAACCTTTTGTACATTGATATCGACATATTCTGGATTTTCATGGAAGTTCGTAAACGAAATTACATACATCGCATCATTCCAGTGTGTACTCGTCAAAGTATAACCTTCGGGAACATCTTCACGAAACTCCCACTTTTCACGATCATCCTTCTTGATATCCGTAAACATTGTCCAGTTATTATCTTTTGTCAGTGTATACACCTTTACTTCTTTTGTTGTCTTATGTGTTGCCTTGATCGTAACAACATCTGGACGGATCTTTGCTGCATTGTCATGATCATCCCATATCTTCTTCAATGCAATATAATCCAGTTTCTGGTTGACTAAAGTATCTGAATCATGCACATATGTTGTTGTATCATTATCCGTATTATTCTCGGCTTTTACATCATGAATAAGATTTTCTTTCGTATCATTGATCACTTTACCCTTAAATGTTAATGTCTTGTCCGATTTCTCATATCCATCTGGTGCGTAGATTTCTTCTACCTCATACATATCACTGTCTGTTCCATCCTTTGCATAGATATCGGTCGGCAATCCAATAAATTCCAGATATTCAAACTGATCATCCTGTGATGTAGTGGTGGCGATCGTATCACCCTTCTTAAAGATATTTTCTCCTTTGCTATTAACGATATCTGTTTTCGCTTTTAAGGCAAATATGGCTCCCGCCAGCTTGTTTCCGTCTTGATCGGTCTTGATCAGATGGATGCCGTATTTTTGCAGAGTATCATTAGCTTTGACATGAATACTTGCTTTCTTTGCAACCTTTAAGGCGATATCTTCCTCTTCTGGATCCAGAACCTCTACTGTAGTCTTGATCGTTTTCTCTGGCAGATCTTTATATGATCCTTGGTTGTTAAAACTGATATTGATCTCGTATTTTCCTGATTTTTCTGCATATGTCGGTGTAAATGCCACATCTTTATCCGTCACTTCCACATCTTCTGCTCCATCGTCATCATAAAGGATTCTCCAGCTAAAGTCCTCTGCCTTGAATTTATCACCTTTTAAGAACCTGTTCTTTGGCATGGCAACGATCTTTAACGGCTGTTCCTCGATAAACTTATCTTCTTCGATCTTTAAGATCTGATCCATGACATATGTTGTCTTAAGAACTGGATTTCCATAGAACATCTGGCTGACATCTTCTACATTGGAGGTGTTGAAAGATGAAAGATCGAGTGTTTTGATGGAATCCATGGCATAAAACATCTGACTCATATCCACGACTGCGGATGTATCAATATTTTTAAAATTGATCTCTGTGAGATTCCTGCAATTTTTAAACATTTTAGATGATATTGCATTCATGTAGATGACCTGTCCGGCTCTTTGACTTGAGATATAACAATCTCCATCATCGTTCCAAAGCACAATACTGCCATCTTTATTCTGAGAAACATCCGTTGTCACAGCTCCTTCTGGTGCACTCTTCCACGTGAAAGTCACAGATTCCGCATCATTGATCTTCTGGTTCAATTTTTCGCCTTTTTCCAACACATAAATACCTGTACTTACATTATTGTCTTCATTTCCAAACGGATCTTCCTTGTCTGGTACTTTATCATCATCACGAATATCATTGATACTTCCTGCAGTTGTATCCCATGTCAGTTCTACTTCATGTTTTTCCTGATCTTTGATATAGCCTGTCGGAGACTTGATCTCTTTTATGTAATACTTTCCTAAATAGAAGTTAGTTGTTTCTTTTCCATCCATATCCTTTCTTGTAAAATGGATCTCCTTCTCTTTTGTCGTTGTCTTTTGATCGATCAGTTCATCCTTCTTCCAGACGAGCGTTCCGTCATCTTTCTTGATATTCTCATCCGCATACAGCCCATAGACTGCTCCTGCGATCTGATCGTTGTCATAGATAAAACTCTGAGAATCCTTGTCATAATCTGTTAAGATATCTCCCGTCTTACTGAACGTAATTTCTCCATAGACTGGCGTATCCATCTGTTCAAACCTGCAGCTTCCATTTCCAGCATTATCGTACGTGATCTTGATGCTTGTGGATTCCCCGCTTAACTCAAAAGATTTTTCTTCTGCGTCATCCATGTTGTAGCCTGCTGGCGCAGCAGTTTCCTTGATCGTATATTTTCCATATGGAAGATAGCACTCTGCAGTTCCATCTCCACTCGTTCCTGTAGTCAAAGTTGCCACAATATCCTGATCTTCATCATAGATTTCATAGACTGCATCATTTAACAGCTTCTTTGTCTCTGATGAACGTTTGACTAGTTCGATCCTGATCTTATTTTCATCATCTTTATACGGACCAAACGTGACTGTCTTATGGACATCAGACTTGATCAAGACCACATCTTCATCTTCCATCATTTCATGCTTTGGATCACCCTTGATCTGATGCAATGTATAAACACCGATCGCTAACGAGATTGAAGTTGCTTCTCCTTTTTCATCAGTTATCAGAGTATCGACCACTTCTCCATGCGGATCAATAATCTGAAATTCCGCCCCAGATTCCGGTACATACTTATCTTTATTTACGGACATTTGCTTTTTGATCGAAATCTTTGCGGATTTTGTATAATCGTCTTTTAAAACGAATTCATACACTTTGACTTCATCCTCGATCGATGCTTTCATTTCTGTGGAATACTGCGGTAGCGCAAGGTCATAGCCTTCGACACCTCTGGTCTGCACGACTATAAACCCTGTCTTCTTTACGAAATCTTTTAGGAGCATCGCTGCCTTTCCTTCGGAATCTGTGACTAATGTTCCAAGAATCGCATCTCTATTATCTTTTTTCAGTTTTTCAATGTAATGAAGCCTGTCCTGTGACGTTGCCAATGTCTGATCCTTGAAATCTTTCACCATAGATTCATCCAATACAACAAACTCAGCCCCTGGTTCTGGTTTAGACTTTCCATTCTTGACCATCGTTTTTCTGACCCGGATCTTATCTCCATTATAATAATTATCCAGCTCAAATTTTTTAAATTTCTTATCGCCGTCTTTGATCGTTACATCAAAATCATCAGCGATCTTATAATTATCACTTCCTTTTGTCTGATGAACCGTGTAGATGCCAGGATCTAACTTTCCAGATTGAGCTGCACCATTTTCATCCGTGATCAATGTTTCTATGACTTTCTTTGTCGACTGATCGATGATCTGGAATTCTGCCTTATATTCTTCTTTTTTTGTATAAGTTCCAGTTTCCTTATCACTGATCCTTGTAACCTTTGTCAACATGATCCCTGCATGCTGCTTTGGATCGTTTGATTCAACCTTATAAATCATTTTAGATCCATCAATGCTTACCCATTTGTCCGGTACCATATCATATCCATCGGTCGTTTTCGTCTGATGAATACGGTAAGCTCCATAAGGAAGTAAATCTGTTTCTGCGATCCCTTTGTCATTCGTTGTGATCGTCTGTTTTAAGTTATTCTTGGAATCATAAACCTCAAAAACTGCCTGTGCTTCTGGAACATTTTCCCCGCCAAACGTCTTTACAACCTGTATTGTTCCTTCATATTGCTCTTCTTTCAGATACTGGGATGTATTTTTATCGACCGTGACTGATATATCATTACTAGATACCTTATATCCCAACGGAACATACTTCTCATGTAAACGGTAATATCCCGGATACAGATCTGTCACTTTTGCATAACCATTCGCATCAGTTACCATCTGTGTCACAAGTGTTCCTGCTTTATAGACAACACTCTTGTTATCGGAGCCTGTGATATCATGGTCAGCATATAGCTCATAGACAGCATTCTGCAAGTTTGCTTCAACTCCTAGATCCCCTCGTTTATTCTTTACAGTTCCCTGTTTAAAGATCTCCAGATCACTCTTTTGAAATTCATTGGTGTAGTTAAATGTGAATGATCTGACTCCACCCTGTTCCACTTTGCTCTGATCTGTCTGATCTGGGATCAGGTGTCCGAATGGGGATTTTGTTTCCCTGACCATCCAAGTGTGGACCGAGGCACTCTTTAAGGCTGAAATCTTCTGCTCTGCAAGTTTTTGTGCTTCCTGCATTGCCACAGCATATGCTTTTGCCGAAGAATCGTACCAGCCATTATCTGTCGCTTCTTTTTGCTGACTTTTTGAAAGATCGTTCCAATTCTTTACATAAGTCTTTTTCGTTGATGTCACACTATAACTTACCGTTCTTTGAACAGTATAAGAAGCTTCTCCATTGTCATCGGTTGTTACACTTCCTTGATAATTCCCATCCATATAGATCTGAAATACTGCTCCAGAAAGCCCTGCTCTTGTTTCCGCATCTTTCTTTTTGATCTTGATCCTTACATTATCTGGGCTGGTTCCTGACTTTGTTGCACTCGTTTTCGCTTTTTCAATATCTGGCGGTGTATGACGAAATCCGAACAAAACCTGATGGGAATCCAGTTTCTTCTTTTTCACACATTTCTTCACTGTATAATAATAGATCGTTCCTTCTGGATCCTGATCACTGATCATTTTACAGAACTTTTTTGCATCTTTCTGCGAATAACCCCTGTCCACATTTTTTCCTGCCTGATAAACGGTATTTTGCTTATTCGCTCCATGTCCACATGCCCAGATGTATGCCTGACACAATGACAGATCTTTTGTATTCTTGCCGCTTAACCTGAAATACCAGTTTAATGCTTTTGCAATTCCCTTTTTTTCATAAGTTGCTGCATTGATCGTCTTGTATTTTAAGGTATCTCCAGAACACATGGTCTTTCCAGAGTTTAAGCAAAACACTCTGTGTCCGTCAGCTGTCATACTCCACAGACCTTCTGATGCAGGACGATCGATCTCTGAGATCTTATTACTTGATAATGCCTGACTCATCACCAGTTTGGCTTCTCCTGTGAAAGCCTTGACGTCTCTATTCTTCAGGAACAGTGATTCTCCTGAACCACTCAGATACATTGTCATGATCATCAGGAGGGTAAGAATACTTACCGATATCTTTTTACAGATCGTCTTCATTTGTTTCAAACTTTCTTCCTCCTTTTTACTTGTAACGGTTTGTGAAATATCCTGGCTGCCCTTCCTTGTCGATCCTTCCATACTCAGAATCTACGTGGTCTCTCGAAAATCCAGTTCCATTCTGCCCTTCCAGTTCGATCGAGCCATTAAACATGCCGTCATCATGAATAATGTTATGTGTGTCAAATGATCCATCTGTTTTCTTCCAGACAGCATACAATTCACAAGTCTGTCCAGCATCGCAGAGAGTATTGACTGCCTGTCTGTCGGTATATTTTGCTTTGATCGCATTCGGATCTTCACTCCATCCAAGGAAGGTATATCCCGGCCGTTCAAATGTATTTGCTGGCAGGATATCATCCTGTCCATATTTTAATTCCACAGTCTTTTTGCTGCCTGATGCACCATTTCCATCAAATGTTACTTCATAAGAGTTCTTGGACCAGACAGCATAAAGTGTCATACCCTCCGTGTTACTCCATGTGATCGTCTCTTCTGGAGAATACCGTGCTCTCACCGCATGTTTATCTGTATTCCATCCAACAAAGGCATAGCCTTTTTTCGTGTATCCATTCTCAGCAAAGCTGTAATTTTGATCGTACGTGGCTGTCCCATCATTCACATATCCAGAATCTTCTCCATTTCCATCATAGTTTACAGTGTATGTATTCGCTGTCCACTGGGCTGTCTCTGTATAATTACCACATACCAGCCAGCCTGTATTGGACATCCATTTTGTTCCTTCATCCAACCATCCTTCCAAGGTATAACCTCTTCTTGATACCGTTGGAAACGAAAAATAATCTCCATCCGTAAAATTCCATGTTACATCTGCACCATCTCCACCATTTCCGTTGTAATAAATGCTACGGCTTGGCTTTTCCAGATTCAGATTTATAGAACACCAGTCATAAGTTTTCCATCCATCTCTGTCAGCAGAGGCCACTCCGACCAATCCAGTACTGACATGGATATTTACTGATTTCCAATGTTCTTGGGTATCATGATAGGAATTTTCCCAAAATCCATCATTTCCTCCACAATAAAGCATTATATCCTTGCTCGGATCTGAAAATACTGGTTTATCCACCGTTACCCATTCCCAGGATCGATGCTGTTCATGGGCCGGTAACAGATACCAGACTTTGATCGTTAAAAGTGTATAGTTGTTGTTACTGTTCTTCTCTGAATATATCGTCTGTTTATTCACTGTAAGCTTATAATCTCCGCCTCCACCGGAATACGTCGTTACCGTATATGGATGTCTGGAATTATTAAATGTCCCACCGCTGACATTTTTATTTTTTTCATATTCATCACTATGAATATACATTGTCAGACTATCGCTTTTCCCATTTGGTCCATTGATGTTCACTGTTAAATGTCCATCTTTAAAATGTTTGTTTCCTCCTGTATTATATGATTGATAAGCATGTGCCTTCTTCATCTGATACCATGCCAGAACGGAAACAAATGAAACCATGACCACTAATACCACTATGATCTTTCGTTTTCTTTCCAGGATCTTTTTTGCATTCTTCATCACATCCTCCTCTCCATCTATTTTTATCTATCTTCCTTTTGTTTCCTGATCTTCTGTCCATGATTCCTCATACAGTACACCACATACCGGTATCTTCCATGTCCTCGGTACGGATGACAGGTTAAAAGTGTGACCATATCTTTCCCTTTTTGAATCAGAATCTTGTCCATATCATATGGATCGATCACTTTAATCTTTGTAACCCGGTAATCCAGTCTTTCCCATGGATTTCTAATGATCACCTGATCGCCTGTTTTTAACTGTTCGATGTCCCGAAAATACGGAATTCCCCGATATCCCCGATGTGCAGCGATCACGCAGTTGCTGTCTTTTTGTCCTACTGGCAGGGATGTCTGTCCCATGATCACTGCTCCTTTTCTCATATTTTCCATCGTCGCTCCCAGATATAATGGAAGTTTCTGTTTCATCTTCGGTATCTTAATGTAACCGAAGGTATTCTTTTCGTTTCTTAAGACGATCGGTGCACTGCGGTAACTGAATACATCCTTTAGTCCTGCTTGTTTTTCTTTGAATATCTTCCTGTTATAGCGGACTGCTTTTTGATACAGTAGATCATCCTGTTTTCTTTTGCTTCTCCTCTGCGTCAGTTCTTTCACCGTCTGATCGGACTGTTTTTGTTTCAGATATGATATGATCTCCGGATAAAGCAGTAACGTGATCCCTATCACCAGAAAAAAGATTCCAACAATATTTATGATCTTTTGTTTCACCCATATCTCCTTTCTCCGCTTTTTCTTTTCATCTTTTCATATACTTTTCTGGCTGCGATCAATACACAAATGATCAATAGTCCTGCAAAGATGGCCCGTTTGTAAACTTCCATCCATTGCGAATGATGATTTCTTGCTCTTATCTCTTCCTCTTTTGCATGATAAGCTGTGCGAACTCCTCGGACTAATAAACGCTTGTCATTGACTCCATAGGGTGTGCAAGTAACCAATGTTACATGATCTTTTCCTTCCATGATCTGAAGTTCCTTTGTATCTTGTGGTTCCACGACTGTGATCTGATCCACACGGTAAGCAAGCTTTTTATCCAATACATGTATAAAAAAGAAATCTCCCTTTTTCATCTCTGTCAGATCTGTAAAGATTTTTGCAGAACTAAGCCCAGTATGTCCAGTCAGCACCGCATGGGTATCTTTTCCTCCAATCGGAAAGGAAGATGCAGCCAGATGTCCGATCCCATGTTCCAAAACTGTCTCACTTGTCCCATGATAGATCGGCAGATTAATTGAAATACAAGGAATCTTTAAATATCCCATGATCGATGATCCATCAATATTTAATATTCTATTATAATGAACCATCTCTCCATCCAAACGTTTTACCTTAAACGGATCAGTCAACTGTACTGAAGATCGCATCAATTCCCCATTATACTGTTTCGCTTCATCCATTACTTTTTTTATGATCGCCTGATCCATTCCGGCTGCCTTTTCCCGATAACTTTCCACTGTCGAACCTGCACTCTTTTCAAACAGATAGTTGCTTACAAATGGATAAGACAGCAGAAAAAAGCCGGCCAGAATAACCAGAATCGATATGATCTTTTGTTTCATTTTATCTTTGTGATCGTCTTCTGTTTTTGTTCAAGATCAAGATCCCACATCCAGCAACAACAACCCCTGCAATGATCAGAAGATAGTTTCCTGCCCCACCTGTCATTGGCAGCATGAACTGCTTCTGATTTGTGATCTGCATATTGATATATGCATTTCCAGAATCATCGTGTTTTGTCATCGTTGCCTTTGTCTCATCCACAGTCGCACTCGCTGCTGTAGTCTGAACCGTCACATCATTCTTTAATACCGTACCATTAGGAACTCCATCATTTGCTGTGGAATCTGCATCAGACTTACTCTGGATCCCTGTGATGTTTGCTTCGGTTGGTGTGATATCTGCTTTTGTCTCTTTGACCTTAACGATCACTTCTTTCTTTAACAGGGAGTATCCTGCATCGGAGTGTGTTTCTGTAAATCCATATTCATCTCCTTCGATCCCATTGATCACAAGTTTTCCATCAGAAGACGGACTAAACTGAGTCGCATCAGCTTCTTTTGCAGACTTTCCTGTTACCTGATAAACACCTGCTCTATCTGCTCTTGCTACCAGATAGTAATTATCTGTCTTATTTTTTACAACGAATTTAACCTTTGTTGCATCTCCCTTGCTGTCAGAAAATTTCTTTGCCAGATCATATCCGTAAGAGTATACGATACATTTGTCTTTTAAAATATCATAATAATTCGTATTTGTTCTCTTCCACGTAAGGGATACATCGTTTGGATTTCCTTTATCGCCAAGAATAACGCTGTCATCTGTATTCACCTTAGCTGTATAGTATATAACGATATATTTATCAGAATATTTCTTATTCAACTCATTAAGTCCTGCTTTTGTCATCTCGATCTTCATTGCAGGATCGTCTCCAGATTTTCCGTATGTTGCTGCAAACTTTGGATCCGTGTCGGAACTCTTCCATACAGCCAATGCACCACTCTTCTCAACATTGTTCACATTTGTTCTGTCCGCTGCATCCTTAGTTTCATAGATTGCGATCACGGCATCTTTCCCATATGTCATTCCATTTGCCATTGTATCGTTAAATGTATAAGTTGACAGGTAGGTTGTTGATGATGTGATATGTGGCAATTTGGAAATGAACTGATAATCCAGTCTTTCTGCTTTAGAGGATGTCACGGTACTCTGGTATTTGTATTCATTTCTTGCAGAAGTAAAATCTGCCAGTCTGTCTGTATTGGCAGTTGTTACATTGTCCTGATCTGGATTATTGCGTACTCTTTTGTCAAGTGTTGGATTTCCAGTTTCATTCTTTGGATAACAGATCACATCATAGAACCAGTCATCTCCCTTAGAATCCGTAGATGGCAACTGTACAAACCATGGATTTGTTGTGTAAGTTACATTTTCTGGTGCCTTTGTCTCAACGATCAGGTAAAGACCCAGTGGCAATTTGTCTTTACTTGTCACACCATTAGCATTAGTCTCATCCATGGCTATCCCATTCTTTCCCATGTAATCTTCTAATTTATCTTTCGTTACCGTATTATCTTCTAATGCCTTGGCAAGTTTCTCATTGATCTGCTGGCTTGTAAAATATGTCTTACTTCCTTCTGTTTTAGCTGCATCAGAAGATGTCAAACCCAAAATCTGCTGTATTGTGGTTGGAAGTTCATAGATCATCTGGATCTTTCCATTCTCACTCTGCTGTTCAACATCTCCAACTCGCAGGTAACTAAATTCCACACCTTTAATCACATATTTTTCCAAGGCTGCTTCCGCAGCAGCGTCCTGTTTTCCTATTGGTGTAAACTGACTGGTATTAACACCGGCCTGTTTTGCTGCTGTCATGTCATATTTGTGGATCGTTATGGATCCGGTTTTGCTTGTATCGACCACATCTGTTGATGCCGCTTTGATATTAACGATAGGTGCAAGCATCATTGCTGCAGATAATACAGCAATCGTTATTTTTTTGATCATATTTTGAATCTTCATTTTTCTTTCCTCCTATTTTTTAGAATAGAAAAAGCACAGAAATCATTGATCATACTCAATGATTCTGTGCTTTTCTTTATGTGATATATATTATTTATATATTAAATTTGTTTTGTCAGGTGCGATCATGATCGTATTCCAAAAAGAATCCTTGACTGCCTCTGTCTGAATCTCATCTACTACTGTATCAAGATCGACATCACTTGTTAACTTCTTGCTCGCATCCATTACGGAAACTTTATCGTTGATTCCTAAGGATGTGATCGTAACAAACTGTTCTTCACTAACTAGTGTTCCTTTCTTTAGTGGAACCGCTAACTGATAATTCTTCTGCAATACTGACTTGATCTCATTATACATTGCTTTAAATTCTTTGCTTCTGTATTTCTTCTCAGCTTTCAGCTGCTTTGCCTTCTTATCAGTCTTCGCATATATCTTTTGATCAGAATAAATCTCCCAGCATGGACCTCCTGCTGATGCTGACTTCGTCTGTGCAATCACTTCTTTTAGTGGATATTTGTACTGTGTACGCTGTCTGCTTCCAACATCTGCAACCGTTACCTGATCATTATCATCGATCGCAACCAATACGATAAAATGACCTTTCTTCGTAAAATATCCTGGTCCCATCAGTGCTACTACTGGATGCTTCTTCTTCAATGCATCTCTAACCTTGCTGACATCACTTCCAAGTCCATGACATTCCAGTTTATACTGTTGTGCCAATGCTGGGACCATCTCATGACTTGCTCCAGCACTACTGTAATAGCCATTCTTATATGCCCATACTGTTGTATCAACTGGAGTTACCCATTTATTCGTCAGCGAACTGATACAAACTGCCATAGCGCTTGGTCCGCATCCACTACTTTTGATCTGATATCCATTGTCATTCCATGCTGCATCTGCCTGATTAAAGTAAATAAATCCCTGTATCGTCTCTTTCTTATCTTTCATCTCAAGACTATGATCATTATATACTTTTGGAATGATAGATTTTTTATCTTTCTTGTCTTTTTTCTTATCTTTTTTATCTTTCTTCTTATCTTGATCAGACTTTGTCTTTTGCTTCTTTGTATGCGTTACCGCTGTATGTTTCTTTGTATGTGTTGTTGCTGTATGTTTCTTTGTATGTGTTGCTGCAGCCGTTGTATGCGTATGCGTTGTTGCTTCCGTTGTCGGCTTTGCCTGAGTCGTCTGTGTTGTTGTCTCTGTCGTTGCTTCACTTTCTGTCGTCTGGGCAGAAGAATCTGTCTTGGTCTCAGTCTGTTCACTGCTTATTTGCTCTCTTGTGACTGGCTGATCTGCTCTGACCACAGACACTGATCCAAGCATCAAAAACGTATACAGAGCTACTACAGCTGCTGTTTTACGTGTTTTTCTCATCTTTCATTGTTCCCCCTAACTATTTAAACATACTTATTATACCACTTTGGATACCCTCGTCAATAAAAATGAATAGTCATGATCCATGTTCACATTTTTTCACATCTTATGCTTCAAAGACTAATTTTTCAATTGCATATGCAACACCATCTTCATTATTTGTCTTTGTCACAAAGTCTGCGATCTCTTTCAGATCAGGTTGTCCATTTTCCATAACAACACCGGTTCCTACAGCTTTGATCATCATCGTATCATTTCCTGCATCTCCACATGCCATCACTTCATCCATAGATAGTCCAATTTGCTCTGCCAGATGTAAAAGTCCATCTCCTTTATCACATCCAATCTGATTTATTTCAATGTTATTTCCCAGAGAACTTGATACACTCGCAATATTTTTCTCGATTAATTCTTGTCTTGCAGTTTCCCGCTCTTCCATATCATCAAAAAATACACTGATCTTCTCAATTCCCAGCGGATGCTCTTCAATGTACTTTCGCAGATCATCCAGCGGTAGTCTTGTATCTCTCACAAGTTTTAATACATGATCTGATACACCATACTCTGCAAGATGGTCAAAATAGCATCGTTCCATATACCCTTGCCCATTCTGATAAATATCACGTGTACAATGATATTTTTCCAAAATATCAAACAACGAAAATACCGTTTCTTTTGGTAAATGATTTGTATATATGATCTTATCTTCTTTCTGATCATAAACAGTTGCCCCGTTACAGCAAACTGCATATCGAACGCCTGGAATATCTCTTAAAAATTCTGGAATTGCTTTAAAAATACGTCCTGTTGCTGGAACTATATAAACACCCCTTCTGATCGCTTCTTTTAGAACTTCTTCTGTGTGTTTTGAAATCTGTTTCTCGCTGTCTAAGAGTGTATTATCTAAATCCATCGCTACTAATTTTATCTTACTCATGCTATTCCTCCACAAAAAAATAATTTTGAATGTTGATCTGAAGACTTTTATATCCCTGATACTCATTGATCACTGGATAATATGTACATGTGATATACTTTGATGTTCCCATTTTCTCTCGAAATTCATCTTCATCCTCAAAAATCATACCATCAATCCTAGTTCCCTGACTACTCTTTAATGCTAATTTTATCACATTTCTATTTTTTCCAAAAACATTCACACGTTCCACTTTTAACTTTCTGTGTGCAAATAATGGTTTTTTATTTTCTTTTCCAAATGGCTCTAAAACAGATAACTGATGGATCAGATCCATGGTAATATAATCAACTGGCATATCAATATCAATCTGTACTTTCTTTGCAAAATCTTTTTTCTCAAGGGTACAGTTCTCATTGATCTTTTTGCGGAATTCCTGTAATTTTTCTTTTTTCAAAGAGCATCCTGCTGCCATTGGATGTCCCCCAAACTTTGTGAACACCTCTTTGACTTTCATCATCTCTTCAAACATGGAATATCCTTCGATGGAACGTCCAGAACCTTTGATTCCTTCTTTTGCATCTGTTAAGACAAATGCTGGATGATTTAAGCGGTCCTTGATCCTTCCTGCTATGATACCTGCAATACTTTCATGACATTCTGGAAGATATAATACAAGCACTTTATCTCCTTTTGCTTCATATTCGAACGCCTGTCCCAGTGCCTCTTTTACACCATTTTCTGTCATGGTTTTCCGAAGATCATTCAGTTCTTTTAATTCTTCTGCTGTCTGTTTTGCCTTCTCTTCATCTTCTTCCAGAAATAGATTCAATGCTTTTTCGGCAGATTCCAAACGTCCGCTCGCATTGATACATGGTCCAACAATAAATCCTAGTGCATAAGACTGTATCTGTTTATCCATCAGATCATGCACATTCAGCAATGCTTTCAACCCGATATTTTGTGTATCTTTGATTCGGCGTAATCCTTCTTTGACAAAGATTCTGTTTTCTCCTGTCAGATCTACCACATCACAAACAGTCGCGATCGCAAGCATGGATAACAACTCTTCCAATTGGCTTTCATCTTCTTCCATTGCCTGATAAAATGCCCTCATAAACTGAAAAGCCACTCCTGCTCCACAAAGTAACGGATACGGATAATTGCATGCTTCTTGCTTTGGATTGATCACTACATCTGCTGGTGGAAGAACCTCTTTTCTCATTCCTGCTTCATCGGTATCAAATGGCACATCATGATGATCCGTAATGATCATTGTCAGTCCATGTTCTTTGCCATATGCAACTGCATCTGCTGCTGCAATCCCATTATCACAGGTAAGGATCGTATCAATCTGGTCTTCCACTGCTTTTTCAATGATATTTTCATTAATTCCATAACCGTCTTTCATGCGGTCTGGAATCTGAAAATCAATCTTTCCACCAAGATCATGAATCGCTTTCCACAAAATATAATTTGAGACAACTCCATCTACATCATAATCTGAAATAATACGGATTGTTTTCCCCTCTTGTACCTTTTGCTTCAAAATCTCAACTCCTTCTTTGACGCCTTTCATCAAAAAAGGATCTGAAATATCTGAAAGTTCTCCATACAGATACTGCTGTATTTGTTCATCCCCAACCACATCCCTGTTGCGGATCAGCCGTGCGATCACTGGATCTATGTTAAATTTTTCTCCAATCTGATTAAAATCAGCCTTTTTCTTATACAGATACCACTGTTCCATCATCTTACTCCATTTTTCATAAAAAAGAGCATCCAGTATTTACT
>OLEH01000161.1_pt1 | contig 25227 bp, 25 predicted proteins | sample 1602531 | NCBI WGS metagenome assembly OLEH01 (sample SAMN02674964, study PRJEB24791) | human gut metagenome, SKBSTL008 | isolation source: stool | host: Homo sapiens | place: USA | reverse complement strand
CAGTACCCCTCTGCAAGTCCTGCATATTCCTGTAACATATACGTTACCTCTGCCTTTATGATTCTTCCTGTTTCCTCTCCGTTCGTGTACTCTGCCAGCTCTAAAATATCGCCCTGTTTATAGCCCCTTTCATTCTTCCGCAACTCAAATGGCTTTTTGCCGCTTGCCACATCTTCAAAAAACATTTTGGCTAATCTTATTCTGTGTACCTTTTGCTGCTTTGCTGCATCACTTGGCAGATGCTCCATTTTTTCATCGTCTGCCTGCTGCCGCAGCTTCGCTTTTGTTTCCCGGTCTATTTTGTCCTGTTCTTCGCTGTACCGCTGTTCGTCCGTTTTTTCTGCCTCTGCCTTATTCTGGTATTTGTCGCACTTCTGGCATGTCCCCGTTTTTACGTTGCACTCTGAATAATACAGGCATGAATAGCACAATGATGTAATGCTTTCCGGGTGTGCTATTTCGTAATCGTCCCCCGGTCTTGCATATTCCGGCTTATCTGCCTTTTCTGCTGCTTTCTTTTCCGCAACTTTCTGTGCAATCTCATTTGCTCGTATCTCTTTCCCGGCTGCTGCCTGCTCTGCAATTTCCTTTTGCTCTTCCTCTGACAGCTTCGCAGCCTCGTACGCTGCCGTTACTCCAATACTGCCACTTTTTAACTGCTCTTTGATTTCCGGCGTTGCATTGTTGTTGATACTTTCCATACGTGCTACGTTTGTGCTGCTTTCGTTCAGCATTGAGGCTATCAGATCACGCATTTTTCCTTTAATCTCTAATCCATCCTCTTTCTTTGCCCGGATAAGTGCCACCTTGGTTCTCTCTACCAATCTCGTTTTTTCGTATGCCGTCAGCTCCTGCGTATATCCATTACCAGCCAGCAACGATAACTCATACATAGCCTCGCTCATATCCTTTGAGCGGAAAAGCACTTTTTCATACTCTTTATGTCCCCGCTCCAAATTCAGCTTGTTTGCTTCGTTACGTCTGTGCCCATCAATTATGCGGTATTCTCCGTTTACCCTTGCCAAAACCGTTGGCTGCTCCTGCCCTACGTGTAAAAAGCTGTCTGCCAGTTCTTCTATGCCCTCTAACTTCTGGTGCGTGTTTTCTTCGGCTGCCTTTACCTCATACGGGCTTAAATAAATTTCTTTGTATCCCTGCGCCTGCTGCCCGGCTGCCTTTGTCTTTGCGTTCAGAATATCGTTAATGCCAAACTTTGCCATATCTTTTTACCTCGCTTTTCCTGTGTATGCTGTTACAAACTTCTTGTACCCCTGCGCTGCTGCACAACATGGGCTGTACTCATAAATGGGTTTTCGCAAAAATGTGTTTTCTGCTACTTTCTTGGAATATCGGATAATCCCCAAAATATTAAAATCTGTGTTCTGTTCCAACCATTCTACGCCTGCTGCCTCTCCGTCTGTGTTCTGGTATGACGTAATCAAAACACCAGCCAGCTTTAATGCCGGGTTAAATGCTTTTGCGTCCTCTATCTGCTCTGTGACAATATCCAGCCCCTCTAATGCGTCCTCGTCCACCTTTACAGGTACTATTACCTCGTCCGTGATTGCTAACGCATTTACAACATTCAGCCCGATATCTGGCGGGTTATCAATGATGCAGTAATCATATTTTCCGTATACGGTGCAATCTCCGTAATACTGCACTTTGGCGTATACCAGTGCTTTGTATCTTTCAATCTGGTTTTCGCTGTCCTCTTTGGTTAAATTCCATGTAGCCCCAAACAATGACATATTCGCCGTTACAATGTCGATGCCCTCATACTCTGTATGCTGTATCAGTTCGTCTACGCTGTCCCAGTCCCCAGCCAGCAACTTTGTAACTGGTGCTATGTTCTCTGCATCGTATCTGCTGTACGCTTTGCTTAAATTGCCCTGCTTGTCGTTGTCAATCAGCAATACTCTGTAACCTCTCCTGTAAAGCTCATATGCTACGTTTGCTACCGTAAAGGTCTTTGCTACGCCGCCTTTTAAATTTAAAACGCTAATCACTCTCATACTTTTACCTCTTTCGTGTTTATTCTTCGCTTTCCATTTCCTGCAATACTGCTGCCGCTTTGTCATTGTCGGCTTTTAATAAATATTCTTCTATCACTTTTGCCGCTTCATGCCAGCCGTAACAGATCACTGCATAATACCCTTGGCTGTTTAAAAACTTCTGCCACTTTTCTTGGCTCTTTGTAGCCTTGTTTTTTCCTGCTTTCAGTTCGATGTACAACCCATGATATCCATTTCTTGCCACTGGTAAGCAAATATCCGGCACGCCAGCTTTTACGCCTTGCCTTTTCAGTGCTACCGCTGTCCTTTTATCTCTCTTTCCCCCGTTTGGGATATGGTGCATATATTCAAGTTCCGGCATACAGTCCATGTGGTATGCTGCCCACTCAAATAATGCCTCTTGATGCCCGCTTTCATCGTCAAGCCTAAAATTTCTCATTCTTTCTCCCCTTTCCTCGTTTTACTTCCAAACGGCATAAATCGTAATACTCACACCACAGGCAGCAATGTTTGCACTGTTTGCCCGGCTGAAACAACCAGTAAATAATTTTGTCAGTCATGCTTTTCTGCCCTCTCTATCCGCTCACTGTTTCTTTTGGCGGCGGCTGCAAGTGCCATTAACACCATGCCTACAACCACGCCTGCCATAAATATTGCAATCGCAGCTATCACAATCATACTATCGCCCCCTTTCATTCCAGTTTTACCAGCGTGTACCTCATGTACCCGTATCCGTAGTATTCCGGGCTATGTACTCCTTTGCTTACGCTGTCTTTATCCACGTAGTAACCCTTTATCGCCGTTGGCTCTGATTTGAACCATGCACGATCTGAAATTATTCTTATTTCCGGCTCTGGTCTTACAAGGTTTTTGCTGCAATTCCAACGCTTGCCCTGCAATGCTCCCTCGTCCTCTGTTCTGTGCGTATCTGTGTACTTGATAAAATAACTCGCCAGCTTTGCATAGTTTCCAGAATCATCTAATGGGAATACTTTAACCCGGTTATGTCCCTCATACGCTTTATACCAGCACCGTTGCAAAATCTCTGTATCAATCTTGTTGATAACTAAATGGTGGTGGCGTGCCCCTCTTTTACCAATCTCCATAACATGCACATATTTAAGCTCTATGCCTGCCTTTTTGCACTCTTTGCGTAACTCACGTAAAAAAATATCCATGTCCTTACGCATCTGCTCCCTGCTTCTATCCGGCTGTCCCTTTTTCCGTATGTAGTCCAGTTCTAAGTGATAATCCCCATATCCAAAATTGGCATTTAACAGTAATCTTAATTTTCTCTCTGCTGCTCTGGTATTAACCTTTTTTTGCTCTTCCTTGGTTGGCTTTACTTTGTCCCCTCTCTTTATACCCGGTTTTTTGTATCTGCTGGTAAAGTAACGCTCTACCTCTATCGTCTTTCCTGCTCTTGTAACTCTCTCTACATACGGCATATGTTTTACCTCTCTTTTGTCGGATAGTTAATACTTTTATCAAGTGGTAAAGCAGGCTCTGCGCCTGCAATTTCCTTGACTTTTCGCCATATGCCCTTTATACTTTTGTTAGACAAATTGTTAAGGCTTATAGCTTTGCCCCTATGGTATTCCAGTACCGTAGGGGCTTTCTCTTTTCATTGTTTCTTTTCCTCTCTGTATGAGGTGTAAATAAGGCGTGAGTGCATATGTATTGGCTTGCTTTCGCCTTTCTTGAAATGGTCTGTACATTCCCAGTTTCCCAACCTTTTTAATAATCCACGTTTCCTTGTGCTGAAATGGTTATACGGGTATGATGTCAGCCATACATAAACTGCGCCTGCGGTCTGCTTCTCTGCGTTCCACTCTTTTACGCCTATCTGTTCCCGGTCTACCTGCACAAAATCAATGCCAGCGGCTTTTAATTGCCTCTCGGCTCTCTTAAAAAACCGCTCTTTGTCCTTTTCTGTCCATGCAAATTTCATTCTGTGCCTTTCCCGCAATTATTCTTACATCTTGCCATTTCCCGCCCAGCAAGCATACTTACCAACTCCATAAGTTCATCTGCGCCCTTTTCGTCAATAAACTCACATCTAGTACAACATGCGTTATATCCACAGATAGCGTCAAATACAGATTGTACCTCTTGACATGTACCGCAATCTTTCAATGTTTCAATCAACCCCACTAGCCCGGTAATTGCCTTTATGCCCAGTTCCCCGCCTTTTCCATGTATCGGTATTGATATTTTCTGTGCTTTTGCTGTGCGTTCTCTGTTTAAAATGATTCTGCTTTTCATTATGTCTAATTCCTTTCTACTGTTTCCGGCTGCCACCATACCTGCATCTTTTCTACCGATACCTCGAAAGTGGTTCTTTTCTCTTCTGATTCTGCGTTATTATCGCCGTAATGCTTTTTCACATACTCCCGGCTCTGTAATCTGCCTGTAATTTTTACAATCGTGCCTCTTTTGTACTTTGCAATCTCGCTGGCGTTCTCCTGCCAGAAAATACATGGAATGTGTACATTTCCACCCTGTATGCAGTTTTCCACTTTCAGCATTACATCTGCAATGTGTTTTCCCCTCGGTGTTTCTCTTACTTCCGGGTTATTCACAATTTCCGCTGTTAATTGCACACCGTTCTGATATTCCGGGAACTCTACCGTTGCAACATGATCTGCAAGGATAAAAACAACCGTATGCCCGCTTTCTGCATTTATGGCTTTCTGCAAAATGCCCGTTGCCATAATATCCCTGTCTAATAATGGCTCTGCATCTATGCCCTCATTTTCTTTTAACGGTACGGCTACAATCACTGTATCTACTGCGCTGCTCTTTCTCGGTACACATACCCGCAGCACTGCATAGCGGTTTTCTGTGTCATATCCACATACCCCGCTTGTTACCTCTGCCTGCTTTACCGTTCCCATGATTCCGGCAAAATTTTCATTGTTCATTTTCTGTTTGTTCTCCTTTCCGGGTGCGGGGGAAAAATCCCCCGTTCCCCCTTTACTGCTCCGCAGCCGCAGGCATTTCACAAGAAAGACCGGGCGCAAAGTTCCAGTACGCACTGCCAGCGGTGATGCTCAAGGCCACGTAAGCCCCGCAACCCAGCCCGTTGTCGCAGTGGCCGCCCACAAGAGGCACAGCCACAATTTCTGTATCTACTGCCCCGCCGTCTGCTGCATATTTATGGCTTGTCCCATTAAATGAGATTGGCAAGCGTCCGTATGGTGTCATTACGGTTTTATCTACATAGCCATAACTCCAATCATTCCACATATAGCGGTATACGTCTGTATATCCCTCTCCTGTAAAGTTTGGCTCTCCATACGGCAATACCTTTACAATTCCGTCTGCACAGATCAGCTTTGTTAAACGCTCCCATTTATCGCCCCACAATGCCTCTGTGTGGAATACCTTAACCTGTGTTCTGAAATCCGGCGTACCGTAAAACTGCCCTTTTCCGTTTAATGTTCCTGTGGTTGCTGGCTGCCCGGTTCTGCTATTTCCCATTCCGTAAGCCGTCTGCAAATCGTCTGTTTTTGCCATAATCTTTAACAGGCAAATAATATAGTTCCATTCCCACCATGAACTCATAGCCCATTTATCGCCGTTTGCTTTGCAAACCTCGTTTTCCTGCTCCGCTGTCATATCTCCGATAGTCTGACAACCACTAAGGCTACGGGCTACATTGCCAACCAGTGACGGCGTATAAATGTGTCTGTAGAATCCGGCATTTAACGTGCCGTCTTTCCCTGTTCTGTGGTATGCGTTGTATGCAGCATCGTATTTTACGTTGCTCCAAATGATATATTCGTCTGTAGCTGTTTCGTACTGGCACAGCCAGCCGCCTTTAAAAGCGGACATTGCATTACCTGCATAATAAATATCTGTAATATCGCTCTTTGTCCCGTCCTCTTTCAGTTCGTAATTGTCCGGGTTTAATCTGTAGTCCTCTGCGCCGTCAAATTTAACCATGCAAGGGTAGTTATTCTTTACAAATTCCACACCGCCCCAGCTACCATAGTTAAATTTCCCCTCTACAAAATCCATTACCGCAGGTATCATGCCTGCGGCATCGTACAGGTATGTTACCCGCTTGTTGCTGTCCTCTTCATTTTTGTTAATCTTAATTCCAAACCGTACAGCTCTTTCTATTGCTGCCATTGCTTCACTCATACTTTTTTACCTCGTTTTCTCATATAAAAAATGTGTAATACAGTGTCATTGTCAAATCACTAAATTTATACTGTGGGTGTTCTCCCGGCTCTAATGGTTTCATTAACCCCAGCTTTTGCCAGTCCTTATGCCGGATATCCGGCACTACTGCAAAATCCTTTACCTCTGCCTGCCATATCTCTTTACTGATCTGGCTTTTATCTTCCCGCAATATTCCCAGCCAGCCTATGTATATGTCTGCCTCACTGGTTTCGTACCTGCTGCCCTTGCCTTTAACAATGCGTATTCTTGTTATGTTGTGTATTGGCTCTATGAATTGCTCTAATGTCATTTCTTTATTTCTCTGGCATTTCGTATATTCTTGGTATTTCCGCTGCAAATGGTGGAAATGCTGGTGCACCCTTTAAAAATCCGGGGCTACCCTCTGAATATAAATAAGAAACGCTTACTTTCTGTATTTCGTCTATAATCTCTAAACACCGCTCTTTTGTTTCGTATGTTCCTATTTCTTCTAACACTCCGTCGGAAATAAAAATACTGTGTGTTTCTTTTGGTTCTTGCCCCTTTTTGGCTCTTGCTGTTGCACTTCCATACTCCACACATGCGTAATTTCCACCCAGCCTATACAGCTTTTCTCTGTCTTGGCTTCTTATGTACATGCTACTCACGTTTTTCCTCTCTTTCTTTTACTTCCCAATAATAAGCGTCCATTATCCACATTTCCTTGCTAAAGGTAAGTGATAATGCTATCGGCATGAAAAATGCTGAAATCGTGATAATATCCAAATCCAAAAGAGGTGCAAACGGTGTTACAATTACCAACACCGCAAATGTCGCAATCCCACATAATTTCTGCTTAATGAAATATCTTTTTCTTCTGCGTCTTTCATGTTCCCGTTGCTGTAATTGTTTTTTTGCATAATTCATGCCGTTATAAAAATCTTTTGTGCGTTCCATACTTTCCTCTCTTCCCGGCGGTGCTCTTATTTTCATATTGCCCACGCTCCTGTAGTGGCTTCGTATGCTGTGTTGCCCCTTTTCACATTAAAAAGTTGCCTAAAACCTGTTGACCGTCCACACGCTCTCTAGCTGGCGTGCCCACTGCTCCAAATTCACAGCACCCAGCGTGCAGTTGTTCGCCTGCTGCCACGCTGTCGCAGGTTGCCACGTTCCTGCTTTCAATGCGCCGTATGGGACTTGAACCCATGGCTTACCGCTTATGAGGCGGTTGCTCTAACCAACTGAACTAACGGCACTCGTGCGGCTCATTGCCGCCTGTTTTCTGTTTCTCCCAGCAAGATTTTTCTAAACATGCTTTCAAATATTGTTACTGGTATACTGTTTCCTGCCTGCTTATAAAGTGGCATCGTATAGCGTCCCTTTCTTTTATGGACTGCTGCCGCTGCGTAAAAATCGCTGTCGTTATACCCCTGTAATCTCCAACACTCCAACTCTGTTAAATATCTATACCTACCGTTTCCCATATCAATAACCTGCGCTGGTGTTCTATCCTGCCTTGTTGTTATTGTGTATGCGAAATCTTTTATAACCGTTGCTCTCTTAATACCTTTGTTTCCGATCACGTTTAGTACACTTGGTTGCGTTACGTCATATTCTTTCGGTGCGTCCTTTAATAAGAAATCATCAATATTTTTCATTGGTGTTCTTATCAAATCGTCAAACTCAAATCTATCTGTGCCCAAAATTGACACTGTAAAAACTCTTTCTCTCGCTTGTGGTAATCCAAATTCTCTAGCATCAAGAACTGCATAATTGCTTGTATACCCTAACCTACTCATTTCCTTTATGTATCTGTCATGGTTCGCCCTCATGTGTTTGCTTCTTACGTTTTTGACGTTTTCCCATATTACATATTTGGGTTTCCATTCTCCCATTTGCTCTATAATATGAATTGTTTCCCACATAAGACTGCTGCGTGTTTCACTACCCTCATCTGCTCCCTTTTGGTGTCCTGCTATACTAAAGTCTTGGCAAGGGCTACCATGAATTAAAATATCTGGTTTTAAATTCCAACCTACTACGCTCTGTGTTTTATATTCCAATTCATTTGCAAACATTGCATTATATGAGCGCACTGCCTTTTCGTCTATTTCCACATAATCAATAGCTTTTACGGGAATGCCTATATTTCTTAATGCGCATCTTGGGCTACCTATTCCACCAAATAACTCTAAAATTTGTACCACTGTTTTTCCTCTTCTTTCGTAATCGTGTTTATAATGTTTCCTGTGCTTTTTCTGCGCTGTATGTATCCGGCGTTGCTCCGCAGCGGGCGTACTCCTTATAAATCGTATCCCGGTGTACTCCTAAAGTAGTTGCAATATCCACCACCCTGCTGCCCGCCCGGCTCATTTTCTCTATTACTTGCCTATCTTCATAGCGCAATCTTTTGTATTTTCTTGCCACCGTTCCCGCTCCTTTCTCTTGAAATAAAATAAGCGCACAAGAGCTTTTTACACTCTTGCACGCTTTCTTTTCTCGCCGTAAATAAAAAGAAATCCGGCAAGAGATTTTTAATTTCTCTTGTCGAATTTCATTCTAAAACTTATCATTTTTATATATTTTTTTCATTTATTATGCATTTAAGCTAGTCCAGACCCGCCTTTTTCCTCATAAAAACTCACGCAAATCAATCCTCATATCTGATAACAAACAAATAAAAGTCTTTCTTATCGAGAATACATGTCTCCCGAAGCAGACGGTATTCGACACGCAGCCTGATTTGTTTCTTCACAAACCCAATCTCATTTGAATACATGACTATGATTCCGCCGGATACCAGATGCTCTGCGGCCTTGTCGAAAAACCTCTCGTAAAAAAGCTCCATCTCCGCCTTGGTCTGTCGGTTACGAACCGGCATATCCGTAATCAGCTCATCAAATTTGTAGTCATGTCTGAAATCAAAGAAATCCCTGTGTATAAAATTAATTCTTGTTTTGGCAAACGCAGCATTCTCTCTACCCATAGTGATTGCATCTCCATAGGTATCTGTAGCATATATCTCGCGTGCCGGGACTAAATGTGCGCGCTCTATAAGCAGTGTACCAACTCCGCAGAACGGATCCATGATCTGTGCCGTTTCCTTAAGATACGGCTTTGCAAGTGAAACAATAAGTGCCGCTTGTGACGGATGCATCGACGTAGGAAGCACATTCTTTCTGTATGCAAATCTATTATCCTGTATAGAACATAATCTCATGCAGACAAAAAAATTGTCATTTTTTGTCGGTATGAGCTTGATCACAACGTCGTAATCATTTGGTGAATTGATCATCCTGCCCGCAAAATGCATATCGATAGCTTTCGCAAGCCTGCTCTGGTACGCCGCATCTGCCGTACTCTCAATACGATAGTAAAACGGACCACCCTCACGGTGCATGCGTCTTAATATATCATACATATCTGACTCTGCAAGAAGTCCGGCTGCTTCCTGTGCATCCTTTGGCAGAAGCGATGCTGCATGTATGGTAAAGTACATTTTTCTGAATGTGCGCACCTGCATGATAAGAGGTATATTGTCAGTCTTTACAAGCACTCCAAGTGGATGCAGCTTTGTATCCTTAACCGGTATCTGACGTCGTACCACCTCTCTGTGAAGGCGGTTTGTCATCAGAAGCAGCTCAGCCTTTACTCCCTCGAGCACAGGTGTATGGTGCTTTATCCCATTATATTTAATCAAGATTTTATTTATCTCGTTTAATTCTTCCTCAATATGCTTCCTATTTTCATCTGTGACTGTCATATGCTCAAGCTCTTTTGCACGCTCCATAAGCTGTGGCAAGAGCTCTTTGCAGTCCAGCTGTGACAACGCCGCCAGATATGAGCCCTTTACAAAGCGCATCTGTTCAGCCTCGTATGCTTTAAAAACCTCATCAGAAAGCTGTGACATATGAAGATCTCCTATCAGAAGCGCTGCGTTCTTTCTGGTTTTTGCATCGTCTGCTCCCATAAACGACACAAGCAGTTCATCTTCTCCTGCAAGCAGCTTTAGAGCCTCTGCTAATGCATTTTCATCTTTAATCTCCTGTCTGAGGCTGCTCAGATTCTGACGTACGTTCTCTTTTTTTAACAGATTTCCGATAATTTCCTTCATTTTTTAAATCATCCTTTAATTTATTGTATATTGTCAGTTTTGGCTTGTCTCTTCCTTTGGCACACCATTTTCTTCGATGTATGTATCCAGATCCCTGTGAAACTGCTCCCACGCATCCTCATGCTCCACGAAGTATAGCGGACACTTCTTGCCTGTCACATCGTAGTGCCTTATTACATCATCAGCACTCAGATCATACCGCCCCATAAGCCATGTGGTGAGCTCTATGAGCGACTGGTATGTGCTGTCGTTGAACTTTCCTGTCTCATCCTCTATACAGCACTCTATCGATATTGTGTCACTGTTTCTGTTATTAGATGCATACGATATCTCATTGCAAGGTATGCACTGCACTATCTCACCCTCTAATCCTATAACAAAGTGTGAGCTTGCTTTGGTCTTTTTGGTCTCTGCCAGGCCATTGAAATAGTCTCTGTTTTGTCTGGCTGACGTACACGGATTTGCTGTATAATGGACAACTATACCGTTTACTTTCTCTAGTGCCTTCTGTGGTCTGGAATACGGATTGGGTGTCAGCAGCTGTACATCAAGCTTTGGCTGTATAGGATTGTAAAGAGTACTGGTCACCTCTGCCTTTACCTCTTCCTGCTTTGCCTTTTTGCCCCTTAAAGCTCCCACTATGATTATCGTTGCAATTATAAGTATTATCACGCCTATAACAATGCCATTGCTAATAAGCTGCTTTCTTCTAACCTGGGCGCGGTGTCTCTTTCTATATTCTTCGCGCTTTCTCTGTCTTATCTTTTCATACTCGTCCATTTAATTATCCCCGGTTATCTCTTTTGTTTGCTTTTATATATCTATTCCAAGCTTTTATAAACATTTGCATACATATAAGAGTATATTAGCACAAATCGTCTTGTTATGCCACATAAAATAATACAAAAGCACCAGATATTACGACGTAACATAATACCCGGTGCTTTATTATAAATGTATATTCTTATTATTAATCACACTTAATCTCGTGAACCCATCCATCCGGTCCATCAATATGGCCCATCTGAATGCCTGTAAGTGTGTCACGAAGCTTCTTTGTGACAGGTCCCATCTCATCCATACCGCTTGGGAAGCAGATTTCCTTGCCGTGGTCTACAATCTTTCCTACCGGTGAGATTACTGCTGCTGTTCCGCAAAGTCCACACTCAGCAAAATCCTTTACCTCATCAAAGAGCACCTCTCTGTGCTCAACCTTGAGTCCTAAGTACTTCTCTGCAACTACCATCAGTGAACGGCGTGTGATTGATGGCAGGATGCTGTCTGATTTAGGTGTAACAAATGTGCCATCCTTTGTGATAAAGATGAAGTTTGCACCACCTGTCTCCTCTACCTTTGTACGTGTTGCAGGATCGAGGTACATATTCTCTGCAAAGCCCTGTGCATGTGCATCTACAATGGCATGAAGACTCATTGCATAGTTGAGTCCTGCCTTGATATGTCCTGTTCCGTGAGGTGCTGCTCTATCAAAGTCTGACACACGGATTGTAATTGGCTTTGCGCCACCCTTGAAGTATGGTCCTACAGGTGTTACAAGGATTCTGAACTGATACTCATCAGCAGGCTTTACACCGATTACTGCGTTTGTTCCCATAATGTATGGTCTGATATAGAGTGTAGCGCCTGAGCCGTATGGTGGAACCCATGCAGCATTTGCCTTTACTACTTCCTCAACTGCCTTTACAAATCTATCCTCCGGGAATACAGGCATCTCAAGTCTCTCACATGAATCCTTAAGACGCTGTGCGTTTAAGTCAGGTCTGAAGCAGACAATTCTGCCATCCTCTGTTGTGTATGCCTTAAGTCCCTCGAAGCATGTTTGTGCATACTGGAATACTCCCGCACACTCATTAAGTGTCACTGTATGATCCTTTGTGAGCTGTCCATCGTCCCACTTTCCATCTTTATAATTAGAAACATAGCTGTAATCTGTTTCCTGGTAGCCAAAACTAAGGTTTGACCAATCGATATCCTTCTTTTCCATCTTTATATCCTCCGTTTCTTTACGGATCCGATATAACCTAGCGTTATCATATATCGGGTCTACTATCATTTATGCTCATTCTAGTACAATAGAAAAAAAATGTCTAGTACTATTTTTTTATAATAACTATAACTTAAGTTTCTATATAGCTTTTTTTACTATTATATTATAAGATAAGGCCTGACTTTTTCTTACTTTTTCAATAGCTGTATTAACCCTTCCAAACGGACGCCCAAGCAGCAGTCCGATCACAAGCGATATTGCTATATTTCCGGTGTTTATATCCGGTGCTGTTTAAGCTCCCCAATAAAATACAAGGAGCCAAATGCAACATTTTTCGTATCTCTTTTCAGGTGCTTTCTTATCTCATCAACTCCTGAAAGCTCTGTTGCCTCAACTCCCTCTTTTCTGATAAAATCAGCAAGGTGCGATGCCTGCAGTGCCCTGTCTGAATCCGGTGTTACTGTATAAAACTCCTCAGCAAGAGGTAAAATCTCACGTATCATGACATCGTAGTCCTTATCAGCCATGACTCCCATGAAAAAGCAAAATTTCTCACCCGGATACATGTGCATGAGGCTTTCCTTAAGCGCATCAACTCCATTGCTGTTGTGTGCTCCATCCACTAGCAGAAACGGCTCCTTTGATACTATCTCCATGCGTCCCGGCCACACAGCCTCTTCAAGTGCACTCTTTATCCTGTCATTCAGGTCTGTTTCCTCTCTCTTTGGCTCTGTCTTATCTTCGTATTCCAGCCCGCCATAGTGCTTTCCCAGCACATACCGCGCCGCAAGCTCTGCCGCTGCTGCATTCTCCCACTGAAATGTGCCACAAAGCCTCAGTGCGTAGCCGCTGCAGCGTGCTATATCGCTTTGCTCCACAGTGATTATCCTTGCATGCTTTTTTTGCGCTTCCTGCTCAATCACCTGCATGGCACGTTTATCCTGCTGTTCCACCACCACTGTGCCGTTTTCCTTTATGATACCGGCCTTCTCAGCCGCTATATCAGCTATATCACTGCCAAGGATAGCCATATGGTCATAGCCTATCTTTGTAATAACGGCACATTGCGGTGTGCCGATTGCATTTGTTGAGTCAAGCCTGCCTCCGAGCCCTGTCTCAATGACCATATAATCGCACTGTTGCTCCTCAAAGTACAAAAGAGCCATGGCAAGACAGTAGTCAAACATCGTAAGTCCTATGCCAAAATCTATATCAAGCAGATAGTTTCCAAGCCGTGTGACATCCTCCTTAGGTATCATACGCCCATCAACCGTGATGCGCTCCTCAAAATCTACCAGATGCGGTGATACAAACGTGCCTACCCTCATATGCTCTTTTTTTAATATACTAGAAAAAAAAGCGCACACCGAGCCCTTTCCATTGGTGCCTGCCACATGGATATACGGTATTGTGCGCTTTTGCTTTCCTTTTTCTCTCAGCACCTTTATGACCTGTGCTGTCACCACCACTCCCGGCTCATTGCCGAAACGGCGTGTGTTTTCTATTTTGTTTAAAACCTGTGTGTAATCTAAATTTCCCATGCCATCATTATAATATATCCAGCCGATAAAATAAAGACCATATCCTTATACTGCTATAATAATGCCTCCGTCATTTGCATACATGCTTGAGATGCCGGCAGTATCCACAATGACAATCTTCTTAAATCTGGCAAGCTTCTCAAGGCAAGCCTTCACATACTGCGCACGCTCCGGGCAGTTGCAGTGTGAAATTGCAAGAATCCTGTGCTCACAGTCCTTTGTGGCAGCCACAACATCCTCTACCATCTTGGCAAGTGCCCTCTTCATGCCTCTGGCCTGGCCAAGCTGCTGGATTGAGCCCTCATCGGTTGAGCCCATGACAGGCTTTATATTTAAAGTGCTGGCCACAAAAGCCTTCAGGTTGCTTAATCGCCCTGCCTTTCTTAATGTATCAAGTGTCTCAAGCACAAAGAAGGTATTCATTGAAGCTATATACTCCTCTGTCTGCTTTACAACCTCATCAAACGAAAGTCCACTCTCTTCAAGCTCCTGCACCTTCATGCCGATTAGTGTCTCGCCGATAGATGCTGAGCGGGAATTGAATACATAGATTTGCTTGCCACAGTCCTCATGCTCCTCGTTGTACAGATTGACTGCTAAAACAGCGCTGTTGTATGAGCCGCTGAGCTTGCCCGAAAGTGTGACTACATATACATGGTCAGCCTCTCCCTCAAAAGCCTGCATGTACTCCTCAGGCGAAGGGCATGACGACTTTGGTCCCTTTACGCTCTCCTTGACTCTTCTTAAGAAATCGTGCTGGTCAAAGCTCTCATCATCGCGGATTCTGTATCCGTCAACATCAAGCTCGAGTGCCACATTGCAAAAATGTTCATCCTTCTTAAGGCTATCTGTGAGCTCCCCACAGCTATCTATTATAATCTTATACATATCTATTCCTCCTGCATTATACGATAATAAGAGTTTAAATTACTTTTTTAAAAGCTATTTCATTCCGTAACAAGTAGTTTTCATTACTACGTCATATTAACACGAAAACTAAACTTATGCAAGAGGTTTCTGTATTTATTTTCCCATAATGGTTATCTGCCCTTTAATGGTACCCGAAAAAGGCCGTCACACAGTCGCTTAAGGCTTTCATATCGCGTACTCCCATAAGCTCACAGGCTGAGTGCATGGCAAGAATAGGTATACCAATATCCACCGTCTTTACCGGCAAAAGCGTACCTGCAATCGAGCCGAGTGTGCTGCCACCGCGGCTGTCCGAACGGTTCACAAAGCGCTGGTAAGGTATGCCCTTTTCATCACACAGCTGACATAGAATAGCGATAGCCTGTGCATCCGTAGCATATGACTGCGAGCACGCCTGCTTGATACAAAAGCCTTTACCCATGACAGGCTTATTTGTGATATCCATCTTTTCCTTTTTATTAGGATGAAGCGCATGAGCCACATCGACAGACAAAAGCATGGCATCATATATGCTCTCATCTATTTCATTTTCTGAAAGGTCCATATTTCTTAAAATACGTCTGAGCATATCGTGAAGCATTATAGAGGCAGCGCCCTGCTTACTGCTGCTGCCGATTTCCTCATGATCAAAAAGTGCTATGATATTTATTCCATCAGCTCTGTTTCCATCCTCTATGGCATCAAGAAGTGCCCTGCAGGATGACTGGTTGTCGATTCTCGGTGATGAAATCATGGTGTCATTCACACCGACAAAGCAAGGCTCCTCCATACAAAATGTATTGAGCTCAAAGTCTATGATATCGCTCTTTTCCACGGACAGCTCTCTAGCCAGAAAGCTAAGGAAATAATCCGTGGTCCTTTCATCCTCAGGTATTGAATCAAGCATCGGCATCAGATCCACCTGATTATTTATCCCGACACCCTTATTCACATCCCTGTTCATATGAATGGCAAGATTTGGAATAATCATGACAGGCTTTTTAGACCTATATAGCACCATACGCGGATTGAACACATCATCACTCTTTATAGCCACGCGCCCTGCCACTCCGAGAGGTCTGTCAAACCATGTGTTTAAAATCGGTCCTCCATACACCTCTACATTAACCTGTGCATATGAGTTTGTCATAAAATCCGGATTTGGCTTTATGCGAAGATATGGATAGTCTGTGTGAGCTGCCGCTATTCGCACCATATCCTTTTTGTTGTAACCGCTTCCTACAGTAAACGCAAACATGGTCGTATCATGGTGATTTAAGACATACCTGCCACCGCGCACAAGCTTCCAGTCACCTGTATAATCTATCTCCTCAAATCCGTTTTCCAAAAGCTCCTGCTTTGCAGCCTTCACACACTCGCATGGTGAAACAGCCGCTTTTAGTAAATCAAATAATTTTTCCTGTTTCATGGATTGCCTCCTGTTTTCATTGCATAACGCATTTATTCTACCACGGACTTTACAATTATTCCAGTTGAACAGGCTTTATTTTTATGGCTATTTTTATGGCATAATCCGTGAATCTGATGTATGATATAATAATCTATAACTATTCAAAACCACTTAGAACAATCATTCGCTGTCACATACAATGTGGAAAATGAGGAGAAATTATGATATCAATTGAACTGACAGACACAAAGGACTTTATGAACAAGCTGCTTCGCACGGAAATCTTTGACAACTTCCTGCTCCAGGAGGCCGTCATCACAAAGGCAGCCTCATACGTCATAGACGGTCACCTGCAAAAGGGCTTTTACAGCTCCACAGAGCTTGAGGAAAATGGTATAGCTGGCTATAGCATACTCCCATTTAGGATGCTTCGCACAAACTGCTTTGACCTGATAAAGGGCAGACAGACTCCATCGTCATTCAAGTTTGTCTTTCTGCTTTCACCTGAAAACATGGAACACACCCTAAGCAGTCTGCACTCTGCTTTTACAGTGTCCGATATCAGTGGTTTTTTCATAAATATCAGGTATCAGAACAAACTTCTGACTCTGACAACCGGAATATCCTACAATATTTTTTCAGCGGATAAGACCTTAGACAGTGAATGGGATAAGCTTGTAATGAAATTTTTAGCAAATAATGACATAAACTTTAAAGAACTTTGACTTTATTGCTTTACATCTTAAACCTGTTATGCTATTCTAACGTTAGTTGCGTAAGCAGCATTATTATTATTTGGAGGTACTTTCGATGAGCAAAGGTACAGTAAAATGGTTCAATAACCAAAAAGGTTACGGATTCATCACAGCCGAGGACGGAAAGGATGTATTCGTACATTTCTCAGGACTTAACATGGAGGGCTTCAAAACTCTCGAGGAAGGTGCATCAGTAGAGTTCGATATCACTGATGGCGCTAAAGGTCCACAGGCCGTTAACGTTGAGGTAGTTAAATAATTTTGACCACTCAGGCAATCTAGTTTCTATGTACCTTTTTCTTTATTATATATTTAGGTAAGATGATAGTTACAAAAATGTTAATTGGGGAATAAGATATAAGAATCATGATTAAAAAAGAAGAGTTCATTTTGAACTCTTCTTTTTTGCGCTTTTTTATTTGAATGATTTTAGTTGTTTACACGATGATGAGACATCGGTGAGCTTGTGGTGAGTGGTAAAAACGTGTAACCGTTCGCCTGTCCCCACTGGATGATTTGCTCGACCGCATTGACACTGAAATCCTTTATGTCGTGCTGCAATACAACTGATACGTTGTGGCTCTGTACTCCTGAAATGACATTCTGCACTACCTGTTCCGTGCTGATTGGCTTATTATTTGCATCTCCGCTCGATACATTCCAGTCACAGTATAAAAGCCCTCTTGCTGTCACATCATTTACGAGCTGTGTCATAATGCCCGGACAGTAATCCTTGCTCACAGTATTTGACGAGCCACCCGGGAATCTGATGATTGACGCATCATTTCCAGTCTGTGCCTTTATGATACTGTTCATCTGCTCAAGGTCATCAAAGAATGCCTGCTCACTTGTATATATCTGGTCGTATTTGTGGCTGGCAGAGTGGATAGCCACTGTATGGCCTCTCTTTGCCTCCTCTGCTATCAGGTTCTGATAGTCAGGATGAGTATTTGTAACAAAGAAGGTGACCTTTACATTGTATTTATCAAGTAAATCTAAAAGTCCCTGTGTATACTTTCCGGGACCATCGTCAAAGGTAAGATAAATAATCTTGTTGCCCGGGTTTACCGTGTCTGCCGTGGCAACCGGATCATACACACTGACCACTCTTGTAGCTGTAGCCTTATTGCCTGATGAATCTGAGACCTCATAGGTCACAGTATACTTTCCTGCCTTATCCTTATCTACCTTATCTCCTGATACCTTGACACTGTCTGTGATGTCTCCGTCACAATTGTCTGTTGCCGTGTATCCCGGATCTTTGTACTTATCACCTTTTTTTACAGACATAAAATCATCACCCGAAAGCTTTATCTGCGGTGCAGTGGTATCTGTGACATGCACAGTCCTTTTGACCTCGATCTCATTCTTTGACGAGTCAGCGACACTGTACTTTATCTCATAGTCTCCCGGCTTTGAAGTATCGACATCTCCTGTGACAGATACCTTGTCTGTCAGATCCCCATCATAGTTGTCAGTTGCCGTATATCCCGGGTCACTGAACTCGCTGCCTGCCTCTACAGTCATCTCTGCATCGCCATTTAATGCAATCTCCGGAGCCTTCTTATCCCTCACCTCAACCTTGATGGTCTGTGTCGCTGTTTTTTTACCGTATTGAGCAGTTACTTTTATCTCGTATGAACCTATCTTTGTTGCATCGACATTACTGTCTATAGTGCATTTTATCTCTTTTCCCTTTCGATTTATAAGCCTGCCTCTGACATACGCCTTGATTTTTGGCGGCTCAAACTTTTTGCCATACTCAACAGTAATACCGTTTTTGAACTTGCTGCTGAACTCAATATGTGAATCAAAGCATGTGATATACACTATAAACGCCACCACCAGAACTATTGCAGCCGTAAGTATGCCGATAATCATCTTTTTATTTTTGTCCATTTTTCCAATCCTCTTTAGCATTTTATAATTATTCTCTCTATATTATTACTCAAACCTGATAATATTATTTCAAGCAGTATCTATTATAGCGTTAAACAATCTTTTTTGCTACTGCAAATTCCTTGAGAATTTCTTAATGTTGGCTTCATATATTTCAGTTGTGTTACAATTGTTTCTTTATCCCGAAAACCCGTGATAGAGTCGTAATATGTACTTAATTTATTTAATATCTTTGTTACTATTCAGTTCTCAATATGACTAACCACATATCTTTTTGTAGATATTCGCAATCACAAAAATCCCCCGAACAAGTCGGGGGATTTAAAAAAATTATGCTGTAACAATCATTTTATTACTGCTCCTTACGGTGCATCTCAAATGTCTCCATATGGTAGTTGGCGATGTTGTCACGAATCTTTCTGTCATCTGCTCTGCTTAAGAGATCATCACGGAACTTCTTGGTAGATACCATGTCATTGTATGAGCTTGGTCCGCCTACGCAGCCGCCCTCACATGCCATTCCCTCGATGAAGTTCTCAGGAAGCTTGCCTGCCTTCATGAGGAGAAGTGCCTTCTTACACTCTGCTGCTCCGTTTGCCTTGCAAACCTTACAATCAACATCCTCGCCTTTTTCCTTCATGCTCTCGATTACAGCTGCTGTAACTCCGCCTGAGTTTGCGAAACGCTTACCGAATACTGAGCCCTCCTGATATGAGGTATCATCAGCCTCAAGCTGTACTCCCTTTGCCTTCATAATAGCACGAATCTCGCTGAAGGTAAGTACATAGTCTGCATTGCCCTCTATCTTCTGATCATGTACCTCTGACTTCTTGGCAACACATGGTCCGATGAATACTGTAACTGCATCAGGATCCTTTGCCTTGATCATTCTTGAAACTGCACACATAGGTGAAACAGTTGTAGAAATCTTGTCAGCAAGCTCAGGATAGTGCTTTCTAACCATATTTACAAATCCAGGACAGCATGATGTAACCTTCTTCTCCCCTGCCTCGTATGCCTCAAGCCACTCGTCAGCCTCGTATGCTGCTGTCATATCTCCTCCGAGTGCTACCTCAACAAAACCGTTGAAGCCAACTGCCTGCATAGCCTTCTTCCAGCTGTTCATAGTGATGTTTACACCAAACTGTCCCTCTGCTGCTGGTGCAACCATAGCGTATACATGCTTGTTCTCCGACTTGATTGCATCGATTACATCTACGATGTATGTCTTTGATCCGATAGCTCCGAATGGACAGCTGTGGATACACTTACCACATCTGATACATTTGCTCTCATCAATCACTGAAATGCCGTACTCATTGTATGTAATGGCATTTACAGGGCAAGAGAACTTACATGGTCTCTTTAAATGAGCGATAGCGTTGTAAGGACATGCCTGTGCACAGCGTCCACACTCCTTACACTTCTGTGGGTCGATATGTGAGCGGAGACGTCCTGCCTCAATTGCTCCGAACTTACATGCATTGATACAAGCCTTGCCAAGACAGTTCTGACAGTTCTCAGTAACTGTGTAGCTTGAAATCGGACAATCCTCACATGCTGAGCTGATTACCTGGATGATATTGCCGTCATCGTTTGCGCTTGGTGCTTTACCCTCTGCAAGTCTGACACGTTGACGGATGATTTCTCTCTCCTTGTAGATACAGCAACGGAACTGAGGTGTCGGTCCCGGAATAAGTGTAAATGGGATGTCATCTCTGATCTCATCGAGGTTACCTGCAAATGCAGCCTTTGCGACCTCAAGCAAAACTGCATGTTTGATTTTGATTACGTTTTCGTCAGCGTACATATTATCTCCTTTTCCTTAAAATAATGTATATTTTGTTACCTGATTAATTACATACTTAGAAGAATCATTATACCATATGACACTTCCCATATCACATGACCTGATTCCTCTAAAAAAATGCTCCTAGTACAGTATTTATCTACTAGGAACATTTTACAAAATTTTTTAAACTTTTTCTACCCTTGTATTCATCAAAATACAAAGAATTGTTATTTTTTTCACAATAGCAGCGATTTCAATAAGAATTACTCATGGCGCAGTGCATCAATAGGGTTTAGGTTCGCTGCCTTGTATGATGGAAGCATACCGAATATGATTCCGATCGCCATGGAAAAAAGCACCGCAAGTATAGCTGCTGCCGGACTTATCGCTGTCGGCGTGCCGTTTAGCATTGAGATGATCTTAGAGAGTATCACTCCGACCAGCACTCCGACCAGACCTCCAAGACTTGTGAGAACAACTGCCTCTGTGAGGAACTGTCCAAGTATTGCTCCCTTTCCCGCTCCGATTGCCTTTTTAAGTCCTATCTCTGAGGTACGCTCTGTGACTGACACAAGCATGATATTCATGACACCGATACCACCGACCAGCAGTGATATTCCGGCTATCCATATGAGCATCATATTGGTTGACTGGCTGAGCTGCTGTATCTGCTTTGCCTGCTCCTGTAAATCCTGTGCCTTGTAGGTCACATCAGAGCCGTCTGTAACATTTAAATTGCTGTTAAGTATCTCCTCAGCAGCCTTTCCCACTGTAGCCATGGTATCCGTGCTGTCTGCCTTAAGCAAAAGGTTCTGCGGCTCATCATAACCAAATATAACCGGCCATGTTCCGCTTGGCACAAATACATTGCCCTGGCTGTCATCATAGGCATACATATAGTAATCATCAATTGAGTTTATTACCAGGTCATAGCTGTCCTTTTCCGTGACTACACCGACTACTGTAAACGGATATCCCTGTATCTCTACTGTCTTGCCGAGCGCGCTCTCTCCTGAAAACAGGCTGCTCTCCACGCTCTCATCGATGAGTGCCACCCTGCGGGCCTTTGCATAGTCATTCTTTGAGAAGCCTCTGCCCTTCATGACTACATAGCTTGCAGTATCGAAATATCCGTCATCTACACCTGTTATATTGCCGCCCGAAAGCGCCGTGTTCAAATAATAGACTGCATTGTAAGCCTGTCTTGTACGGTAAAGAGCTGCATTTTGCACATGGTCGAGCTCCTTTATGCTGTCAAGTGTGGCAGCCGATACCTCGGTCACTCCCGCCGGCGCCGTATCATATGATAGATCCATATCATAGCCATCCTTCTGCAGTGTGACCTTTACGTTATTACTTCCCGAACCTATGAGGTTCTTTTCTATCTGTTCGTTTGTGCCCTGAATTGTGGAAACAATCGCAATAATTGCTGCAATTCCGATGATGATTCCAAGCATGGTCAGAAACGAACGCATCTTATGTGACCAGATTCCCCTAAAGGACAATCTAATATTTTCAAGCATCTTTAATCCTCCCTGCTAAACTAATACATACCATCTTCGGATACCTTGGTTTTCTCGCCCTCCCTGACTCCATACGGGAATGCAATATAGTCATCATTTGTCAGACCTGACTTTATCTCCACATATGAGCCCCAGAGTGACTTGCCTGTTTTGACAGACTGCTTTTTGAGCTTTCCGTTGTCATCCTTGTATATATATGACTGTCCGTTCTCGGTTCTGACATATGACTTGTCGATATATAGTCCGCTGTCAGAGCCCTCTGATGATGTATCTATGGTCAACTCAAGTGAATCGCCCTTTTTGAGATTCTGCGGATTCTCAATGTATGCAGTGTACTCATAGAATGAGGAGTTTGGATTGCTGTCTCCATAATAGTTTACGCTGTCTGACGGCACATTGCTTATCTCGGATATCGTGCCCTCATAGGTATCACCTGTCATGTAGTTGACTGCTGATACGCTCTGTCCTACCTTTACCGTATCCAGATCCAGCTCACCGATTGTTCCGCTGATATACAGTCCCGATGCTCCCGAAAGCTGCAGGAAAGGTGTACCGTCCTGCGGTGGATTGGCAGGATCACAGACTGTTGTCACGATTCCATCCTTCTTTGCATATACCACGCCATCCTCAAGCTCGCTCTGCAGTTCCTTTAAATCAGCCTGTGCAATTCTCTTTTGTAAATCAACATCGGCAACACTTCTGGTCTGCTCCTTTATGGCATCATTAAGCTCATCTGCTGTGTATGTCTTTTCTTCTGCCGCGGTATCAGCTTCTGTCTGTGCGGTCTGTTCTGTGGCACTGTCTGTTTTGGTATCTGACGGCTCACTTCCTTCCGTATCATCAGAAGCATCTCCTGCTGTAGTTGTGCCTGCAAGGAAAAGCTTTATCTCATCGCTTTCATCATAGCCGCCAAGCCTATCTCCTCTTACGATAAGCTCCATATCAGGTGCATCCGCATCTCCTATTACAAACCGCGCTACCGCGCTCTTTTCTGAGAGTGTATTCAAAAGCTTCCCTGATACATATGAAGCTTCTGTACATGTAAATACATAAGGATCGTCCTCTGTACCGCTTCCTTTGGCCTCTGACAAATCAGATATCACATCATGCTGTTCATCAGGCGTTTGCTCAGGCGCAGACGGCTGTGTGTCAGGCTGTGGCTCAGGTGTAACAGGAGTCTCGGGCTGCTTTTCAACCGGTTTAGTGTTCTTTAGCTTGTCAAGCTTCTGCTTTTCCGATGCAAGCTGGTTCTCAAGACTCTGTATCTCAAGCTGCTTCATCTCAACCGAGAGCGAAAGACTCGTCACATCATATGCAAGAAGCTTATCTCCGACCTTTACCTGCTGATCCTTTGTGACATAAACCTCTGTCACCTTCTGTCCATCCTTTAAATTGATTGTCTGACATGCATCATCACACACCATTCCCTCACTGGTCATGGATGTGTAGTCGTTTGTCGTGCTGATCATTGAAACACTCATGACGGAAGCAAGCCCCTTGGAGTTCCTGTAATAAACAACTCCTGTGATGCTTCCCGCTGCAACTGCAACTACAAGGACAGCTATTATAATGATCTTAATTCTCTTTTTCTTTTTCATTACCTGCCTCCTGTCCTTCCTCTGTTATCTCGCCGTCTATGATGTGGACGATGCGCTTTGCCTGCTCGGCTACCTTTCTGTCATGTGTAATCACGACAACCGTCACACCGGACTCATTAAGGCTCTCAAAGAGCTCAAGCACCTGCTTGCCTGACTTTGAATCAAGTGCTCCCGTAGGCTCATCCGCAAGCAGAAGCTTTGGATGATTGACCATAGCTCTCGCTATCGCCACTCTCTGCTTCTGTCCTCCTGAAAGCTGTGTTGGCTTGAAATCAGCCCTGTCTGAAAGACCTACACGCTCTAATGCCTCCATACCCATCTGCCTTCTGTCCTTTTTGCTCACACCGGCATATATGAGTGGCAGGCATACATTGTCCAGTGCACTCTCTCTCGGCATGAGCTGGAAATTCTGGAATACAAATCCAATTGTATCCCGTCTGACTTTAGTAAGCTCCTTTTCCTTAAGCTCACTGACAGGTCTGCCGTCAAGTATATATGTGCCCGATGTTGGCAGATCAAGACAGCCCACTATATTCATGAGAGTGGTCTTGCCGGAGCCCGACGGCCCCATGATTGCCACGTACTCTCCCTCCTCAATCTGGAGTGAGACATCCTTTAAAACCGGCACCACGAGCTTATCCTGGTCATAGTTTTTATAAATATGCTGGAGTTCTAGAATCATCTACTGTACCTCCGCGTCACCTGAACCGGTGGCATCTGCTGCACCTTCGTCCATTGTGCCATCATCCATGGTGCCATCATCAACAGGACCGCCCTCAGTGCCCTCAAGCATCTGGTCATCAAGAGCTTCTGTACCCATATCGTCATAGACTGAATCTTCACCGCCGCCATTTTCAACATACTCTTCCCATGTCTGCGCCGGCTCACCCTCATAAAGGTCATCAGATGCCCATACTATATAGTCATCCTTTGTAAGCCCTGACTTGATTTCATACATCATGAGATTCTCGTCATAGTCTCCAAGCTCAACCTTTGTCTTCTCAAGCTTATCCTTTTTATTAAGTGTCCATACATATGCATCATCGCCATCCTTTACGACATAACTCTCATCAATCCAAATACCATCCTTCACCTCTGTCTGTCCGAAATCCGGCTCCACATATACATGCTGTCCTAAAAGCATGTCGCCTGTGCCTGTAAGCTGCACATAGAAGTTGTACTTTGATGCCTTCTGCTCGCTGCTTCCATCATCATACATGCCGGAATTGCTGTTATCAGTCTGAGGATTCTCAGTATCAACCTTGCTGATGGTACCCTGCCATGTCTTTGACTCATCAACTCTCGAGCGCACTATAACTGCCTGCCCTTCTGCGAGTCCACTGTTTAAAAAGCTCTGCTCATCAATTGTGCCCTTTACCCTGTAATCACCGGTGGCAACGATTGTCATAAATGCAGTATCTGCTGTGTCTGCACTCTGATTCTCATTGATTTTCTTTACAACACCAATCATTGTGCTGTTTACAGTGGCATTTTTGAGATCGGAAGAGCACACGTC
>OLEH01000153.1_pt1 | contig 26212 bp, 20 predicted proteins | sample 1602531 | NCBI WGS metagenome assembly OLEH01 (sample SAMN02674964, study PRJEB24791) | human gut metagenome, SKBSTL008 | isolation source: stool | host: Homo sapiens | place: USA | reverse complement strand
GGGCGGCGGCCTGCTCTTCATCGTTCAGCAGGCTCAGGATGCTGCCCACCTTGCCGTCCAGCTGGGGCCAGTCCAGCAGGTACTGCTCACCCCCCAGATACACATGGGGCTGGGTGGAATCCTGCAGGATGGCGGCGGCGGCGCTGATCACTGGCACCAGCTCCGGGCTGATCTGGCTGCACAGCTCTGCAAGGAGCCGGGGCGACAGATCAACAGGAGCCACAAAGGTCAGGTTCCGGTTGAGCAGGGCGGCAAGCGCCGCTGCATTTTCCCGGGAAAGACCGGTGCGGACCCGCGCCACACGGGTGCGGACATAACCGGCAGTGGTCACAGCCAGCACCGCTGCGGCGCTGCGGCCCACCTGCACCACCTCGTAGTGGGCGATGCAAAGATCCTCAGCACAGGGGGTGCTGACGGCGGCGGTGCAGCCGCTGATGGCGGCCAGCGCCTTGGCGGCACCCTGTGCCAGCTTTTCCGGCTCGTGGTCAAGGCTTGCGAACACCGCGTCCACACGGGCGCGGGTCACACGGTCCAGCGGCTGGTCATCGGTGAGAAGATGATCCAGATAATAACGGTAGCCCTTGGCACTGGGGACACGGCCTGCGCTGGTGTGGGGCTGCTCCAGCAGACCCAGCTTGGTCAGCGCGGCCATCTCGTTGCGCAGCGTGGCACTGGAAACTGCCATATCAAAGTAGTTTGCCAGCACACTGCTGCCCACGGGCTCGCCCTCGAGGCCATACAGCGCAACGATCGCCTGCAAGACACGCTGTTTGCGTGCATCCATCGTCATAGCGCCTGCCTCCTTCGTTCGCTTTTTGTTCTTTAGCACTCATTCTTCCTGAGTGCTAAGACCATTATATCCAATTTTGCGGCGCTGTCAATAGCTTCTCAGAAAAGTTTTGAAAGATTCATAATTCTGTCATAAAGCTGGCCGCGCCCTCTCCGTCATTGCTTGCGCAATGCCACCTCTCCCGAAGGGAGAGGCAAGACATCACAGAGAACAGATGCTGCTAAATCTGGGATTGCCCTTGGCTCCCCCTTTGGGGGAGCTGGCAAAGCCAAAGGCTTTGACTGAGAGGGTTCGCAACCTAAAAAAAGCCGCCACACATCGCTCTGTGCAGCAGCTTCTCTATTATAAGGTATTACTCCTCCATCTGCTTTGCCAGAAATGCCGCCGCCACGTTCACCGCCTTGAGCTGGGCGGCATCAGGCTGGGCGGTGCGGTCCTCCGTAAGCAGGCCCACACTGCCGGTGACATCCCCCGCCGCAATGATGGGCACGGCACACAGCAGCACCCGGGGCGAGCCCTCACAGGGCAGCAGTGCCTTTTCAGGGCTGCCATCGCTCTGGTAGGGTTTGCGGCTGTCCATCAGCTTTTCCAGCGGCTGGCTCACACTGCGATCTGCCAGATCCCGCCTGCCCGCACCGGATGCCGCCAGAATGCGGTCCCGGTCTGAGACAAAGGCCGTCAGGGCAAAGCACTTGCTCAGCACATCCACATACTGGGCCGTCACCCCGCTCAGTTCCCCCATGGGCGAATACTTTTTGAAGATGACCTCGCCGTCCCCTGTTGTGAAGATTTCCAGCGGGTCTCCCCTGCGGATGCGCTGGGTGCGGCGGATTTCCTTGGGGATGACCACCCGCCCCAGCTCATCGATGCGGCGCACGATGCCGGTTGCTTTCATAAGGTTCCCTTCCTTTCCATGTTCCGGTTTTGCTTCCAGATTTCTGTGAAGTATGGTTATTCTGTGGAAACAGGAAGGGAATTATTCATTCAGCTCCGGCCGGAGCCTTACCTGCGCACATACTGCGTCTTTCTGCCCGCGCCGATCCTCTCCAGAACGCCCTCCTCTGTCAGTTTTTTCAGCGCACTTTCAATCGAGCTTGTACCAAAGCCCGGGCAGGCCTCTGCGGCCTCCTGTTTTGTAAAGGCTCCCAGCTTTTCCATCGCATAACTGCGCACTCGTTCGTACGCCGTCACGCGCTTCTGTTCCCCGCCAACCAGATCGACCCGCTGCTCAAAATCCTGATAACAGGAGCAGATCACCGCCAGCATATATTTGATGAATGGTGTCGGGTCATTTTCCTCCTCATGCCAGTGCTGATCAGCCTGCGCCAGTGCTGCATAGTACTCATCCTTAGTCTCTGCAATTGCTTTTTCAATGCTGATGTACTGCCCCACAACATAGCCATTCTGATACAGCATCAAAAGGGTCAGCAGCCGGCTCATTCTGCCGTTACCATCATTGAAAGGATGGATACAGAGAAAATCCAAGATAAAACAGGGGATCAAAAGCAGGGGATCAACGAGTTCTCTGTGCAGCACATCCTGATAAGTGCAGCAAAGTGCCTCCACAGCACCCGGTGTCTCGTATGGTTCCAGCGGGCGGAACAGCACATGGCGTTCCCCGCTGGGAAGGGTCATATCGATCTCATTGGGTGTAGTCTTAAAATGTCCTCGATAGGTCAAATTCGTATATTTCAGCAGATCACGGTGCAGTTGCAGGATGTACCCCGGCTCTACCGGAATATAGGCATAGTTCTCGTGGATGAGATTTAAAACATTCCGATATCCCAATATCTCCATTTCGTCCCGGTTACGTGGAGTCGTTTTATCTTCAACCAGCTGTTTCAGGCGTGCATTGGTCGTGATGATCCCTTCGATCCGATTGGAGGACTCTGTACTTTGGATCTTTGCGATTTCCACCAGCCGCTCCAATTCAGCGGGCCTTTGTTTCAGATATAGTTCCTGTCGCCCCTTGCATTCATGGATCTTCGCAACATAAGACAAGACCTCATTATCCCAGGAGTATTCTGCAATCTTTTTATAATCAAATGTACGCATGATTCACCCATTTCTTCTCCCAGCCCGTTCTTCCTTCTCCCAATTATACGCTCATTTCGGGAGAAAGCACAAGAAACTGGGAGAAAGCTTTTATCGTTCTCGTCACTCGCAGCTCCTGCCGGAGCGCTGCTTATCCTCATACATCCGATGGTCGGCCAGGATGCGGATGGCACGCACATCGTCGCTGTCGCAGGGGTAGACCGCACAGCCGCAGCTGGTGCCAACCTGCACCTCTGCATCCTTCAGGCGGTAAGGCTCCCGGATGGCTGCCTTGATCTTTTCCACCCGGCTCTTGCAGAACCCCTCCGTTACGGCTCCGTTGACGATGAGGGCGAACTCATCCCCGCCGATGCGGAACACCGCATCGCTCTCCCGCACGCAGCCCCGCAGGCGGCTGGCCACCTCCTTGAGCAGCTGGTCGCCCACATCGTGGCCGTAACGGTCGTTCACAGGCTTGAAACGGTCAAGGTCGAGGTAGAACAGGACAAACGGTGTCCTGTTCAGCTCGTTTTCTTTCAACAATGCGTCAAAATAGCGTTCATTATACAGTCCGGTCAGGCCGTCGGTGTTGGCCAGGTCCTCCATCTGCTGGCGGGCCTCCCCTTCCTGCCGGAGGGCGCGCTCCTTTTCCTCCACGCGCAGGCGGGCATCGGTGCGGACACCGTGCACCAGCACGATGCCTGCGCAGAAGAACAGCCCAGCCAGCAGCAGGATGGTGGCGTTCTGGATCTTCCGCATTCCACTGTCCACCACGTCACGGCCGACGATGCCCACAATGGACAGATCCTGAAAGCCCACAGGCTGGTAGACCAGATAATAGCTCTTGCCCTCAAGCCAGCAGGAAAGGCTGCCGCTGCGGCCCTCTGCCACGTCCTGCCGGGCCCGGGTCAGTGTGCCCGCATCCACCTGCGCATGCTTCTGCAGGTAGTCGAACAGGTTGTCCATCCAGTCCTCGATCTCGCTCTTGGGCTCCTCCGAGAGCATCACATCGCCATCGGGATGGATGATGTAGCAGTCGCTCTGGCCGCCGTAAGCACTGCCGCCGATCAATTCCTCTATGGTCTTATTCCGATAGCTCACGGCAAGGCTGGTGTAGGTGGTGCCGTCGATCTCCACCGGCGCAATGGGCGCAGCGTATACCACCCGGCGCTCCCCGCTCCGCATGATGTAGCTGGACACCGTAGGCTTGCCGGTGCGGTACATCTCCTCAAAGGCCGTCCAGAGGTGATCCACTTTTTCATGCTTGCCCCGGATGCTCCAATATTCGCAGTTTTCATTGAACAGATACACGCTGCTGTACCGCCAGATCTCCCGCTCGGCCTCATAGCTGCGCAGGCGTTCCTCCGCCAGGCCCTCCTCATTGGCAGCCTGCAGACTCTTGCCCCACTCGTTCAGCATGTTCCAGTTGCTCCGAGAGAAGATGGAAAAAGACTTATCCACCTGCTCATAGGTCTCCAGCAGGTTGCGGGTGCCTTCGTCATAGAACTGCTGCCGGATGTACAGGATGTACCAGCACAGACCTGTCACCACGACCATCGCCAGCAGCAGCGCAGCTGCCGTCCATCTTTCTTTTTTCTTCCACATATTCAGTTTCTCCTCAGCAGAGTCCCAACTCTCTGCCCTTTTCCGGCCGCATTTCCACAGCCTGCGAAACCACGCAATTCCGTCGAATCAACACTACCAAATTCTGCTTTTTCTGTCAAGGCTTTCGTCAAAGATTATTCGCTGCAAATTTGGGGCATTCTTCTATCCTTTTGCTGCTGTGTATGTTATAATAAAATGTATGGATTTCTGAGGGGGTGCTCTTATGCAGCAGATCGTGATATTGGGCGGCGGTGCAGCGGGCCTTGCCGCCGCATTGGCCGCCGCCCAGTCTGCCCCGGCAGGGGCAGTGCGGGTGACGGTGCTGGACCGCAACCCCAGGTGCGGCAAAAAGCTGTTGGCCACCGGCAACGGCCGCTGCAATCTGGACAACACCGGCATTGCACCGGAACAGTATTTCACCGCTGACCCCGCCGCCCTGCGGCCCCTGCTGGCCGCGGTGGATGCCGCCGCACCGCTGGAATGGTTCGCGGCGCTGGGTCTGTACACCCGCACCGATGAGGCCGGGCGGGTATACCCCTACTCCAACCAAGCCGCAGACGTGCTGGCCCTACTGGAAGGCCACCTTGCCCGGCTGGGCGTGGAGGTGCGTACCGGCTGCACTGTGCAGACCCTGAGCCAGAACCGCAGCGGCTACACCATCCTGTGCGAGGATGCCGAGGGTCAGGACCAGACCCTGCGGGCCGATGCCGTCATCTGCGCCATGGGCGGCAATGCCGGGCCGCAGTTCGGCACCGACGGCTTCGGCACCCGATTCGCCGCCCAGTGCGGCGGAAAGCTGGAGCCGCTGTACCCATGCCTGACCGCCCTGCAGACAGCAAAGCCCAACCGATCTCTGGCTGGCATCCGGGCCAAGGCCGCTGCCACCCTGCTGGACCTCGACCGCCACTGCACCGTGGCTGTGGAAAACGGCGAGGTGCAGTTCACGGACTACGGGCTTTCAGGCATCTGCATCATGCAGCTGTCCGGCCATCTGGCCCCGGGGCGAGGGCCAAAGCGCCCGGCCGTTGAGCTGGACCTCTTCCCCGCGCTGGACGAGACTGCCCTGACCGCCCTGTTTGCGGCCCGGGTGCCCCTGCTGCCGGGCAAGGCACCTGCGGATTTCTGGACAGGTCTGCTCAATCCCAAGCTGGGCCGCGCCCTGTGGGCAGCGGCAAAGCTGCCTGAAAAACCGGTGGACACCCTGCCGGATGCCGCCTGGCAGGTGCTGGCCAACGCGGCCAAGCACTGGCTGTTCGAGGGCCTGACCCCCTGCGGCTGGAAGCAGGCCCAGACCACCGGCGGCGGCCTGAGCCTGACCGAAGTGACCCCCAGCTTCCAGTTCAAGGGCTGCCCCGGCCTTTACTTTGTGGGCGAAACGCTGGACTGCGCCGGCAGCTGCGGCGGCTTCAACCTGCACTGGGCCTTTGGCAGCGGCATCGGCGCCGGGCGTGACGCGGTGCGGAGCCTGAAGCGGCCTGCCCCGAAGCCGAATAAAAAGAAGCGATAAAGAACGACCCTCTCCATCCCGCATCTGACAGACAGACTGCAGGGACGGAGAGGGTCATTTTCGTTTCAGATACGCTTGTGTCTCCCGGACCACCACCCCCGAAAGCCCCACCACGCCCACAAGATTGGGCAGCATCATCAGGCCGTTGAAGGTATCGGAGAGCGCCCAGGCCAGGTCCAGCTTCATCACAGCACCCACCAGCACCATGGCCGCAAACACCAGTTTATATCCTGCGGCGGCACGCTCCCCCAGCAGATACACCACTGCCCGGGTGCCGTAATGGCTCCACCCCAGCGTAGTGGAATAGGCAAACAGCAGGACCGACACCGCGATGAACTGCGGCCCGAACGCCCCGAACACCGTGGAAAAGGCCTGCCCCACCAGTGCGGAGCCCTTCACGCCGGTCAGGGCCGCACCGGTGTCCAGATCCACAAGGCCGCTGGTGAGTACCACAAGGGCCGTGAGGGTGCAGACCACCATGGTATCTGCAAACACCTCGAACATGCCCCACATTCCCTGCTGGACAGGCTCCTCCACGTTGGCCGCGCAGTGCACCAGCACCGACGCGCCCAGTCCTGCTTCGTTGGAAAAGGCTCCCCGCTTGAATCCCCAGCTGATGGCCCGGGCCATGCCGTAACCCATCACCCCGCCCCCGGCGGCCTGCAAGCCAAACGCCCCCCGGAAGATGGCCGCGAATGCCGCCGGGACAGCCGCCCAATGGACACAGACCACGGTCAGCGCCCCGAACAGGTAGAACAGGGCCATGAGCGGGACGATGGCCTCCGTGACTGCGGCCACCCGCTTCAGCCCGCCCAGTATGACCCGCCCGGTGAGCAGGGCCAGCACGATGCCCGTTGCCACCGGCGGCACCCGGAACACCGCCTGCAGATTGCCCGCAATGGAGTTGATCTGACTCATGTTCCCCATGCCGAAGCTGGCCAGCACGCAAAAGCAGGCAAACAGCACCGCCAGTGTCCGGCCAAAGCCGCCGCCCAGCCCCTCGGCCAGATAGTACATGGGCCCGCCGCACCATCTTCCGGCGGCATCCCGGCGGCGGTAGCAGATTCCCAGCACGTTCTCAGCATAACTGGTCATCATCCCCAGCAGGGCCATGACCCACATCCAGAACACAGCCCCCGGCCCGCCCGCCAGAATGGCCGCCGCCACGCCCACGATGTTGCCGGTGCCGATGGTCGCCGCCAGCGCCGTGCAAAGGCTCTGAAACTGGCTGATGGCTTCATCGTCCGTGTGGGCGGTCACATTCCGGTCCAGGAAGATGGCCCCGATGGTGTGCCGCATCCAGTACCCGAAATACCGCAGCTGGAAAAAACCGGTGCGCACTGTCAGCAGACAGCCGGTGCCAAACAGCAGCGTCAGCCCCACCGGCCCCCATACCACACCGCCGACCACCGCATTCACCCGCGCCAAGCTCTCCCACATACACAAACGCCCCCTGTGCTCTACTGTATGACACAGGGGGCGTTTTCATGCCCGGGCAGCGGTTTCTGTATAAAAAAGCACATCCCGGCCCACCCTGTTCCAAAACGGAACGGAGGAACACGGGATGCACAAGAACGGTTGGAGGCCCTTCTGGGCGGCTTTGGGGGCGGCACTTCTGGTGCTGCTGCCGCTGGTGGGCGGCACAGTCCTGCTCACCCGGCAGATGGTGCGCACCCGCATCCAGACCGCCCAGCCCCAGAGCGGGGTGCCCATCCAGCTGCCCCGGGCCGAGCACCGGATGACCCTGCTTCTCTGCACCGCCGGAGAGCAGCCGGGCTTTTTGCTGGTCTACCTGAACGCCGCCCAGAACAGTCTGAACCTGCTGGCCGTGCCGGGGGAGCTGACGGTTCCCTTCAACGGAGAGACTGCCAGCCTTGCCCACTGCTACGGAGCGGCAGGGCCCGCCCGGTGCCGTCAGGCACTTCTGGAGGTGCTGGGCCTGCCGGAGGATATGCTTTATCTGGCGCTGTCCCCCGCCGTGCTGGAAAAGACTGCTTCCCGTTACGGGCCGGTGCGGGTGGGGTTTTCGGGGGCACTGACTGCCGATGAGCTGGCCGAAACCGGGCTTTCCGCCGCTGTTCAGAGCATTTCAGCCAAGGAGGCCCACGCTCTGCTCTCCGGCTGGGATGCGGACGGCACCCTGCCGCCTGCCCGCCGGGCCGCCGCTCGGGCGGCAGTGTGGGAAGCCTTTTTCCGGCAGGACCTCGCCCTGCTGCCCGCCACCCTGCCGGATGCCCTGCGGGCCAGCAGCGCGGCCCTGCTCACCGACTTTGCGGCGCAGGATTATACCCTGCTGGGCACGGTCCTGGAGTTTCTGGCCAACAACAGCGCCCTCCCCCACGCCGAGGCCCTGCCCGGGGCGTGGGATGCAAAGGCGGGCACTTACACGGTCACAGACGCTTCCCGGGCGGCGGTGCAGACCTTCCTCAGCGTTTCGCCCGCCTCGGGGAATGATGCCTCGCTCAGGGAGCCATAACCCAGCACAAACGTTCCGGAAAAATCCTGTTTTCCGCCGGTCAGGTCATAATCGCTCAGCAGGCTCAGGGCCACGCCCTGCGCCTTTGCGGCGGCGTGAAGGGCGGCATCCGGCGGGGCATTTTTCAGCCTTGCCAACAGATGCAGGCCGGTGTGCAGGCCGGTCAGGGTCAGCTCGTCCGATGCAAAAGCAGCGCGCAGAGAGGCAGCCAGAGCATCCCGCCGGGCCTTGTAGGCCACGCGCTCCCGGGCAAGATGCCGGGTAAAGTAGCCCTCGCGGATGAAGCGGGCCAGGGTCTGCTGCTCAAACCGGCTGACGGTGCCGGAATAGATCCGGTACTTTGCCCGCCAGGCGGGCAGCAGCTGCCGTGGCAGCACCATGTAAGCGATGCGGATGCCGGGGGCCAGACTGCGGGAACAGGTGGAAAGGTAGACCACCGGGCCGTCGGCCCCGGCCATGCCCTGCAGGCTGGGCAGGGGGCGGGTATCAAAGCGGAACTCCGAATCGTAATCGTCCTCTATGATATACCGCTGGCCCGGGCAGCGGGATGCCCAGTGGAGCAGCTCCGTGCGGCGGCCCGCCGGCATGGTCACGCCCGTGGGGAACTGGTGGCTGGGCGTGACATAGCACACCGCCGCGCCCGAGCCGGACAATGCTTCAACGGAAAGGCCGTCCGCATCCACAGGCAGGCAGCAGCACGTCACGCCGTTGTTTTCCAGCACCTGCTTCGCGCGCTGGTAGCCGGGGTTTTCCACCGCCGTTTTGCCGGGCAGGAGCGGGGCCAGCAGGCTCAGCAGATACTCCATACCGGCACCCACCACCACCTGCTCGGCGGTGCACCGCACGCCCCGGTATTCCTCCAGATAGTCCGCCAGCGCCTGCCGCAGCTCCACGTCCCCCTGTGCATCGCCATGGGTCAGCAGCTGGGGTGAGGAATAGAGCAGCTCTTTCTGCAGCCGGGCCCAGGTGCGGAACGGGAACAGCCCCGGGTCCACGCCCCGGGTGGACAGATCGAACCGGACGGGCAGCTCGGCTGCTTCCGGCGGAGCGGCAGATACTGGGGGCGGCACTTCCTCGGGCCGGGTGGGCAGGGCAAGATATTCCTGTACATAAAAGCCGCTGCGCTCCCGCGGCTCCATGTAGCCCTCGGTCGCCAGGATCTGATATGCCGCGTCCACCGTGTTGACAGACACCGACAGCTCTGCCGCCAGCCGCCGCTTGCCGGGCATCCGGGTGCCCGCCGGAATGGCCCCGCTGCGCATCTCGGCGGCAAGGCTCTCATAGAGCTGCTCGTACAGCGGCACCCCGCTGGCGGCATCCAGTGCAGTTGTCAGATGAAACATAAGACCCCTCCCCTTTTTGGGTGCTTTGCCAAACTGACCCCATAAAAAAACTTTATTCTGGGTATTTTCATGGTGCCAGTTTCGCGTATAATAGGAGCATACCAACCACACACCCAAATGTCAAGTAGTTTTATGGGTAAGTGGCTTTGAAACGGACGAACGATCCTGCAGAGCAGGATGGAGGGGGTTCGCCCCGAAAAAATTTGGAGGGAAAAATCATGTCTACAACTGCAATGTGGCTGCTGCTGGCTGTGGTGATCGTTGTCATCCTGTTCGGCAGTGTGCTGTACAAGCGCACCTTTACCACCAAGGAGCTGGCCCTGACCGGCGTTATGGCCGCGCTGAGCCTGGTGGCATACCTGTTCTTCCGTGTGCCGTTCTACGGCGGCTCCTCGTTCCATCTGGGCAACACCTTCACCGCCCTGACCGCCCTGCTGCTGGACGGCGTTTCCGGCGGCCTGGCCGGTGCGATCGGTCTGGCTCTGGCCGATATCCTGGCCGGTGACCCGGGCTATGCCGTGACCACCTTTGTGCTGAAGTTCATCATCGGCATCACCTGCGGTGCCGTGGCCCACAAGGTGTTCAAGCTGCGCGATCTCGACCGCCACAGCAAGGGCTACCTGCTCAAGGTCATCGTGGCCGGCGGCTCCGGCCTGCTGCTGAACGTCATCACTGACCCGTTCCTGGGCTATTTCCGCAACATTTACATCTTTGGCCAGGAGTATACCGTGGCACAGGCCCTGTCCAAGATCGCCGGTGGTGTCACCTTTGTCAACAGCGTAGCCTCCACCATCTGCGTTGTCATCCTGTATCTGGCCCTGCGCCCGGCTCTGGAGCGCGCCGGTCTGCTGCCCAAGGGCGAAAAAAAGTAAGCCTCTCATCTCTTTCTGACGCATAGATGGAAAGTCCCCGGCCTGTATCCTCAACATGATATGCTGCCCCCAGAGTAGACAGAGTAAAAAGAAAGCTCTGCGTACTCTGGGGGTATTTTCATGTCATGCAAGAACAATCACGATACAGCGGAAGTAAAATATCAAAAAAAAAACATCCCGTGTTGGACGCTGCAAGCTCACGTCCGTGCCATGAATCGAGCGTCCTAACGCCGATTTGCACAAAAAATTCGCCGTCTCCTTGTGGAAACGGCGAACAAAAATCTTATATTATTTTTTTGTCTCCTTGACGGGGCACTTCACGGGCAGGCGATGTGGGACAGAAGCGCAGAAGATCAGCCCTCGATGAGCTCAACGGTCTTCATCTTGACGGGGGTGGTTGGCTTATCGTTCCAGTCGGTGCGGACGGAAGCAATCTTATCCACAACCTCCATTCCGGCAACGACCTTGCCGAAAGCGGCATACTGGCCGTCCAGATGGGGAGCGTCCTTGTGCATGATGAAGAACTGGCTGCCGGCGCTGTTGGGGTTCATGCTGCGGGCCATGCTGATCACGCCGCGGGTGTGCTTGATGGGGTTGTTCACACCGTTTGCAGCGAACTCGCCCTTGATGTTCCAGCCCGGGCCGCCGGTGCCGTTGCCCAGCGGGCAGCCGCCCTGGATCATAAAACCGGGGATGACACGGTGGAAGGTCAGGCCGTTATAGAAGCCCTCGCTGACCAGCTTCTTGAAATTCTCACAGGTGATGGGGGCGACTTCCTCATTCAGCTCAATGTCGATGATGCCGCCGTCTTCCATAGTAATGCGAACCATAACGCTACAATACTCCTTTTGTGTTGACCCCGCAGCGGGGGTGTGTGGGGCAGAAATGCCTGCCCGGATATCCCTTATAGTATACCATAGGTTTTGCGGGTTTCAACCACGCAGATGCAACCTTTTTGTAAATTCGTCAAAGTTCCGGGGCCGGGAGCCTGCTTATTCCATCTTCATCCGCTTTGTGATGAGTTGGCCGTTCTGTACTGTGCCGTCCGAGATATAATACTTCCACTCGGTCGATCCATCCGACATCAGGTACTCCACAGCAAACACCTGCCCAGCCTGGATTTTTACAGGGTAGTTGTCGGCTGGCAGAATCTCACGGGGTGTCGGCAGCTCCTTGAAGTCCTCGTATGCGTCTTCCAACCGCCAGAACTTTCGGATCTTGTAGCCCTTTACCATCGAAATATCCTGCTCACCGAAATAGGATGCTGTGTAGGTCTTTCCGTTGACTTCCAGCGCGTCGATCCGTTCCGGTTCCTGCGTCAGATCTTTGGTATGGAGATGTTCCCCATAGTTCTCGCTCAACTGTTTTGCCATGCGAAAGTCCGAGTTCCGATACTCCGACTCCACAATATGTGTACTTCCATAGATACCCATGATATCGGTGCGGCGTACCGCTTCCAGCTCCTGATAGCTGCGCCGGAAGTTCTCCACCATCCGATCCTCCCGGTATCGGACCGAAGAAGCTTCATCCGTCGCCTTGATCTCATAGTACCGTTTGCCCTGTTCCATGTTTTCCTGCGCACGCCGGTACTCTTCGCTGTCCTTCTGCCCATTGGCTTCCAGATAGGCCAGATACCGCGGCCCGGTGCTTTCCCAGGTATGGCCCACGTCGGTGCCGTGGAACACGGTCTCAGGATACTGCTCCTTGATCTGTTTCAGAAAATTCTTCTCGACCTCGGTGCCGCCTTCTGTGCCTCCCCAGTCCTTGAACTGCAGATCCAGCAATTCATCATCGTCGGCCTGCATCCACAGGTTCAGAAATTGTGCATCCGTATACGGGAATTCCACAAACAGATCCCGCATTCCTTTTTCGTAATACTCGCCCCAGATGGAAAGTTCCTTGTCGAGAATGCTCTGCTTGCTGTGTTCTTCTCCGTAAAGATAGATTTCGCCCTTCGGCCCATTTTTTACATAACTCCAGAACAGCCCCACCAGCAGGGTCACAATTAGCACGATGGCCGCATATTTCCAGCGTCCGGTCTTTGTTTCCGTTTTCATTTCAATTCCTCTTTCATTTCGGTCATATCCGCCCAGAATCGTTTGGGGCAGTGGGTCATACGGCCCTTTTCGTTGTGGCGGGCCTTGATTTCCAGCGTTTTGTAGAACTGCCGCCAGAGCTCCTGAAACTGCTGCTCCTTTTCATCAGGTGGGGGCAGGGTGAGGGGTTCGGCCAGCTCCATGAACTGAGCCTTGTGGTTCTGGTACAGCAGCACCGCCTGATGGACAGCATCATAGATCAGGAAGTTCTCCTCCGGGAAGCGGGCACAGAAATGCCCGCGCAGGAGGGGCAGAATATAGTTTTTGGGGTGGATGACTGCACCCAGCATCCCGTCGTGCTCCTGAAAGCGGACAAAGCCCTGAAACTTGTCCACTTCCCAGTCCAGGCTCTGCTTCATCTGGTAGAGCGGAGCCACCTCCGGGTGGCCCCGCCGCTTGACGGTGCCTGGCCCCAGCGCAAAGGCCAGATGCAGAAATCGGATGAGCCGCAGCTCCTTATCCTCCCAGCCCGAGAGAAAATCCCGGGTGACGAGGGATTCCGTCTCTTCGCCCAGCTTGGCGCGGAAGCTGGCAAAGACCCGCCGGGCCTTTGTGTGGTCAGTGGGGATCTCCTTCACAGGGTAGAGGGTAGCCGTCTCCCGTTCCGGGGTCCAGATCGCGAAGGGCAGCTCATGCTGGGCAAAGCTCTCAAACACACAGCAGAGGAAGCCCTCGAAGCTGCCATCATAGAGGTAGACCACGTCGGCATCGTGGAGCTTCCGGGTGGGGCTTACAGGGCTCTGGCCAGACATTGCACTGCCTCCTCCCGCACCATTTTCTGGGCTGTGCGGGGCGGCACGCCCTGCTCCACCAGCCGATCCACGGCGGGCGGGCTGAACATGCTCAGCTGCTCCACCCCGCCGCTGAATACGTTGGGGTCGATGAGCGCCCGGGTGATGCGCTCCCGCCCGGCACTGCCGCGGCCCGGGTGCGCCCCCGCAAAGCCCCGGCAGGTGATGAAATATTGCGCCCGCTTGAGCACCACGCCCATCCGCTTGAGCTCGTCCAGCCCCAGCGCGGCCTGTTTGCGGGCGTGCCAGATGCGCCGGGCGCTCTTGGGGCCGATGCCCGGCACCCGCAGCAGCATCTCAAAGGGGACGCGGTTCACGTCCACCGGGAACAGCCCGTAATGCTGCACCGCCCAGTTGCACTTGGGGTCCAGATAGGGGTTGAAGTTGGGGTTGTCCCTGTCCAGAAGCTCCTCTGCCTTGAACTCGTAAAAGCGGAGCAGCCAGTCTGCCTGATAGAGCCGATGCTCCCGCAGCAGCGGCGGCTTGGTGTCCAGCGCGGGCAGGCGGGTGTCCTCGGTCACAGGAATGTAGGCGGAGTAAAACACCCGTTTCAGGTGATACTTATTGTATAATCCTTCCGTTAATTGCAGGATGTGATAATCTGTTTCCGGGGAAGCACCCACAATCATCTGGGTGCTCTGGCCCGCCGGGGCAAATCTGGGGGCCTTGCGGTAGAGCGCCACCTCTTCCCGGTTGGCGGCTCCCTCCACCGCGATCTGCTTCATGGGCCGGAAAATGGAGTGCCGCCCTTTGTCCGGAGCCAGCAGGTTCAGGCTACGCTCACTGGGCAGCTCGATGTTCACGCTCAGGCGGTCGGCCAGAAAGCCCAGCTGTTCCAGCAACTCCGGGCTGGTGCCGGGAATGGCCTTGGCGTGGATGTAGCCGCCGAAACGGTACTCCCCCCGCAGCAGGCGCAGAACCGCCAGCATCCGCTCGGTGGTATAATCCGGGCTCACCAGCACGGCACTGGAAAGGAACAGACCCTCGATGTAGTTGCGGCGGTAGAATTCAATGGTCAGCTCGGCCAGCTCCCGGGGGGTGAAGGTGGCCCGGGGCACATCGTTGGACTTGCGGTTGACGCAGTAGCTGCAATCAAAGGAGCAGCAGTTGGTCATCAGCACCTTCAGCAGGCTGACACAGCGGCCATCGGCGGTAAAGGCGTGGCAGCAGCCCGGGGCGTAACAGCTGCCGACCCCGCCCGCTCCTGCTGCCCGGGAAGCACCGCTGGAGGTACAGGCCACATCATATTTTGCGCTGTCCGCCAGGATCGTCAGCTTATCCATCAGGCTCTGTTCCATGGGGCACCTCCGAAAAATGGGTATAAAAAAGAAAGCCACACTGGATGGCTTTTCTTTTTCAGGCGCTGGTGGGGCGTTTTTACCACTTTGCCTTGGTCTCCACCACACGGCCTGCAATGTGCAAATGGTTGAGCTCCTCGCCCTTGATGACCATTTCCTTATAGGCCGGGTTGAAGGGCTGCAGCACCACGCAGTTGCCGCGCTGGAGGTAGCGCTTGAGGGTACCCTCGCCCTCGTCGCCGTAGATCAGCACACCCAGGTCACCGTTTTCCAGCGTATCCTGACGATGCACCAGAGCAAGGTCACCATCGTGGATGCGGGGTTCCATGCTGTCGCCGCGCACAACGAGATAGAAGTAGCTGGAAGGGTCCTTGACCCGGGCATACTCCTTGCCGTAGTCTTCCTCATAGGCCAGCGCGCCGTAGCCCGCCTTGACCGTGCCAATGACAGGGATCAGGCTGTACACATAGCTGCCGAAGAAGCGCTCTTCGGTCTGGCCCTCCGCGGTGGGGTCGAACAGACCCAACAGATAGTCCGCGGTCGTGTCCAGGATCTCCGCCAGCTTTGCCACGGTGGTGGGGTCCGGGGAGCTCTTTCCGCTCTCCCATTTTCCCACGGCCTGCTGAGTCACGCCCAACAGGGAAGCAAGCTCCGCCTGGCTCATGTGCTTTTGCTTTCGGCATTGCCGTAACAGCTCCGGAAACGACATTGTTCAACACTCCTCTGCTTGTACCGGGTCCGGTAAGGTTTTATCTGCATTTATTATACAACAAAAAGATGTTTCAGTAAAGAGGGAATCCCGCTTTTTCTCGAAGAAAAGTTGTCGTTCCGCACAAAAATGCGCACAACGAGCGGAAATTTTGATTTTGGGCTTGACAGCGCCGCTGAAATCTGGTAAATTAAATAGGCATTCGGTACGGCGTGTGCGGGTGCCCACGAGGAGAGATGTCCGAGTGGTTTAAGGAAGCAGTCTTGAAAACTGCCGTACGGTAACGTACCGTGGGTTCGAATCCCACTCTCTCCGCCATTTTTATTGAATAAGTGCAACACACTTTGCTCTGGAGTAGTACTCAAGAGGCCGAAGAGGCGCCCCTGCTAAGGGCGTAGGTCGTCTAAACAACGGCGCGAGGGTTCAAATCCCTCCTACTCCGCCAAGAAAAAGCTCGATGATTCTTTGAAATCACCGGGCTTTTTCCATTTTCAGAAACCAAAAGGCCGCCTCCTCGGAATTTGTTCCGTGAAAGCGGCCTTTCTGTTACAAGATCAGATTCGTCACCGCAGCCAGCACGCTCAGGTGCACCGGGTAGAACCAGTAAAAGGCCTTCTTTTGCAGCGGACTGCACGCGCCCCGCTGCCCGTTGTAGAACCAGACCAGCACAAAAGCCAGCGGGGCGGTGAGCTCCCAGGCAAACAGGAACAGCCTCCGGACGTATTTTTTCACATCGCGGGTATGTACAAAGCCCTCCACCAGCAGGAAACAGAAGATGGGAAACGCCAGCCGCCCGGTGAAGCGCAGGACCCTGTCCAGCTGGAACAGCGAAAGCTGATCCCATGCGCCGCCGGAAACTTCTCCCCTTTCCAGCTCCGGCAGCAAAAGGCCGGCCTCGATGCAGGACGCGCCGATGTGGTCCACCAGCATGGTGATGCAGGCAATGGTCTTCAGAGCGGTGCCGCTGAAACTGCGGCGCGTGGAAAGTGCGGTCATAAAAAAATACCTCGGTCAGTTTGTAAAAAATCGTTACAGGAACTATAACGGAGGAAAGGTGGCATTTCCTCCGTCTGCTGCGGCAAAATCTACACAGAGCGTGCACAAATCCGCCCAAAATGCTTGACAGGACGGGCGCAGGATAGTAAAATCAAGAAGATAATTGAACTATCTCAAACCAAAGATGAAAAAGATTCACAGAGGATCGAGCGTCTCCGAACCAGATCAGACCGGAAGGAGGCATTGGGAATGACGCTGTTTTCTTATGAGATTTTCGACGCAGTTGCACGGCAGGGCAGCTTTAACAAGGCGGCTCAGCAGCTACATCTGACCCCCTCAGCCATCAGCCACGCCATCGCCGTGATGGAGGCCGAGCTTGGCTTTACCTTATTCAATCGCGGCAAAAACGGCGTTACCATGACCAGCTACGGCGCTTCGCTGTACCCCTCCATCCGTGCGGTGCTGAACAGCGACGAGGCCCTGCAGCAGAGCATTGCCCGCCTGAACGGCCTGGAAAAGGGCAAGGTCAAGCTGGGTGCCTTCAACTCGATCTGCTCCGGGCTGCTGCCCAGCATCCTCAAGGGCTTTATGGCCCACTACCCCCAGATCGAAGTCGAGGTCTATCAGGGCACCTACGACGATGTCAAGGAGTGGCTGCGCACCGGTCAGGTGGACATTGCCTTCCTCTCCAACAACTGCCGGGAGGAGTTTGTTCTGACCGAGCTGTTCCACGAGCCGCTGCTCTGCATCACCCCCATGGACTGGCCCGAGCCGCCCAACGGCGTGATGACCCCCGCCCTGATGAACGGGCAGAACTTTGTGGTGCAGTGGGATGCCACCGATGCGGAGATGCGTCAGTTCCTCAAGAAGTATTCCCTCTCAACGGAGCGCCGCTGCCATGTCATCGACGACCAGTCGAACATTGCCATGGTCGAGGCAGGCCTGGGTATTTCCATCATGCCCCGGATGCTGCTGCGCAACTGCACGGCAGCGGTCAAGATCTACCCCATCGAGCCAGAAGAGGACCGCGTGGTGGGTCTGGCCGTCCAGCGTCCCACCGCCATGGCTCCCGCCGTGGAGCAGATGTTCCACCACATCGTGGAGTGCTGCAAGGATCTGGACTGAACAACAGTGTAACATAACGGGCCGGTGTGCGCAACACCGGCCCGTTTTTTGCCGCCCGGAAAACTTTGGATTGTATCCCCGCCCGGGATACGGTATACTAAGAAAAAATCCATTCTGGTTTTTGAGGGGAAAAATTATGGATCGAAGAAGTTTTTGCAAGGTGCTGGGGTTTGCGGCTGGCAGCACTCTGCTGCCCGGGCTGATGGTCCAGGCCGCCGGGCAGGGCTCCGTGGGCCATGCAGTGCCGGATGGCCGCTACACCATCGGCATCCGCAGCGACCTGAGCGGCTGTGACCTGACCCACGCGTTCTATTATTCCGACAGCTTTTTCACCCACCCGGCCACCCAATATGACCACCAGCTGGCGCTGGCAACGCTGGGTCTGGTCTGCGCTGCGGCCAACACCGTGGCCAGCGATGCGGAATACTGGGTCAACAGCTCTGTGGGGCGGGAAGCCCACATTGCCGCCGCCTACGAGACCCTGGGCTTTGAGGACGCGCTGTTCTACAATTACGATCTCGACACCGGTCGGGCCGGGGACTTTGTGGGCTACTCGCTGGCCCGCAAGACCCTGACCCTGAACGGCCAGCGTACCACCCTTGTGGCGCTTGTCCTGCGGGGCGGCGGCTACGGCGGCGAGTGGGCCAGCAACTTCCACACAGGTGATACCAGCGCGCACACCGGCTTTGTCACGCCTGTGGCGGCGGTGTTTGCGTCCCTCAAGGCCTATCTGGCCCGGGCAGGGCAGGGCGGTGCCTTCAAGCTCTGGCTGGGCGGCTACAGCCGCGGTTCCATCATTGCAAATCTGCTGGCGGCAAAGATCGCCCGGGAGCTGCCCCAGCTGGGGCGGGAGAACATCTATGCCTACGGCTTTGCGGTGCCTGCAGCCCTGACTGCCGCCGACCGGCCTGACCTGCAGCAGGATTTCGATGCCAATCACGCCCCGGACGGCACCCTGCTGGAAAACTGGCCCGAGAGCAACATCTTCAGCATCATTTCCAGCGGCGATGCGGTGGCCCGGGTGCTGCCCGCTGCCTGGGGCTACCACCGCAACGGCTGTGACCGCTTTCTGCCCGCCACCCGGAATGCCGAAGAGCTGGCCGACCTGGACGCACTGGGGGCGGAATTCGGCCCCACGCCGCTGGTGATCAGCAGTCTTGCCACCGCCGAGGACACCAGTGCTCTCATCGACATCGTGGCCAAATTCTGCGTTTCCCGGGAAAATTTCCACCAGAAATACGAAGCCGCCATCATGGACATGATCCAGTGTGCCTTTCTCCGCTCCGAAAAAGAGGTCGTCGATGGCTACATCCTCAGCGACGGTGAGATCGTGGAGCGGCTGCAGAGCCTTTCCCACATGAAAGAGATCGATTACTGGCAGATCGTGGGCAGCGTCTGGGCCGCCTCCACCATGAGCCGTCCCATCCTTGCGCGGTACGGCCAGAACGTGCCCCTGCTGGCCCGGCAGATCCTCATCCCGGTGCTGGCGGTCGGCCTGTGCTACGGCATCGAGACCGATGTGGTGCAGATGGTGGCCCAGTACATCATCCGTCTGCTCACCGCCCGGGGCGAGCTGGACAGTGTTCTGCGCGCGGCGTTCTGCCACCACCCGGAAAACTACATTTCCCTGATGGAATACTACGCCCCCGAGGAGCACGGTATGGAGCCCTTTACCCGAAAGTGATTCACTTTTCTTCACCTTTCGCCTGAAATCTCTCCACCGGTGAAACGCCTGCGATTCGTTGAAATCCTGTTTTCTCTATGTTACACTTGATTTTATCAACTGGAAAAGAGGAAAAAAACATGGAAACTCAACACAAGCGCAGTGCGTTTTCCGGCAAACTCGGATTTGTGCTGTCCGCCGCCGGTGCGTCGGTCGGGTTGGGAAACATCTGGCGCTTCCCGTATCTGGCCGCAAAATACGGCGGCGGCATTTTTCTGCTCGTCTACATCCTGCTGGCTGTCACCTTTGGCTACACCATGATCATTGCCGAAACGGCGCTGGGCCGGATGACCCGCAAAAGCCCGGTGGGCGCTTACAGCCATTTTGGCAAGGGGAAGGGGCTGGCGTTCGGCGGCTGGATCAACGCCGTCATCCCCATCCTGATCGTTCCCTATTATTCGGTCATCGGCGGATGGGTCATCCACTATCTGGCCCAGTATCTCACCGGCCACGGCAGCGCGCTGGCATCGGACGGGTATTTCTCCGGCTTCATCTCCAACGGTCTGCTGGCCGAGATCGCGTTCCTGCTGTTCACCTTTATCACGCTGGGCATCATCTTTGCGGGTGTGCGCAACGGCGTGGAGCGCGTTTCCAAGGTGATGATGCCGGTGCTGGTGGTGCTCTCGGTGGTCATTGCCGTCTACTCGGTCACACGGCCCGGCGCACTGGCAGGTGTAAAGTATTTTCTGGTGCCCAACCCGGCCAACTTCTCGTGGATGACCGTGGTTTCCGCCATGGGGCAGATGTTCTACTCCCTCTCCATTGCCATGGGCATCCTTGTGACCTTTGGCTCCTACATGAAAAAGAACGTGTCCATTGAGCAGTCCACGGAAAATGTGGAGATCTTCGACACCGCCATTGCCATCATGGCGGGCCTGATGATCATTCCCGCCGTGTTCGCTTTTTCGGGCGGCGACCCTGACACCCTGCAGGCGGGCCCGGCCCTGATGTTCATTACCATCCCCAAGGTCTTTGCCAGCATGGGCATGGGCACTGCCGTAGGCGTGCTCTTCTTTGTGCTGGTGCTGTTCGCGGCCCTCACCAGCTCCATTGCCCTGACCGAGAGTGCTGTTTCTACCTTTGAGGACGAGCTGGGCTGGGACCGCACCCGCTCCACCATCCTCATCGGCTGTATTATGATCACACTGGGCAGCCTTTCCGCGCTGGGCTACGGCCCGCTTGCCAGTGTGACCGTGTTCGGGATGCAGTTCCTCGATTTCTTCGACTTCCTGACCAACTCGGTGATGATGCCCATTGCGGCCATTGCCACCTGCCTGCTGGTCTCCCGGATCGTCGGTGTGGAAAAGATCGAGGAAGAGGTCACGCAGGAAGGTCAGCCCTTCCGCCGCAAACCGGTGTTCAACTTTATGCTCCGGTATCTCTGCCCCATCTTCGCGGCCATCATCCTGGCCAGCTCGGTCGCCAACGCACTGGGCTGGATCTCGATGTGACCCTGTTTTCTGCACGCAAAAAACCCCCGGCCTGTATCCTCACAGGCCGGGGGCTTTTCGATCACTCTTTTTCAAACACAAGGAAGCGGAACGCGATATCCGTGGTCAGCTCGGGCAGGGCGGCCAGGCGGGCCGCGCCATCCCGTGGCGTTTTCCAGTAATAGGGGGTCATGGCGAACAGCGCCTCCAGCTGCCCGGCAGGCACCGTGATGCTGCCCGAGACCTCCCGCTCCCCGATGGGACGGAAGCCCTCATAGGCCACCTCCTGCACCGGATTTTTATAGGGCGTGTCGTAGAGGACAGCTTTCATCTGGTAGAGGTGCTCTGCACCGGGCACGACATAGATCATCCGTCCGCCCGGGCGCAGCACGCGCCGGAACTCTTCCTGCGCAAAGGGCGAGAAGCAGTTGAGCAGCAGGTCGGCCCATCCGGTGCGGACAGGCTGGGCAAAACTGGATGCCACCGCGTATTTTGCGGCAGGCAGTGCCTTTGCAGCCAGACGCACCGCAGGCTTTGCGATATCAAAGCCCGCCAGCTGCACCGGCCGGCCGGTCTGCGCAAAGGCCTGTGCAATGCAGCGGTCGTACCAGCCCTCGCCGCAGCCCGCATCCAGCAGATGGAGCGGCATATCTGCCCCGGCGGCAGCGCCGTATGCAAGGCACAGTTCCCCCAGCGCCCGGCCGAAGATGCCGTAATACCCGGCGTTCAGGAAGGCACGGCGGGCGGCGACCATCTCTTTGCTGTCGCCCGGGGCCTTGGTGCGCATACTCTGCACCGGCAGCAGGTGCCAGTACCCCTCTTTCGCCCGGTCAAAGCTGTGGTTCCTGCCGCATTTCAGGGCAGTGTCCCCGGTCAGGGGTTCGCCGCAGAGCGGGCACTGCCAGGGGGCAAATGGCTCAGGTTTCATTGGTGTGATCCTCGATGGGTGCGGTGGCACCGCCGTGGGCGGTCATATACTCTTCAAAGTTGGTGAACTTCTGCTGGGGCGGGCGGCGGCTGATCAGCATCAGGCCCGGGTCCTCGTCCCGTGCGGGGGCGGCGTTCCGGCTGCGGCCGCGGGGTGCCTCGCTCTTGGCGGGGCGGTCCGGGCGGCTGCTCGGCACTGCATTGCGGTTATTGCGGCTGCCCTGCTGGCTCTGGCTGTTCTGGGCCGGGCGGGCATTGCGGCTGTTCCGCTCTGCCCGCTGCTCGGTGCGCGGATCATTGCGGTCGGTGCGCTGCTCGGCACGGGCAGGCTGACTGCCGCGCTGACGCTGGCCGTTCTGGGCCGGAGCAGTCTGCTTTGCGGCAGGCTGCGCAGCCGGAGCCTTTTTGACCGGGCGCAGAGGGGTAGCCTCCGGGGCGCTCACAAAGTGGGGGTCGAATTTGGGCTGGGCGTTGCTGCCGCGGTTGGCCGGCTGCAGGGCATTGCCCTCGCGGCGGGTGCGGCTGTTATTGGAGCGGCGGTTCTCACTGCGGCCGCCGGAAGTGCGCTTCTGGTTTTCCTCCATGGATGTTCCTTCTTTCGGTTCGGTATTCTTGGGGCTGGGCTGTTTTGCAGCCGCTTTTTCCTTCTTGGGGGCAGCGGACTTTTCGGCCTTGGCTGCCTTTTCTGCTTTGGCAGGCTTCTCTGCCTTCACAGGCTTTTCCGGCTGCTCTGCTTCCGCCTTGGGCTTTTTGCCCCGCACCGGGGGCGCAGCCTTGACAGGGGCAGGCACGCCGTCCCAGGGATGGCCGGAGACAACCGGGATCTGGCGGCGGTTCAGCTTTTCGATCCCGGCCAGATATTCCTTTTCCTCCGGGGCGCAGAAGCTGACGGCAGTGCCGTCGGCACCGGCACGGGCCGTGCGGCCAATGCGGTGGACGTAGGTCTCGGGCACCTCGGGCAGGTCGTAGTTGAACACATGAGACAGCTCGCTGATGTCAATGCCGCGGGCGGCGATATCGGTCGCCACCAGCACCCGGGTCTTGCCCGCCTTGAAATCCTCCAGCGCCGTCACGCGGGCGGTCTGGCTCTTGTTGCCGTGGATGGCGGCAGCGGGGATGCCCTGCTTGTTCAGGTCTTTTGCAATTTTATCGGCTCCGTGCTTGGTGCGGCTGAACACCAGCGCGTTCACCACCTCAGGCCTCAGGTTTTTGATGAGCCAGGGCAGCAGGAATTTTTTGTTGCCCTTCTCCACAAAATACAGGCTCTGCTGGATGCGGTCCACCGTGCTGGACACCGGGTCTACCTTGACAAAGGCCGGGTCATGCAGGATGCCTGCGGCCAGCTGCTCGATCTCCTTGGGCATGGTGGCGCTGAACATCAGGTTCTGGCGCTGCCTGGGCAGCTTGGCGATCACCTTTTTCACGTCGTGGACAAAGCCCATATCCAGCATCCGGTCGGCTTCGTCCAGAACAAAGATCTCAATGTTGGAGAGGTCCAGCAGCCCCTGCCCCACCAGGTCGTTCAAGCGGCCCGGGCAGGCAATGAGGATGTCCACGCCCTTTTTCAGGGCTGCGACCTGCGGAGCCTGACCCACACCGCCAAAGATGACGGTGCTGCGCAGGGTCAGATACTTGCCGTAGGCCTCAAAGCTCTCGCCGATCTGCAAAGCCAGCTCCCGGGTAGGAGTCAGGATCAGGGCGCGGATGGCACCCTTTTTGCGGGGTGCGCTGGCAGTCAGGCGGTCGAGCATGGGCAGCGCAAAGGCAGCCGTCTTGCCGGTACCCGTCTGGGCGCAGCCCATCAAGTCCCTCCCGGCCAGCACCGGCGGAATGGCCGCCGCCTGAATGGGCGAGGGGGATTCATAGCCCGCCTGTGCCACAGCACGCAGCACAGGCGCGGAAAGATTCAGTTCGTTAAATGTCATTCTTCACCTAAAATGTTTCTGCATTCCATATAATAGCGCTTTTCCTCTGCGTGCCCCATGCTGAAGGTCTTGCGGGGCAGCACACCGCCCATAACGATGCCCTTGAACAGGTCGCTCTTCTCAAAGGGCGGCATCAGGAAAGCCACACCTCCCTGCCTGCACAGGGCGCGGACAGCGGGCTCATCGTGGACATAATCCACCCGGGCCTCGATGTGGCGGGCCATGAAATACTCAATGAATGCGTCAATGGTGCCCACGGTCAGCGGGGCAACGGGATGTTCAAAGCTGAGCACATTGGCCACATGGGGGCCTGCCAGCGTAAAGGACTGCTGTTTTGCATCGCCGAAGCAGATACCTGCCGCGTGGGAATCGCTCCACGCGATGAGGGCCAGCAGCACGGCACCGCAGTCCACATTGAAAAGGACACGGTGGATGGGCTCGATCTCAATGGCCGGAGAGTGGACATTGCAGACCTCAGCCAGGCACCAGCGGGCCGGGTGGGTCAGCTGCTGCTCCGGGGTCAGGGTCTTTTTCAGCTCCTCCCAGCAGGCCTTGGCGGAAGCCAGCGAATGGTTGCCGTCGCCCACGGCCAGCGTCAGGGGCGCGCCGCCCTTTGCCTGGGGATACCGGGCATCAAAGGCCTCCTGGCTGCCCAGAGCGTTCAGGGCGCTGTCGATCTGTGCCAGCAGGGCGGGATCTTCCACTGCCCAGCCGGCAATGTGGCCGCCGTTCAGCATCAGGTCGCCCTCGTAGACCTTGCGCAGCTGCTCCTTCTTCTCGCCGATGGGCTCGATGAGGGTGCAGCCAGGGTCATCGGCCAGCATCATAATATGGGGCGTTTCCAGCCTTGCCCCCCGGCGCACCGCCATGCGGGGCGGGATGCGGCTTTCCACGGTGTGCTCACTGGGGCGGATGGCAGGCACCGCACCCTCGGCATAGCTGTATGCCTCCAGGTCGATCCTGCCCACAAGGCCCTGCCGCACCCGGCCGCTCCGCTCGGTGCGCTCCACATAAATGAAGCCGTCCACCGCGCGGGTCAGCACGTTCCGGGTGTAATCGTCCATGGCCGCATGGATGGCACTGATCCTTGCATCCACGTCATCCTCTTCCAGATAGACCTCCGGCAGGATCAGGTCCAGTGTGCTGGGGCCGCCTGCGGCGGCCTGCGCAGCCTTTTCCCAATAGGAGCGGTCGCTGGTGAACTGATCGCAGGCCACACAGCCCCACTGTCCCACCGGGATCTGTTCCGACGGCAGCAGGATGTGCGCCGGGGAAAAACAGGGTGTTTTGTTCATAATACTTCCCTCCCTCTCACAAAAACGCAGGGATCACTCAAAATAGCTGGCGGCATCGTCCCGGATGACCACATGCTCCACACCTGCCTCGGTCAGGGAGAGGGTCAGCTCCTCCCGGGCCGCTGCATCCAGCGTAGAGGAGGACGGGACCTTCACCAGCAGGTTTTTCACGCCCAGCTGGGCCGCAGGGGCTCCCAGCTGGCTGGAGGAGCCGGTCACCTCGGCCAGCGAATAACCATACCAGAGCGTCACCGTATCTCCGAAGCGGGCCTGCCAGGCGGCGATATCCGCAGTCAGCTGCCCGGCACGATCCACACCGTTGGTGGTGCCATAGTCCTGCTTGGCGCTGGTGGACGAAGGGAACTGGACATTTTCCAGCAGCACCTGATCAAACCCGGCGGCGTGTACTTCAGCGATCAGATCGCCGATATACTGCACGGTCTCCGCAGCGTAGGGGTTCAGCCAGGGGTTGCCTCCGGCGGAAGCCTTGTTGTCCAGCCAGAGGTACTCCTGCCCCTGATACCGGATGGCCAGAGCGTGGTCGGCCCGGGCACCGGCAGGGTCACGGAAGGCAGTCAGCGCAGCCACCGGCACCAGCCCCTCCTCCTTGAAGATGGATGCCACACTCGTCAGCTCGACCTGCGTGGGGGCTGCATTGGCGGCACCCACCGCCGTCTGGGAGGCGTAATACACCTGCCCGGCGGTGTCCTTCAGGGTCAGGATGGCATAGGTCATGCCCTGCGCCTTGAGCTGTCGGGCGGCGGAGCGAATGGCGGCCTCGTCGGTCAGGGTGGTCACATCCACCTCTGCCCACAGGCCCGTCACAATATCAGTGCCCTTGACCTCTGGCTCCGGCTCCTTTTCCGGCACCGAGGAAGCTGCCGGTTCGCTGGCAGCGGTGCTCTGCGTCCCGGAGGATGCACTCTCGCTGACGGCACTGGATGCGGAGAGGTCACGATCCCGCACCACGGTATACCAGGTGTGGGTGGCCCAGTCCAGCACATGGGGCGCGGCCACCCAGGCCGCTGCCAGCACGGCCACCACCAGCACCGCAATACCGATGCCCTTTTTCAGCCGCATCTCGCGGGTGTAAAAGCTGCGCCGGTAGCGCTTGACCTTCTGGCGTTTGGGATATCTTGCCATAATCAACCACCCTCCTTGGGGTCAACTTACAGGATCACGGAATGGCCGGTAAAGCCGTAGATGGCCAGCGCCAGCACACCGATATAGATCAGGGTGATGGGCAGGCCGCGGAATGCTTCCGGGATGG
>OLEH01000104.1_pt1 | contig 33499 bp, 30 predicted proteins | sample 1602531 | NCBI WGS metagenome assembly OLEH01 (sample SAMN02674964, study PRJEB24791) | human gut metagenome, SKBSTL008 | isolation source: stool | host: Homo sapiens | place: USA | reverse complement strand
TAAAAGGTGGCTTCAGCTTCCGTTTAATCAGCAGATGCAGCCTTCCGAGGTGATGAAGATTGCGGTGATTTTGTTTATTCCGGTTATTTTGTGCCGGATCGGTACGAGAGTTCGCACAGTAAAGGACCTTGCGCCGGCGCTGATATGGGGAGGCATAGGGGCATTTGGAGTATACTGGCTTACGGATAATATGAGTACAGGAATCATCGTAATGGGGATAGTCTGCGTTATGATTTTTCTCATGCATCCGAAGACGGCTCCGTTTATGGCGGCGATTGCAGCAGGAGTTGCGGCAATCGGAGTGGGAGCACAGATACTTGGACGGATCATGACTACAAGTGAGAGTTTCCGTCTTCGAAGAGTCCTTGTATGGTTAGATCCGGAACAGTATGCGGGAGACGGTGGATTTCAGGTTATGCAGGCATTGTATGCCATTGGTTCTGGTGGCTTTTTTGGAAAGGGACTTGGGAACAGTGCGCAAAAGCTGATTATTCCAGAGGCTCAGAATGATATGATTCTTTCCATTATATGTGAAGAACTTGGCATTTTTGGATTCATTGTAATTTTGGGATTATTTGGATTTCTGTTATACCGACTGATGTTTATTGCACAGAACGCTCCGGATCTCTACGGATCTTTGATAGTGACCGGTATATTTGCCCATATTGCGATTCAAGTGATCTTTAATGTCTGTGTTGTCTTGAATGTAATACCGACAACAGGAATTACATTACCATTTGTAAGTTATGGAGGCACGTCCATTCTATTTTTGATGACAGAGATGGGAATTGCATTGGGAGTTTCAAGAACGATAAAATTCGAAGAATAAAAGTGCTTTTCGGATGACAGATGAAAGAAAATGTGCTAAACTATAAAGTGGTATTGAAAACTATGTATAATAGAAATAGATGTTGTAAGAATTGGTGCGAGGTAAGAAAGATATGAGTTATAAGGTCATTGTAGATAGTTGTGGAGAATTGACAGAAGAGATGAAAAGAAGCGGACACTTTGTGACGGCGCCCCTTAGTATTCAGGTAGACGATCGATTTATTGTAGATGATGAGACGTTTGATCAGGCGGAATTTTTAAAGCTTATAGCTGCAAGTCCCGATTGTCCGAAGTCATCTTGTCCGTCTCCGGAGAAATATATGGAATATTTTGACTGTGATGAGGAACGGGTATATGTCGTGACCCTTTCTTCTGAATTGAGTGGTTCTTATAATAGTGCGGTGTTGGGAAAGAATTTGTATGAGGAAGAATCGGGAGAGAAGGAGATTTACGTATTCAATTCCCGTTCAGCTTCTGTTGGAGAGACGTTGATCGCTCTTAAGATCCAGGAGTGTGAAGAAGCGGGGATGGCATTTGAGGAAGTGATCCAGACGACAGAAAATTATATTCAGGAACAGAACACTTATTTTGTGTTGGAAAATCTTGAGACACTTAAGAAAAACGGCAGATTAAGCGGTGTGAAAGCGTTGGTTGCTTCTGCGCTGAATATTAAGCCGGTGATGGGTTCCACTGCGCAAGGAACAATTTGCCAGAAGGGACAGGCGAGAGGAATCAAGAAGGCGTTGGATAAGATGGTAGATAATATTGTAGGGGAACTTACAGATGCGGAGAAGAAGATTCTTGCCATTGCGCATTGCAATTGTTATGAGAGGGCTGTAGTCGTGAAAGATAGACTCCTGGAAAAGGCGGCGTTTCGTGATGTGATCATTCTGGATACGCGGGGAATCAGCAGTATGTATGCAAATGATGGAGGAATTATCGTGGTTGTATAATATGACGGATTATGTTATACTATCCGTAATAATTTGCATTACGCGACGGTTTTGATTAGTTGCGGATGAAAGGAGTTTGGGGACATGAGTCAGGAGAAAGTAGATCGTTATAAAGCGCAGAAAGCAAATAGAAAAGAGATCATGAAGAAGGAGAAACGGATGAAGAGGATCCGTAATACAGTAGCATGTTTAGCTATTGTGGGATTGGCCGGATGGGTAGGATATTCCGCCTGGTCTTCTTATGTAAATAATCAACCTGTGGAGAGTGCAGAGATAGATTATACAGCTATGTCCAACTATCTTTCTGAGATGTATGCATCTGAGTAGAAGAAAATAATAACACTGAGTCGTGAAAAAATAGCAAATATGGAACAGAATTTGGGATACATCCCCACATGAGTGGAGATGTATTCTTTTTTTATCCAAAATATGGTACGAAGTGTCACAAACCCTTGAAAAACCGCAGTTTTTTAGAAGTGTGTAAATTTTGTGACAAAATAAAAAAATTGAAAAAAGGGCTTGAAATGGGTGGAAAAGTAGTTTACAATGAATCTAAGTGGTAGAAAGTGGTGAATAGTGGTACGAAATGGGGCGAAAGTGGCAGACCCATTTGGAAGAAGGTGATTCCAGATGTTGACGGGAGAATTTAATCACAGTATAGATGCAAAAGGCAGGCTCATAATTCCCTCCAAGTTCCGCGAGATCCTTGGAGAAGACTTTGTTATTACAAAGGGATTAGATGGCTGTTTGTTTCTGTATCCTGCCAATGAATGGAAAATCTTCGAAGAAAAGCTAAGAACCTTACCGCTCACTAATAAAAATGCCAGAACATTTACACGTTTCTTTTTGGGAAGTGCAGTGGATGGCGGCCTTGACAAACAAGGCAGAGTATTAATCTCTTCTGCCCTGAGAACTTTTGCTGGATTGGATAAAGAAGTGGTTTTAGTCGGAGTGCTGGATCGCGTGGAAATCTGGGATAAAGCAAAATGGGATGAAAATAATACAGAAGTGGAAGACAACATGGATGATATTGCGGCTCACATGGAAGACTTAGGGCTTAGTATCTAATTCTATGGGGAGGATATTATGGCATTCGAACACAAATCGGTATTGTTAGAAGAGACCGTAAATGGTCTGAACATCAAGCCAGATGGCATTTACGTGGATGGAACGCTTGGTGGAGGCGGACATGCGTGGGAAGTTTGTTCGCGGTTAAATGACAAGGGGAGTTTTATAGGAATAGATCAGGACGCAGCAGCTATTGAAGCGGCAAGCGCCCGGTTATGTGACTTCGGGGAGAGAGTTACAATAGTCAGAAGCAACTATTGTGATATGAAGTCGCAGCTTCAAAAGTTAGGCATTGACAAAGTAGATGGGATCGTACTTGATCTGGGCGTATCATCATATCAGCTTGATACGGCAGAGCGGGGATTCTCCTATCGTGTAGATGTACCTTTGGATATGAGAATGGACAGACGTCAGAGTATGACGGCCAGAGATATCGTCAATGACTATAGTGAGATGGACCTGTTTCGCATTATCAGGGATTATGGGGAAGATAAGTTTGCAAAAAATATCGCAAAACATATTGTCCTTGAGCGTGCGAAAGGTTCCATTGAAACTACGGGACAACTGACAGAGATTATCAGACAGTCGATTCCGATGAAGTTTCAGAAGAATGCAGGCCATCCTGCAAAAAGAACATTTCAGGCAATTCGTATAGAACTGAACCGGGAGTTGGAAGTTTTACGAGATAGTCTGGATACAATGATAGAACTGTTGAATCCGGGTGGAAGAATATGTATTATTACATTCCATTCTTTGGAAGACAGAATTGTAAAAAGTATTTTTAGGGACATGCCCTAAGATGCTTTTATTATAGCGAATAATTCTCAAAGGTTCAAGTACTTTATTTGCGTTTGTTAAAATTTTCACTAAATATTTTCATTTACACACATTTTTTATCATTCTTCACAATTTTTCTTTTTAGATATTGCACTTTATTATAATCTCGGCTACACTTAATTAGTTGCTGTAGTTCGCACTTTCCGGCAGCCAGCAACAGACAATTATAAATCATGTAACTTATAAAGTTTTTTAACAATAATACATCAGTTTTACGGAGGTATTTATATGTGGGATCAGCACATGCACTGCATGTTTTCGGGTGACAGCGATGCCGACCCGGTATTGATGATAAAATCAGCAATCAACAAAGGGCTGGACGGCATTTGCTTTACAGACCATCTGGACTATGACTATAAAGAGGAGCCCGGACTTTTCGACCTTGATATAGCAGCATATGAAAAGCGCATCAAAAGACTTGCAATTGTTCTTAAAGAAAAGGGCTGCCCGGTAAATATCCACTGGGGCGTTGAAATCGGTTTACAGCCTCATATTACAGACAAAAATAATGAGGTCACCAAAAAATATCCGTTTGACCTCGTGATCGGCTCAAGCCATGTAGTAAACGGCATTGACCCATACTACCCTGCATTTTACAAAGGTAAGACAGAGCACGAAGCCTACACCGAATACTTTGAATCGGTACTTGACAATCTGCACAGCGGAGCGGATTTTGATGTGTACGGTCACATCGACTACGTTGTCAGATACGGTCCTGACAAAAATAAATACTATTCATATGAAAAGTATGCCGACATAATTGATGCTATTTTAAAAGAGATTATCTCACAGGGAAAAGGCATCGAGCTCAATACCGCCGGCTTTAAATACGGGCTTGGCCACCCAAATCCGACTGAGGCGGTGTTAAAGCGCTATCATGAGCTTGGTGGGGAAATAATCACAGTCGGAGCAGATGCCCACAAGCCGGAGCATGTCGCGTACGATTTTGACAAGGTCTCAAATATCCTCAAGGATGCCGGGTTTATGTACTATACAGTATTTGAAAACCGCGTTCCTGCTTTCATCAAATTATAGCCCAGCCTTAAAGGCTTACGTTGTCATTCTATCTAACTATTAAACCTCACATGCATTCGCAAATGTCAAAAATAGGAGCCACCTGATCTACATTTTACATCAAGTGGCTCCTAAAACATTGGTTCCGTAAGCTTCACTGTATAACCTCCAAGCTCCGCTTTCGCTATATGAATTTATTTTGGCATTTCCATATTACTTTGCTATAAATATGATTCTGTTTATGACAGGATTCTTATTCTTTTAGCTTAGCTATGGACCTCTACCCTTCTTCATAAAATCACTCCTTTTGGTTACATTATCTATGTAAACTCTTATGAGAGATTCTATCTTTCACTTTTAATCTACAAGAACTTTTTCAACGATATTATTTATTTGCTAATATATCTGTGCGATTACTGCTCTTCGGCTCGCCCTACAGATTTAAATATTCCGTTCAATCATCCTTATAGTACTTTGACTTAAATTATGTAATCCCCATTGGACTGTACCTCCTGTGTTTTATTTTGTTCCTTTCGTATCTCTTTTTGTTGATTTAAGATTACACCAATTTTGCCTATTTGTCAATATATTTTTTGATAATTTTTATTTTTATTTTAAATTGTCTGATATTTTATATATTTTTTGTTTTGTTTACACATTTCTTGCAATTCAATCACATGATTAAAGGGGCAAAAGGTATCATCGATGCATGCTTGCATGCAATTCGATGTATACCTTAGTGCCCCGCACTACACCGAGAAAGTAGCAATTTGCTGCGGAAACGCAGGAAATTAGCGGATTTCGAGGTGGAGTCAGATTACGGGAATGCGTAGCATGTAGTAATCTGATTAATCATAAATAAAGGGGGGCAAAATACCTTTGCCCCCCAATGCCGTCATTTATCATTTATCATTTATCATTTATCATTCTTCATCCTGTAATCAATACACCTGTTCAGGTAATCGACATAATCCGGATTCTTGCACATACCCTTGCCTGCCACGTCGGAAATCTTTGCCACATCCATGCCGTTACACTTGGTGGTCTTCATAACTATGTTAAGTGCTTCCTCATCAGTGTCGTTACTAATAAAGGTTCCTATACCGAATGCAACCTTTGCTTTATCCTTGAAATAATCATACAACGCAGTCGCACGCTCGAAATCCAGGCTGTCGCTGAACAAAAGTGTCTTTGTCCTTGGATTAATTCCCAGACTGTTGTAGTGGGCTATCATCTTGTCTCCCCACTCGTACGGATCTCCGCTATCCTGACGCACTCCCGAAAAAAGTGTCGCATAGGTGAGCTGAAAATCACGCAGGAAGCAGTCTGTTGTTATGGTGTCAGTAAGCGCAATACCGTTTAATATACCATACTCCTTAACCCATGCATCGAGTGCGTACCAGTTTGAATATGCCGGATTATGCTTGTGATTGCCCTGTCCTGTACACATAATCCACTCATGAGCCATTGTTCCAACCGGCTTTAAATTGAATTTCTTTGCGAGATATACGTTTGATGTACCAATAAAGTGTGAATCTGCAGGCAGCTCAACCTCTGCGAGTGCCTTTACAGCCATCTCCTGTGCCTCGGCAGACAGACGGCGTCTTAGTCCAAATTCACTGAAATCGCTAAGCCTGTATGTATCCTCCTCGAGCAGACGCACCTTCTCATCAAGCCTGCGCTTAAACTGTTTAAGCAGCACATCATAATCATATGCCATACGGAAGTACACTTCATTTACAATAGCAAGCACCGGAATCTCATACATCGAAGTATTAAGCCACGTGCCGGCTGCATCGATTGCCAGCCCACACGGTGCATCTGTTGTGATGGTAAACTCCTCATATCTTGGCTGCCAGAGTCTTAAAAAATCAACATATGTGCCTTTTATCCAGGTGATGTTATCAAGATATTCAAGCTCCTCCTCCGTAAAACGAAGCTGACAGAAGGCCTGCACCTGTTCCTTTATCTCCTCTACCATCTCATCTGTAAAATGCACGTCTTTATTTCGGCACTTGAAGGTCCATGTCGTTTTATAGCTTGTGAACTGATGGAAAATCGTCTGTCCCATGCTGAATTTATACATATCAGTCTCAAGGAGGCTGTTTATTATTTGTGGCAATCTCATTTGTTTTATGTCCTCTTTTCTTTCAAACCATTTACTACCTGTAATTTTAGTCTTGATTTTACCACTGCGACTATCAAATATCAAGCAGGCGCACGTGTTTAATTATCTTCAATTTATTTTCTTTTCCGTCAGCATATTCACTGGTTCCAAAATAAAAACTCCCATGAAAGCCACTAACCGTGACCTCCATGGAAGCTTAATTGTTTATATTGCAGAGATAATAACCCAATAAATATATAAGATATTGTAATTATTCAGTTATGAATTATTTAAAGTATTTCACACCGCTCTCGAATATCTTCATATCCTGCTCGCCGTAGATATTGATTGCTACAGACTCGCCGCGGCGCTCTGAGTGAGCCATCTTGCCGAGGATTCTTCCGTCAGGAGATGTGATACCTTCAATAGACATGTATGAGCCGTTTACGTTCCACTCCTCATCCATTGATACATTTCCGTCCAAGTCAACATACTGTGTGGCAACCTGTCCGTTTTCAAAGAGCTTATCAAGCCACTCCTTCGGTGCTACGAAACGTCCCTCGCCATGTGATGCCGGATTGCAGTAGGTCTGACCAAGCTTAGCCTGTGCAAGCCATGGGCTCTTGTTTGAAACAACCTTTGTATATACCATCTTTGAGATATGGCGGTTGATTGTATTGTATGTGAGTGTAGGTGACTGTGCATCCTGCTGTCTGATCTCTCCATATGGTACAAGTCCAAGCTTGATAAGTGCCTGGAAACCGTTACAGATACCAAGTGCAAGTCCATCTCTCTCATTAATGAGCTTTTCAACAGCCTCTGTCATCTTTGCATTTCTAAATGCTGTTGCAAAGAATTTAGCTGATCCCTCAGGCTCATCTCCTGCTGAGAATCCACCAGGGAACATGATAATCTGAGATTTGTCAATTGCCTTTACAAACTCATCAACCGAATCGCGGATATCCTCTGCTGTGAGATTCTTGAATACCTTGACTATTGTGTCAGCGCCTGCTCTTTCAAATGCCTTAGCACTATCATACTCACAGTTTGTTCCAGGGAATACCGGAATAAATACTGTAGGCTTCGCCACTTTATTCTTGCATACATAGATATTCTTTGCATCGTAGAGACCGCTATTTACCTTGCTTGTATCGTCTGTTGCCTTTGTATGGAAAACTCCCTCAAGCTTTGCTGTCCATACCTTGACAGCCTCCTCAACAGGAAGCACCATATCGTCACACTCAATGGTCTGCTTATCGTTTACATAACCGACTACAGAGGCTGCATCTGAAATACCTGCTGCATCAATTACCTCTCTGACCTTTGAAAGTGCATCAACAGGAACCTCAGCTACGATATTACCAAAGCCAGGTGCAAAGAGTGTATCGCTTGTCACCTCATCCTCGATTGTTACACCAAGCTTGTTACCAAATGCCATCTTTGATACTGCTGCGGCAAGACCTTTTCCGTCAAGTGCATATGCTGAAACAATTGCGCCATCCTGGATAAGATTTCTGATTGCTGTATAAAGTGTCATAACCTGATCATATTTTGGAAGATCAAACTCATCCTTATCTATTGTAAATAGAACAAGCTGGTTGCCCTCCTTCTTGAGCTCAGGTGTGATGATATCCTTTTCCTTTGCCACATCCACTGCAAATGATACGAGTGTAGGCGGTACATCAATATCATTAAAGGTACCTGACATGGAATCCTTTCCACCGATTGAAGGAAGTCCGAAGCCAATCTGAGCATCATATGCTCCGAGGAGTGCTGCAAACGGCTGGCTCCAGCGCTTTGGATCCTCGTTCATTCTGCGGAAGTACTCCTGATATGTCATACGGATTTTGCTGTAATCTCCGCCAGCTGCAACGATTCTTGAGATAGACTCAAGCACTGCATATATAGATCCGTGGTATGGGCTCCATGATGAAAGATATGGGTCGAAGCCGTAAGCCATCATTGTTACTGTATCGCATTTGCCCTTTAATACAGGAAGCTTTGCAACCATTGACTGTGTCTCTGTGAGCTGGTAACGTCCACCATATGGCATATATACACTGCCTGCTCCGATAGAGCCGTCGAACATCTCAACAAGTCCCTTCTGTGAGCATACGTTAAGGTCTTCAAGCTCTGCCTCCCAGGCACCCTTCATATCTCCTGCCTCAACCATCTTGGCTACAGCAGGTGTGCTGATTTTGTCCAGATAATTGTCACTCTCGCAAGGCATCTCAACCTCAACATCTGTCTCCTGATGAGCTCCGTTTGTATCAAGGAATGCACGAGAGATATTTACTACCTCTTTGCCTCTCCACTCAAGCACAAGTCTTGGATCCTCTGTAACTACCGCAACCTCTGTTGCCTCGAGATTTTCCTCCTTTGCGTATGCAAGGAACTGCTCAACATCAGAAGGCGCAACCACAACTGCCATACGCTCCTGTGACTCTGAGATAGCAATCTCTGTTCCGTCAAGACCTGCGTATTTCTTTGGTACCTTGTCAAGCTCTATGCGAAGTCCGTCAGCAAGCTCTCCGATAGCAACAGAAACTCCGCCGGCACCGAAATCGTTACATTTCTTGATGATATGGCTGACCTCTTCTCTTCTGAAAAGTCTCTGAAGCTTTCTCTCTGTAGGTGCATTACCCTTTTGTACCTCAGCTCCGCATACTGATGTAGACTTTGTATTGTGTGCCTTTGATGAACCTGTAGCACCACCGATTCCGTCACGTCCTGTGCGTCCTCCGAGGAGAATGATTTTATCTCCCGGATCTGAGTTAAGTCTCTGGACAGCACGTCTTGGAGCCGCACCCATAACTGCACCGATCTCCATACGCTTTGCAACATAATTTGGATGGTAAACCTCCTTGACATAGCCTGTTGCAAGTCCGATCTGGTTTCCATATGAGCTGTATCCGTGAGCTGCTTCTCTGACAAGCTTCTTCTGTGGAAGTTTTCCTTCAATTGTCTGTGAAACCGGTACTGTAGGATCTGCTGCACCTGTTACACGCATTGCCTGATATACATATGTACGTCCTGAGAGAGGATCTCGGATTGCTCCGCCAAGGCATGTAGCAGCGCCACCAAAAGGCTCAATCTCTGTAGGATGGTTGTGTGTCTCGTTCTTGAAGTTTACAAGCCACTCCTCTGTCTTTCCGTCCACCTCAACAGGTACCACGATAGAGCACGCGTTGATCTCATCAGACTCTTCCTGATCATCAAGCTTGCCCTCTGCCTTTAATCTCTTCATGGCAAGAAGTGCAAGATCCATCAGGCAGACAAATTTGTCATTTCTGTCCTTGTAGATATTTGAAAATGTATTGAGATAATCCTTGTAGGTATTTTCAATCGGTGTGCGGTAGAAGCCATCGTCAAACTTGACATTCTTAAGCTCTGTAGAGAATGTTGTATGACGGCAGTGATCTGACCAGTATGTATCGAGCACACGGATTTCTGTCATTGAAGGATCACGCTTTTCCTCATTCTTAAAATAATTCTGGATATGAAGAAAATCCTTAAATGTCATGGCAAGGTTCAATGATGAATAAAGCTCCTTCAGCTTGTCCTCTGCCATATCCTTGAAACCGTCAAATATGATGACATCAGCAGGGTCATCAAACTCCTGCACAAGTGTCTTAGGCTTTTCCATGCCGATGGCACGCGAATCAACAGGGTTGATGCAGTGTTTCTTAATAGCAGCAAACTGCTCATCTGTGATAGCACCCTCAATCACATATGTGATAGCACTTCTGATAATCGGCTCCTCATTCTCATTGAGAAGCTTTACACACTGCTCGGCCGAATCTGCTCTCTGGTCAAACTGTCCCGGTAAAAACTCTACAGTAAATACTTTTGCATCACCATAGTCAAATGTCTCCTCATAGATATCATCAACAGGTGGCTCTGAGAAAACTGTATACAAGGCTTTCTTGTATGTCTCCTCTGATATATTTTCCACATCATATCTGATTAATACACGCACTGCCTCCACAGTTGTGATTCCCAGATAATGTTTAATCTCATGCTTTAATTCCTTTGCCTTTACCGCAAAGTCAGGTTTTTTCTCTACATATACACGACGTACGTTACTCATATGTTCTCCTTTCAATTCGAGAGTATGTAACCAATTATTCGTTACAGTCCGGTTTTTTGCACAATCGGACTTTAAAACTATGGTTGTAGTATAACACTTTAGTTATGATAAGTATAATTAATATATTTAATTTGTTTTATAAGTTGCGTTAATTATAGTTTTCTTATATAATGATATAAGGGTCAAAAGGTATTTTGCCCCTCATTGATAAAAACAGATGCAAATAACCATATTTATACGGAGGATAACAAAATGGATATAAATTATGAGCTTTACAAGGTCTTTTACTACGTGGCAACGTCCCTAAGCTTCTCTGAAGCCAGCAAGAAGCTGTTTATTTCACAGTCCGCGGTAAGCCAGTCTATTAAGACTCTCGAAAAGAAGCTGGGACAGACTCTTTTCATCAGAAGCACAAAGAAGGTACAGCTCACCGCAGCCGGTGCCCTGCTTTTAAAGCACATTGAGCCTGCCATGAATCTTATTGCCCGCGGTGAAAGCCAGCTTTTAGACTCAGGCACGCTTGGACTTGGCCAGCTTCACATCGGCGCAAGCGATACCATATGCCGTTATCTGCTGGTTCCTTACTTAAAGCAGTTCCATCAGAAGTTCCCGAATGTGCCTATCAAGGTCACAAATGCCACATCTATCCAGTGTGTGGAGCTTTTGGAGCAAAGGAAGGTTGACCTGATTGTCACGAATTTTCCAAACTCGCACCTCAATCACTCATACAGACAGAAAACCATATGCAACTTTTCCGATGTTTTTGTGGCAAATCCCAATTATTTCAAGCTTCGCAAGCAGGAGATAGCTTTTTCTGAGCTCAATAAATATCCTATCATGATGCTCGACCGAAACAGCACCACCAGTGAATTCCTGCATAATCTGTTTTTACAGCACCAGGTTGACCTGATTCCGGAAATTGAGCTAAGCAGTAACGATCTGCTCATAGACCTGGCCAAAATCGGACTTGGTATAGCATTCGTGCCTGACTACTGCATCAACCATGAGAATAAAGAGCTTTTCGTGCTGAAGACAAAAGAAAAGATGCCGCCACGCCAGATTGTTGTGTCCGTAAACACTACAATGCCCGTGTCAGCATCCACTGAGGAATTTTTAAATCTGCTCCCAGAAGTCGGCAACTAGTTTTCCGACATTTGCTATATTGCATGGCTTTCTGTCACTCCACTCGCGTGGATAGAGCAAATCATATTCTCTCTGCCAGAATCTCTCATCTAATAGCAAAATGACACCTGTGTCCTCCGTCGTCCTGATTACTCTTCCGGCCGCCTGGAGGACTTTATTTATGCCCGGATACCTGAAAGCATAGTCAAAGCCACAGCCGTTTTCGGCATCGTAATAATCCTTTAATATAGTTCTCTCATTGCTGATCTGCGGAAGTCCCGTTCCGACAACAATAGCACCTATAAGTCTGTCGTTTTTCAAATCAATGCCCTCACCGAATATGCCTCCCATGATACCAAATGCCACAAGTGTTCTATCCGATTCCTCACTAAACCTGTCCAGAAATTCCTCCCTTTCAGCCTCTGACATATTATTTTTCTGCAACATAAGCTCTGTTTCGTCTGCATATTTTTCACAGTAAATATCTGCCACATCATTCATCATCTTATATGACGGAAAGAAAACCATATAATTTCCAGTCTTTTGCGTGACAACAGCATTAATATACCCTGCAATGCGCTCATACTCACTCCTTGAGCGCCTCGTGTACCTCGTGCTCACATCAGTTGCCATCGCAAGCAGTCTCTTTTTGCTGTCAAACGTGCTGTCAGCATATATGGCATAGTTGTCTTTTTTTGTGCTTAGCAGGCTCTTGTAATAGTTTACAGGCAAAAATGTCGCCGAAAAAAACACAGCCGACTTGCCCTTATCCAGCCTCTTTTGTATATTAAGCGACGGGTCCACACAAAAAAGCTTTAGCATGAACCTGCCATCAGCCTCAAGCTCGGAATACATCACGTAGTGCTCATCCACCAGATCATAAATGTTCAGGAAATTGCGAAGCTCAAAATAAAAATCCATAACATCCTTTTTCCCCGGAAACTCATTAGCCTTCTGCAAAAACTCATCCAGAAGTGTCATAAGCCTCATAAAGGAAAATACCATATTGCCAAACGTATCATATACCGTATAATTCTCACACTCACGCTTCATCCCAAGCAGTATCTTATTACACTTTTCAAGCGCTTTCTCAATAGAACGGCTGTGCTCCTTCATAATGCGCTTCACAGTAAGGAAATCCTCCTTATAAATCTGAGCGCTATACATCTGCCTGCTTCTTTCGACCATATTGTGAGCCTCATCAATGAGAAAAATATAATCTCCCTTTATCCCCTCCTGAAAAAATCTCTTAAGATAAACATTTGGGTCAAACACATAGTTGTAATCGCAGATGATATTATCACACCAGCTAGCCGTATCAAGACAAAGCTCAAACGGACAAACGCTATACCTATCCGCCTGTGATAAAATATCATCCCTCTCAATCATTTCACATCTGTGAAGCAGGTCAAAAACCGCATCATTTACTCTGTCAAAATGCCCCTTTGCATACGGACAGGTTACCGGATTACATTCCATCTCATCACACAGACATAGCTTTTCCTTGGCCGTTATCTGAATAGTTTTTGCCCTGTAACCATTTTTTTCAAGCAGCACAAACGTTTCCTTTGCGACTGTTGCGGTGATTGTCTTCGCTGTCAGGTAAAAGATTCTGTCTGCCAGCTCCTCACCAACCGCCTTCACTGCCGGAAAAATAGTAGAGATAGTCTTTCCCACACCGGTCGGAGCCTGCATAAAAAGAAGTTTCTGACGCATAATTGTCCTGTAGACATCCAAAACAAGCTTTTTCTGCCCCGGTCTGTACTCAAATGGAAAATCGAGTTCTTTGATTGAAGTCTGTCTTTGATTTTTTATTTCACACTGAAACGTTGCCCATTTGCCATACTCTTCCATCAGGTCATCAAACCATTTTTTTATCTCTTCAAATGAGAACTCCTCGCGAAAATACTTAGTCTGCTCCGTTTCCAGATTGCAGTAGGTCATCTGAATGCCTATCGTTTCCATATTATTTTGCAGAGCAAAAATATATGCATAGCACATAGCCTGCGCGCGGTGAACAAAAACCGGCTTTTCAAACAGCTCAACCCTTCTGTACATTCCCTTAATCTCATCGACAAAACACTTTCCATCCTCCGTAAAGATGCCATCTGCCCTTCCCTCGACAGTCAGCTCATACAAATCACCTTCAACAACAAGGGAAAGCGGCACCTCTGCCTGATACTCCTTCCCCATGCTTCCCTGGATTTTCCTGTGAATGCGTGTTCCCTCCATCATGGCATCGGCACTCATAGCTCTGGATGACCGGTTGTCTATGTCACCCTCCCTGAAAATAAATTCCACAAGGTTTCTGACCGAAATATGTAATTGTGTTTTCTTTTCACTATAGTTATTTCCAGCTTCTGTCATGTACTCTCCCTACATATTCCGGATTATGTCAACGGTTTTGTGTTCCGGCAATATTTTCAGTCTAACTCCAGATATTTTTAATACACTGAACATAAAAAAGGGAGAGCTCCAAGAAGAAACTCTCCCAAAGGACCTTATTCAATTGTATTACGCTACAGTGAATTTATCAACCACATTATCAAATGCCTGGTCATCACCCATATAGCAGACCTTAAAGTCATTGTTTGTACCAATTCCAATCACTCCAAGAAGTGATTTCGCATCAATAAGAATCTGTCTATATTTGAGATCAATGTCAAAATCGCACTTAGAAGCAGCCCCAACAAATTCCTGAACATCATCCAATGTATTAAGTCTGATTACTGTTTCCTTATTGTACATAGTTAACACCACCTTTATAATCTAAAACATAGTGCTTTCGCACATGTCAATCAATTGTTGCGCCTATTATAACATCTGATATTCATTTGTCAAAAAAATCATAATCCGTCATTTTCCGTCAATTCATGTCATTTATTTTAATAAATAACTTTTGCGTAACCGATTTTTCACTATATTTTCATGCATGTTTTTTCAAAAAAACAATATAACTGTGAAATTCTTATAAAAATGGTATGATATTTAATTAATTTAAATTCATTTTTTACAATTTTTCATTTATAAAACTTTATTCTCATAATTCTTTAACGCATCTATATATATTTCACCGAGCTTGCTAAGCTTCGTGCCCTTATGCTTGATATAGCCTATATGCATTATTTCACTTTCCTTAAGTGGAATTGCCGCATAGTCATCACCGTTTAAATCCTCAGAAATAATACCTGAGCACAGTGTAAATCCGTTGAGCCCCACCATGAGATTGAGCATTGTGGCTCTGTCATCAGCCTTTATGACACGCTTGTACTCATACGTGCTCATCATCTCCTCAGCATAATAAAAGGAATTGTTCACGCCCTGTTCAAAGGTCAGACACGGGTACTCCTGCAAATCATCAAGTGTAATCTCTTTTTGGCCGGCAAGCGGATGTTTTTTCCAAAGATACACATATGTATTGCATGTGAAGAGCTCTTTAAACTCGATGTCACATTCCTTAAAAAGCTTTCTTAAAACCTTTTCATTGAAATCACTTAAATAAAGAACTCCAAGCTCGCTCTTTAAGTTCTTTACATTGTCTATTACCTCTTTAGTCTTTGTCTCGTGGACAGCAAACTCGTACTCATCCATGCCCACCTCTTTAGCAAGCTGTACAAAGGCCTTTACTGCAAATGAATAGTGCTGCATGGAAACCGAAAATTTCTTTTTGGACTCCACATTCAGATACCGGTTCTCAAGCAGATGATACTGCTCCACAACCTGTTTGGCGTATCCTAAAAACTCCTCGCCCTCCGCTGTTACTGTAATTCCACGGTTATTTCTCATGAATACCGTGATTCCAAGCTCCTCCTCCACCTCTCGTACTGTGGCAGACAGATTGGGCTGTGAAACAAAAAGCTTCTTTGCCGCCTCATTCATGGAATTGGATTCTGCAATTGTAAGTACCTGTCTGAGTTGTTGAAGTGTCATTTTCTCTCCTATTGTGAACTGACGGTTTTTAGCAGAATGTGTAACTATTCAGCGCCCAGGCACCTTCGTAAAAACCGCACAATTGTAATATATTAAATAAAATTGTGTATAAACGATGCCCTGTGTATCGGCGATGGTCCTATCTCCTTTAGTGCCTTGATATGCTCTGCCGAGCCATAACCCTTGTTTGATGCAAATCCATAGCCGGGATATATGTTATCATACTCAACCATCATCCGATCCCTTGTGACCTTAGCCACAATGCTGGCTGCTCCTATTGATATGCTTTTGGCATCTCCCTTTATAATCGGAACCTGCTTTATATCCACCCCCGGGATTGTGACTGCATCGTTAAGTGTCAAATCCGGTGCCGGATCAAGCTTTCCGATTGCCTGTCTCATCGCCTCATATGTAGCCTGCAATATATTTATCTCATCTATCCGCTCGTGCGATGCCATCCCTATTCCTACAGAAACCGCCTTTTCCATTATGACATCGTAAAGCTCATCGCGCTTTGCAGCCGTAAGCTTCTTTGAATCATTGATATATAAAATATCACAGTCCTTTGGCAGAATAACCGCACATGCCACAACCGGACCTGCAAGCGGTCCGCGTCCCACCTCATCTATGCCGCAAATATGAGCATATGATGCGTACTCGCGCTCATATTTCTTAAGACCTTCTGTACGGATAAGCTCCTTTTCATACTTGTCCAGACGCTTTTTTGCACTGTCTACAAGCTTAATCACTCCGCCCCTTTCATCTTCATCTGAGCCGTATGCCTCAATGAACTGTGCAAGCTGTGAATCTGTGATGCTTTTCAGTTGTTCCTTAATATCGCCTATTTTTTCTGCTGACATATCCTTGTCCTATCGTCTATTCTTCGTAACTATTCTTCTATATCTCCGGTCTCTCCAAAGTGATATGGCCTAATTTACCGCTTCTGAAATCATCTATGATGAGTGCAGCCGCCTTGCTGTAATCAGGCTCTCCTCCCTTTGAAAGGCATTTTCTGTTGACAGCGACAGCACTTATAAGCTCTATGATATCATTTTCCTCGCTTACCTCGTATCTTTGTGCCAAAAGCCCCGGATACTCTGCTTTTAGGAACTTTACAAGCTCCACGGCAAGCTCATCAACATTTAAAATCTCATCCTTTATCGAACCGATGAGCGCAAGTCTAAGTCCCACTGTCTGATCCTCAAATTTCGGCCACAGTATGCCCGGGGTATCGAGCAGCTCAACACTTTTATTGAGCCTGATCCACTGCTTTCCCTTTGTCACGCCCGGCTTGTTTCCTGTCTTGGCACAGGCTTTTCCGGCGTATGAGTTGATAAATGTGGACTTTCCGACGTTTGGAATACCCACCACCATAGCTCTTACCGGTCTGTTTTTGATACCACGCTTTCGGTCTCTTTCAATCTTTTCCTTGCAGGCCTCCATCACGATATCTGTGATGCTCTTCATGCCTGACTTGCTTCTAGCATCAAGACTGACTACAAAAAAGCCCTTTTCCTTGAAAAATGCACTCCACTCCCTGGTGCGCTCCTTGTCGGCCAGATCCGCCTTGTTCATCAGAATGAGCCTGTATTTGTTTTTTCCAAGCTCATCAATGTCCGGATTACGGCTGGATAGCGGAATTCTTGCATCCACAAGCTCTATAACCAGATCTATTAATTTAATATCCTCCTGCATCTGACGCTTTGCCTTGGTCATATGCCCAGGGTACCACTGAAAATTCATAATTCACCTGTCCTTTATCTATATATGTTATAACTATTGCTACTTGATAGTTCCAAAGCTTCCAAGGCCTGAAAATCTAAACCATGCCTTGCCGATAATATAGTCTCTCTTTACATTGCCAATATTGGCATAGCGGCTGTCCTCACTGTTGTTTCGATTGTCTCCAAGTACAAAATACTCGTCCTTTTCAAGCTCTATAGGATCTGAGGCAAGCCCTGCATCCTCCATTGATGCAACGTCCGTCGATTCCTTGTACAGCTCATCATTCACGTACAGTGCGCCGTCTTTTATCTGAACAGTATCTCCCGGCACCGCTACCACTCTCCTGACATAATAATGCGACTTATTATTTCCGTTTGGCAGAAATACTATCACGTCTCCTGCCTTTGGCTTTGACATGATATATGCAAACCTGTTCACAAGAATATTATCATCGTTCTCCAATGTCTGCTCCATAGCCTGGCCAACCACATTTGTACGTATACCGAAAAATGACACCAGCACATAGGCCAAACCTATCACTACAATCAGCTCCACTACCCACGAAACAATTTCCTTGAACAATGGCAGATTAAATTTTCTTCTTTGCCTTCTAAAGCTAAGTCCTGCTCGTCTTCTGGACATCTTACACCTCTTGCTAACTAATATTTTATTGCGTAATCTTAATTATATATTGTTTTCATGTTTGTTGCAAGCTGTAACCCTGAAAACTAAAAAGACCATTCTCATACGATTGCTCGCAGAAAATGGTCTCTTTCGCGTAAAAATATTATTTTACAAGCTCTTTAACCTTAGCAGCTTTTCCGATACGGTCTCTTAAGTAGTAAAGCTTAGCACGACGTACTTTACCTTTACGTACAATCTCAACCTTCTCTACGTTTGGTGAGTGGAGTGGCCATGTCTTCTCAACACCTACACCGTTAGAAAGCTTTCTAACTGTGAATGTTGTACGGTTTGATCCGTTCTGCTTTTTGATTACTGTTCCCTCGAATACCTGGATACGCTCACGGTTACCCTCTTTGATTTTTCCGTATACCTTTACAGTATCTCCTACAGAAAACTCAGGTACCTCGGCCTTTAACTGCTCGTTCTCGATGCTCTTAATAATTTCACTTGCGTTCATTTTGTGACCTCCTAATTATTTTGACGTTCTTAATGCTACTACTATTTTCACAACAGAGGACCATCTCTTTTATTCACAACATTGGTACTTTACCACAGATTCATGGGATTTGCAAGTATTTTTTACTATCTTTTGCCTACCTCATGCATTATTTTTAGTCATCCAGTATACGGATGATTTTGAAAAATGCAATCCCATACTCTCCTGCAGCTTCATAGATGCCTCATTGCCCACGATTATCTGTCCATATGGTATCCATCCGTTTTCCAGTGCCCTGTTGAAAGCATATGTTTCAAGGGCTGTGGCAAGCTTTCGGTGCCTGTACTCTGGCTTTACATAGAGCATGCCGATGCTGCCCTCCTCATGAATTCCGATAATTCCCGCGAGAATATTAATGGTATCATTAGCAGTATTATCACTAAAAAAAGCGCCATAGACTGCCCCTGCCTCTATTCTTTCTATGATATAGTCAGGATTGTCAAAGCCCGGGTACATTGGCGCAGCCTCCTGTATATCATCTGCATCCAGCTTTCTTATAATTAAACCATTTGGCATCGGCCTTCCATCCGGTCTGTACAGTCCGCTGACAGATAGCTTTTCTTTGTTTGTATACACAGCCTGTCTGCACTCTACAGTCTCATTAAAGCCATTTGCTGTAAAGAGCTCAACATATCTTTGCTGGTGAAGCACTATGCCGTTTGTGATCTGATCTGTAACGTTTTTTGGAATATGCTGACTGCTGTATTTATCAACAGGCTTTGTGTCATCTTCCGGTGCCAAATCAATAAGCTTCGACACGCCCTCATCCGGTCTTGTATGAAAGCATACCTTTGAGACCATGTCCCGAAGCAGATATTCTCCATCTGCCTCAAACAGTATCTCGGCGCAGCCCCTGTTTATAAGCTCTATCATATCAATATGAAGCAGTTTATTTTTCATAAGAAACTCTCTGCATTTATCAAGTCTTTTAAACCCGGCATACAAATCCGGTCTGCGCTCCTTTGTGCGCTCAATAGACTTTTCAAGGCGCCATGCATCTATCTTTTTCTGATTGCCTGACATCAGTACCTCAGGCACCTTTTTGTCATGCCACTCAACAGGACGTGAATACTGAGGGTATTCAAGCAGATTGCCATGAAACGACTCTGTCTCTGCCGAAATGTCATTGTGCAGCACCCCGGGAACCAGACGTGAAATCGCATCTATCATCACCATCGACGGCAGCTCTCCGCCCGTTAGAACATAATCGCCGATAGAGACATAATCCGTTACCGTCTCCTCCAGCACACGCTCGTCAATACCTTCATAATGTCCACATAGAAAAATGAGGTCATCACACTTTGCAAATTCTGCTGCCATCTGCTGGTTGAACACGCTGCCCTGTGGAGTAACATAAATCAGACGCGCATTGTGATTTTTTATTTCTTCTGCTGTGTTCTTATATGAAATATGTTCATCTGCAATATCGTCCGCAGAATTATCAATTAAATCACCCTGATTACATTTATTGATCTGACTCATCACACTTCGCACAGCCTGATACACCGGCTCTGCCTGCATAAGCATCCCCGCACCGCCACCATATGTGTAATCATCAACCTTATTGTGCTTATTGTGCGCAAAATCCCTGATATTTACCGTATTGAGTGATATAATATCCTGTTTTAAAGCTCTGCCTGTGATACTCTCTGACAGTCCCTGTTCTATCATCTGCGGGAATAAGGTCAGCACATGAAATTTCATTTCCTATATCTCCTGTTATCATCCTGTTTTACAGTTTTACGATTTAAAATGTATGATTTTGTTCAATTTTATATCTCATTTTACGGTTTTTGCAGTTTGAGATGCAGCTATCTCAAACCTGCCAGCAGATGTACCTTCATCATGCCATTTTCCACGTCAACATCCAGTATACAGTCCTTTATTGCCGGAATCAGCAGATCATTTGCCCCAGCTTTCTTAACAACATACACATCATTGGCACCTGTCTGGAGCACATCATCTATAACTCCAAGCTCCTCTCCTTCGTCTGATGTGACGGAAAGCCCGATAAGATCAGCTATAAAGTACTCGTTTTCCTCGAGTGGCACCGCATTTTCCCTTGTCACAAAAAGAGGTGCCTTTTTATATTTTTCCACATCATTTATGTCATCTATGCCTTTAAATTTCAAGATAACCTGGTTCTTGAAAAATTTGACAGAAGTTATTTCCAAATCCCTGCGCTCTTTGCCATTATCCAGAATGACATTTTTAAGCTTTTTAAAACGAGCTGCATCGTCAGTGGTTGGGAACACCTTTACCTCACCGCGAATGCCGTGTGTGCTCGTAATCACACCTACCTGTAGTAAATCTTCCATTCTCTGTCTCCACCTTGAATAGTTACTGTTAATTATAAAAAAACAGGCATCTCATAAGAGATGCCTTTATGTTATTGTACTATCTCAACAATAACCTTTTTGTCTTCTTTAGAGGCTGCGGCCTTAACAACTGAACGAATAGCCTTAGCAATACGTCCCTGCTTGCCGATCACTTTGCCCATGTCAGACTGTGCAACACGTAATTCCAAAACAATTGCTTTCTCGTTTTCGGTCTCAGTTACATTAACCTCATCCGGATAATCAACTAAAGATTTTGCAATTACTTCAACTAATTCTTTCATTACGCCACCTCTTTATCCTATTTCTCGATACCAGCACTCTTGAAGATTCTAGCTACTGTCTCAGTTGGCTGTGCGCCGTTTGATAACCATTTCTTAGCTAATTCCTCATTTACATGATACTCGCTAGGATCCTTAGTTGGATCGTATGTTCCGATCTCCTCGATGCATCTTCCATCTCTTGGTGATCTAGAGTCTGCAACTACGATTCTATAGAAAGGAGCTTTCTTCTGTCCCATTCTTCTTAATCTGATCTTTACTGCCATTTTGTTTCACCTCCTCATAGGTTTATTGAATAATATATATCAAAAGTAAAATAAATACTTTTGTTAACAAAACATGAAATTCTTTAATGAGATTCCTTTAATGAAATCCATTAAAACGGAAGTCCTTTGAATAATCCTCCAAGACCACCGCCTCCACGGCGTCCCTTCTTTCCGCCCATCATACCGGGCATCTGCTTCATGAACTTCTTTGTCTGCTCAAACTGCTTTACAAGTCTGTTGACCTCTGATACATCCACGCCTGCTCCTCTTGCAATACGAGCCTTGCGGCTTGGATTAAGAAGCTTTGGATTTCGTCTTTCCTCCGGTGTCATGGAATAGATGATTGCCTCTGTGCGGGCCATGCCCTTTTCAGCTTCATCTGTATCAATATCCGGCATCTTGCCTCCACCGATACCCATGCCCGGCATCATGCCCATCACGCTTGAAAGACCGCCCATCTTCTTCATCTGACTCATCGAATCAAGGTACATCTCAAAATCAAACTCATTTTTGCGCATCTTCTGCTCAAGCTTCTTGGCCTGTTCCTCATCAATGTTCTCCTGCGCCTTCTCAATCATGGAAAGCACATCGCCCATGCCGAGGATTCTTGAAGCCATACGCTCCGGATAGAACTGCTCAAGGTCTGAAAGCTTCTCGCCCATACCTGCGTATAGTATCGGCTTTCCTGTAACGGCTCTGATTGAAAGCGCCGCTCCACCTCTGGTGTCACCATCAAGCTTTGTGATGACAACTCCGTCAATTCCTATCTTTTCATCAAAGGTACCTGCTACATTTACCGCATCCTGACCAGTCATGGCATCAACCACGAGTATGGTCTGGAAAACATCAGTAGCTTCTTTTATCTCAATAAGCTCTGCCATCATATCCTCATCAATATGAAGACGTCCGGCAGTATCGATGATAACAACATTGAAATCGTTTTTCTTAGCATGCTCCACAGCAGCCTTTGCGATGTCAGCAGGCTTGTTTTTGTCACCCATTGAGAAAACCTCAACGCCCTGCTTTTCACCATTTATCTTTAACTGCTCAATCGCAGCCGGACGATATACATCACAGGCTACAAGCAGTGATTTCTTGCCCTTGCTCTTAAGCTTTCCGGCAATTTTTGCTGTGGTGGTTGTCTTACCGGCTCCCTGAAGACCTACCATCATGATAACGGTAAGCTCCTTGCCCGGCCTGAAAGCAATCTCTGTTGTCTCAGAGCCCATAAGCTTAATCATCTCTTCATTTACGATTTTGATGACCATCTGACCGGGATTGAGACCATTCATGACATCCTGTCCGATTGCTCTCTCCTGAACACTCTTTGTGAACTGCTTAACAACCTTGAAGTTAACATCGGCCTCAAGGAGTGCCATCTTAACCTCTTTAAGAGCAGCCTTTACATCATCCTCAGTAAGCTTTCCCTTGCTGCGGAGATTCTTGAAAACGTTCTGCAGTTTTTCTGATAAACTGTCAAATGCCATATTACAGCTCCTCTAATATCTGATTCGAAATAGCTTCGATTTCATTCATTAATAGCTCATTATGTGATTTCTTAAAATCATTTGTCAGCTCATGAATCCTTCGTATGTCACTCTTTATGGACATGAACTTTTCAACAAGATGAAGCTTTGCCTCATAGTCAAGCAGCTTCTTATTGCATCTCTTAATCAGATCTGCAACACCCTGACGGGAAATCCCCTCCTCGGATGCTATCTCACCGAGTGACAAATCATTGAAGACAAAATCCTCATATACCTGACGCTGATGCTCATTCAAAAGCTCACCGTAGAAATCATATAAATATGCCTGTTCAAGTTTTTCTTCCATATCAAGTATCCTCTTTTTCCCTCGAACCTATGGTAGAATAACACATAGTTTGCCCGGTGTCAAGTAAAAATACTTGATACTTTTATTTTTATATCATAGTACGTACAATTCTCGGCTTATAGCCCTTCTTCTCGAGCGCAGCTATAATCTGCTCCTTGTGCTCTGTACCAAAACACTCAAGCGTGATGCGAAGCTCGACAGCCGCACTTCTGTTTGTAGTGACAAACTGGTTATGCTCCAGCTTGATTACATTGCCCTGTACATCGGCAAGAGTCTGTGAAACCTTGGCAAGCTCGCCCGGCTTATCCGGCAGAAGCACTGAAACAGTAAAGATTCTGTCTCTGAAAATAAGCCCCTGCTGTACAACTGATGACATGGTAATAACATCCATGTTGCCGCCACTTAGGATAGAAACCACTCTCTTGTCCTTTACTCCGAGATGCTTAAGCGCAGCTACAGTCAGAAGACCTGAGTTTTCGACTATCATCTTGTGATTCTCAACCATGTCAAGGAAGGCCACGATAAGCTCGTCATCCTCCACTGTGATAATATCATCAAGATTTTTCTTTATGTATGGGAAAATATTTGAGCCCGGTGTCTTTACCGCTGTTCCGTCTGCAATAGTATTTACACCTGGTAAAGTGGTCACTTTTCCATTCTTAAATGACTCCTGCATACAATTAGCGCCGGCCGGCTCCACTCCGATAACCTTAATCTTTGGGTTTAACAGCTTTGCAAGTGTGGATACACCTGTTGCCAGTCCGCCACCTCCGATTGGAACGAGGATGTATTCAACAAGAGGAAGCTCCTTGAATATCTCCATAGCAATAGTTCCCTGTCCTGTTGCGACAGCTAAATCATCAAACGGATGGATAAATGTGTAGCCCTCTTTCTCTGCAAGCTCATATGCCTTAGCACATGCCTCATCATACACATCTCCGTAAAGCACTACCTCAGCGCCGTAACTCTTTGTACGGTTTACCTTGATAAGAGGTGTGGTGGTAGGCATCACGATGACAGCCTTGCAGCCATAGCACTTTGCAGCATACGCAACACCCTGCGCATGGTTTCCTGCGGATGCTGTGATGAGTCCCTTTGCCCTCTCCTCATCTGTGAGTGTGCTTATCTTGTAGTACGCACCTCTGACCTTGTAAGCTCCGGTAAACTGCATATTTTCAGGCTTCAGATATACCTTATTGCCTGTCTGGTCACTTAAAAAGTCACTGTAAATGAGCTTTGTCTCAAGGGTGACCTCCTTGACCTTCTCACTTGCTTCTTCAAATTTATCTAATGTCAGCATATTTGTTTTTCCTTTCATTTCTTCGGTATAACTATTCATAACCACCCACACATATTCGCAAAAACGCATTATTCTCAGTGGTTCTGAAAGTTATTTTTCATTATATTATACCAAAAAATCCGTACATATATATATAAACTGATATATCAGATTATTATAAACAATATAACTTATACGCTCAAAGATATTCTCAAATTATTCCGTTTTAGTGTCAAACAATGCATTCACGAACTCGTCCGAATCAAATTTCTGCAAATCATCGATTGTCTCACCGACTCCGATATACTTGACCGGCACTGAAAGCTCCGACTGTATCGCTACAGCGATACCGCCCTTTGCCGTACCATCCATCTTAGTAAGCACGATGCCCGAAATCTTTGCCACATCAGAAAACTCTCTCGCCTGAACCAGTGCATTCTGGCCTGTAGTCGCATCAAGCACCACGAGTGTCTCTCTGTATGCATCCGGATACTCGCTCTCAAGGATTTTATTGATTTTTCCAAGCTCATTCATCAGATTCTTTTTGTTGTGGAGTCTTCCGGCTGTATCCACGAGAAGCACATCTGCGTTTCTGGCCTTTGAAGCTGCAACTGCATCATATACAACAGCTCCCGGGTCAGCACCCTCGGCACCGCCAATCATATCAACTCCGGCTCGGTTTGCCCATTCCTTTAGCTGGTCGCCTGCTGCCGCCCTGAAAGTATCAGCACCTGCAATAACAACCTTCTTGCCCTGTTCCTTAAGCTTTCCTGCAAGCTTTCCGACAGTGGTAGTCTTTCCTACTCCGTTGACACCGATTACAAGCACAACAGATTTTTCATTTTCAAATCTGTAGGCGGTCTCCTCCACCTTCATCTGCTCCTTGATGCTCTCAATCAAGAGTTCCTTGCACTCTGCCGGCTCCTTGATGTGCTGTTCCTTCACCTTCCTCTGCAGATCCTCGATGATACTCTCTGTAGCTCTCACTCCGAGGTCTCCCATGATGAGAATCTCCTCAAGCTCCTCATAAAAATCATCATCTATATGCGAAAATCCACTGAAAAGTGAATCTATGCCTGAAACAATATTGTCTCTGGTCTTTGTCAGTCCTGAAACGAGCCTCTTAAAAAAGCCCGGCTTTTTTTCTTTTTCTTCCATTTCAACTCTCCATAAATAAAATTCTACTGCGTCAGATCATTCTCTATCAGATTTACTGAAACGAGTGTGGAAACACCCTTTTCCTGCATCGTAATACCATATAGCCTGTCCGCTGCTGCCATCGTACCACGTCTGTGTGTGATAACGATAAACTGTGTGTTCTTTGTAAGCTTGTTCAGATAATTTGCATAGCGCGAAACGTTCGAGTCATCAAGCGCCGCCTCAATCTCATCAAGCAGACAAAACGGTGATGGCTTAAGTGCCTGAATGGCAAACAAAAGTGCAATAGCGGTGAGCGCCTTTTCTCCACCGGACATCTGCATCATATTCTGAAGCTTCTTTCCGGGCGGCTGTGCGACGATTCTTATGCCGCACTCCAGTATATCCTCATCCTCCACAAGTTCCAGTGAACCATGTCCACCACCAAAAAGCTGCTTAAAGGACTTGTCAAACTCTCTCTGAATCTCGGCAAACTTCTCTGTAAACTGCTTTCTCATACCACTGTCAAGCTCATCAATGATGCCAACCAGAGTCTTTTCAGCCTCGATAAGATCATCATGCTGTCCCTTCAAGAACTCATAACGCGTTGAAATCTCCCTGTATTCCTCAATAGCGTTGACATTTACATCGCCGAGGCGTCTGATTTCGTCCTTTATGCCTGCAATCAGCTTCTTTAATGAAGGCAGATCATCGTATGCATCATTTCTAAGCTCTGAAGCCGCATGCGGAGTAAGCTCATACTCATCCCACATGTAGTTGATCTGAGTCTCTGAAGCCTCCTTAAGCTTCTCTCTCTGGCTGTTCAGTCTGAAAAGCTCCTTATCCAGATCAGCCTGTTTCTTTGAAACTTCCTCCTGCTTTGCAAAAAAGCCTCTGTAATCCTCAGACATCTTTTCCTTTTTTGTAAGGCTCTCCCTAAGCTGTTCGTCAAGCTTAGAATTGTTGTCCTTTGATGCCAGAATGGTCTGTGTGATTGCATCAATATCAGCCTGCTTCTTTTTAATATCATCCTTTGCAGCAACTGCACCTTCCACAAGGCTTTTCTTCTGCTCATCGAATTTTTCTATCTCTGAATTGATACGATTGATATTTTCTATAGCAAACTCAGCCGTCTTTGTGATATTTGCAAGCTCCAGTGAAATGGCAGCGGCCTTGTGTGAAGCCTCCTGCTCAAGTACTCCCTGCTTTTCAAGTATCTCACTGTATGAGCTGTTTTCCTTCTCAAGCTGCTCCTCGCGCTGCTTTGATGCCTCAAGCTGCGCTGCAATATCCTTCTTGCCCTGATTTATCTCTTCGAGCTGTTTTTCAATCTCGACATTTTCTGTGCGCAGATCCTCGTAGACATTCGCACTCTCCTTCTTTTGCTGGTCTGCCCTGTCAACAGAAATCTGTGCTGTGTTCTGCTCAATATACTTCTCCTGCAGCAATGTCTTTGTGGCTGCTATATCCTCCTCGCCAAGCGCAATAGCAGTCGCAATATCATCCTTTCTGGCTCTAAGTTCTTTAAGCTTTGTCTTAGTCTGATCAACTCTCTTTTCAAGCTCCTCAATCTCACGATTTCTCGCAAGCAGATTGGATGAATTTTTAAACGCACCACCGGACATAGATCCTCCCGGTGCCAGATACTCGCCCTCGACAGTCACGATATGGAGTGAATAGTGATTTTTCTTTGCAAGCGCAATGGCATTGTCAATTGTGTCCACCACAATCACTCTGCCAAGCAGGTATGCAACAACCTCATCAAACTTCGTATCACACTTCACCAGCTTATTTGCAATGCCAAGCACACCCTTTTCGCCGAGTGCCGCCTCATTTTTAGTATTTCTGTTTGCACGCACACTTGTAAGAGGTAAAAACGTAGCTCGACCAAAATGATTGGCCTTCAAAAAGCCAATCATCTTTTTGGCTGTGGCCTCATCCTCAGTGACGATATTCTGGATATTGCCGCTTAAAGCTGTCTCTATCGCTATCTCATAGCGCTTATCCACCTGGATAAGATCTGAAACCACTCCGAGAAGCCCAGGATTTTTAGCCTTCTGCTCCATAACACGCTTGATGCTGTTGCCATAGCCATCATAGCGCTCGGCAATGTTTTTAAGTGACTCAAGCCTGGAAACAGACTTATGATACTCTGTGGAAGCCTCCTCCATCAGGCGGGCATTCTCTCCGGACTTATCTCTCCACTCCCTAGCCTTTGCCAAAAGAGCCGACTCCTTTTCCTTTAAACCGGCTATCTCTTCATTGACAGCATTAAGCTTCTTATTGGCATCATCCAATATATCATCAAGCCCTGCTTCCCTTGTCTTTCTATCTAAAAGACGCTTGGTAAGCTCCGCTTTTCTGATATTAATCTGCTCAAGCATAGTGGCAAAACGCTGCTTCCTTGACTGGATATTGCCTCGCTCCTGAAGCAGGGCAATAAGCTCATTCTTACCCTTTTCCAGTCCGTCATTGCAGCGGTTGACCTCTGCAAGCACAGCCTCATGCTCATTTACCGCAAGAAGCTCGTTTAGCCTCATCTGCTCTATCTCAGCTTCCAGTGCAGCTTTTTTGTCATCATACTCTTTCCTGCTTTTAAGACGCTGCGCCTTTTCCTTTTCGATAGCTAAAAGCCGCGACTGCAAATGCTCATCCGTCATTTCGGCCGTGTGAATCTGCTCTTTTAAAAGCTCTATCTGATTCTCAAGCTTCTGTCTGGTGGATGAAGTGCTTGTGATGCTCTCACGAAGAGACTCAATACGCTCATCCATCTGCTGCATATCGTTCCCAAGCCCCTCATACTCTGCCTTGATGCTCTCGTATGTGGCGTTGGTCTCCTTTAGCTCGTCATCCGCAATAGCGTATTTCTCATCAGCAGACTTAAGCTCGGTCTCAATGCGCGCTGATTCAAGCAAAAACATGTTGACATCGTAGTTCTTCAGCTCTTCTCTCTTTTTAAGATATGTATGAGCCTTCTCGGACTGTCTCTGTAACGGACCTACCTGTCTCTCAAGCTCTGTCAGAATATCATTGACACGCACAAGGTTCTCCCGCTCATTATCGAGCTTCTTTTGCGCTGTAAGCTTTCTCTTTTTAAACTTCACAATGCCGGCAGCCTCATCAAACAGCTCTCTCCTCTCCTCCGGCTTTCCACTTAAAATCCTGTCAATCTGGCCCTGTCCAATGATGGAATAGCCCTCTTTACCGATACCGGTATCATAAAAAAGCTCCGAAACCTCCTTGAGCCTGCACGGATTGCCATTGATTAGATACTCACTCTCCCCTGAGCGGTAAACACGTCTGGCAACCGTAACCTCATTGAAATCAATCGCAAGCGAATGGTCTGAATTGTCAAGTGTGATTGCAACATACGCGTATCCAAGCGGCTTCCTGTTCTCTGTACCTGCAAAAATAACATCCTGCATACTGGCACCACGAAGCTGCTTTGCGCTCTGCTCACCGAGCACCCATCTGACCGCATCGGCGACATTACTCTTTCCACTGCCGTTTGGCCCGACAATACCTGTGATGCCATTGTGGAACTCAAAAACAATTTTGTTGGCAAAGGACTTAAAGCCCTGTACTTCCAAGCTCTTTAAATACATTAAAAACTCCTATTCCCTGTTTCTGTACAAAAGAAGTGCCTGATATGCAGCCTGCTGCTCCGCCGCCTTCTTTGTGTGGCCTTCTCCCTCGCTGACACGCTCGCCGTCCACAAGCACCGCAACTGTAAACTGCTTGTCATGGTCCGGACCACTCTCATCAATAAGTTCATAGGAAAGCTGCTCATGCCTGCCCTGTATAAGCTCCTGAAGGATAGTCTTGCTATCATAAAAGAGCTGCTTATTCTCAATATCAGTCATGATAAACCTAAGCACAAACTCCTTTGCATTAGTAAAACCACCATCTAAATAAATTGCTCCAATCACTGCCTCAAGTGCATCAGAAAGAATCGATTTTCTCTTTCTGCCACCTGTATGATCCTCGCCCCTGCCAAGACGTAAGTACTTTCCAAGGTCAAGTGGCTTTGTACAAAGTGCAAGAGTCGGCTCACAAACAATGCTTGCGCGCAGCTTGGTAAGCTCACCCTCAGGCTTTTGCGGATAATTGATAAACAAAAACTCACTTGAAACTATTTCCAAAACAGCATCGCCCAAAAACTCCAGACGTTCGTTATCAGAATGCTTTTTCATGTGCTTTTCATTGGCATACGAGCTGTGTGTCAGCGCCTGCTCAAGCAGATGTTGGTTCTTGAACGTATAGCCTATTTTACTTTGAAATTCATTTAAATCTGCCATAATTTCTCCTCTATTTCTATATCTATCCATTTTACATGTTCCTTGAGTATAACGAAAAGCCCTTATAATAAAGGGCTTTTCATTAGTTAAACATACTACTGCTCGCTTACAGCTTTTTTAATCTGCTCAACAGCATCGCCTACAGTGACGATTTTCTCAGCTTCCTCATTAGGAATCTCAATATCGAACTCTTCCTCAATACCCATGATAATCTGGAATACATCCAAAGAATCAGCTCCAAGGTCATCAATGAAGGTTGACTCCATAGTAACCTCGTTCTCATCCACGTTAAGTACCTCGACAATAATGTCTCTAAGCTTCTCAAATTCCATTTTTAATACCTCTCATTTCTGTTTATAGTGACCAATCATACAGCAATACTGCTATCTAATCAGCCGGCTTATTAATAATATATTCTTTAATTTTATCATTAATCTCTTTTTCCTTAAATGTAACACACTGGAAAACAGAGTTAGTGATTTCCTTTGCCTTGGAGCTGCCGTGGGTCTTTACCACAAGACCATTCAATCCTAAAAGCGGTGCTCCGCCGTACTCGGTCGCATCAAATGACTTTAGCGTATTCTTAAGAGCCGGAAGTGCAAGTGCAGCTCCTATCTTGCTCTTTAGTGTGCTCATGAGCCCCTTCTTGATAACCCCGATAAGTGTGGAGCTGAGACCCTCGTAGAGCTTTAATATGACATTGCCAGTGAAAGCCTCGCAGACTATAACATCGGCATCTCCCTTTGGAATATCCCTTGCCTCAATGCTTCCGACAAAATTGATATCTGTGCACTCTCTAAGAAGCGGCATGGTCTCCTTTACCAGGGCATTGCCTTTCTCCTCCTCTGCACCGATATTGACCAGTGCAACCTTTGGATTCTTCACGCCGACAACATGTTCCATATAGATAGAGCCCATCTTAGCAAACTGTACCAGATGCTCAGCTCTGGCATCCACATTGGCTCCACAGTCTATGAGCAAAGATACTCCGCGCTCAGTCGGAATAAGCGGTGCCAGAGGCGGCCTTTGTATGCCCTTTATCCTGCCGACTATTACCTGTCCTCCGACAAGCACAGCACCTGAGCTTCCTGCCGAAACAAATGCATCAGCCTCTTTATTCTTGACCATATTCATGCCAACAACGATTGATGACTGCTTCTTTCGTCTGATTGCCACAACCGGTGGCTCTGCCATCTCTATAACCTCAGGAGCATCTACTATCTCTATCTGCTCCTTAGGATATGTATACAAAGAAAGCTCCCTCTCTACCGGTACCTTCTGTCCTATAAGAAATATCTTTATATCATTTCTTTTGTTAACCGCATCTACCGCACCCTTTACTACCTCTGCGGGTGCATTGTCGCCACCCATTGCATCGAGTGCGACCCTTGTTGTACTTTGCATTGTGACCTCCCTGTGCCTGCTAAAAAGCAAACTACTAATTGATTAAATAAAATATACTATAATCATAAGTATAAATCAATAACCAATTCACTACTCTATATGGCTTCCATCATTCTCCCGGACTCATTGAAATAACCTTGCCACAGTTCCATAAATCAGCAGTGCGCTTTGCTGCATCAAGTCTGTCCTCGTCTGATTTAAAATCAATATTCACAGAGTGGCATCCGCACTCAAGGCATGTCACATAATATGAGCTGCCGCAGTCCTCCTCGAGAATCCCGGCACCGCCACAGAGCGGGCACTCATAGATTTCAACTAAATCGTCTATATTATTCATGATAGTTTGCTTCCTTCTTTCTTTAATATCTAAATATCCTCTCAGTATAATAACATCCCTGCAAGCTATATACAAGCAAAAAGTACCTTCATTTTATTATGGGATAAAAAAGGGATAAAATCAATCAAAAAAGGATTGAACGATATCGTTCAATCCTTAATTTTACTGGTTTTCTACTATTAGTCCTGAGGAATGATTTCTTTTTTGTTGTATGATCCGCAGTTCTTGCAAACTCTGTGTGGCATCATAAGCTCTCCACATTTGCTGCATTTTACTAAAGTAGGAGCAGACATTTTCCAGTTTGCTCTTCTCTTATCTCTTCTTCCCTTAGAAGATTTATTCTTTGGACAAATTGACATTTGTTTACACCTCCTTAAACTTGTTAAATATATCCTGGAACGCTGCCATTCTTGGATCCGGTACAAAACTATCGCAACTGCAGGTGCCTTTATTCAAGTTCATCCCGCAGACTTTACAAATACCTTTGCAATCGTCTTTGCACAGAACTCTCATTGGCCAGTTCACCAGAATTTCGGCGTAGACAAGTTTATCTACATCGAGTTCAAACCCAATCAGGTAGTCAGTTTCCTCCATCTCTTCATCGACTAATGCTCCGTCTGTGATTTTCAGAGTCTTGTCAATGTCAAAATGCATGTTTGTTGGAACTTCTTCCAAGCATCGGCTGCACGGTATCGCTATGTCTATATCTACTGTTCCCGTGATGTGCACTGCTGCATTCTCCACGTTTGAGATATGAAGTGATATCGGCTGCTTTTTCAGAATAGGATAATCTCCTAACCGCGACTCAAATGATGTGAGCGTAAGCTCTGTCTCAATTGTTGTCTCTTTATTGATAGATTTTACAATGGTTGATATATCAATCATAGCTCTCTCCTATTCACACCTAACCAATTATACATATTGGAGTGGTGTTTGTCAACAAAATTTTATAATTTATCCACAACTTTTTGCTTTTTATTAGCCAACAAGCTTTACTGTCTCACGGCAGATTGCAAGCTCCTCGTTTGTAGGGATGACACATACCTTTACGCTTGAATCTGCTGTTGAGATAAGTGCCTCCACGCCGCGTGTCTTGTCGTTTGTTACACGGTCAATCTTTATGCCAAGGTAACCTAAATATGCCATGATTTTTTCTCTTACAAAGCTTGTGTTCTCACCGATTCCTGCTGTGAATGCGATAGCATCTACTCCGTTCATTGCTGCTGCATATGCTCCGATGTATTTTGCTACCCTATAGCTGAATACTTCTACTGCTGCGATAGCACGCTCGTTGCCCTCATTGTAGGCTGCCTCAAGGTCTCTGAAGTCGCTTGATACGCCTGACATACCGGCTACTCCTGACTTCTTGTTGAGCACATTCATCACACCATCGATATCAAGGTTTTCTTTCTTTGCGATAAACTCCATGATTGATGGGTCGATAAGATCGGAAGAGCGTCGTGTAGGGAAAGAG
>OLEH01000037.1_pt1 | contig 55165 bp, 50 predicted proteins | sample 1602531 | NCBI WGS metagenome assembly OLEH01 (sample SAMN02674964, study PRJEB24791) | human gut metagenome, SKBSTL008 | isolation source: stool | host: Homo sapiens | place: USA | reverse complement strand
GAGCGCCACCTTGCCAAGGTGGAGGTAGCGAGTTCGAGCCTCGTCGGCCGCTCCAGACAAACAAGCCACTGCAAAAAATGATTCGTCGTGTGATGCAGCGGCTTTTTTGTACGTTGAAAGCTTTTTTGGAATTGGAAAAGGAGGGAAAAACGCAGTGATATTCGGCAAGTACATCAACCGGTATTACCTCAAGCATGCTCCCGTACTGCTGCTGGGCCTTGCCGCCCTGCTGACGGTGGATTACATCCAGCTTTTGATCCCGCAGTTCTACCGGCTGGTCATCAACGGGGTGAACCTTGGCCAGGTGGTGGTGAACGGCGAGACGCTGCTCTTTACCAAAGAGGTGCTGTTGCAGCATATCTGCCTGCCCATGATCTGGATCGTGGTGCTGATGGTCATCGGGCGCTTTTTGTGGCGCATCTGTTTCTTCGGCTCGGCGGTGCGGGTCGCGGCAGACCTGCGGGAGCGGATGTTTGACCACAGCCGCAGGCTGTCCCAGCAGTACTATCAGGTGAACAAGGTCGGCAACCTGATGAGCCTGTACACCAACGATCTGGACACCATTCAGGAGTGCTTTGGTGACGGCGTGCTGATGTTCTTCGACGCGCTGACCCTGGGTCTGCTGGCTCTTTATAAGATGTGGACCATGGACGTGCGGCTGACCCTGCTGGCCCTGATCCCGGCGCTTATCATGTTTGCCATCGGCACCCAGATGAGCAAGGTGATGACCCGGCGCTGGGAGGAGCGGCAGGAGGCCTTCTCCGGCCTTTCCGATTTCGCGCAGGAGAACTTTTCCGGCATTGCGGTCATCAAGGCCTTTGTCAAGGAATACAAGGAACTGCAGGCTTTCCGGAAGCTGAACAAGGAAAACGAGGAGATCAACGTGACCTACACGAAGATCGCCACCCTGCTGGAGGTGCTGGTGACCCTGTTCGTGGAGTCCGTGGTCTGCATCATTCTGGGTTACGGCGGTTATCTGGTCTATCAGGGCCGATTCAACGCCGGCCAGCTGGTGGAGTACATCGGCTACTTTGAGGCCATCGTCTGGCCCATCATGGCCGTGTCCATGCTGATCGAAAAGACCAGCCGCGGCAGGGCCTCCCTGAACCGCATCACCGAGCTGCTGGATGCTCCCATCGACGTGGCCGACCGCCCCGGCGTGGCCGACCTGACCGACCCCAAAGGCGGCATCGAGTTCCGCCACCTGAACTTCCGCTACCCGGACGGCGAGTACGATGTGCTGCGGGATATCTCCTTTACCATTGCGCCCGGCGAGAGCGTGGGCATCGTGGGCAAGACCGGTGCGGGCAAGACCGCCCTGGTGGACCTGCTGCTGCGCACCTATAATGTGCCGGACGGAACCCTGTTTGTGGACGGCAGGGATGTGAACAGCCTTTCCATCCACTCGGTGCGCAATGCCTGTGCCTACGTTCCGCAGGATAATTTCCTGTTCTCGGACACCATCGCCCACAACATTGCCTTTGGTGTGGACGATGCCACCCCCGAGGACATCGAGCGGGCGGCAAGCATGGCCGATGTGCGGGATAATATCGTGGACTTCAAGGACGGCTACGAGACCGTTCTGGGCGAGCGCGGCGTGACGGTGTCCGGTGGTCAGAAGCAGCGCATCTCCATCGCCCGCGCCCTGCTCAAGGACGCGCCCATCCTGATCCTGGACGACTCCGTCTCGGCGGTGGATACCAGCACCGAGAAGATCATCCTCGATAACCTCAAGAACAGCCGGGCAGGCAAGACCACCCTGCTCATTGCCCACCGTATTTCCACGGTGGAGCGGCTGGACAAGATCGTATTCCTCGAGGAGGGCCGGGTGGAAGCCGTCGGCCCCCACGACCAGCTGTATGCTTCCTGCCCGGAGTACCGCCGGATGGTCGATCTGCAGCGGCTGGAGGATGAGACGAAGGGAGGCGAAAACGCATGATGCATCTGAATCCGTTGGTTCTGGTGGGCGCTGTTATCGGCGTGATCACCGCCCTGCTGGTGGCAGCTTATGCCGCAGTCAAGGACAAAAAGACCGCCATGGGCTTTGAGCGCAACATGGAGGACGGCGAGATCATGCGCCGCCTTGCCCGCTATGCCCGGCCCTACCTGAGCAAATTCCTCATTGTGGGCGTGCTGATGCTCTTCTCCATTGCCTACGATATCATTTCACCCCTCATCGTGGGCCGCATTGAGGAGCTGGTGGCCGGGGATTTCTCCCTGAATGCTCTGGCTGCCGGTGTGGCCGTGTATGCAGGCGTGCTGGTGTTCTCCATGGGCAGCACCTACCTGCAGGCCGTGATTTTGCAGCGGGTGGGCCAGCGCATCATCTCCGATCTGCGCGAGGATCTGTTCAGCCACATTGAATCTTTGGCACACGAGCAGCTCAACGAGATCCCGGTGGGCAAGCTGGTCACCCGAGTGACCAACGATACCAACGCCATCTCCATGATGTTCACAAACCTCTTGGTCCAGCTGACCAAGAACAGCTTTGTCATTCTGGGCATTCTGGTGGCCATGCTCTGCCTGAACTACGAGCTGACGTTGATGGTGCTCTGCTTTGTGCCCTTCATCGTGATCTTCACGGTCATCTTCCGCAAGTTCTCCCGCCGCGCCAACCGCAAGCTCAAGAACGCGACCACCGATATCAATACCTATCTGTCCGAAAACTTGTCCGGCATCAAGGTCACCCAGATCTTTGGCCGGGAGGACGAGAAGATGGAGGATTTCCGCAAAAAGAGCCAGAAGCTGGCCCGGGCCAATCAGGAGCAGATCTTCGTGTTCAGCGTGTTCCGTCCGCTGGTGTATATGCTCTATGTCAGCTCGATCCTGTGCCTGTTCTATCTGGGCGGCATGGGTCACCTGAACAATGTCAGCTTCCTGGGGCAGACCATTTCCAGCGGCACCATCGTCACCTTTTATATGTACATCTCCAAGTTCTTCACCCCCATCCAGAACCTGGCCGAGCAGTTCAACTGGCTGCAGTCGGCGCTGGCATCGGCAGAAAAGGTGTTCTCCATCATGGACATCCAGCCCAGGATGCAGGATGCCCCCGATGCCATTGAGCTGAACGAGGTGAAGGGCGAGATCGAGTTCCGGGACGTGTGGTTCAGCTACGTTCCCGGCGAGTGGGTGCTGCAGGGCGTTTCCTTCCATGTGGATGCCCGCCAGACGGTGGCCTTTGTGGGCTCCACCGGCTCCGGCAAGAGCACCATCCTCTCCCTGATCTGCCGGAACTACGAGTTCCAGAAGGGCCAGATCCTGATCGACGGCATCGACATCCGCAAGATCAGGATCTCCTCCCTGCGCAGGCACTTCGGCCAGATGCTGCAGGACGTGTTCCTGTTCTCGGGTACCATCCGTTCTAACATCGTCCTGCGGGAAGAGGGCATCCCCGACAGCGAGATCATGGAGGTGTGCCGCTACGTCAACGCCGACAAGTTCATCAACAAGCTGGACCACGGGTTGGACGAAGAGGTGCGTGAGCGCGGCAACAACTTCTCCGCCGGGCAGCGGCAGCTGCTCAGCTTTGCCCGCACCATCATCCACAAGCCCAGCGTGATGATCCTGGACGAGGCTACCGCCAACATCGACACCGAGACGGAGCTGCTGATTCAGGATTCGCTGGAAAAGATGCGCACCGTGGGCACCATGCTCATTGTGGCCCACCGGCTGTCCACCATCCAGCATGCGGACAACATCATCGTGCTGTCCCACGGTAAAATTCTGGAGCAGGGCACCCACCAGCAGCTGCTGGCCCGGCATGGCCGCTACTACCAGCTGTACACCCTGCAATACCACAAGGCGCAGCTGAACGCAGCCGAATAAGCACAGACAGAAAGGCCGCTGACCTGAGATGGGTCAGCGGCCTTTTCCGTCTGCACCGGGGGTGGAGTCGTCCGCTTCCGGATCGTTGAGGGAACGCAATTAACACTTGCAAAACAGGTGCATCGCTCGTATAATAAAATGTGGTAAAATAATAAAAAAGAGAAATGGAAAGGAGGGGCCACAGGATGCAGTGGATCGATGCGCTCAGCTACGAAGAAGTGATGACCTTTTTGCGCAGTACACCGGCGAACCTCTTTTTCAAGGATACGGAATGCCGTTATCTTTTTATTTCGGACGTTAGGACTTTCTTCCCCTACGGAGAAGGGCAGGAAGAGGATGTGCTGGGCAAGACAGATCTGGAGATCTGGGGCAGCGAGGAACAGGCCCGCTTTTATTATGAGCAGGACCAGAAGGTGCTTGCCACCGGCAAGGGAACCAGCTTTATCACCGAGGTGCCCCGGAAGGATGGGACGGCATACTATCAGATCAAAAAGAACCCCGTTGTGCTGGAGGGAAAGATCATCGGCATCGTGGGGCTCATTGGTGATATCACCGAACGGGTGCGGCTGGAAAAACAGGCCCAGAACTGGGCCGTCCACGATGAACTGACCGGTCTGTATAACCGCAACTACCTGAAGGTAAAGGGTGCAGAGCAGCTGAAGGGAGCCGTCATGCCCGTCACGATCATTATGGGCGACTGTAACTACCTGAAGCGTGTGAATGATGCCTACGGCCACGAGTACGGCGACCTGCTGCTCAAGCGGGTGGGCCGGGTGATCCGGGAAAACCTGCCGCCGGAAAGCGTGGCCCTGCGGATGGGCGGCGATGAATTCCTCATTGCCTGCAACCACTTCTCTGCAGAAGAGGCCGAACAGCTGATCGAGAGGCTGCACGGGGAGCTGGCCCGCCAGAGCGACGACCGCCTCAAGCTGGATGTTGCCTTTGGATACCACACCGTGACAGAAGGCCCCTTTGATTATATCGCAGTCTACCATGCTGCCGACCGGGATATGTACCGGAACAAGCGCAAAAACCGCTGAAAATGTGGATGAAAAACAGCCTCAGCCCGATCTCCCAAGGGCTGAGGCTGTTTTGGTGATCTGTTACATCAGGGCGGTGAGCACCAGCGCGCAGAGCGGCAGGATGAGGATGCTGAGCAGGGTGGTCAGCACCACAGACCCGGCGGCAAAATGCTCATCGTGGCCAAACTGCACCGCAAATACCGAGGTGATGGCAGCGGCGGGGCAGCACTCCAGCAGGAGCACCACCTGGGCCGACATCCCGAACCGGAGCAGGCCCAGAACAGCAAAGGCAGCCAGACAGACGGCGGGGATGAGCAGCATCCGCACCCCGGCCAGCTTCCAGATGTGCTTGTCGCGCAGGATGCTGCCCAGGTCACCGGACGCGATCAGAATGCCGGTGATGAGCATGGACAGGGGCGTGTTCATGCCGCCCAGCAGCTCCAGCGGCTGAGCGATGAGGGAGGGGACCGGGATCTGCAGCAGGTAGATGGAAAGGCCCACCACCATGGCATAGAGCACCGGTGTGTGCAGCAGGCTGCGGGCAATGGCCTTTGGGCTGTTGCTGCCGCTGACCATGCCGTAGCCCATGGTCCAGAGCAGGATATTGAACACCGTGACGTAGGCGCTGGCGTAGAGCAGGCCCTCGGCACCAAACAGGGCTGAGATGAGCGGGAAGCCCATGTACGCCGCATTGGAAAAGACACAGGCAAACCGGAAGATGGGGGTGCGGCTGTCCTTTTGGCGGGCGGTCAGAAGCAGGGTGAGCACCGTGCCCATGAGGATGGCCAGCACACTGAGCCCAAAGGCCGCCAGCAGGTTGCGCAGGATCTCCATGCTGAACTCCATCCTGTAGGAGTTCACGATCATGGCGGGCACCACCAGATTGACCAGCAGCGAGGAAAGCATCTGCCGCCCCTCGGCCTTGAGCCAGCCCATCTTTACCCCCAGCGCACCGGCTCCGATCAGCAAAAACAGCACAGCTACCTGCTGCGCACAGATCCATGCAAGCTCCATAATGTGTTCCCTCCATCACGGCGTGAAAAATATATGCTTGAATACAACAAAGGTATAACATAATTGTCCTGCCATTGCAAGAGGAAAACAAAAAAATCTCTGCCCGGAAAGGGCAGAGAGAAAAAACGCCATCTGCGGCGGCTTACAGGATCACATTTTTGATGAGCAGGGAAACGCTGCCGTCCGGATCGTGGAGGAACTCCAGCTCGGAATCGGAGTTCAGCAGCTCGGTGGGGATCTTGACCTCGATGCCGTTGGCGGTGCGGATGCTCCGGCTCTCCATCCGGCGGATGCGGGCGGGGGTCACGGTGACAGGGGCGGCTGCCTCTTCCAGCACCTCGCTCTTCTCCACATAGTCATCAAAGGGCACAGCGGCCAGCGGGTATTCCTCGGCCAGCTGCTGGCGCACCTGCTTCACCGATACCTGATTGTCGTTGTCGGCGGCCTGGTTGGCAATGAGCATGGCTACCTGCGCGTCGGCATGGGGCTCGTCCTCATAGGCATCCTTCACAGCCTGTGCGGCGGCCTCCTGAATGGCCTGCAGCTTCTTTTTCTCGGGCTCGGCCTGGGTGTACTGGAACACAACAGAGGAGAGGTAGAACTCCTTGTGGCCGTCGATGTCGTATTTCTTTTCCAGCAGGCGCATGGAGTAGTCCGTCAGGTTGACGAGCGCACCCTCCTCCACCTTGCCGCTCTGGGTGGGCAGGCAGGCCCGTTGCTGGATGATGGAGTTGACCGGGGCACCTTCCACGGTCTCGGTGTAGTGGGTGTAGCCGTTTTTATAGTTCAGCTTGAGGATGCCCAGCCAGGGCGCGCCGTCCCGGGTGAAATCCACCACGGCCAGGTCAGCCCCGGGGATGGTGGTGTGGGCGTGCATGTAATCGAACAGCACCCCCGCAATGCGGCAGGACAAATCAATGAAATCCTGATTGTGCTCCAGCTCGTTCCGGAAAGCCGAATCCGGCAGGGGGCGGCACTGGCGGATCTCATCGCTGGCCAGCAGCTTTTCGATATGATTCTGTAAGTAGGCGGTCTTTTCGGCAGTCAGCTCCATGCCGCCGCCGCTGAGCACCGGCGCGTCCAGCGTGGTGTCCAGCACATGCAAAATTGCCTGATGGATGATGATCTCCATGGGTCAAAACCTCATTTCCCGGGTGATTGTGATGTTCCTGCCCAGTATAGCACATCCGGAACAAAAAGGCGAGAGGGAGCGCAAAGGCTTGTCAACCGCCGCCTGAGATGCTACAATGGGGCTGACCAAACATCCGGACAAGCCGAAAGGGGAGTATGTTATGGAATTTCGGGACAAGCCGATGCAGAACCTCGTCCGCATCAAGGAAAAGGAGATCTGCAAAAATGTGCAGGAGCTGCTGCTGGATGGTGAGCAGATCGTGGGCGCTTACAAGACCGTGCGCGATCAGGCCGTGTTCACCACCCACCGCATTTTTATGGTGGATATGCAGGGGATGACCGGTACCCGGCAGGAGATCTTTGTGCTGCCCTACCGCAAGATCCTGCATTACGGCATCAAGACGGCAGGCTTTGGCGACCCGCTGCAGACCTCGGAGCTGACGGTCTGCTTTGCGGATGAGCACGAGGCAAAGTTCGGCTTCATCGGGCAGGATGAGCTGCTGGCGGTGGCACGGGCCATCAGCCGGTGCATCCTGTAACAGAACAAACGTAAAACGCCCGTTCCGGCTTCTGACCCCGGAGCGGGCGTTTTACATTGCTGTAATATGCGAAAAAAGGAGAATGTCGAAGGGTCAGCAGGCGGCGCGCTCTCTGCGGCCGGCCTCAAGCATGTAGTGCAGGAAGCCGGTGACATCAGCAGGGTCGGTGACAGAGATGTCAAAGCCCTTGGAGGGAGCGTTCATCATCTGGAACAGCTCGGTGGCGGCGCTGTCCTTTTTCAGGTCGCAGGTCTCGCCATTGTCCAGGTGCAGGAGCACACTGCCGCGGCTGGCGGCTACCTGCTGCATGAAACGGTCTTTATCAAGATACTGGATGCGAAGCATAGAAATACCTCCCACAAAGAAATGTTTTATTCTGGAAGAGTCTCCCGGGCCAAGCTGCCCGTGGGGAACGCTTCTCGGGAACCGGATCAAGCCGCGCCGGGGGTTGTTTTCCGCCCCCTGCGGTGTTATACTGTGCTTGCTGGTTCTGATGAAATAATACCACGAAACCGGCACGATAGATAGAACAAAAACACCCGATTTGTGCAACAAAATCGGCATTGACAAAAAATGTTCAAAGTATTGCGGAAAGGAATTGTTCAATATGGCGTTTCAGACAAGCTGTGTCTCTGCTGCCAATATCGTTACCGGGCTGACCTTCCAGCAGGATGTTGTGGCCGATGCCGAGGGGCGGGAAATGGTCCAGCATGGCAGCGCCCTGTTTCCCATTGCCTGCTACGCGGAGAACCTGAAAAGTTATTCGGTGGCCTGGCACTGGCACGAGGAGTTTGAGTACATACTGGCCATGAAAGGCCCCCTGACGGTGGACGTGAACAAGACCCGGGTGACCCTGCAGACGAATCAGGGCGTGTTCCTGAACTCCGGCATCCTCCACGCGGTGGAGCATGCGGAAAAAGGGGAGGCCCTGCTTCACTCGGGTGTGTTCCATCCCCGGCTGGTGGGTGGAATGGACACCATCTTCTGGCAGAAGCTCATCCGACCCATGCTCCAGCCGGATGCCCCGGCGTTTTTTCTGCTGGATGGGGCTGTGCCCTGGCAGGCGCAGGTGCTTGCCTGCCTGCGGGAAGCCTGGCAGGCGGTTGCCGTGGAGCCCTTTGATTACGAGAACCGGGTGCGGTATTATCTCTCTGCGGCACTGCGGCTGTTGAGCACCCAGTGCGTGGGCGGCAAGACCAAGGTCTCCCAGCAGGAGCAGATCGCCGCCGAGCGGATGAAGCAGATGCTCCGCTTTGTGGAGGAGCACTATGCCGAGGAGCTGACCGTGGAACGCATCGCGGCCAGCGTGGCCCTGAGCGAGAGCGCCTGCCTGCGCAGCTTCCGGCAGATGCTGGGCATCACGCCCATCCAGTATGTCAAGCAGTTCCGGGTGGAGAAGGCCGCCGAGCTGCTCCGCTCCACCCGGCTCAAGACGGGCGAGATCGGGATGGAGTGCGGCTTTGCAGATGGCAGCTACTTCATCAAGACCTTCCGGGAGATCAAGCACTGCACACCTAAGGAATACCGCGCAAAATTCTGCTGAAATGTCTGAGATAGAAACAGGAGGAAATGATCCCCATGCAGCACAGTCTGACCCAAGGCCCCATTACAAAGAATATCCTGCTGTTTGCCCTGCCGCTGGGGGTTACCGGCATCTGGCTCAGTGTGCCCATCGGCTGGGCACTGGCAGATGCCATCGGTATTGGGTATTATTTGAAGAAGAGAACATAAAATATCCCCCACTGCAAAGCGTGTTTTGGCACGTCTGCAGCGGGGGATATGTTTTTCTATTGGTGCTTGAGATGATTCGGATGGGGCTTATTCCCCCACGGCGGGGACGTTCTGCATCGTCCAGAGGAGCTTCTGGACATCCACGCTGCCCATGTGGGTGGGCTCCTCACCCAAACGGAGGAAATCGGTCTGCTGGGCGGTAACAGTCTGCCACTGGGGCAGGTCTGCGCCGTTGGGGTCGCCGGTTTTGGCAAAGTTGGTCAGGTAATCCACCATCTGAGCGCTGAGGGCGGTGTCCTTCTCAGTGAAGGGCCGCCAGCAGTGAGCCAGCGTGCCGAACCAGTACCACAGGTCGCTGGAATGCCAGGCACCAAGGTCATCACCGGGGAGCTGGCGGTCGAAGAACCAGCCGTAGCTGTCGGTGTTCCGGGCGCACCAGTCCTGAGCCATCTGGTAGAGATAGGGCGGAACGATATCCTCGCTGGTGAAGCCAATGAGGTAAGGGATATGGTGCTGTTCGTCGGCAGCCAGCGTCTCGGGGCCGGTCTTGACCTGGAAACGGCCATCCACCACGGGCTCACAGCCCATACCCTTGAACTGGGGCTGGGTGCGGACGGCATCCCAGGCTGCAAACAGTCTGGCGGGGGCGAGGGCACGGAACTCGGCCAGCGTGCTGCACCCGGCGGTCTCCATGACCTGCTTCCAGAACGGGTAGTGGGCCTCAGCGGGCTTGGCCGTCAGCATCTGGCTTACGCCGCCGCCGCTGCTCATCACGGCCTTGGAGAACAGCCCCCTGGTGATGGGGGAGAGGACGAGCTGCTGGACGCTCATGGCACCGGCGCTCTGGCCCATGATGGTGATGTTGTTGGCATCGCCGCCAAAGGCAGCGATATTGGCACGCACCCACTGCAGGGCCGCCAACTGATCCAGAAAGGCATAGTTGCCGGTGGATCCGGCCTCATCAGCCAGCTCGGGCAGGCAGACAAAGCCCATGGGGCCGAGCCGGTAGTTGATGGTCACAGCCACGCAGCCTTTGGCGGGCCAGACGGGGCCGTCAAAGTGTTTCTCGTGGCCGCAGCCGCCGGTAAAGCCGCCGCCGTGAATGTAGAAGATGACCGGCAGCTTGTCCCCGGGAGCTGCGTCAGCAGGGGCCCAGATGTTCAGGAACAGGCAGTCCTCGCTGTAAGTATACGTTTCGCCCTTGCGGAACTCGTTGTAGTAGAAGGCTTTTCCGGGTGCGGCGGCTTCGTCATAGAAGGCGCGAGGCTGGTAGCAGCAGGCACCGTATCGGGTGGCATCGTAGACACCGTCCCAGTGGGTGACAGGGATGGGAAACTCCCACCGCCCGGCGGTGGCGTAGCGGATGCCCTTGTAGGCGGCAATGCCCGGCCACTGGCAAGCCGTGCCGGAGATCACGCCGCAGGGCGTGGTGCGCTCAAAGCTCATGGGGGAAACCTCCTTGTCTTACTCCGCCGCTTTCAGGCCCCGGATGTCCTCACCTGCAAACAGGCAGGGGACAAAGGAGGAAAGGCGGCTGGAGATCTTTTCGGTGTATCGCTTTTCCAGCAGGGAGCCATCCGCAATGTTGGTGGTGACAATGGTGGGCAGACCGGCTCCCAGGCGGTTGTTCAGCAGGCTGTAAAAAGTGGTGATGAAGTAGGGGGTGACGAACTCGGTGCCCAGATCGTCCAGGATCAGCAGGTCGGCAGCAGAGGCGGTGCGCAGCAGGGTCTCGGCATCCTCGGAGGAGTCGAAGCGGGCGTTTTCCAGCTTGCCGAAGAAGTCTGGGCTGGAAACGTAGATCACGTCAAAATCCTTTTGCAGCACGATGCCCGCAATGGCAAGGGCGGCGTGGGTCTTGCCCAGCCCCGCGTTGCCGAAAAGCATCAGGCTCTCGCTGTTGTGGTCGAATTCCTCAGCGTAGCTGCGCAGATCCTCCAGCAGGCCGCCCATGTAGGTGCGGACAGGCTCGCCCAGCTTCTCATCCATGGTGTTGGGGTAGTACCGCAGCTCCATGGTGTCAAAACTGGAAATGGACAGGCTGGACAGCGCCTCGATCTCCTCCCGTCGCAGACCCTGCATCAGCTTGTGAACGCAGGTGCAGGTGCGGCCCTGCACGCTGCCGGTATCCTGACACAGCTTGCAGGTGAATTTTGGCTCCAGCGCATCCGCAGGGCGGCCGCTGGCGGCCAGCAGGGCGGTGAGCTCCTGCCGGGCTTTGCTCAGTGCGGCGGCGGCTTCGGTGCGGTCTTTTCCGGCCGCGCCTGCCAGTGCGCAGCGGATGCCCCGCACCCGCACCTCGTCCTCAGCGTGGCGCAGGGCCGGGATGGCGGCCTCCGCCTCCAGCCGGGCATCCTCGGCATTGGCGCGGGCGGTCTGCCGCCGCAGAGCCACCGTGCGCAGGGCGGCTTGATACAGTTCCTGTTTGGTACGCATAAAAGCTCCTTATTCTGCAGGCGTGTCCGTCTTTTTGCGGAGCGGACGGCGGCGGGCAGCGTTCTTGAGAAAATCGTTTCCGCTGGGCTCGGTGCGGTCCACCCGGAGGTTCCGGCTGGCACCCATCCCGGCCACCGGGCCCCGCACATCGTGGACGGTGCGCAGGCCCTTGGCGTTCCAGGTCTTGAGGATGCTGTTCCAGTACCAGAGATCCCGCTTGGGCCCGGCCTGCACGGCGGCTTCCTGCACCATGGCATCATCGTAGCCGTAGACCTCGTACCAGCGGGCAATGGCCTTGCGCCCGCCAAGGGTCAGCTCAGTGTCGGCAATGCCCAGCAGGCCGCTGACGTATTGCTCCCGCTGGGCGCGCAGGGCCAGCAGCTGGAGGTGTGCGTCGGCCTGTTCGCCGGTCTCCACACCCTCGGCCCGCCAGACCTTCAATTCGTGGCTGACGGCACCCATCGTCCGCTTGCCCCGGCTGGCTACATAGGCCACGCAGAGCATAACGGTCTCGGGTGCAAAGGCCTCCTGCACATAGAAGTTTACCAGCTTTTCCATTTCGGGGTGGGTCAGCGGGCGGGCAAAGCTGGTCTGGGCGCAGTCGATGAGGGAGGAGATCATGGGGTCGGTGCGGCTGGCCGCTGCGATCTCGCTCCAGGTCATGGGGGCAGGGGCTGTGGGCTCCTCGCCCGGGGCAGCGTTCTCCTCGTACCGTTCCAGCAGACCCGCACCGGCCCAGAAGGACAGGGCACTCTCGGCGGTCATCTTGCTGCGAAGCTTTAAGTCGGCGCAGAGCTTCTCCGGGTCAGTGATGCCGGTGGCCAGCACATACAGAGCCACCCGGACGTTATATTCCTCCGCAATGCCCAGCTTGGAAAAGACCAGCTGCGGCACCGGGATGGTGTCACCCTTGAATTCTTTCAGTCGGTAGATCATGGTGCACCTCAGTGTTGTGTTTCGGCATCCGGTTCCGGTGCGGGCGGTGTCCAGGGCTCACAGTCCAGGATGGACGGGTGGGCGCTCCAGCGTTCCGGTTCGGCGTTGTAGGCATCGTTCAGATATTGGGCGACTGCGGTGCGGCCCTCCTCGGTCATCGGGAAGATCTCCCGCCGCCGCAGGGCCGGGTCGGTCTTGTCCAGCGTCCACGGCTCGGGCCAGAGATCTACCGTGAGGATGGCCTCTTCTTTTTTAGCCTCCTCGCCGCCGTCCGGGTCGGGGACGGAGCGCTTGCCCGGGGTGATGAGGTAGCGCATCCCATCCTCGTTGCCGCTGAATGAGTTTTTGTTCTGCAGATAGTGCAGCATGGGCACAAAGATCATGTAGAATTCCTTCCATTGTGATAATCTATCTTTCATTATAAAGCAACTGGCGCAAAAAGCAAGTTTTTTCCGCCTGCCGCGTTCCGACAGAAAAAACTGTTGACAAAACCGCTGCACTTTGCTACACTAATGGAGCAGTCCTGCAGGGTTAGCTCATCCGGTAGAGCGACTGCTTCCCAAGCAGTAGGCGGCGGGTTCGAGTCCCGTATCCTGCTCCAGAAAATAGCGCTCCAACGTGTGGTAAAGAACATGTTGGGGCGTTTTGCATTTTGATGCACTTTTGGCGGGCGGCTTGTGCTTTGCCCGAAAATATGGTTCAATAGAGGAAAACAGACGGGAACGCACAGCGACCAAGAAAAAACGAGGTGGATACAATGAATCTGAAAGAAGCATTCCGCTATCAGAACAAGCTGCAGGCCCTTTTGGACGAGGCCCAGGGTATTCTGGACTGCGATTCCAACGTGACGAATGTGGCCAACACCTATCTGCGCCACAAGGTCATGGCAGAGGCTGAGGACGAGACGATCCTGGATCTGCCCCAGACCGAATATGCTCAGCAGATCACCGATATTGCCCGGTTCATGCTCTATCTGCTGGAGGAGAAGGGCCGCCTGTTCGCTGCCATCCGCAAGGCAAAGGATGCGCTGGACATGGATATGGACAGCGAGGTCAGCCTGAACGCCGCACGCCAGAGCGTCGCCCGCACCTTCAAGCGAATGAACGACCTGCGCAGCTCCGAGCAGCTGCTTTCCGGCGGCGGTACCGGCTACCGTTTCAATGCGGAGGGCAACCAGATCGCCTACCGCTGTGATGTGAAGCGGGTGACCACCATCAACTATGACCGCAGGGTCATCCATGCTGCTCTGGGCAAGCTGAACCGGCAGGCGGACGAGACCTCCAACCGGATCGACCTGTGCCTTGTGACCTCCCGGGTGGACTATGCAGTCCCCTTTGATGTGAACGCCAGCTTTGCCGAAGCGTTTGAGACCTATCTGGAAAACGCCAAAGGGTGACACGCCGCCAACCGGCCATTTTGGGTGCGGCAAGCGCCGGGGACGCGGCTGCCGGTTCAGGTGCAGATGAACGATAACGCTGCATAGTTCCGCAAGGAAGTTTCGGTCCGGTTCACCTTACGAGCCAGCATAATTGAAAAAATCTTGCGTTCGGCTTTTCCGCCACCGCCAGACGTTTCTTCGCCGAAATCGTCCCTTGCCCTTTCCCGCATTCCTGCTTTTGTGCTTACGTCTCCATGGGCAGGCAGGCAAGCCACCCTTTCTGAATTTGCCCCGCAGACTGCTGCGGGAGCATTTTTCCGCCTGCGGGGCGGGTGCACTGCATCCCCCATTTTGCAGGCAGAGCAAATGGCAGAAGCTGCCCTGGATGCTTGCCGTATCCAAAATGGCCGGTGCAAAACCGGAGGGATAAGCGATGAAGTGCTGCAGCCCCGGCGGTAAAAAACTGCCGGGGCTGCAATTCTTTGCGGGACTCGTTCGTATTCCAGACAGAACGACCAAATTTCGACAAAGACGAGGTATGATCATGTCAACCAAACCGATTCGTTCCACTGCCGCAAATTGCATTGACCTGAGTGCAGCAGCACTTCATATCATTGCCATGGCGCTGATGCTGATGGATCACCTGTGGGCGACCCTTCTGCCGGCGCAGGACTGGCTGACCTGTGCCGGGCGGCTGGCGTTCCCTATCTTTGCATTTATGACAGTGGAAGGCTACTTTCATACCCGGAATCTGAAGCGTTATGCACTGCGGCTGCTGTTGTTTGCGCTGCTTTCAGAAGTGCCCTTTGATCTGATGTATGGCGGGACATGGTTCTACCCGGTGCACCAGAACGTGATCTGGACGCTGCTGCTGGGGCTTCTGGGGGTGCATCTGATGGAAACGGTGCGCAAAAAGCAAAAGCTCTGGGTCTCGCTGCCGGTGTGCGCCGCAGTGGCAGCAGCAGGGGCGCTGCTGGGAACGCTGGGCATGACAGATTACTACGGTGCCGGTGTGCTGACCGTGTTCGCTTTTTACATTTTCCGGGGCCGGAAATGGTGGTGCCTGCTGGGACAGGTGCTGACCCTGTACTGGATCAACGTGGTGCTTCTGGGCGGGCTGATGTACCCCATCCGGCTGTTCGGCATGGAGTTTGAGCTGTGTCAGCAGGGGCTTGCGCTGCTGGCGCTGGTGCCCATCTGGCTGTATCGCGGGCGGCAGGGCTGCCACAGCAAACCGTTCCAGTATGCCTGCTACGCCTTTTACCCGGTACACATGCTGCTGCTTGTGCTGGCGCTGAATTTCGTGAATCGATAAGAACGTAACTGTATCCCTGCGTGCCATGGATGTCCGCAATCTGATGGGATCCCGGGGGGATCTATTCTGCACTTTCCTGAGTCTGCTCTGTGGGCTTGATGGTTTTGACCCGCAGGGTGAAATACAGAAGATGGCAGACCCACACCACTGCAATGCAGATCCTGCCGATGGGAGCATTTTTCATACAAAGAAAACCGATCGCCATGACAGCGGTGACCATTGCAATGATCTTGCATTTTGTTCCTGCTGTCATGGCTTTTTTCTGAACAAAGCTGTCCAGATGCTTTTTGTACCGTGGTATACTGAATGGAACACCCGCAGGAGGTAAAATGCCCCATGAAAAAAGATAAATCGTTCCGCCCGGACCGGGTCCTCTCCTATTTCAGGGTGGAGTGGTTCCCGCTGCTCCTTGTGACCCTTTCGGGCCTTGTCTATAACATCGGTCTGCTGGCCGCGCCGTGGTTCGAGGGCCGGTTGGCCCAGTGCCTGGCGGATATCCTGGGCGGCAGTGAGACTGCTGCCCAAATGGCGCTGCTGGTGCTGGCCTACATTGCGGTCACACTGCTGGTGCAGGCGGCGCGCTTCATCAAACGCTTTTATGTGCGCCGCTTCGCCAACAATATCAACCGCCGGATGAAGGGTATCCTGTACGCCAATCTGGTGCGGCAGAGCCGGGCAGCGCTGGAAAAAGAGGGGGCCGGTGAGCTGATGACCAAGGCCATCGCCGATGTGGACGACTGTGTGGAGGGAATGCGCAAGTTCACCACGGAGGTGTTTGACACCGGTGTGGCGCTGGCGGGCTATGCGGTCATGCTGCTGGTGTACGACTGGCGGCTGGCGATCCTGGGCCTGCTTTTTACTCCCGTGTCCTATGTCTGCGCGGCAGGGATGAAAAAGCCAGTGCAGTGCGCCGGTGCGGCCTATAAAAAGGCCGCCGGTGCCCTGAGCAGTGCCACGCTGGACCGTGCCCGGAATGCCGTGACCTACCGCATCTACGGCTGCGAGGAGGCCCGGATGGAAAAATACGAGGAGGCCCTGAGCCTTTACGAAAAGACTGCCGTGCGGAACAACGTGTGGCAGTCCGCTCTGCCGCCGCTTTATCTGGCGGCATCCGAGGCAGGGACCCTCTTCATCCTGTGGTTCGGCGCAAAGAATGTGCTGGGTACTGGCTGGAGCAGCTGGGATATCGCCGCCTTCACCACCTTCCTTTCCTGTTTCACCAAGCTGGTGGTCAAATCCTCCAAGGTGGCCAAGCTCTTCAACGCGGTGCAAAAGGCAGAGGTCTCCTGGAAGCGCATCAGACCCCTGATGAAAACGCCCGAGCAGCTGGATGCCCTGCAGATCCCGGCGGCACAGGATGTGACGCTGAAAGAACTCGCCTTCTCCTATGGCGAAGAGCCTGTCTTTTCCGGCCTGAGCCTGACGGCCCACCCCGGCGATATCATCGGCATCACCGGCCCGGTCGCCTGCGGAAAATCCACCCTTGGCCGCGTATTCCTCTGCGAAGCGCCCTATCAAGGCTCGGTCTGCTTTGGCGGCAGGGAGTTTTCCGCCCTGACCCCGCGCCAGATCGCCGCCACGGTCGGGTATCTGGGCCATGACCCGGAACTGAGTGCCGACACCGTGCAGAATAATGTCCTCTGCGGCAGCGAACAGGATGTCATGCCGTGGCTTGCAGCCGCTGCCCTGAAGGAGGAAGTGCTGGCCATGGAAAAGGGCACGGAGACGGTCATCGGCAGCGGCGGCACCCGCCTTTCCGGCGGGCAGGCACAGCGTCTGGCATTGGCCCGGACGCTGGCCCATCCCCGCCCGGTGCTGGTGCTGGATGACCCCTTCTCGGCACTGGACCGCAGCACCGAGGATGCGATCTTTGCCGAGCTGCAGGCGTATGCCAGGGATAAGGTGGTGTTCCTGATCTCCCACCGGCTGTACCATTTTCCGCAGATGCAGCAGATCATCTTTATGGAGGGCGGCAGGACCACCGTTGGCACCCACGAGGAGCTGATGGCAGCGGTTCCGGTCTACCGCCAGCTGTATGAAAGCCAGACCGGCCTGAAAGGGGGAGAGGGCGCATGAAACAGAAAAATGATCACGGCGTGTTTGCTGCCGTCCGGATGGCAGCGGCTTCGCACCGCCTTCTCACGGTGGGCACGGTGCTGTGTGTGGCGGCTTCGGTGGCGGCATCCCTGCTGCCGCCCCTGCTGCTGGCCCGGGTCATTGACCGTCTGACCGCGGGCCTCCCGCTGTCCTTTCTGGCCGTGCTGCTCTACTTCGGCAGCCTTGCACTGGAAGGTGTGCTCACCTCGGCGCAGGAAAGTCTGTTGGTGCTCTTTGGCCAGAGGATGACCCATGCCCTGCGCTCGGAGATGTCCCGAAAGCTGAGCCGCCTGCCCGCCGGTACACTGGCAGAGCAGAATCCCGGCGAGGTGGCCGCCCGCTTTTCGGGCGATGTGGACACGGTGGAAGCCCTGTTTACTTCCGGCATCATCAGCATGGCGGCAGATGCCTGCCGCATTGTCTCCATCATGGGGGTCATTGCGGTAAAAAACACCGGCCTTGCGCTGATCCTGCTGCTGGTGCTGCCGCTGTTTGCCGTGTTTACCCGTTACGTCCAGAAGCGGATGCTGGCCGCGCAGCTGGACAACCGCCGCGCGGTCGCCGCAGTCTCCGGGCAGGTGCCCGAGACCCTGCACAACATCCGCACCATCCGGGCGCTGGGGATGGAGGATTACATGGAGCGCCGGTATGACCGGTGCATCGGTGACAGCTATGCCGCCATGGAGCGCACCAATTTTTATGATGCCGTCTATTCGCCGGTGGTGCTGCTGCTGAATGCCGTTGTGGTCGGCATCGTGATGCTGCTCTCCGCTTCGGGGAACGCACAGCTCCTGACCCTGTTCGGTATGTCGGTGGGCACTTCGGTGGCCGTCATCAACTACATCTCCCGCATCTTCGCCCCCATCGAGAGCCTGGGCATGGAGATCCAGACCATCCAGTCGGCCATGGCGGGTGTCAGGCGCATCGATGCCTTTCTCGACCAGCCGGAGCGCACGATCCCGCCCGCGCGCAGGGAGGCTGCCCGGGGCGATGTGGAATTTGCGCATGTCACCTTCGGCTATGGGGAGCGGCACGTTCTGAAGGATTTTTCCATGACCGTGAAACAGGGGGAGCAGGTCACGCTGGTGGGCCGCACCGGTGCGGGCAAGAGCACCGTGTTCAAGCTCTTGCTGGGCCTGTATCAGCCGGAGACCGGTACGGTGACCATCGGCGGCGTGAATGTGGGGGACATCACCGACCGGGAGCGCCGCACCTGCATCGGCTGTGTGGAACAGCATTTCTCCCGCGTGCCGGGCACCGTGCTGGAACAGATCACGCTGGGAGACCCGCAGATCACCAGGGAAATGGCAAGGGATGCCGCCGCACTGGCCGGGATCGATGCTGCCATCCGGGCTCTGCCGGAGGGTTATGACACCGTCTGTACCGAGGGCATCTTCTCGCAGGGCGAGTGGCAGCTGCTGGCCATTGCCCGTGCCGCCGCCGCAGACCCCGCCGTGCTGCTGCTGGATGAGATCACCGCCAATCTGGATGCCGAAACGGAGGCCCGCGTGTTGGAGGCTCTGCGCCGCGCCTCCGCGGGCCGCACGGTGCTCTCCGTCTCCCACCGCGTCTATGAAAATCTTGGCGGCAGAACGATCGAGATCAGGACCCGGGAATGACGTATGATAAAAACGCCCCCTGTGCGCCGCAGCAGGCACACAGGGGGCGTTCTGGTATGCTCAATTCTTTTCGATGTAGACGCTGGTGGAGGGGAAGGCGAAGTCCACGCCGTCTGCCTGCATCACGTCCATGATATTCAGGTTCAGATCATTCTGCTGCTGCAGGAAGGTGGCATAGACGTTGGTGGTCAGGTAGGCCGAGATGAGGATGTTGATGCTGGAATCGCCAAAGCTGGTCAGCCGGACGATGTTGGTGCCCTTGTTGGTGTAAGGGCTGTTGTCCAGCATGGCCTGCAGGTCAGCCATCAGCTTTTCCAGCTGGGCACGGGTGGTGCCGTAGGTGACACCAAGGGTGAACTTGTAGGGCCGCATGGTGCGCAGGGCCGCGTTCTGGACGGTGGAGGCGCAGATCTGGCTGTTGGTGATAATGATTACACTGTGGTCCATGGAGCGGATGCGGGTGGAGCGGAAGTTGATGTCGATGACCTCGCCCTCCACATTGCCCACGGTGATCCAATCGCCGATGGAAAAGGGTTTGTCCAGCAGGATGACGATGCCGCTGAACAGGTTGCTGGCGCTTTCCTGCGCGGCCAGCGAGATGGTCAGACCCACAAGACCGGCACCGGCTACGATGCTGCCGATGGGGAAGCCGACGATCTGCGCGCAGGTGGCAGCGCCCAGAATGATGACCAGCACCTTGTAAGTGGTGTCCAGCAGGGAGCGCAGGGTCTTGTTGTTCCGGATCTCCGGGCTGAAGGAGGCCAGCAGCAGGTCGGCTACCTCAGAAGCGTTGTACAGGCCCTGACAGAACAGGAGGGTCGCTGCGATCTTATAGGCCGTGAACAGAAACTTTGTCAGGCTCGGAATGGCCCACGGCAGGCTGGTCAGGGCCAGATACAGGCCGCTGTAAAAGGCCATCCGCTCCAAAGGGCCCTGTAAGCTGCGCAGGAGGATGGGCGTGGCGGCAAAGTGCCAGCTGCGGGCCAGCAGAGCGGGAAAGATCTTCCGGCGCAGCAGCCAGCCGACCAGAAGCCCCGCAAAAACGATGACAGCGGCGCAGACAGCCCGGGCAGCCAGCGCCCACCAGCCCTCCAGCAAAAAAGGCCCGATCTCGAACCCGAGGTCACGAACGGTAAAAATCATGGCAAAAAGCTCCTTGTATCAGAAATTGTAACATCCTGTCCCACAGTATACCATATCCGGCCCGTGCAGGGCAAATAAAAAAGGGGTTGACAAGGCGGAGCAGCCGCGTTATACTCTTGGCCAGAAAGTTCGTTTCAGGGCGGGGTGAGATTCCCCACTGGCGGTACAGCCCGCGACCACCCGCAAGGGTGCTGACCCGGTGAGACTCCGGGGCCAACGGTATAGTCCGGATGCAAGAAACGGCAGGCAATACGATTTGTCTACGCGCCCTGTTGCAGTGTTTGCTGCGGCAGGGCGCGTTTTTGATTGTCTTCCCGGTTCCGAACCACGCGAAAGGGGCTTTCCAATCTTTGATTTGGGGCCAGAACGCCCCGGGAGGATATTACCATGAAGAAAAACACGACCCGTAACCTGACCGTTGCCGCCATGCTCAGCGCGGTGGCCTTTATCCTGATGTTCATCGAGTTCCCGCTCCCGATGCTCATCCCGTCCTTCGTCAAGATGGACTTCTCCGACCTGCCCGCTCTGCTGGGTGCCTTTGCCCTTGGCCCGGTGTACGGTGTGATCATCAGCTTTATGAAGAACCTGCTCCATGTGGTCATCAAGGGCACCTCTACCGCACTGGTGGGTGAGCTGTGCAACTTCATGCTGGGTGCGGTGTTCTCCGCACTGGCCGGTTACCTCTACAAGCACCACAAGAGCCGCAAGAACGCCATCATCGGCGCAGTGGCCGGTGCCGTGGCCATGGCCCTGTTCAGTGTGCCGTCCAACTACTTCATCACCTACCCGGCCTACGTCAAGTTCTACCACATGCCGATGGAAGCCATCCTGGGCATGTATCAGGCTATCCTGCCCTCTGCCAACAGCCTCATCAAGTGCCTGGTCATCTTCAATATGCCCTTCACTCTGGTCAAGGGCCTGCTGGATGCCCTGATCTGCATGTTGATCTATAAGCCGCTCTCTCCCATCCTGCATGGCCGGAAGTGAGTGACAGAACAAAAAAGAAAGGACGCGAAAGCGTCCTTTCTTTTTTGCTTATATCGATTCGATTTAAGACAGCGCGCCCTTTTCCAGCCACTTGCCCCGGGCAAGGCGGATGAGGAACAGCAGGCCCCGGATGCTTAATTCGCAGCACATGGCACCCCAAACGCCCATCAGGCCCAGCCGGGGAGCCAGCAGGAACGCCAGTGTCAGCCGGATGCACCACATGCTGAATATGTTCAGCACAAAACAGGAGGTGCTGTCGCCCGCACCCTGCATGGCACCGCTGGCCACGATGGAGGCACCGAACATGGGCTCGGCCCAGGCTTCGATGCGCAAAACCTGAGCACCCAGAGCGATGACAGCCGCATCGGTGGTGAAAAGGCTCATCAGGGCGGGGGCAAAGATCCACAGGCCAACGCCGGAAAGGGCCATGACCCCCATGCCAAGGCCGGTACACAGCCAGGCAAAACGCTTGGCCATATCCTTCCGGTTGGCACCCACGGCCTGGCCGATGAGGGTGACAGCTGCGCTCTGGATGCCGTAGCCCGCCATGTAGCACAAGCCCTCGGCGTTGACAGCCAGGCTGTTGGCGGCAATGGCCACGGTACCCAGGCCGGCCACGATGCGCACCACCACCACCTGCGCCAGAGAGATGGCGGCACGTTCTCCCGCCAGAGGACCGCCGACCCACAGCAGGTTCCGCAGGCAGGAGCGGGTAATCTTCCAGGGGGCAGGCTTCCGGATGCAGAGGGGGCTTTCCCGCAGCAGCAGGATGGCCAAAGCCAGCAGGCCGCCCACCACAGTGGCCAGGGCGGTGCCCAGGGCTGCGCCGGGCACACCCAGCCCGGCACCCCAGACGGTGATGCCCCACAGCGTCCGGGTGGGGTTGATGAGGAAGAAGTTGAAGATGGCATCCAGCACACAGACCAGCACGCTGATGAGGCTGGCGGTCAGGGCGTAGCCTGCCGCCCGGAGGATGGAGGCGTACATGCCCATGGCCATGGTGAAGGGCAGAGCCGTTGACCAGATGGCAAAGTAGGCTGTGGCGTTTGCCCGCAGGGAGGGGTCAGCTCCCAGCCACCCCGGCAGAAAGGGACTGATGCCCAGGCCGAAAAGGGCGGCACCCACGCCCAGGATCACATTGAAAAGCATGGCCTGTCGCAGTACGCTGCGGGCATCATCCTGCCGGTCAGCCCCCAGATACTGGGCGATCTGGATGGAGAGGGCAGTGTACAGGCCCACCAGAACGCCGTGGAGCAGCCAGGTGCTGGAGCTGACGATGCCGATGGAAGCAGTAGCTTCTGCACCGATGTGGCCCACCATGGCAGCGTCGATGTATCCCATGGCAGTGACCACCAGCTGCTCCAGAATGGAGGGGATGCTCAGCGCCAGAGCCACCTGGGCCGTCTGGCGGGAGGGGATGGTCTCACCCTGCCGCATCCGGGCCGAAAGCTGTTCAAGTGAAAGTTTCATGTCTTCTCCTTTTTCTCCGATTTTCCTGTGAGACAAAAAAATACCCTCGAAAGGGCGTTTGTCCTCCCATTATAGACAGGGGGGCGAAAAATGTCAACCCATCTACCCCCGGGGTAGACCTTGCCCCGGAGATTGATTTTTTGGCCCGGGCGTGATACACTTCATTTGTATCCAGCCGTGAAAGAACAGGAACGGCCTCTGCCGCTCCGGGAAAGAGGAAAAAAACTATGCTTCAACTGCTTTCTGGCAACCCGCGCACCGTGGATGCGCTGGGCTTTCTGCTTGCATTTGCGCTGACCGCGCTGATGGACTCGGTGTTCCACGATAAGCTCCCCCACGACCATGGCCGCGCGTTTGCCGTGAACGGCGAACTCTCCAAGGGCAAGGCCCGGGGTTCCGGCCTCATTTTTGTACTCTGCATCGCACTGGTCACGCTGGCCGTGGTGCCCTTTAAGGCAGAGTACGTCATCTACACCGTCCTGCTCATTGCGTCCATGCTCTCCGGCTATTTTGACGATGCCGCCGAGACCGCCTGGAACGAGTACAAAAAGGGCCTGATCGATCTGGTCATCGCCGTTGTGGCGGGCGTGACCTACCTGAACTTCAACGGCACAGAGGTCAACTTCCTGAGCTGGAGCTTCAGCCTGCCCTATGCCGTCTACCTCATCCTCATCATCGTCCTGATCTGGGCCAGCATCAATGTGGTCAACTGCACCGATGGCGTGGACGGCCTTTCCGCCAGCCTTGCCGTGGTCAGCATCGGAACCTTCCTGCTGGCCTACTGGGAGGAACTGGGGGATTACGCCACCGCAGGCATCGTGTTCATTGGTGCCCTGCTGGCCTACCTGTGGCAGAACGCCAAGCCTTCCACCCTGCTGATGGGTGACGCGGGCAGCCGCGCCATGGGCTTCTTCCTGGCCGTCCTGGCCCTCAAGAGCAGCCACCCCTTCGCCTTTCTGCTGGCCGCGCTGGTGTTCATTGTGGACGGCAGCCTGGGCATCCTGAAGATCAGCTTCAAGCGGTTTTTGCACATCTCCATCCTCAGGAACACCCTGACCCCGCTGCACGACCATGTGCGCAAGCGTCTGGGCTGGAGCGATGAGCAGGTCGTGGCCCGCTGGCTCATCCTGCAGGCTGTGGCATCCGCCTGGCTGCTGCTGTTGGTGCGGTAAAACACAAAAAGAGATGCAGCGCCCGCACAGGAAAGCTCCTGCGCGGGCGTTTTGCTGTTCTGGTCCGGGAGGAAAGTTCCAGCTTCCGGTACAGCGTTTCCAGACAGGCTGGGTCACGAATTTCCTGCATGAGTTCACCTCATTTCTTTTGTTTTATTGTGCCATGTGTCACAAACAAATGCAAGCAAAACCTTTATAATAGGGACGAAAGTGGAGGAAAAACCAATGGATTCTATTTTTGATCTCGATCATCTGTACCGCACCTATTTCAAGATGGCGCTGCCCTCGGTGTTCGGCCTGATGGTGAGCGTGGTGTATAACCTTGCCGATACCTTTTTCATTGCGCAGTCCAACGATACGGCGCTGATTGCGGGTGTTTCGCTCTGTGCGCCGGTGTTCACAGCCCTCATGGCCTTCGGCAACATCTACGGCCAGGGCGGCAGCTCACTCATTTCCCGCCTGCTGGGACAGGACGACCGTGAGGGCACCGGCCGGGTCAGCTCGTTCTGCTTCTATGTGGCCCTGACCACGGGCGTGGTGCTGGCAGTCCTGATGATGCTGTTCCGCGCCCCGTTGCTGGGCATTCTGGGTGCGACTGCTGAGACGATGCCGCACGCAGAGGCCTATTACACCGTGCTGGCCATTGGTGCCCCGGCCACGGTGCTGAACTTTATCCATTCCAACCTCGTCCGCTGCGAGGGCATGGCCACCCAGTCCATGATCGGCAGCATCGGCGGCACGGTTATCAACATCATCCTCGATCCCATCCTCATCACCACAGTGGGCTGGGGCGCAGGGGGCGCGGCCATTGCCACCATTGTGGGCTACCTGTGCAGCGACCTGTACTTCCTGTGGCTGCTCCACAAAAAGAGCCGCTGCCTGTCTGTCAAGCTGTCCCAGTGCCACGTCACGGGCAGGGAGCTGCAGCAGATTTTGGGCGTGGGTGTTACTGCCGCGCTGAGCAACCTGATGCAGAGCCTGACTGTCATTGTGATGAACCAGTTCCTCTTGCCCTACGGCAACGACAAAATTGCCGCCATGGGCATTGCCAGCAAGGTGAGCATGATCGCCCAGCTGGTGCTGGTGGGCTTCTCGTTCGGCGGCATCCCACTGTTCGGTTACCTGTACGGCGCAAAAAAGCGGGACGTGATGCGCAAGCTCATCCGCTTCTGTCTGACCTTCCTCGTCTCCATTGCCGTGGTGCTGTCCCTCATTCTCTGCCTGAATTCCGGGGCGCTGATGCGGCTCTTCGTGCAGGATGCCGGGATGATCGCCACTGGTGCGCAGATGCTCCGCTGGCAGGTCTACACCGCAGCCTTTGGCGGCGTGGTGCTCCTGCTCACGGTGCTGTTCCAGGCAACTGGTAAAATCGTACCGTCCTTCCTGCTCTCCATCAGCCGTCAGGGCGTGGTATTTCTGCTGGCACTGGTGGTCTGCGTACATCTGTTCCAGTATCAGGGCGTGCTGATGGCTCAGGCTGTGGCCGACATCCTGAGCGCTGCGCTGGCCCTTGGCCTGCTGGCGGCCAGCCGCGATATCATTGCAAAACAGTAAACACAAAAACGCCCGGAGGGCCGCTGAAAGCTGCGGTTCTCCGGGCATTTTTCAGTATTCGATGCCTTTGCGCGCCTTGATGCCCTTCTGGTAGGGGTGGCGGCGGCATTTCATCTCAGTGGAGTAGTCGGCGGCATCCAGCATCCACTGCGGAGCCTTGTGGGCGGTCAGCACGCATTCCTGCGCGGCGGGACGCTCCAGAACGGCCCGCCGGAGCAGGTCTTTGTCCACCATGTCCAGCTCCCAGGCCGAACCGGCTTCATCTAAAATAAGCAGGTCGGCAGGCTCGGCCAGTGCGGCGGTCAGGTTTTCGTTCTGCACGGCCCGGGCAGCGGCCTTTTCCGCTTCGTTCATCTGGAACACGAACTTCTGCCCGCCCTTGCCCCGGAAAATTTTTGCCCCCAGCTGGGCCAGCAGAGGGATCTCGCCGCTCTGCCCGCCCTTGAGGAACTGCACGATGACAACCCGTTTGCCGCTGCCCAGTGCGCGGAGGGCAAGGCCCATGGCGGCGGTGGTCTTCCCCTTGCCGTCGCCCCAGTAAAGATGCAGCAGGCCCTGTTCCATCATCCGTTCTCCTTTGTGTACTGCACGGTCTCCACCAGGTGCAGGATGTGCTGCTCCGGCCAGTCCCGGGCATCCAGCACATAGCCGCCCGCGTTGGGGCCGCACCAGTCGTGAAAGCTGCGGCGGGGCACGCCAAACCGCTCCAGTGCGGCCATCTGGGTGCCGCCATGGGCCACGATGACCAGCCGCTCCTGCCCTTCGGCAAGGGCCTTGTCAATGAGGTCGGCCAGCGTTTTGCACACCCTGTTGCAGAAATCGCTCCTGCGCTCCCCGTCCGGGTGGGCAGCGTGCTCGTTTTCCTGCACCCATGCCAGATATTCCGGGTCCTGCTCCACCTGTACGAAGGTCTGGCCCTCGAACCGGCCGAAGTTCATCTCCTTCAGCCCGTCCACCGGAATGAGCTTTGCCCCGGGAAAGAACACCCGCGCCGTCTGGGCGGTGCGCTGCAGCGGGGTGACATAGACCACCTCCGGTGCAAAATCTGCCTGCCGCAGCTGGGCGATGCCCGCGGCGGAAAGGGGGATGTCCCGCTGGCCCTGATATCGTTTTTGCGCGTTGTACTCCGTCTGGCCGTGACGCAGCAGATAAATGAGCATAATCGTTCTCCTTTTTGGTTTGTTCTGCACCATTATAGCCTATTTTGCGGTTATTTTCCAGCCATGCTCTTGCAATTCTTCCGCATTTCAGATATGATATATTGAGTGGGTATAAAATTTCAGGGGAGAGAAGTGTCAATGGAGATCCGGGACCGGAAAGCAGCGCAGCGCCGGGCGGGCATCATGGCCCGCAGGGGTCTGCCGCAGGCAGAGAGAGCGGCGGCCAATGCAGCCATCTGTGCCCGCCTTCTGGCCATGCCCTGCTTCCAAAAGGCAGAGAATCTGCTGCTCTACGCCGCTTTTGGCGGGGAGGTGGATCTTGCTGTGCTGGCAGAGCAGGCGGCCCGGCTGGGCAAAACGGTGGCCTATCCGGTCTGTGGGGAAAACTTTACCCTGACCGCCGCCGTACCGGGGTCGGACGGCTGGGAGGTGGGGGCTTACGGCATCCGCACACCGGTTCTGGAACGGGCGGCGCTCGTCCGGCCGGAGGCGCTTGATCTGGTGCTGGTGCCCTGCACTGCCTTTGATGCGGTCTGCCGCCGGGTGGGCATGGGCAAGGGCTACTATGACCGCTATCTGCCCAGGTGCCGGAACGCCGTGGCGCTGGGCGTGGCCTTTGAGGCCCAGCGGGTGCCGGAAGCGGCTGCAGATGAACAGGACTGGCAGCTGGATGGATTTGTAACAGAGAGGAAAGTATATCGTGGAACTGATGAATTTGAGCTGTGAAGGTTTTCTGGAGGAGCTGGCCAGCAAGGCGGCGGCTCCGGGCGGCGGCGGCGCTTCGGCGCTGGTGGGCGCGGCCGGTGTGGCGCTGGGCAGCATGGTGGGCAGCCTGACCGTGGGTAAAAAGAAATATGCTGCCGTAGAAGCGGACATCATTGCCCTGAATGTCCGGGCCGAGGCCCTGCGCAAGCGGCTGGAAGCGCTGGTACAGGCCGACGCGGAGGCCTTTTTGCCCGTGGCGGCGGCCTACAAGCTGCCAAAAGAGACCCCGGAACAGCAGGCCCACAAGGCCGCGGTGCTGGAAAAGGCACTGGACAGAGCCTGCGCCGTGCCGCTGGAGGTGATGACTGCCTGCGGTGAGGGCATCGCACTGGCTGCAGAGTACGCCGAAAAGGGCAGCGTGCTGGCCCGTTCCGATGCCGGATGCGCGGCGCTGTTCTGCAAGGCAGCCATGCAGGCGGCGGGGCTGAACGTGAAGGTCAACACCCGCCTGATGGCAGACAAAGCCCATGCGGATGCGCTGGAGGCCAGAGCGGAACAGCTGCTGGCCGAGTTTGTGCCGCAGGCTGACAGGGTCTATCAGACCGTATCAAATGAGTGAGGGGAGAAGAAAATGGCTCAGATCTTGAAGGGTGCGCCCGTGGTGGCCGCCATGAACGAAGCAAACGCCGCGCGCTGTGCCGCGCTGAAGGAAAAGGGCATCGTGCCCACGCTGGCTGTGGTACGGGTCGGCGCGCGGGAGGATGACATTTCTTATGAAAAGGGAATCGTCACCCGGTGCGGTAAGGTTGGAGTGGAGGTGCGGCAGTTCCATCTGGCGGAAGATGTTACGCAGGAGGAACTGCTGGATGTGATCCGGCAGATCAATGGGGATGCATCGGTTCACGGGTGCCTGATCTTCCGGCCCCTGCCAAAGCGGTTCGATGACCGCAGGGTCCAGGAGGCGCTTGCCCCGGAAAAGGACGTGGACGGCATCACGGACGGCTCGATGGCTGGTGTGTTTACCAACATGCCCATCGGTTATCCGCCCTGCACGGCGCAGGCCTGCCTTGAGATCCTGAAATACTACAACGTGCCGCTGTCCGGCAAACGGGCCGTGGTCGTGGGCCGCAGCTTGGTGGTGGGCAAGCCCGCTGCCATGATGCTGGACCGGGAGAACGCCACCGTGACCCTCTGCAATTCCCGCACCCGGGACCTGCCCGCCCTCTGCCGGGAGGCCGATGTGCTGGTGGTCGCCATGGGCAGGCGGGGAGCCATCGGGGCCGATTGCCTGCGGGAAGGTCAGGTCGTGGTGGATGTGGGCATCCACGTCAATGAAGAGGGCAAGCTCTGCGGCGATGTGCGCTTTGATGAGGCAGAACCCATCGTGGAGGCTGTCACCCCGGTGCCCGGCGGTGTGGGCACAGTGACCACCTCTGTGCTGGTGGGCCATGTGGTGGATGCCGCATCCGCACAGTAAAACAGAAAACAACAGGCGGTGCCAGAAATTTTCGGCACCGCCTGTTGCTCTTATACGGTTGCAAGCACGGCAAGGATGCTCTGCCAGCGGGGGTTCTGCACCTGCTGCGCGGCACGGCGGGGCGCGGAAGGTGAAACCGTGCGGGCAGGACGCTGGATGCAGTCAGCCGGCTGCGCAAAGGGGGAGGCGAGTTCGGCCTGCCAGCGGGCGGCCAGTGCCATGGCCTCAGGGCTGGATTGCAGGGTGCGGCGCTCTGTTCCGGCCAGAAAATCGCCCAGCCAGCAGAGAATGGCCGCAATGGGCAGGCAGTCGGCGGCACGGGTAGACCAGTAGTTCCACTCGCCGCCCCGGCCCACAAAGCTCTCCACGGTGATCATGGCACCTTCCCGGGCAGATTGAGGCAGGCAGGAGCGGGAGGTGCCTGCCGCGCGGCGCAGCTCCCGCAGAATGATCTCAGTACGGGCCGTGTCCAGAGCATCGTCCCGGATGCAGGCGGAAAAGTCCGCACTGTCCAACAGGTTTTCGGCCCGGGTGGGGAATTGCCCTGTCATCTCGCCGGATGCGTTGTGGCAGAGCTGCCAGCCCTTGCGGAACAGCTGGAAGTTCAGGTTGCGGCGGCCCATGGTGGAGTAAAACACCCGGGCGCGGCCATTGGGAGACTGCCGCAGCTCCAGATAGGCATCAGCGCCGCCCAGGTCCTGTACCTTGACGGTCAGGAGCAGGGAAGAATTGTTTTTTTGTGCGGACATGGCACGGTGCATCTCTTCAAAATAGCGGCTGGCATCCATAGCGGGTCTCCTCTCTGGTTTTGGATGATGTGTTGGAAACCATCCATCGGTTGTTCTCTGCCTGCATTATAACATATACGACAACAAAATACAACTATAAGTTTGACAAAAACCAAAATATTTTGGAAATTCGGGGATGCGGACAAACGGATTGGTTGTAAATGAAAAAGGCTTCTCCCGTCGGAGAAGCCTTTTGTGGTGGCAGGATTCAATCGCCCAGCTCCCGGATCTCATTCTGGATGAGCCGCCCGGCGGCGCGTGCCAGCTGATCCATGCCCCGGATGCGGGCGAGATTTTTGCCGTAGATGCGTTCTGCATCGTGGCTGGAGCTGTCCTCGCCCATGAACACGGCAGAGACGCGCAGACCCTTGCGCCGCAGGGTGCGCACCTCAGCAGCGGCATCGTCCACACCGTAGGAGCCGCCGTAATCACAACCCAGCGGTTGTTCCGGGCTGGGCGGTACGCGGCGGCTGTCGTTGGGGGAAGCATCCGTCAGCAGGATGAGCAGATGCCGGGGCGCGGGGCCGGGGTCAAAGCTGACCAGATCGCCTGCCGCCCGCAGGGCAAGGCCGTCGCGGTTCCATCCCGATGCAAAATACTGGTCGATCCCCTGCAGGCTTTTGTCCGCAAAGCCCTTGAGCACCCGCAGAACCGTATAGCCCCGCAGGCTGCAGAAGCTGCTGACCCGCACCGGGATGCCGCAGGCGGCAAGGCTCTGGGCCAGGATCGTGCCCTGCGCCGCAATGACCTCCTGACAGTGGAGCCGGGAAGCCGAAGCGTCCAGCAGCAGGTCCACGGTGAAGGAGGGCTGATTCTCCTCTTCGGAACAGCGGAACACCCGGCTGTCGTTCAGAAGGGGAGCGCGCCAGACCCGCTCCGGGTCCAGAGCGCCGCTGCGGGCGATCCGGGCATTGGGCTGCTGGTGGACCAGAATGCAGTTGCGGATCTGCTCGGTGAGCCGGAGCACCACACTGCGGTGAAGCGCCCGGTTTTTGGCGTAGTAGGCACGGTTGCGGTCGGCCTGCAGCTGAGCCTGCTCGGCCAGGTGCTTTGCCTCCGGTGTGGGGGCCTGTTCCGGGCTGGGCACGCCGGAGGCAAACCAGAGGCGGCACCCGAGGTGCGCCCCGGTGCAGAGCGCCTGCTCGGCCTTGCGCAGACGCTCGGGCGGGTAGAGGGAACGGCCAAAGCAGCTTTCAATGTAGGCGCGGTCCTCGGCGGCATTCTGCCGCAGGGTGATGTGGGCCAGCCGCTTGTCTGCCGTGGGGCCGGAGCCGCCCGCCTCCACAGAACCGGAGTGCTCCACGGTCAGACGGTCGGTCTTGATCATCTGGGTGGGCAGCGTCTTGGTGGCAAGAGAGGCCAGCAGCCCCTCCAGATGCAGATGAAGCCCCACTTTGTGCCGGATCCTGCCGTCAAACAGGGCAAACCTTGCAAACAGGCTCAGCAGCTCACCCTTGAGCTGGCTGGGCTGGGGCGGTTGGGAGGGAGAAAGTGCCTCTGCCAGCCGGCTCTCGTAGGGGGTCATCACAGGCGGATGCCTGCCCTGTACGGTGCGCCAGCGGTCAGCCTGCATGGTGTAGACCAGCTGATTCTTTGCCATCCACTCCTGCCGCGAAAGCTTGTACTGGATGCCGAAGAAATAGTCCGCGTGGGCCCGGCGCAGCTCGGAAAGGACCGGGCGGCGGGGCAGCTCCAGCAGATAGACCGCGCTTTCGAGGTAGAGCCATGTCAGATCGTCCAGCTGACTCTCCCGGAGATCGCCGTCCCATGTGGCAAAAAGATCGCGGAGCAGGTCGTCGCCATAGTATTTGTGCACCAGCCCCACGACACAGTTCATATAAAAATCGATCGTGCCGTCGGTGTTGCGTGCCAGGAAAAGCGGCTCAAAGCCGTAGGCTCCCGCCGCCGCCCACACCTGATTGGCGGCCCGCCGCTCCTCGGCGGTATAACTCCGGGCATCCATCAGCGGAACAGCTTTTCAGCCGTCAGGCTGGCCGGGATGCGGGCGGCGATCACGTCCCGGATCAGCCCCTGCTCGTAGGAATCAAAGGCCTTGTTGGTGATGCCCATGTCCAGCGCAGGCCCCGCGGCCACGCCCCGGCGCATCAGGCGCAGAGCGTCCAGCATTCCGCGCAGATCCAGCGCTTTGGTGGAAATTTCGGCGCTGTCGCATTTCTTTTGCAGGTCGAGGAAGAGCAGAGCAAACTGGTGCACATATTTGTCCGTCAGGTCGGCAAACTGGGCCCGCAGCAGCTTTTCAAGGTTTTCCTCCGTGATGGTGGGCATCTGGATGACTGCAAAGCGGGAAGTCAGGGCCTCGTTCAGCTCCCGGGTGCCCGCGTAGCCATAGTTCATGGTGGCGATGAAGCGGGTCTCTTCGGCCAGCGGGATGCGCTCGTAGCCGGGCACATCAATGGCGCGGCGGAAGTCCAGCACGGCGTGGAGGACGGCCAGGGCTTCGTTTTTGGCCATGTTGATCTCGTCCAGCACGCCGAAGCCGCCGCACTGGGCACAGCGGTAGACCGGCCCGGGCCGGAAGGTGACCGCCCCATCCACAAAGGTGTCCATGCCGATGAGGGAGGCTGCATCCATGTTCACATGGAACGAGATGTCCCATGCGGGGCGGCCAAAAGCGGCGGCCAGATTTTCAGCCAGCACATTTTTGCCGGTGGCCTTGCCGCCGGCCAGCAGCAGGTTTTCGCCGCAGAGCAGGGCCGCCAGTGCCTGCTCCCAGACCTCCCGGCCATAATAGGTAAAGCCGGAAGCCGGGATGCGGGGGCGCAGGGCCTCGGGCAGAGCGTGGGCGGCGCGGTATTCTTCCACAGCGCGCAGCAGGTCGGGGCTGATGCCCTCCTGCCGTAATGTTTCCATCAGATCAGACATCCAAGACATCTCCTTGCGGTTGGCTTTGCCAAACCGATTTTTCAGCCTTATCATAGCACAACCGCTCCGGTTTGTGTAGGGGGCGCGGGGGCATTTTTTGCCGGATTTTTGCCCGGGAAATGCCGCAGGGCGGAACGGATCTGTGCGCTGCCGTGCAGACGAAGGAGTTTTTCGTGCCCGGGGATCGTGCGGCAGCGGATATTTTGTGGAAAGCTGTCGAAAAGGCAGGTGTTCCGCGTTGTGGGTATCCACTTTTGGCTCAGAATGGTAAAAATTCCAGAAATTCGATTGACAAATCTGAATATTTATCGTATAACCTATATATGGGAACAATTCCGGAGGGAATGCGGAACTCGTGCCCCTGCCCGTTCCTGTCGGAGGAACCATGGTCTGGTTCTGGTGCCGGTGCACTTGGTTTGGTGCAGACGGTAAGTATAGATTGATTTGAAAGAGAGGAATCCCCGATATGATGAACAATGAGATCAAAATGCCCGCTAACTTTGCTGCGATCGATGAGAACGAAATGGTGTACCTGCAGGGTGGCGCAACCACCGAGGCTACCGCTTGGGACGTGTTCCTGAACGTTGGCAAGCTGTTCAACTACATCGCCCGCGTGTTCTCCGCAGGCAGCTCCATCGTCAACAACATCAATGTTATCGTGACCACCTTCCAGACCCTGAGCACCTTCAGCCTGACCGCTAAGAACTAAGGTTTGGGCCAAAACCGAATCAGCATTCACAGGGCATCCGCTCCGGCAGGCGCGGGTGCTCTTTTTTGTTGCGCAGGGCGGGAAGGCATTCGCCCCCAAATGCAGGAAAGCAGCCGTTTTTCTGCAAAGCGGGCGGATTGTCCATTGACAAGGCTCAAGAGGGTGTCGTATACTAACGGTGCCTTGCAAGAAACCCCGCATCCGCGGAATAAAAGAGGAGAGAGAATATGAAAAATAACAACAGCAGCATCAAGCCCGTTGTCGCTGTCGGTATCGGCGCGGCATTGTTCTTTGTTCTGGGGCGTTTTGTGGCCATTCCCAGCCCGGTGCCCAACACCAACATCAGCCTGCAGTACGCCGTTCTGGCCCTGCTGGCTGCCATGTACGGCCCCGTGGCCGGCGGCCTGATCGGCTTCATCGGCCACACCCTCATCGACCTGTCCTGGGGCGGCAGCCCCTGGTGGAGCTGGGTCATCGCCTCCGCCTTTGTGGGCGTTGTGGTGGGCCTGTTCTCCAAGAAGCTGAACCTGCAGGAAGACGAGTTCAGCAAGAAGCAGGTGGCTTTCTTTGCGCTGGCCAATATCGTGGCCCATCTGCTGGCCTGGATCCTGGTGGCCCCCGTGCTGGATATTGCCATCTACGCCGAGCCCGTCAAGAAGGTGTTTGCACAGGGTGCATTTGCCGCAGTGTCCAACAGTATCACCGCTGTGGTGGTGGGCGGCCTGCTGGTGCTGGCTTACACCAGAACCATCGCCAAGAAGGGCTCTCTGGATCAGGAGTGATCCCCGCATGAAACCTGGCCTTTCCATCTGCGCCGTCCGGCCCGTTGGAAAGGCTTTTTTGATGAACAGCTGAGGTACCATACCCATGGCAGAACGTAAACCCATCATCTCATTCCGCAACTTTTCCTTCCAGTACCGCGCCCAGAAGCGCCCCACCCTGACCGATATCAATCTGGAGATCTACCCGGGTGAACGGGTGCTCATTGCGGGCCCCTCCGGCAGCGGCAAGAGCACGCTGGCGGGGTGCATCAACGGGCTGAACCCGTTTTCCAACCCCGGCGCGTGCACCGGCACCCTGACCGTGGACGGTGTGGATGCGCCTCACAGCAGCCTCTTTGAGCTTTCGGCCCATGTAGGCACGGTGCTGCAGGACCCGGACGGCCAGTTCATCGGGCTGACCGTGGGCGAGGACATTGCCTTTGCACTGGAAAACAGCTGCACCCCGCAGGATGAGATGCACGCCATCACCCGCCATGCCGCTGAGCTGGTGGGCATCGAGAACCATCTCGGCTATGCGCCGCACGAGCTTTCGGGCGGGCAGAAGCAGCGGGTGAGCCTGGCGGGCGTGATGGTGGATCAGGTCAAAATCCTGCTCTTCGATGAGCCGCTGGCCAACCTCGACCCCGCTACCGGCAAGCAGGCCATTGAGCTGATCGACGAGATCCAGAAAAAGACGGACACCACAGTGCTCATCATCGAGCATCGGCTGGAGGATGTGCTCTGGCGGAACGTGGACCGCATCGTGCTGGTGAACGACGGCACCATTCTGGCAGACCTGCGCCCGGACGAGCTGCTCTCGGGCAGCCTGCTGGCGGAAAACGGCATCCGGGAGCCGCTGTATGTCACGGCTCTGCGCTATGCCGGGGTGGATATCACTCCGGACAAGCACCCCGCCCATGTGGACAGCCTTGTGCTGGACGATACCGACACCCAGAAGCTCCGGGATTGGTTCACGGCCCGGCCCCGGCCCGCCGCGCAGCCGGAACGGGAGTCGCTGCTGGAGGTAAAGGGCCTGAGCTTTGGTTATCAGAAGGGCCAGCAGACCCTGCGGGATGTCAGCTTTTCGATCGGCAAGGGGGAGATGGTGAGCATCGTGGGCCGGAACGGCGCGGGCAAATCCACCCTCTCCAAGCTCATCTGCGGCTTCGAGACCCCGGATGCGGGCGAGATCTTCCTGAACGGCAAGCCGCTGGCTGAGGAGAACATCCGCCGCCGCGCCCAGCACATCGGCTATGTGATGCAGAACCCCAACCAGATGATCTCCAAGACCATGATCTACGATGAGGTGGCTCTGGGCCTGCAGCGTTCCGGCCTGACCGAGGAGCAGATCCGGGAAAAGGTGGAGGCGACCCTCAGGGTCTGCGGCCTGTATCCTTTCCGGAACTGGCCCATCTCGGCACTGAGCTTCGGCCAGAAAAAGCGGGTGACCATTGCCAGCGTGCTGGTGCTCGACCCGGAACTTATCCTTCTGGATGAGCCCACCGCCGGGCAGGATTTCCGGCACTATACCGACATCATGGAGTTCCTGCGGGGCCTGAACGCCCGGGGCGTGACGGTGGTGATGATCACCCACGACATGCACTTGATGCTGGAATACACCCGCCGCGCGCTGGTGTTCTGCGACGGACGGCTCATTGCCGACCGCACCGCGGCCGCCGTTCTGTGTGACCCCGCGCTGGTGGAACAGGCGGCCCTGAAGGAGACCAGCCTGTACACGCTGCCCAACCGCTGCGGCATTGCGCCCGCGCAGGAATTTGTAGAGAGATTTATTGAGCAGGACCGGGAGGTGAGAGAGGGTGGCTGCTAAGACCGTTTTGAATTATCTCCCCCGGGAGAGCGTCATCCACAAGATGACCGGAACCACCAAGCTGGCGTTCTTCCTGTTGTTTACCTTTGCCAGCATGATCACTTACAACACCTGGGTGCTGCTGGGCCTGCTGGTGGTCAGCCTGCTGGCCTTCAGGCTGAGCCGGATCAAATTCTGGGAAGTCCGGTTTATGATGACCTTCATGCTGGTGTTCCTGCTGCTGAACAACCTGTTCATCTTCCTGTTCGACCCCAATCAGGGTACCACCCTGTACGGCACCCGCACGGTGCTCTGCCACCTGTTCTGGCGGTATGACCTGACAGCGGAACAGCTGTTCTACATGGTCAACATCAGCCTGAAATATTTTGTGGCCCTGCCGGTGGCCATTCTCTTCATCTCTGCCACCGACCCCAGCGAGTTTGCTGCCAGCCTGAACAGCATCGGCATCTCGTATAAGGTCGGCTATTCGGTGGCCATTGCCCTGCGCTACATCCCCGATATCCAGCGCGACTACCACAGCATCAGCCAGGCCCAGCAGGCCCGCGGCGTGGAGCTGGGCAAAAAGGAGCCTTTCTTCAAGCGGATGAAGAACTCTGTCAACATCCTGCTGCCGCTCATCCTGACCAGCCTGAACCGCATCGACACCATCTCCAATGCGATGGAGCTGCGCGGCTTCGGCAAGAACGGCAAGCGCACCTGGTATACCCAGCGCCCCTTTGCCCGGCGGGACTTCATTGCCCTGGGCGTGGGCGTGGTTCTGCTGCTCATCAGCCTGACCGTGACCATCCGCTTTGGAAGGTTCTATAACCCATTCCTCTGAACAAAAAGGCATCCCCGCACTTCCTGTTTCGGCAGGCCGTGCGGGGATGTTTTGCTTTTACAGACCGTTGGTTCAATGATGCCGCAAGAAAAAGAAGGGGCTGTGTTACGCCGCGTCCACGAACTTCTCCGGGTCTTCCACGGCATCGGTGATGGTCTCCTCCGCGTCATCGGAGGAGTCGGCAGGCTGCTCCGGGTGGAGCAGGGCGTTGAGCAGGTCACGGAAGTCGATCAGGCTGTCATCCACCTGCTGGTTCCGGGCCAGCAGGTCCTGCACCATGTCGGGCTTGTCGGTGATGAGGTCGTCCACGCCCAGCTCCAGCATGTGGGTGGCGACCTTTTCGCGGTCGATGGTCCAGGCAGACACAGTCTTGCCCCGCAGATGGACGGCGTTGACCATGCCGGAGGTGATAAAGGTGGTCTCCACGCTGAAAAAGTCGGCATCGGGCAGGTCGTAGTAGTTGCCTACGCCCAGAGCCAGAATGTAGCCGGTGGGGTACTCGGGGGCCAGCGCCTTGACCTTGTGCAGGGTCTCGTAGCTCTGGGAGGTGATGACGCAGTTGGAGCTGTCGAAGCCGTATTCCCGCAGCAGGCGTACGGTCTCAGCCTCCAGAGCAGGGGTGGCGGCGCTGGGCTTGATCTCCACGTTCAGGCCGATGCGGCCCCGGCAGAGCTGCAGCACCTGTTCCAGGGTGGGGATCCGGGTGTCGGCAAAGCGGCTGCTGAACCAGCGGCCCGCGTCCAGCTGTGCCACCTCGGCATAGGTCAGATCATAGACTTTTGCGTTTTTGCCGGTACAGCGTTTCAGGTTTGAATCGTGGGTCACCACGACCACGCCGTCGCTGGTCATCTGCACATCCAGCTCGATGCGATCACCGCCCTTGAGGATGGCCGACCGGAAGGCGGGAAGGGTGTTTTCCGGGGCCACGGTGCAGTCGCCCCGGTGGAAGGTGACCAGTGGGGTCACGCCGCCCACGGCGGTGAGCAGGGCATCGTCCTGGGGCAGGGCATAGAGGTAGACTGCCATCAGCCCGGTGGCCAGCGTGACCCCGGCCACCGCAGCGGTGAGCAGGGGCCAGCCGCCAAAGCGGTGCGGTTTGCCTTCCGGCAGCTCTTCCGGCGGGCAGTCACGGCAGCGATCGTAGAGGAATGCGATGATGGTGCACTGGGCCGTGGTGACCTTGCAGTCCAGCAAAAAGCCGAAGAAGGGGATCTCCAACAGATACAGCGCACGGGCGAGCAGCAGCATGGCGCGGGTGCTCCGCAGGCCGATCAGCGCTGCCACGCTGTAAACCAGCAGGGAAGCTCCGAAAAAGACCAGAACAGACCGGACCAGCGCACTGAGGTTCCACCGCAGCAGCACACCGGCCAGCCGGGGCAGCTGTGCCCTGACATGGGCAGCGCTCTCCTGAACGGCTTCCCACAGGCTTTTGCGTTCCAGCGTAAAGAGGGGGAGCACCAGGACCCAGAACAGGGTAAACAGGAACGCCGCACCCAGAATGAGAAGAAAAAGCGCCAGATAGAGCGGCTTTGCCCGGACAAGCCCAAGGATGTACTCCGGCACAGCCAGCTGAGAGATATAGTTGTAGGTCACGGATACATCTGTAAAGGGGATGAGCAGGGTGCAGTAAAGCAGGATTGGCCAGTTTTTGGGGAGAAGGACGTGGCGGATATCCCCCAGTGACCGAACGAACAGGGAAACAGGACGCAGTGTTTCACCCCGGCGGGCCAGTTCAAACCCATGAAGAAGGATGGAAAAGCCGTACAGGTTCCAGCACGCCGCCAGAAGGACGATGAGCACGATCCCGCCTAAAATGGTCGGTGAAGTAAAGATCTGATGCGCGTTGTTGTTGGTCAGGTAGTTCACCGGCGAGCAGCGCAGTGTCAGCGACCAGATGCCATTCATGGCGGGCAGAAACAAAAGATAGGTCAGGGCTTTGTACACCAGCACGGCTGCCAGAACGGCAGCGGAGGCCCGGTGCAGCAGGGTCAGGGCATGGTTCCGGGTATCCTTGTAGGTCCGGCGTGCCCGCGTGAGGGAGCGGAAGAGATGCTTCAATTTGGATTCCACCTCGGTACTGGGATATGGTTCTGTCATTTTACAGTAGTATATCACAAAGCCGGGAAAAATGGAAACGACACGGATCGGCAGTTTGTTCCAGAGGACACAGGCGCTTTTCAGCGGAGCAAAAGCGTGTTACAATAGGGGCAGAGTAAAACAGACAGGGGAGGAACACCCAATGCAGATCATGGATCAATTCGGTGCAGCACCGGGGGCAGAGAGCGTCCGGATGCCCGATGGCACCGAGCGGACACTGGCGGCAGAGCACGCCGCGGCCATTCTGGTCAACGAACAGCCAGCCTTCCGGGTGGTCTGCACGCCGGAGCTGCTGCCGCAGCTGGCGCTGGGCCGCCTGCTGACCGAGGGCTGGATCACCTCCGCTGACGAGGTGGAGCGGGTGGCCGTCTGCGCACAGGGCCTCAAAATAAGCGTTCAGCTGCGCCACCCGCTGGCGGCAGCGGAACAGGCCGGGCAGGAGGTGCCCAGCTGCTGCACCGATAACCTGACGCTGGCCAGCCCGGTGCGGCTGCCGCCGCTGGCCCCGGTGCCCCAGCGGGAGATTCCCGCCGCATGGGTGGATGCGCTGGCCGATGCCATGGGGCAGGGCCTTCCGCTTTATCGTGCCACCCATGCCGTGCACAGCTGCCTGCTGCTGCGTGCGGGCAGGATCTTGTACCGGTGCGAGGATCTGGGCCGCCACAACGCGCTGGACAAGGCCGTGGGCTGCGCCCTGACAGAGGGTGTGCCGCTGGCGGAGTGTGTGCTTTTTACCAGCGGCCGGGTGCCGGTGGATATGGTGCGCAAGGCCATCCGGGCCGGTGTGCCCGCGCTGGTGAGCAAGAGTATGCCCACGGTACAGTCGCTTGAGCTGGCAGAGGAATATGGATTGAAACTGTTCATCCGGCAAAAGAAATGATTTCACCAAGAGCTTTTGAGAGAAATTGTAGGGCTTTGTTTGTGCGTATACGTTGACTAACCGGTGGAAAAGATGTTATTCTTATAACGAAGAAACCGTTCCGCACTGTTGCAGCAGGTGGAACGGCTGTTTTCGTGCCCGGGAGTTCCGGGCACAGCTGAATCAAACAGGCAGGTGATACAATTGAAGCAGGCAAATCATGCGCCGCAGTCCTTGTGGCGCAGGCGGCTGCCCGGCTATGCGGCCATGGGTGCGGCAACGCTTGCCATGGCGCTTGGCCTTGGCGGGCTGATGCACAGCCGCACCACGGTGGCCGGAACGGCTCTGCCGCTGGCAGATGCCGACGCTGCCACCTATGGTGTGAGCGCGGTGTACCAGCTGGATGACACCACGTATTATGTGGTGGGCAGCAAGCAGGGCTTCCAGAGCGAGGTGCAGGCCGGTGTGACGCTGGACCGCGACGGCAATGTGCTGGATGTGAAGATCCTGGCACAGGCCGAGACCGACAGCCTGGGTGCCCAGTGTGAGAACCCGGAGTTCACGGCCCAGTACCAGGGCGCAGCTCCCTTCACGCTGGCAGGCAAGCGCTACACTGTGACCGACCCGGCCACCGGCACGGCTTTTGCTGCCGCAGGCAGCGCCGGGACCGACGCTGCCCCCGCTGAGGCCTTTGACCCCGCCGCATGGCGTGCGGGCGATACCTCCCCGGAGGCCGAGGCTACCCGGAAGATGTATGAAGCCGGGCTGACCCTCTCGGCCCTGAACGGCCAGCCGATGGACGATGCGCTCATCCCCCCGATGGACAACAGTGCTGAGGCTGTGGCACGGCGCAAGCTGTACGCGGCGTGTCTGAGCAAGAGCGCGCAGGACGGCGAGGAACAGGCAGTGCCTTATGCAGACTGGTCCGCTGAAAAGCAGGCCGAGTACAAGCTGCAGGCCGCTGATCTGACCACCCAGGGCAGTGCGGCCGACACGGTCAGCGCTGACATGACCCAGGTGGATGCGCTTTCCGGTGCAACCATTACGTCCACGGCGGTCACGGACATCGTCAACAATTCTTATTTCTATGTAACCGAGGTGCTCTGCGCAGAGTGACCTCACGGAGGAATGGAAACCTATGGCAAAAACTGATTTTCTGACGGCTGACATGACCCGCCGTCAATTTATGAAGATCTCGGGCAAGAGCCTTGCAGGACTCACCCTTTCCGCATCTATGCTGTCCCTCTTTGGCTGCTCTCAGAAGCAGGTGGACGCCGGTGCTGTGGCGACCTGGGCACTGCCCCAGGGTCTGCTGGTGGTCAATGCTGACCTGTGCACCGGCTGCCAGCGGTGCGAGATCAACTGCACCCTGACCAACGACGGCGTGTGCTCTTCCTACATCAGCCGTGTCAAGATCCAGCGCCGCCTGAATCTGGACGGCGACGGCAACGGTCTGCTGTCCGGCACCGACAACTGCTTTGTCTACTTCCCGGATACCTGCCGCCAGTGTGAGGATCCCGCCTGCGGCAATGCATGCCCCCAGAAGGCCATTGTCACCAATGAGCAGGGCATCCGCGTGGTCGATACCGACAAGTGCATCGGCTGCGGTGCCTGCGTGGAGGCCTGCCCCTGGCACATGCCCACCGTCAACCCCGAGACCGGCAAGTCCTCCAAGTGCATCGCCTGCGGTGCCTGCGTGGCGGGCTGCCCGTCCGGCGCTCTGTCCATCGTGGACTGGGATGCCGTTACCAGCGCAGCACAGGCTGCTTACAAGGACCTGTAAGGAGGAACAACAATGGCTGAAACCTATGGCTGGGCAGGCAAGATCCTGCGCGTCAACCTGACCACCGGTGAGATCACCACCCAGGACGACGCAAAATACCATAAATATATCGGCGGTATGGGCATGGCCTACCGCATCATGTACGAGGAAGCTCCCATGGAGCTGGACCCCTATGACGAGAAGGCTCTGGTCATCTTTGGTGTCGGCCCCCTGACCGGTGCCGGCGTGCCCTGCTCCGGCCGTATGAACGTGACCTTCCGTTCTACCTGGTCCAAGGGCCACTCCATCATCGATGCACACATGGGCGGCCACATCGGCTCCATGCTGAAGTATGCCGGTTATGACGGCATCGTTGTCAGCGGCATCTCCGAAAAGCCCGTCTACCTGCGCATCGAGGACGGCGAAGTCTCTCTGGAGGACGCAAGCGAGATCTGGGGCAAGGGTACCTTTGCTGCCAACAAGTGGATGGTGGAGCAGAATGGCCGTGAGTTCGAGACTGCTTCCATCGGCCCCGCCGGTGAGAACCTGGTGGATTACTCCACCCTGAACACCAGCTTCGGCAACTCCGGCGGTGCCGGTCTGGGCGCTGCCATGGGCAACAAGAAGCTGAAGGGCCTGGCCATCCGCGGCACCGGCAGCGTCAAGGTGGCTGACCCCAAGAAGGTGCTGGAGCTCTCCAACTACATGATGGGCAACCTGATCGGCGGCAACAACAACCACAACGTGCCCGCACAGCCTCAGAGCTGGGCAGAGTACAGCGCCACCTCCGGCAAGAACCGCTGGTCCGGCGCTCCCGGCCGTATGTGGAAGAAGGCTCCCGGCGGCCCCGTGGATACCGGCGAGCAGCCCTACAACGATATCAACAAGGTGGCTCTGCGCTGCTTCAAGGGTTACTTCGACTTCGGCGCTCCGGCTGCGGAGTACACCGTGAAGAACGGCGGCTGCTCCTCCTGCCCCATCCGCTGCTACACTGAGTACGATGTGGATCCGCTGGCAGATTACGACCTGCCCACCCACAACTCCAACACCTGTATGCCCGTGCTGTACGGCACCCGCGTCTATCCGGACGGCGTGCACGATTTCAAGTACGAAGGCGACGGCACCATGGTCATCAACCTGGCATGGTCTCATGCTGTGGACGATATGGGCCTGTGGGACAACTACGGCAACCTGAACCGCGACCTGCTGTGGATCCTGCGGATGCCCCGCGAAGAGGCCACCAAGTACATCAGCGAGGCTGAGTATGACTCTCTGCCCTGGGAGTGGGAGAAGGCCGGCGATCCCCGCTGGGAGGTGGAGCTGATCCGCCGCATGGCTTACGGTGAGGGCGACCTGTCCGTGATCGCCAAGGGCACCCTGGCCATGATGGAGAAGTTCGGCCTGCCCAAGAGCTGGCTGGACCGCGACGATGGTGCCACCAACTCCAACCTGATCTACAACGGCTTCCCCAACCACCACGGCCCTGCTGAGGCATGGCAGGTGGGTATGCTGTACAACCTCGTCTACAACCGCGACTGCATGATCCACGAGATCGTCTGCGAGACCGGCTCCGGTGCTCCCTATGATGTGACCAAGAAGGTCATGGAGGACTTCTTCGGCGAGGGCTGCTACGATAAGGCCAAGGCCTACACTCCCATCAACGAGAACAAGGCAAAGCTGGCTGCATACTGCGTCAACGACAAGAACTTCCACGACTCCGCCACCCTGTGCAACTGGATGTGGCCCATGACCCAGTCTCCCTCCAAGGAGCGCGAGTACCACGGCGACCTGGATCTGCAGGCAGACTTTATGACTGCTGTTACCGGCGAGACTTATACCCAGGCCGATCTGCAGGAGGACGGTGCCCGCATCACCCAGATGCTGCGCGCGATGACCGCCATCAGCTTCCAGCAGAACTGCGGCAGCGCAAACCTGCGTCAGGAGCACGATGCCATCTGCGATTGGGTGTTCGATAAGGACCCCGACTTCAAGGCATTCGAGGAAGGCACCACCAAGCTGGACCGTGCCGACATGGAGAAGGCAAAGGATCTGTTCTACGACATCTTCGGCTGGGACCGCACCACCGGTGTGCCCACCCGCGAGACGCTGGAGAAGTATGATCTGGCTGACATGGCCGATGATCTGGAAAAGCGCGGCATCTACGCCCAGAACACCGCAGCAGCTGAATAAATCCCATAGAAAGAGGAACGATCGTCATGTTGTTTGGCAGACGTAAACCCGGCTACACCACCACTGTGGACAGCAGCGTGGACCCGGAGCAGGCCGTTCTGGACCTGCAGAAGGCAGAGCTGGCCGCCAAGAAAAAGCCCAAGGCAGAGGTGTTCGACATCGATGCCGCCAGCGAGACGGCCCGCCGACTGAAGGAAACGGGCAGCAGCTTTGACGGCAGCGCCGCCAAGACCGGCGAGGATGTGATCGCTGCCGTGGAGCGGGAGACCGCAGAGCTTGCAGCAATGCAGGCTGCCGGGGCCGCACCCGAAGCCGCCGAAACTGTGCAGGACGAGGCCGCAAAGCCTCAGCTGCTGGATTTTCTGGCCGGTGAGCCGGAGGCTAAAAACGATCCCTTTGCGGATCAACCCACCCAGACCGCGCCGGAGCTGCCGGAGCTGACCCCCGCGCAGGAGCTGGCCGGTTACATCCGTTCCCGCAGCGCCGCCGCGCTTATCACGCCCCATGCACTGCTGGTCAGTGAGGTGGAGAACGCCGATGAGCTGCTGGCTCAGATGCCGCAGGATCCCCAGTGTGAGGATATCGTTGTCCGTGCAGGCGCAAAGGATACCTACTATTACTCCAACGCCAACATGAGCGACAACTACGCCATGATCGCCCAGCTCATTGAGGACAAAGACCTCTGTGTCATGTTTGCTGAGATGGTGCGTTTCAATGCACGGATCTACCCCAGTGCCACCCCGCTGAAGTACTTCCAGCGCTCCCCCTACGGCCTTGCGCCGGAGGAGATCGAGCAGACCTGGAAGACCATGCAGGGCAGGCCGGAGTTTGCCGACATCGAAGAGCTGACCAACAATCAGAACGAGCGGTTCCTCTTCTCCACCCAGTACCTCACCCGCCGCTATGCAAAAGCCATCAGCGACGTGGATGATTTCTGCGACTAAAAGATCATACACAATTGAATAGGGTACAAGAGCTTCTTTGAGCAAGGCTGTCTAAACCCCGCAGGGGGCAGGACACCGCGCCGCAATGCTAAGGGCCAACGCCGGCATTCAAGGGTGGCAGGGGAAACCCGGCCGCCTTCCCGCAGAAGAAACGCTGCAATTTGAAAAAAAGAACTCCTCCCATCCACCGTTCCGGAGCGTTGCCTCCTTCCCGTTGCTGCAACAGCGGAAAAGGAAGCGGCTCCCTCGGCGTGGCGGCCTGCAGGCTGCCGCTCCGGGACATGTTCGGTTTTTGCGGGGACGTTTTGATTTTCGGTCAGAACGTCTCCGCTTTTTTTCACCTGCCGATCGAAAAGAGATCTCCCCGGGAGTTTGTCCGGGCCATAGCGGGCAAACAGTGCCCCGGGGAGCGATGGAGGATTTTTGCAATGAAACAGCCTTTTTGCACGCCAGCCCAGGCCATGCGCCGGGTGCTGGATGCTGCTGCGGCTCTCCCGGTGCCTGCCACGGAGCGGGTGCCGCTGGATGATGCCTGTGGGCGGATCGCAGCCCGGGACCTGTGCGCCCGGATGGATCAGCCCCCTTTTGACCGGAGCCCTCTGGATGGCTATGCCCTCCACAGTGCCGACACGGCCGGGGCGGGGGAGAAGACCCCTGTCACCCTGCCGGTGGTGATGAAGCTCTATGCCGGGGATGCCCCCGCCGCTGTTCTGCCTGTCGGGTGTGCTGCCCGCATTATGACCGGTGCACCCCTGCCCCCCGGCGCGGACTGCGTTCTGATGCAGGAGTTGACCGACAGCGGGGAGGAGCAGGTGCGCATTTACGCACAGCTTCAACCCAACGCCAATGTGGTGTTCCGGGGTGAGGATATCGCCGCCGGTGCCCCCATTGCTGCCGCCGGAACTGTGCTGACCCCGGCGCACATCGGTGTGCTGGCCGGGCAGGGCATCCCGGATGCCGAGGTCTTCCGCTCCCTGACCGTGGGCGTGCTTGCTACCGGCAGTGAGCTGCTGGAAGCGGGTGAGGCCTGGGCTCCCGGCAAGATCTACGATGCCAACGGCATCCAGAATGCCGCCCGCCTGCGGCAGCTGGGCTTTGCCGTGGAGCGCACCCACTGCTCGGATGACCCGGAGGAGATCGCCGCCCGGATGCAGGATCTGCTTACCCGGTGTGATGCGGTGATCACCAGCGGCGGTGTTTCGGTGGGGCAGAAGGATTACCTGCCCACAGTGCTGGAAATGCTGCACGCGGAGCCTGTTTTTGCCGGGGTAGCCCAGAAGCCCGGCAGCCCCATGATCGCTGCACAGGTGGGAGAAAAGCTGGTGTTCTGCCTGTCCGGCAATCCCTTTGCCGCTGCTGCCACGCTGGAGCAGTATGCCGTTCCGGCCCTGCTGCGGGCCGCAGGGCGGCGGGAAGAGGATTGCATCCCGGTGCACACCCGGGGCAGGCTGACCACCGGCTTTTCCAAGCCCAGCAAGGGAACCCGCTTCTTGCGGGCCAGAGCGCTGGGCGGCCTGGTGGAGATCCCCGGCGAGGGCAACGCGGAGGCGCATTCCTCGGGCAGTCTGTCGGCCATGATGGGCTGCAACTGCCTGGTGGAGCTGCCTGCGGGCAGCGGCCCGGTGGCTCCGGGCGAAGAAGTGGAGGTACTGAACTTTGTACAGTGAAAAGAAACAGGCGCTTGCTGCCGAGCTGAGCCTGAAGCGCCCGGCTGTGCTGGCCGTGAGCGGTGCGCACAACAGCGGCAAAACGACGTTATTGGAAAAACTCATCCCTCTGCTGCGGGCACGGGGCCTGAAGGTGGGTGTCATCAAGCATGACGGCCACGATTTCACCCCCGACGTGCCGGGCACCGACAGCTTCCGCCTGCGGGAGGCCGGGGCCGAGGGCGTGGCGGTCTTTTCGGGCAGCCGCTACCTGCTGACGGAGGAATTCCGCCTGAACGAGCAGGATCTGCTGGCCCTGTTTGAGCGCCACGGCTATGATCTGGTGCTGATGGAGGGCTTCAAGGAGAGCGGCTGGCCCAAGATCGAGGTGGTGCGCAAGGCTGTCTCGGAGGAGCCTGTTTCCTTTGAGCCGCTGGCCATCGTGGGGGATGTTCCGGGCGCGGATTTTGCGCTGGACGAGCCCGCAGCGCTGGCCGACTGGATCGCTGCACAGATGCCTGCATTGTAACAGGGGGAGGAAGAAAAACCATGAAACTGATCCGTACCGAAGACGCGGCAGGGCAGGTGCTCTGCCACGATATCACCCAGATCATCCCGGGTGAGTTCAAGGGGGCCCGCTTCAAAAAGGGCCACATCATTCAGCCCGAGGATATTCCGGTGCTGCTGAGCATCGGCAAGGAAAACCTCTATGTCTGGGAGAAAAAGCCCGGCATCCTCCACGAGGACGAAGCTGCCGCCCTGCTTTACAAGGCCGCTGCCGGTCAGAATATCCACGGCACCGAGCCCCGGGAGGGCAAGATCGAATTGATCGCTGACTGCGACGGTCTGCTCAAGATCGACCGCAGGGCCCTGCTGGCAGTGAACAGCACCCCCCAGATGATGATCGCCACGATCCACGGCGATCTGCCTGTGAAAAAGGGAGCCAAGCTGGCTGGTACCCGCATCATCCCGCTGGTCATTGAGCAGGAGAAGATGGAGGCCATGCAGGCTGCTGCCGGGCCGAAGCCCATCCTGAACGTGCTGCCCTTCCACCAGAAGAAGTTTGCCGTTATCACCACCGGCAGCGAGGTGTTCAAGGGCCGCATTGAGGACAAGTTTACTCCCATCCTCGAGCAAAAGCTGGCGGTGTATGGCTGTGAGATGGCCTTCCACAAGGTCTGCGACGATGACCCGGCGGGCATCACGGCCGCCATTCTGGAAGCAAAGGCCGCAGGCTGCGAGCTGATCTTTACCACCGGCGGCATGAGCGTGGACCCGGACGACCGCACCCCGCTGGCCATCAGGAACACCGGGGCTGAAATTATTACCTACGGTGCGCCCGTGCTGCCCGGTGCCATGTTCCTGGTCAGCTATCTGGACGGTGTGCCGGTCTGCGGTCTGCCCGGCTGTGTGATGTACGCCAAGCGCACCATTTTTGACCTGCTGCTGCCCCGCCTGCTGGCCGATGACCCCATTACCGCCGAGGATATCGCCCGTCTGGGCGAGGGCGGCCTCTGCCTGGGCTGCGCCGAGTGCCACTGGCCCAACTGCGGTTTCGGACACTGCTGAAACCCTCTCAGTCAAAGCCTTTCGGCTTTGCCAGCTCCCCCGAAGGGGGAGCTTAACTAAGGTGAAAAAATATGAGTGAAAATAATCTGACACATTTTGATGCCGCCGGAAACGCCGTGATGGTGGACGTGAGCGAAAAGCCCGTCACGGCCCGGGAGGCCACGGCCCACGGTATCATTACCATGAATGCGGAAGCCTTTGCCGCCGTGGAGGGCGGTACCGTGAAAAAAGGCGATGTGCTGGGCGTGGCCCGGGTGGCCGGCATCATGGCCACCAAGCGCACCAGCGAGCTGATCCCCCTGTGCCACCCGCTGCCGCTGACCAAGGTGCAGATCGAGTTTGACCTGCTGCCCGAGCGCCGGGCTGTGGAAGCACGCTGTACGGTCAAGACCAGCGGCGTGACCGGCGTGGAGATGGAAGCCTTGACCGGCGTTTCCACCGCCCTGCTCACCATCTATGACATGTGCAAGGCCGTGGATAAGGGCATGGAGCTGGGCGAGATTCATCTGGTGGAAAAGACCGGCGGCAAGAGCGGACATTACATCCGGGCGGAGGGCGGCTATGTTTGATTCCAAGGGCCGCAATATCCATTATCTCCGCCTTTCCGTGACCGACCTGTGCAACCTGCGCTGCCGCTACTGTATGCCGGATGGCGTGGACAAGCTGGAACGGGAGGATATCCTGACCTACGAGGAATTCCTGCGCCTTGCCGCCCTGTTTGCCCGGTGCGGGGTGGATACCGTGCGGGTCACCGGCGGCGAACCGCTGGTGCGCAAGGGTGTGGAGCAGCTGGTCAAAGGGCTGAAAGCCATCCCCGGCATCCGGAAGGTCACCATGACCACCAATGCCGTCCTGTTGGAACAGCAGCTGCCCGCCCTGCTGGAGGCCGGGCTGGACAGCGTGAACATCAGTCTGGATACGCTGGACCCCGCTCTGTTTGCAAAGATCACGGCCCGGGATGCATTTGCCGCCGTGCAGGCGGGCATCCATGCCGCGCTGGAAAGCGGCATTCCGGTCAAGCTGAACTGCGTGCCCCAGGTGGGCGTGAACGAGGGCGAGCTGGAAGCGCTGGCCGCTCTGGCACAGGACAAGCCCCTGCAGGTGCGGTTCATCGAGATGATGCCCATCGGCTACGGGGCGGCCATGCCCTGTATCTCCGGCCCGGAGCTGCTGGCCCGCTTCCGCAGGCGCTGGCCGGCGCTGACTCCGCTGCCCGGGGCGGCATGTGCCGCGCTGGGCGACGGCCCGGCGGTCTATTACACCGTGCCGGGCTGGAAAGGGGACATCGGCTTCATTGCCGCTGTCCACGGCAAGTTCTGCGCCTCCTGCAACCGGGTGCGGCTGACCAGTCAGGGCTTTCTGCGCCCCTGCCTTGCCAGTGAGGCCGGATGTGACCTGAAAGCCCTGCTGCGCAGTGGCGCGTCTGACGAAGAGCTGCTGACTGCTATCCGTACCACCATCTGGGAAAAGCCCCAGGAACATCATTTTGAATTGAAACAGGACATCCCCGCGACCCGGGGCATGTACCGAATTGGAGGATAAATCTATGGGAAAACTTCTGGCGATCTGCACCAGCCCCCAGCGGGGCACGGTCAAGACCGAAGTGGAAAGCGCACGCCTGACCCCGGAATGGGGCATTGAGACCGATGCCCACGGCGGGAACTGGCACCGTCAGGTCAGCCTGCTGAGTGCCGAAAAGATCGAGAACTTCCGCAAGAAGATCTGGGTGGACTACGGTGCCTTTGGCGAGAATCTGGTGGTGGAGGGCTACGATTTCCGCAATCTGCCCGTGACCAGCCGCTTTGCCATCGGGGACGTGGTGCTGGAAATGACCCAGATCGGCAAAGAGTGCCACAACGACTGCGTCATCAAGCAGAAGACCGGCGAGTGCATCATGCCCCGGGAGGGTGTGTTTGCCCGGGTGCTGCAGGGCGGCGAGATCCACGTGGGGGACGAGGTGACCCTGCTGCCCCCGCCGGAAAACCCACCCCTGCGCGCTGCCGTCATCACCCTTTCCGACAAGGGCAGCCGGGGTGAGCGTGAGGACAAGAGCGGCCCCCTGATCGTGGAGATGCTCACCGCTGCAGGCTATCAGGTGGAGGAGACCATGATCCTGCCCGATGAGGCAAAGGCCCTGAAAGCACAGCTCATCCGGCTGGCCGATGGCCGTCAGGTCAACCTGATCCTGACCACCGGCGGCACCGGCTTTGCCCCCCGGGATATCACCCCGGAAGCCACCTATGCCGTAGCGGATCGCAACGCCCCCGGCATTGCTGAGGCCATGCGTTACCACAGCCTGAGCATCACCCCGCGCGGGATGCTCAGCCGTGCTGCCAGCGTGCTGCGGGGCAAGACCCTCATCGTCAACCTGCCCGGCAGCCCCAAGGCCGTGAAGGAGAATCTGGAGTACATCCTGCCCAGCCTGGAGCACGGGGTGCGCATTGCCGCCGGGCTGGACGGCGAGTGCGCCCGCAAATAAGTCTGTTTCACCGCCGCGGCGCTGCTTTTGGTGCCGGGCGTAAAAATAAAAGTACAACAAAAGCATACCCACTGTAAGGAGCAAGACTATGAAAACTATGATCTCCCGCCGCAGCTTTCTGTGCGCTGCCGGCATCGCATCCGCATCTGCTGTTCTGACCGCCTGCGGCGGCTCCTCCAGCAGCACTGCATCTTCCACCGCATCCTCCGCTGCCGCCTCCTCTGAGGCTGCCTCCGGCGAGAGCGTGGAGCTGATCGTTTTTGCTGCCGCCTCCTTGACCGAGACCCTGAACGCCATTGCCGAGACCTACTCTGCAGAGAACCCCGGCGTGACCTTCAGCTTCAACTTTGACTCCTCCGGAACCCTCAAGACCCAGATCCAGGAGGGTGCGGACTGCGACCTGTTCATCTCCGCCGGTCAGAAGCAGATGAACCAGCTGGACAGCACCGCTTCCGCTGAGGTGAACACCGAGGGCCTGGACTTTGTGGATGCCGAAAGCCGTGTGGATCTGCTGGAGAACAAGGTCGTGCTCTGTGTGCCTGAGGGCAGCGACAAGGGCATTGACAGCTTCGACAGCCTGGCTGAGCACCTGAAGGCAGAGGATATCCTGTTCTGCATGGGCAACAGTGATGTGCCCGTGGGTCAGTACACCCAGAAGATCCTGGCTTACTATGATCTGGATGAGGCAGCTCTGGCTGCTGCCGGTGTCATTACCTACGGTTCCAACGTCAAGGAAGTCACCACCCAGATCAGCGAGGCCAGCGTGGATGCCGGTGTCGTTTACTGCACCGATGCGTACAGCGCCGGTCTGACCCCCGTGGACGAGGCCACTAAGGAGATGTGCGGCCAGGTCATCTATCCCGCCGCTGTGATGAAGAACGCCCTCCATGCCGAGGCTGCCAAGGAGTTCCTGGCTTACCTGCGCACCGATAAGGCTGCGACCGTGTTCGAGAGCGTCGGCTTCACCGCACTGTAAGCATCCGCTGGGGGGATGGTATGGACTGGTATCCCTTATGGAACAGCCTGCGCATTGCGCTGATCAGCTGCGCGGCGGTGTTCTTTTTAGGCATCTTTGCGGCCTACTACATTGCAAAGCTCCCGCGCGTGCTCAAAGGCGTGCTGGATGTGGTGCTCACCCTGCCCATGGTGCTGCCGCCCACGGTCGTGGGATATTTCCTGCTGCTGCTGTTCGGCGCAAAAAGGCCGCTGGGCATCTTTTTCATGGAACATTTCGGCGTGAAGCTGGTGATGAACTGGTACAGCGCCATCTTTGCTTCCATCGTGGTGGCCTTTCCGCTGATGTATCGCACGGCCCGCGGTGCCTTTGAGAGCTTTGACGAAACGCTGGCCTGGTCGGCACAGACGCTGGGACTTTCCAACACCTGGATCTTCTGGCGGGTGCGGATGCCCTGCTGCCGTCAGGGCATTCTGGCCGGTACGGTGCTGGCCTTTGCCCGTGCGCTGGGCGAATATGGTGCCACCAGCATGATCGCAGGCTACACGCCGGGCAAGACGGCCACCATTGCAACCACGGTCTACCAGCTCTGGCGCACCAACGATGAAGCCGGGGCCATGCAGTGGGTGCTGGTGGATATCGTTATCTCGGCGGTGGTGCTGCTGGCAGTGAACCTGCTGGAACGCAGGCAGAAGCAGGGAGGAAAGCGCACATGAGCCTGGAAGTAAATGTGACCAAGCGGTTTGATGGTTTTACCCTCCACGCTGCGTTCACGGCGGGGGACACTGCCACCGCCCTTCTGGGCGCGTCCGGCTGCGGCAAAAGCATGACCCTGCGTTGCATTGCAGGCATCGTCCGGCCGGACGAGGGACGCATCGTGCTGGATGGCCGGGTGCTGTTCGACAGCGCTCAGGGCATCGACCTGCCGCCCCAGCGGCGCAATGTGGGTCTGCTGTTCCAGAACTACGCCCTGTTCCCCAACATGACCGTGGAGCAGAATATCCTCTGTGCCCTGAAAAAGGAAAAGGATCCTGCCGCCCGCAGGGCCGCCTGTGCCGAGGCATTGCGTGCCATGCGGCTGGAGGAACTGGCCAAGCGCCTGCCCGGTGCGCTTTCAGGCGGGCAGCAGCAGCGTGCCGCCCTGGCCCGCATCCTGGCGGCCAAACCCCGTATCCTGATGCTGGACGAGCCGTTCAGCGCGCTGGACAGCTACCTGCGCGAGGAGGTAGAGGGGGAAGTGGGCAGCCTGCTGGCCGGGTTTGCGGGCACGGCCCTGCTGGTGACCCACAACCGGGACGAGGCCTACCGCCTGTGCAGGGAGATGATCGTGATGGACAGCGGCGAAGTGCTCCGGGCAGGCACGACCAAGGAGGTCTTTGCCGACCCCCGCACCCGTGCTGCCGCCCGCCTGACCGGCTGCAAGAACATTCTGCCCTGCACCCGGGTGGGGGAGCATACCGTTCATCTGGCGGGCTGGGAACAGCCGCTGACCGTGGCTCTGCCGGTGCCCGAGGGCTGCCGCGCCGTGGGCATCCGCGCCCATGATTTTGCGCCCTGCGCTCCCGGCACCCCCAACAGCCTGCCGGTGCAGGCTGTCTCCACCAGTGAGAACCCCTTTGACTGGAATATGATCTTCACCCTGCCCGGCGGTGAGACCCGCCTGTGGTGGAAGGTGTCCAAGGAGACATTGGCGGCCCCGCCGCCAAAAGCACCCGCCTGCCTTGCTGCCGCCCCGGAAAATATCATGCCGCTGGTCTGAGGCAAAAAATCGTTTTCTCCCTGCTCCCGAAACAGAAATACGGAGCAGGGAGAAATTTTTTGAAAAAAGTACTTGACTTTATCAAGTAATGTGATTATACTAGACATTGTCAAGTAAAGGAGATGCAAAGAGTGATCCAATCGACCATATCCTTCTACGCGATGGAGTTTTACAAGCAGTTCGCAGCCTACACCACCCAGCAGCTGCAGGAGTTTGGCCTGAGCTTTGGCATGATGTATTTTGTGATCTACGTGGGCAAACATCCCGGCTGCACCCCGGCTGAGATGACCAAAAACCTGCACCTGGACTGGGGCCACTGCCAGCGCAGCGTGATCAAGCTGGTGGAAGATGGCTTTATGACCCGGGAAAAGCAGGGCCGCAGTTATCATTTGGGGCTGACCCCGGCGGGTGAGAGAGCATTCCGGACCTGCCACCAGGTGTTTTTCGATTGGGATGCACAAAATTTGAGCGGGCTGACCGAAGAGGAACAGCACCAGCTCCTGAGCCTGCTGCAAAAGGCAGCACGGACGAGAAAAGAGAGTGTGTAACATGTACGACACCATCCTGAGCCCCATTGATTACGGTGGATTGCAGCTGAAGAACCGCATCATCTTTGCCCCCACCACCTTCGGCCTTTCGGACGAGGAATATCTGGCGGAGATGGAGCGGCTGGCCAAGGGCGGCTGCGCCATGATCATCATCGGTGACGTGCCGGTGGCCAAGAGCCGGTTTGAGAAGTCCCTGTTTGACAAAAAGGGCTTTGCCTTCTATCAGCAGATCTGCGAGACTGCCCACAAATACGGCTGCAAGGTCTGCGCCCAGCTCCACCAGACCGATACCGACATGATGTCCATCATCAAGTGCATCCCGGGGATGCTGATGAAAAAGATCACCCCCGACCAGCTGCGGGAGCGGATGAACGATGCCGTGGGCCCCTACATCACCAAGATGTCCCAGAAAAAGATCCATCAGATCATCGCGGGCTTTGGCAAGGCTGCTGTGCTGGCAAAGCAGGCGGGCTTTGACATGGTGCAGGTGCACGGCGACCGGATGTGCGGCAGCTTCTCTTCCGCCATCTTCAACCACCGCACCGATGAATACGGCGGCAGTGCCGAGCGCCGCGCCCGCTTTGCCGTGGAAGCTGTCAAGGCAGTGCACGCCGCTGTGCCCGGCATGGCCATTGACTACAAGCTGGCTGTCCGGCAGGAGAACCCCCATTACGGCAACGCCGGTGTGGTGGAGGAGGAACTGGCCGTGTTCGTGCCCCTGCTGGTGCAGGCAGGCGTGACCAGCTTCCATGTGACACTGGCCAACCACTCTGCGCTGGAAAACACCATCCCGCCGGCCAGCCACCCCGAGTTCAAGGAGAACGGCTGCTTCCTCAAGTTCTGCGATGAGGTGCGCCGGTATACCAGCGTGCCGCTCTGCGGTGTGGGCGGCCTGAACGACCCCGATTTTGTGGAGCAGCAGCTTGCCAGCGGCCGCATCCAGTGTGCGGCAATGTGCCGCCAGCTGCTGGCCGACCCCAACTGGGTCAACAAACTGCAGAGCGGCAATGCGGCAAAGATCCACCGCTGTGTCCGCTGCAACAAGAAGTGCCTGGGCGGCCTGATCGCCCATCAGGGCACCCGCTGTATCTATGATGCCCTGAACGCAAAAGAACAGGGCAGCATCTGATCTCAAAGAGAACAAAGGAGAATGACCATGAGCTACGCCATCGTTTTCAGCAGCAAGACCGGCAACACCCGCCTGCTGGCCGACACCCTTCGCGCAAGCTTGCCCCAGAATGAGTGCACCTACTTCGGAGCACCGGCCCCGGAGGCACTGGAGGCTGAGACCCTTTACATCGGCTTCTGGACGGACAAGGGCCATGCCGATGACACCCTCACCGCCTTTTTGCAGACCCTGAAGGGGAAGCGGGTCTTTTTGTTCGGCACCGCAGGCTTTGGCGGCAGTGCGGAATATTTTGAGCAGATCCTGGCGGCGGTGCAGAAGTCGCTGGATGAGAGCAACACGGTCATTGGAACTTATATGTGCCAGGGCAAGATGCCCATGACCGTGCGCCAGCAGTATGAAAAGATGCTGCAGCAGCCCAACCATGCACCCAATCTCGAAATGCTGATCGAGAACTTTGACAAGGCGCTGGCTCACCCGGATGCCGCAGACCTCGACCAGCTGCGCAAAAAGGCGGCAGAGGTGCAGGCATAACGGAAGAACTCTTCAAAAAAGCGGATTTTTGAGAAGGCTGCTCCAAAACAGTTGACAGGTTCTGCCCGATGTGGTAGGATAATGTCGAGGAAATGGAAACAGTTCCTCAAGGTGAATTGAATATTCTCGGCAAAACAGTCGAAAGGCTGTGACGCAAAGCTACAGGGCCTGTAAAATGGCAGCCAGCTGCTTCTCAA